>Ga0137418_10004851_pt1 | contig 12322 bp, 11 predicted proteins | sample CZODoug3_1_2_16f_FD_122242 | JGI IMG/M metagenome (GOLD analysis project Ga0137418, IMG submission 122242) | Vadose zone soil fungal communities from Angelo Coast Range Reserve, California, USA - CZODoug3_1_2_16fungal (Hybrid Assembly) | ecosystem: Environmental > Terrestrial > Soil > Vadose... | reverse complement strand
AGACATACTTGGCACACGAGCGAAGGAAGATTCAGAGGCTGTGGCCGAGATCGAGCCGGGTTCGACTCAAGTCGACCGGTGGTCTGCGCTAAAGTCGCCGCTGGAATCACCTAGCCGGAGAAATTCCGCGCCATCGACCTCGACGATGCCAGGCGAACAACTGACGTTGTTCTGAATGACTTGCAAAAGCTGCGACTCAAGCCGACCCAGAGACAATTCAACCAGACAAGAAAAGGAGGGCCCGATGGGCATTCTCGGATTGACACACGATGAGAACGGTTCTGCTCTCGAGAAACTCCCGGTAACGATTAAAGTTGCCATCGGGGAAGGGCCGACGCCCGATGACGAGAACAGTAGTCCGCGGGCGCTATTTCATTTCGTTTTCAAGCGGAGAACTGTGCGAGAGCAAATGGTGTACTGGGAACCCGCACCGGATATCGCAGAAGTCTTCGGAGACAAACCAACGGAATTGGCATTGATCTTCCTTCATGATGACCCGAGAGAGGTATGTCCATCGGAATACGCGCTGTGGACGAGGAAGGGGCGCTTATGTCACGGAGAGCTCGTACAGATCGCCAACGGCAACGGGCCTCACTACGAAATGCAGGCGATCCGAAGGACAGCAGAGCACCCGGAGGGGGAGTCCTGGCCGGGTAATCACAAATATGTGGATGGGCCGATGATGGGGCAGCCAGTCGAAGGTTGTGGTGAAGGCTGCCCCGAACTCGAGAGTGGCAAATGTGGCCCCTCGGCGGATCTCTATTTCATCCTGGAGAAATTCCCCAGCCTGGGTGCCATCTGCCGATTGCACACAGGGAGCAAGACGTCAGTTCCCAATTTGTCGAACGCCGTGGCTCAACTCCACAGTTGGAATGGGGGCCGATTGAAGTGGGTCAGAGCCGTTCTCAAAGTCACGCCCCAACTTCGCTGGCATCCCGGGCAATTCGGAGAGTGGGAAAGTTCCGTTGTCCCCATTCTGAGCCTTGAGATTGGAGGGACATCTTTGAAAAGCCTTGGCACCGATACGGCCGAGCCCGCGAGGCCCCTCATCGAAACGCAGCCTAGTTGTACCGATGAACGACGAAAGCCGTTTGTTGTGCGGGAAAGCGAAGTGGAACGTGCCCAAGAGATCGCGGATGAGTTCTACCCGCAGAACAGGAAGCTTCTAGAGGAGCAAAGCGGCGCGATCATTCAATCCCCTGGGAATGCAGAGCTGTGCGCGCGGATCTGTGAACTAGCACGATTACTCGGCTACAACGCGGCTAAGACAAAGATGCTGGTGGGGCAATGGCGGCTAGATCTCGTGGGACTCGAGAGGAAGCTGCAACACGACCTCGATGAGGGACCGCAAATTCCTTCTCTCGGGAAACGCGGTAAGCGCTTAGGGCGCCAGCATTGAAATGAACGATCCATCTTTCAAGGAAGTGTGGTCAAACTTCCCACAATGCCGTTTCGGGATAACTTCCGTGTAGCCGACCATTCGTCCAGAATCTCTTGTTTCGCTTGCAACACCCCCTCTTGTGGACGCTCATGTGGTTGAGCGATATGTCGGAAATACCGACTTGCCCGGCTATCACGAACCGTTCAGAAGAGCCCGGACTCCCGATCAAATGAGACGCAGCTCGGGTAGCAGAGGTGATCGTGGAACCAGAATCATTGTGCTAAACCGACGCGGCGCAATAAATCCTGGAACCGCGGATCGCTGCGCAGCGGGTCGAAGCCCGGTTCGACCTTGAGGTTGGTCAGAAAACCGAAGTGCTCGGAGTATGCCTTTTCCAAGTCGGCTAGGGCCTCCTCCTTGTCACCCACACCTAGGTGGGCCCACAGCATAATTACGGGATCCAACTGTTCATGCCGGCTCATCTTTTCCAGTTTTTCCAGCTCTCGTCGAGCCCGCTCCGACTGACCCGCTCGGCCATAACTGTAAGTTAGCACCGACCAATACCAGGGTCCTTCACCATAAAGACGGTGACTTACCTCTGCCCCGGCCAGCGCTTGGGAGAGCGTCCCTTTTTCTACATAGGCATAGATTATGAGCACGCCCGCCCGGCCGAAATTCGGATCCTTCTGAAGCACGCTGCGAAACTGCTCGATGGCACGGTCATATTGACGGGAAAAGTAGAGAATCGCCCCGTTGTCGGCGGCAATGATGAGCGATAGCGGATCCAGTTGGCGGGCTCGTTCGCTCTCATGTAACGCTTCGTCGAAGCGCCCCAGCCACATCAAATGCTCGGCATACCAATGGTGGGCGGTGGGATAATCAGGGTTCAATTCGATAGCCCGCCGGTATTCTTTTTCTGAGGTTTGCCAGTCCCAATCTTGGTTCTGGACAATCAAAGCCAGCGCGGTGTGTGCCTCCGCCGAGCCCTGGTCAAGCTCCAACGCACGTAACGCGGCCGCGCGCGCTTGGGGCATGTACAGAGTTGAGGAGGCAGAAGAATAAGCAGTCAGCAGGGTATAGGAATTCGCTAGGCCAGCATAGGCTAGGGCGTAGTTGGGGTCTATTGTTGTGGCTTGGTGAAAACACTCTATCGCCCGCTGAAATCCCGACACGGTCCTTTTGTTCCAGAAATACATGCCCTTGAGATACAGGTCGCGGGCCTCGGCGGATTTGGGGGATAACACAGGTCGGCTGTTAGACCTACTGGATTCGCGGTCGTTAGAGGGGTGGATTTCGCCAGCGACCTTACTTTGCGGCTGCGGGCGGCTTCGAAAGCGAGACCATGCGAAGTAGGCACCAGGAACCGCGATCAGTACAAAGGCAACGCCGAGAAGGATCCTCCATGCGAGCTTGACGGCCCCGTCCACAGTGGCCGCCGATTCGGCGGAGCGATCAGCGACAAGGGAGACGCCTACATTGGCCGTTGCCGAGACTTGCTCCACCGGAGCAATGAACCGATAGCCCATGCGAGGAACCGTTTCGATGTACCGTGAGTTTTCCGGAGAGTCGCCCAGCGCCGCGCGAAGCTTCTTAATCGCGCTGTTCAGGCTATGTTCAAAATCCACGAAGGTGTCGGAAGACCACAGCCTTCGTCGTATCTCTTCGCGGGTAATCACCTCGCCGGGCTTCTCTAGCAAGACGGAAAGGATGCAAAAAGGCTGGCCAGGCAAACGGATGCGGACTCCGTGCTTGCGCAATTCCCGCGCGGCGAGGTTTACTTGGAAAACGCCAAAGCGGAGGACACTACCAGGAGAGAGAGACTTCGTTTCTGCCACAGTTCTTTGCTCCAAGGATTGAGCACTTTCTTCGAGCGACGCTCACCTGGGTACGTAACCGCAATCCTATCTGAGGCTTGGCTGGTCACCAAGAGATAATGTCGCGTGCATTGCGATCTCATCACTACTCTCATAGATTGTGAGAAATTCTGTCCCTTTCGTCTTTTGAGAACAGAGAGAGCTAGCCCGCGCCACTGGGGCTACGAGGGGTGTTTCGATGCGGACTTTCGCCCAGCAGTCCAGCTTTATGCGTTGCTTGTCTCAGTTTTTTGTTAGGAGCTTTCGACTCCCGCACCAATACAAGCGCAACGTCCTCAGCGGGGTTTTCCTGACTGTCGCCACGCTGATCGCAATTGTCGGGGTTAGTGGAAAGCAGTTTTCGTTCATCCCCAACGGAACCTTTTTCGCGAATCCTGGTGGCGCGTCTGAGACCTATAGCACCACCAGCGGTGGAATCGACCTGACGGGACCATTCTTCCAAAGCATGGGCACGAACGGGCGCTCGTGCGCTACATGCCACCAACCCAGCGATGCCATGTCCGTTGCAGCCGCCAATGTCCAGCAGCGGTTCTCGCTGACCCAAGGCCAGGATCCGATTTTCCGCACCGTCGACGGTTCCAATTGCAACCACAGCATTGATGTCTCGACGCTTGCCGGAAGATCTGCTGCCTATAGCCTGCTGCGGACGCGCGGTTTGATCCGTATCGCCATCGCTGTCCCCGCAAGCGCGGACTATCAGGTCGTCAGTGTGAACAATCCCTATGGCTGCAACGAATCCGATGTAATCTCGATGTACCGACGGCCTCTGCCCTCTACCAACCTTCGGTTCTTGAGCGCGGTAATGTTTGACGGCCGGGAGTCGACCCCCGCTACGGGCACAACCAAAATCCTGTACTCGAACTATCCAACTTCCCTCCTCAATGATCTTGCGCACCAGTCGGTGGATGCCACCATCAACCACGCGCAGGGGGACGGGACCAGGCCAACCCCCGCGGAGCAGCAGCAGATCGTGAATTTTGAGATGGCCCTCTCCACGGCGCAAACCATTGGCAACTACGTCGGCCAATTGGACGCGCACGGCGCGAATGGCGGACCCGTAGCTCTCACCACTCAGCCGTTCTTTCTCAGTATCAACTCCAGCGTCAACCCTTTGGTCCCCACGCTTGAAACTCCGGGTGGGCTCGTGACGCCTGGCGATCACGGGTTTACTCCTGCGATCTTCAACCCCTTTGACGCCTGGGCGACTCAGCCTTCCACTTCCCCGCGGGCAGCGGTTGCGCGTGGCCAAGCCATTTTCAATTCCAGGCCCATCAACATCACGGGTGTAGCCGGAATCAACGACGTAGCGTCTGCTGGCGGTTTGGTTAAGGACGGAATTCCCTCGCTTCAGGGAACTTGCGGTACCTGCCACGATACGCCAAATGTGGGCAATCATTCTTTCCCGACGCCCTTGAACATCGGGACCGGTGACCCCAGCCCTTCCAGCTCGTCCGTTAATTTGGGAGGCCTTGATGTCAGCTATTTGCCCAGCATCACGGTATGCCAATTGGATCTAACCACTAATCCGCCGACGCCGACGAGCAACTGCAAGACCACAACGGATCTCGGCCAAGCTTTGATCGATGGCAGATTCGACCACGTTGGCAAAATCAAGGGACCGATTCTGCGCGGTCTTTCAGCCCGCGCCCCGTATTTCCATAACGGATCCGCTCAGACTCTGTTGGATGCCGTGCAGTTTTACGAGGGCCGCTTTGGCCTTGTTCTCACGCCTCAGGAGGAATCGGACCTGGTCGCGTTCTTGAGCGTTCTCTAGCGCACATCCACTCCGGACGGAGAAGTCTCGTTCTGCGAATTGGTCCCAAACAATTGCTGGATTCCGGGCGGATGACGGGCAACCCGGAAGTAATCCTCAAGTCCTGGTAAGTCGGGTTACCCGTAACTTGCCCCTCCCAAGTGGCGTATTCTTAGCTTCATGGGTGCGGCAAAGAAGGTTCTATTTGCGTCCGTCCTTTGTTCCGGTGTTATATCTGTTCTCGTCGCGTGCCGCAGTGACCGTCCTGAATCGTTCTACGCGTCTATCGCCGACGTAAGAAAAGCCGAGGCAAGTGCCCAAAGCTGGATACCAGACGACATTCTTCCCGCGAGCTCCCGCACCATTCATGTTGTCGGTGAACTTTCCCCATCGAAGGAGTGGTGTGCCTTTGAATTCCTTCCCACTGACTCACAAAATCTTCTAAAGAATCAAGGGTTTTGATGTGCTGCCGCCACCAGTGAAGTACGTACGAAGCCCTCGTGTGTCATGGTGGCCATCCGTGCTAGAGGGAAATCTAGACGTGGAGAAGATTCACAATGCGGGCTTCCAGCTATATGTCGTCGAAAGACCCGCGAACTCTGTCGATATGGGTATTTACCTCTTTGCGCTCGACTTGTCGAAGGGGCACGGATTCTTCTATTGGACTTACAAGTCCTGATAAGTTGGGTAATCCGAAACTTGAAAACTCCACTTTTCCGGTAAGCGCTGCCAGCTCAGACGGTCGATGCAACACTTGCATGAAGTTTACTCGCCGGAGTCTGAAAACCTAAAGTCTGTCTAGGGCGTTGATTCAAGCGCAGCGCGACCCGGTCGAGATGTGCTTGCGAGTAGACAGATAGGTCTGTTCCTCGCGGGAAGTATTGCCTTAAAAGGAGGTTGGTGTTTTCGTTCGTACCGCGCTGCCAGGGACTTTGCGGATCGCAGAAATAGACCTGCACATCCGTAGCTACCGTAAAGTCCTGGTGTCTGGCCATTTCCAGTCCGCGATCCCACGTCAGCGAGCGCCGCAGGGTAGCGGGGAGTTTACGAATATGCCGACTCAATGCCGTCACCACCACGGCGGTGTCTTTGCTGGGCACCTTGATCAGCATGGCAAAGCGTGAATGACGCTCCACTAACGTCACGATGTGACTGTTCCGTGAGCCGCTTAGGAGATCGCCCTCCCAATGACCAGGGACCGCGCGGTCGGCAACTTCCGCGGGTCTTTCCCGGATCGAGATGGCATCTGGGATTTGACCGCGCGAGTCCTTGAAGATACGAGAGTGCTGCGAGCGACGCATGCGCCGCTTGGTTCGCAGGTGGTCCAGCAGCTCTTTTTTCAGCACTCCACGCGCTTGGATGAACAGGCTACGGTAAATGGTCTCGTGGGACACACGCATCCCCTCGTCCTTGGGATACTCCGTCTTCAGCCATCCGGAAATCTGCTTGGGCGACCAGTCCAAGATCAGTTTACTCGTAACCACCTCTCGCAACCTCGGGTGCAGGGCAAGAAGGCACTTCTTCGGCCGCAAAGCCGACTCCCAGGCGTGGTCATCTGCCTCATGCGCCCGATAGCCGGGACGGCCACCATGGCGGGTGACCTCCCGGCCCACCGTCGAAGCCGCTCGATCCAGGTGTCTGGCGATCTCGCGCATCGACGAGCCGGAAGCAATCCCGCGCGAGATGTCCTCGCGCTCGGCCCGTGTGAGGGCTAGCCGGGAGCGCCGGCGCGCTTTAGGAGGAATCCCTCCACGAGGCAACAACAAACAGCGAATGGAGCTATGTGGCTTGTCAAACGCGCGCCCGATCTCATGCAGCGTCTGCCCGGCCTTCCAACGACGCCAGATTTCGTTCTTCTCGATCGCAGAAAGTCCAAACCGTTTCCCTGGCCTCATATAACACCACCTTTAGAAAGCAGCCTTATACCAGATGGTGTTGCATCGACCTGTTGAGACCACCGCGTTAATCGGGACTTGACGCATTGACACAAACCTTTGCGGCACCAAACCTGTCGGACTCTCGCAATGTAAACTGCTGGCTATGAAAGTAGGAATACTGGTTGCAGTGCTTGTGCTATCTGCTTCAACTCGCCTAGCTGGACAGAGTCCGGTTGGCGACCAGCGAGATGTGGAAAATGCGGCCGTGAAATATCTCCGAGCGGATGCCTCACTGAGACAGTCGTATCCGTTGGCTCCTGATGCCGCTGCCGTGCTGAAAGGGCTAGTGGAGTCACCGCTGAATAGTGAGGACGAGAAACTTGTGAAAGCCGCAGGTGAGGCTCTTGATGAATTTCACCACGGAGCGAGCAGCAAACGGTGCGATTGGGCAATCAGTACAGACGATGGTGCCTTAGCTAACACAGCGCATCGCGGTGCGATTATGGAGCTAGTTTATGTCTCTGAGCTCCGCGCTCGCTTGCGCTTTCGCGACGGGAATACAACCGGAGCAATGAGCGACTTGCTGACAGCAATGGCCGCAGCGCGGCACTTGTCAACGGATGGCAGTCTGGCGTCGGTTCTCTTCGCGTACAGGCTCGAAAATGCGCTTTCTGGAATTCTCGCGCAAGACCTGTATAGATTTTCTCCCGCTCAACTGAGGGAGCTGGCAAGTGACCTGGATCGTTTGCCGAGTGGTTCTAATCTCGGTATAGCATTCCACCAGGAGAAAGTGCTTCGAAACGAACTGTTAAACATCGGCCGAAAAGCAAACACTCGCGACGACTTAATCCGGCTACTCCTAATGAGGATTCCCATTCTGCAGTCTGACCAACACTCCGCAGACGCAATCGTCGAGGGCTGTGGCGGTACTGTCAAAGGCTTCTTAGACTGTGTGAACCAACAGCACTCTTTTTATAATGCATGGGACTCTCGATTTAGCCTGTCGCCGGAGCAGTTCGAGAGTACGTACAAGATCGAAATCGAAAAGCTATCGGCAAAGAACCCGGTCATTTATCAGTTCACGCCCAATTTGGCACGTTTTCGATGGGCAGACGCATACTGCCAAACTCGACGCGCTTTGATGCAAGTCGCAATCGCGATTCGACTGGATGGTCCAGATAAATTGACCTGGCACCCGGACCCGTACGACCAGAAGCCTTTCACATATGTCCCCATCGATAATGGTTTTCGACTGGAGTCTCGACTGCTTGAGAATGGCGTTCCACTTTCGCTGTCAATCATTGCACGCTAAGTCCTGATTAGTCGGGTAACCGGACATATGGTTTTAGCTCGATTTCACTTGTCCGGTTTCGGCGTTAATCAGGAGTTGAGACGAACTTACGTGCTACGACAGTCAGCTGGTGGCGCGGCGGCCGAGCGAATATAGTTTTAAACGGGAAACAACCGATCTCTTATTTGCGTTCGATCCACCTGTAGGCTCCCACTAATCGGTCAATCGCAACTTCCACGTCGGAGGCACCGGGCGGCATGCCAGCCTCTCGGCCCACATAATCCAAGACAGATTTGGACACTCCGTCAAAGGAGATAGATGTGACGTACGTCGGGTTGTCGGTCACTCCAGACGCATAGCCTGCGGCCAGAGAGAAATAATCCACTCTACGGAAGGTATCCACGAGCTTCACCAAGGACGCGTGCGAAATCTTTGCCTTTTTCTTTCCAGTGGTCCCCACGTTCGCTTGCCCGTCATATAAGGCCGTTCCGTCACCATGAATTTCGATCTCATACGCGGAACAGTTGCCGTAGCAGCCGCTTCGGCTAAGCGTGATTCGCAACGAATTCCAATCGTGAATTTCGGGAAAAGAGACGTGCACCTCAGCACGCTCGCCGACCGGCAGAATGGTGACAGATTCCCGTATCCGGGCTGCTACCGGCTGCCCGTTTCTCTCAAATGGCTTGTACCGCCATGTCTTGCACAATAGTGTGTAATCGAAAATAAAGCCGTTAGACGTTTGCGCATTCAATACCTTACCGTCAGTTCCGACATCGACCTCACATGCAACCACGTAAGCGTCACCGAAGTTCGTGTAAATCGGACCGCGGTCGCCAATACGGTGTTCAGCGGCCTCCGATTTGAGAATCTCGACGACTGACCCCGAATTTTGGGCAAATCCAAGGAGCGGCCCAAGAAAAGCACCGAGCAAAATCCACTGCAAACCTCTCTTCATATGTTGCCGATTGTAGTCTCGCAATCTAACGCAAACAACCCGCTCCTTCCGTGATTCCGATAAAGACTGGCGAGGGCAAAATTACAAATTGGGAAGTAGTATTGCTAGTGCCCGGTAAGTCGGGAAACCGGACAAGTCCAGTCCTAGGACTCCACTTCTCCAGTTACGGCGTTAATCAGGACTTGCAAATCCGATAGAAGAACCCGTGCCCCTTCGCAGCAGAATTGCGAACATCCTGGGCTATTAGATCGATGTTCGCCCAAACTAGGGAGGAAGTCTCCATGGAGCGGTCCGTTCTCGGGCTTATCGTGGGGCTGGCGGTGTGGGTGCTGGTTGCGTCCCTTCTAAATCGCAGCCTTCGATTTGGCCTCGAAGGCTACGCTGCAGCGGAGCCGCAGATGACATTCACGCACGCGATGATGGCCGCCCGCCTCGCGCTCTTGCTCGCTGGCCGCAGGTGCGGTCACAAGGGCTGTCGCGACGTCGAGCACGCGTGTATGCGAACACCGCTGCGCTACTCTTCGAGCAAAATGGGGTCGCCGGTCCGCACCTCACCGGGCGCGAGTACTGTCGCGTAAATTCCCGCGCATTTCCCGTGCTTCTGAACGACGCATTTCAGAATTTCTGGGCTTGACTCGCCGGTGGCCGGGTCGAGAGAGATCATCACGCAGCGCTGATCAACTTCTGTGATCGCGATTTTCGCTGTGTCCCCAATGCGAAGAGTCCGGCCGACCCATTTCAATTCGTCGAAAGCCTCGGCTTCCGTCAAATCGACGAGCACATTAGGACGAAACCGCCACGAGTCTTCCTTCGTTCCACTCTCATGTGCGATACGCGCGACCGTCTGCTGGCTGATGAGAGAAACTGGCGCGACATCATACGAGCCACGGTAGTCGCGCAGTAGAAAGAGCGACCTTCCCGATCGGGCCTCGAGCACCTTGCGGAGTTCGTCGCTCCCAACGGCCCAATTCTCGCCATGAGGCGTCGCCACCGTCACGAACGCCTCTGGCGAACCCGCCCTTTCGACCGACGTTCGGTAATAGAGTAGTTCCGGCAGCTCGCGCGCGGTGAGCCACGGAAATGAGCTGTGCGAGGCCGCTTGAACGAACGCGTAGCGCCGGTCCTCGTCGAATCCCTGAAGAGTCAGAGCAGCGGAAAGCAGCGCCTCACCCTGCATGGATTTGACGGGATACCGCGCAAGTTGGCGAATCACGCCTACAGATTGCATGTAATTTCTCCTAGACGGGACAAGTGCCCCCTACAGTAATTGCCCAGGTGCGCGGCTTAGACATCTTCTAGTTGAGCTTCGGTCATCCCGAAATAGTGGCCTAGTTCGTGGATTACGGTCAGTCGGATTTCCTTTCGGATTTCTTCTTCGTTGGAGCAGACGGCCTCGATGTTCATCTGATAAAGCACGATGCGGTCGGGGCCCGCAGGTAAGTCAAACACGCTTTTCTTAGTTGTTGGCACGCCTTCGAAGACACCGAGCACTAAATTCTCAGCGTTGTCCGAGTCTATGATCCCTGTATTTCGCGAGCCTCTGCGTGGCAGCTGCCCGGGAGGCACGTTCTCGACTAGAACCGCGACGTTGTGAATCCGCTTGCGAAACCTCGTAGGCAGCGCGGCCAGCGCCTCCTCCACCAGTGCGACGAACTTTTCTCGCTCCATCCTTACGTTCCTCGGCCTCGGACGGCCGGGCCGAATCCGTCAGTGTTCATATTAGCTGTTAGCTGGCTCAGTTGTCCGGTAATCCGACTGACTAATCGGGACTTAGCACGGCGGAACTTCCCAGAACAGACTTCTAAGGAGCTAGTGAGTCGGAAGGGCGGTTGATAGGTAGTTGAGCGAATAAAAGCACGCCACCCGTCATCTACGAAGTCCGCGCCGAAAAATCAGGATTCAAGACTGAATCGTTGATTCTTAGGGTGGTGTATCAGCCGGAGGCCGCAATATGGCCAGCATGCGCAGATCCATCACGCCATGGAGGATAATCGGAAGCAGAAGATTTCCGGTCAGCAGAAACAATAGACCAAAAAGAAAGCCGACGATTGCAGTCCCCGCGACTCCGCCAGCACCCTGATACAGATGGTTAAATCCGAAGATCACTGAGGAAATCAGCAGTGCCAGCGTAAGATTCAGCGTCCAGGGAAAAACGTGTAAGTAGTGCAGCATGAAGCCGCGGAAGAGAGTTTCTTCGCAAACTCCCGCTGTGATGCAGACGAACACCCACCAGCGGCGCTCGGTCCAGGTTGCGGGGAAGAAGTAGCTGAACGATTTCAGGGCGGCAGAGGAATACTTGAGTGGCCGCTTCGTCAGCTTCTTCCAGATCACGGTGCCGAGCGGAAGCACCACAGAAATAATAACAAAGATCGCGATCAGAGCGTCTACCAAGTAGCGAACCCAAGGGTGCAGTAATAGCCAGGAGATTTCACCGGGCGAAGCGCTGAAGGTGAACAGCGGGCGGAAGCCAATGGGAACAACTGCGAGCGCACTGGCAATCCACAGCCAGGTGCAAAGCGTCTTATAGTAGCGAATTTTCTTTTCGGAACTGGGATTAAGCTTCAACTTCCGGGTGTCGTACAAATCCCAAATAGGAGCAACGATCAGGAGAAACAAGAAGAGCAGGTGCTGCATCAGAGCCTCGACCGAAACGTTGAACATGCGATTCCACTAAATCCCAATTTTCTTTTTTTTTTGATGTCCCAGTCGACCGATAACATATAGCCACCACTATCAGAATGCAATCATCCGGCCAAGTGTTTGAGAGCAGGTCCGTTTCGACGACTGCGGCAAGAATCTCAAAGCCTAAACTTGGAGCTTCTCCAACCGATTTTCAAGCACTTTCCCCCTCCAATTGGGCTCGTCATCGAAGTTTATTCCGGTCGCATTACCGGACATCGGCCCCTCACGGTCCAGAAACGGGGTTGTGGGAAGCCACTTGCGACTCATTGCGAGCACCAATAGCGTCGTTCAGTAGAGTAAGTCCTTCCATGAGAAGGCCGGTGTGAGTCAAGTCGGTTTTTCTTTTTCCTCCCTATAAGGGTTTTTTGCGTTCGAGCCGGGCCGCCTCTGTCGCCATCCTTCCATCCGCACTCTTTGTTGAGCGATTTTCGCTCGGTGCAAGTTGGGCGTCCTCATTTCAGCAGGTGCTGCTACCTGATAATCGACCTCGGCTCCCATTTCTTCGACGG
>Ga0137418_10004850_pt1 | contig 12322 bp, 11 predicted proteins | sample CZODoug3_1_2_16f_FD_122242 | JGI IMG/M metagenome (GOLD analysis project Ga0137418, IMG submission 122242) | Vadose zone soil fungal communities from Angelo Coast Range Reserve, California, USA - CZODoug3_1_2_16fungal (Hybrid Assembly) | ecosystem: Environmental > Terrestrial > Soil > Vadose... | reverse complement strand
GGGATCTGTTCGTACACCGCCAGCTGTCCAGCGTTCACGATTCCCATGTCCATACCCGCCTGAATCGCATGATAGAGAAAAGCCGCGTGCATCGCCTCTCGGACAGCATTGTTACCCCGAAATGAGAAGGAGATATTGCTAACTCCTCCGCTCACCCGGCAGCGCGGCAGATGGGCTTTAATCCATCTTGTTGCCTCAATAAATGTTTTCGCGTAGGAATTGTGTTCCTCGATACCAGTAGCGACCGTAAGTATGTTCGGATCGAAAATGATATCTTCCGGAGGGAAGCCAATCTCTTCTACCAATAGCCGGTAAGCCCGCGCACAAATTTCGATTTTGCGCTCAAATGTGTCGGCTTGTCCTTTTTCGTCGAATGCCATCACAACAACGGCAGCGCCGTACCGGCGCACTAACTCAGCGTGGATTCGAAACTTTTCCTCGCCCTCCTTCAAACTGATCGAATTAACAACGCCTTTACCTTGAATACACTGCAAACCAGCCTCCAACACGGACCATTTTGAACTGTCCACCATAATCGGCAATCGGGAGATGTCCGGTTCAGCTGCAACCAAGTTCAGAAATTTCCGCATGGCCGCCTCGGAATCGATCATTCCTTCGTCCATGTTCACATCGAGGATGTTCGCTCCCCCCTCGACCTGCTGGCGAGCGACGGCCAACGCTCCATCAAAGTCTCCAGCCAAGATGAGTTTCGAAAATTTCGGTGAGCCAGTGATGTTGGTTCGCTCACCGATGACGGTGTAGGTTGAGCCAAATTGATAAGGCTCCAAACCGCTCAATTGAGTTTGGATTTTCTTTTCCGGTAGTCTGCGAGGCGGGAGACCGCCTACCAACTTGGCGAGCGCGGCGATGTGTTCCGGTGTGGTTCCACAACATCCACCGACTATGTTCAGCCAACCCAACTCTGCCCACTCTTTCAGCTGAGGAGCCAGTGATTCCGGCGTTTCCGGAAAACCAGTCGGCGACAGCGGATCGGGCAGGCCGGCATTAGGATAGCAAGAAACGTAGATCGGTGCGATCCGCGCCAGCTCTTCAATGTACGGTCTAAGCTCCTTCGGCCCAAGAGCACAATTGAGCCCGACGCTGAGTAGCGGCGCGTGGGAGATGGAGATCCAGAAAGCCTCGGTCGTTTGTCCGGTCAGCGTGCGTCCGCTTGCGTCAGTGATTGTTCCGGAGGCCATCAACGGCACTCGATAGCCTACCTTGGCAAATACCTCTTCGATCGCAAATAACGCCGCCTTCAGATTGAGGGTATCAAAGGTCGTCTCCACCAATAGCAAATCGACGCCTCCCTCGAGCAACGCTTGCGCTTGCTCGCCGTAGGCATCTTTCACTTGCTGCCAGGTCACCTCCCTCTTGCCCGGATCATTGACGTCGCGGGAGATCGAGAGCGTGCGACTCAACGGGCCAATTGATCCAGCGACATATCGCCGCCGAGAAGGATCCACGGCCATGCACTCGGCGACCGCCGCCTTGGCCAATTCAGCCGCTGTACGATTCATCTCTGCAACCAGTTTCTGCAGGCCGAAGTCCTCCTGAGAAATCGCAGTCGCATTGAAAGTATTGGTTTCGATGATATCCGCGCCCGCCGCCAGATATTCACGATGAATTTGCTCGATTATTTGGGGCTGAGTCAGATTGAGAACGTCATTATTGTTCTTCAGGCTGATCGAATGATCTCGAAAGCGGTCACCGCGATAATCTTCCTCTTGGAGGCGAAACCGCTGAACCATTGTACCCATCGCTCCGTCGAGGATTAGGATGCGCTGGGCGAGCGCGTCTAATATATCGAATGAACTTGATTGAGGAAGTTGCTTCGCCATAGCGACAAGGAGGAAAAGCTAGCACGGCGAAAAGGGAGCCGCAACCGATATATTGATCTATCATGATACTTTGATGGATCATTTGCAGGCCGATCGCCTCAGACTAAAAATCAGCCGTTGGATCGGGTACGCCGCTCGCTCCAACAAGCGTTTCAGCGAATCACAAGATCCAGTGCGATTGCCGCTACGAAAACAATACTGACAAATGCGTTGCTCTGGAAGAACGCTTGGTTGATTCCCTTTAAGTCCAGCTTGGACGCGGCGCGATGCTCATAAAAAAGGGCACCACCAACCAACAACAGCGCGCCATAATAGACCAAGCCAAGTCCACTGACACAGCCAAAACCAATGAGGCATAGCAGCAGAACTCCGTGCATGATCTGCGCAAGGCGAAGACTCGAAGGAATCCCATATTTGACCACCATCGAATGCAGGCCGGTCCGACGATCGAAATCGTAATCTTGGATCGAATAAATCAGATCAAATCCGCCGACCCAAAAAATTACGCCTAGAGCGAGTATCAGCGGAGGTAAAGCGAACTCACCGCGAACCGCCAGCCAAGCTCCGATCGGAGCAATTGCCAGAGACAGTCCCAGTACAAACTGAGTAAACGAGGTAAACCGTTTGGTGTAGGAATAGAAAAAAATGATTCCGAGCGCGACGGGCGAGAGCAGAAAGCAAAGTGGATTAATGAACCAACAGATGGCAATGAAGCAGGCGGCCGAAAGAACCACGAGCAATATCGCCATCGGTTTGGCAACCAGCTTTTGGCGGCCGGCCGTGCGCGGGTTGCGTTGATCAATTTCCCAATCGGCCAGCCGATTAAACGCCATCGCCGCGGTCCGGGCGAGGACCATCGCCAACAAAATCAGCAAGGCAAGCGGCCAGTTCGGAAGACCGTGGGCAGCCACCAGCATCGATCCAACCGCAAATGGAAGGGCGAAGATAGTGTGAGAAAAGCGGATGAACTGAAGAATTCGGCGGATCCTATCGAGCATGGGCGTTAGACGCTGGGCGTTTGGGCGATAGATGCACGGAGGTGTGCAACGCGTCTTGAGCGCGATGCCAGAGTCTAAACTCTGGATTCTACTTTCTCCTCTTTCTCCTTAATCTTGTCGACCTGCGGTTTGAACGTGCCGTAGATCAGTCGTGCTCCCCGACCATAGGTTAGGTAAGCCCAGGTCCACTGGAAGAAAACCAGCAATCGATTGCGGAGACCGATTAAAAAGATCAGATGGACAAATAGCCAGCTTAGCCAAGCCAGATATCCGCCGAAACGAACAAACTTGAGGTCGGCAATCGCCTTGTTCCGGCCAATCGTTGCCATCGTGCCTTTATCGAAATAGCGAAATGCTGCCAGCTTCTGACCTTGCAGGCGGGAAAGAATGTTCTTCGCGGCATGCCGGCCCATCTGCATCGCGACTGGGGAGAGAGCCGGCAATGGCTCACCGGTTTGGTGTTTGAAGCATGCCATATCACCGATCGCGAAAATCTCCGGATGGCCTGGAACCGTTAGATCCTCATTTACAATTACTCGGCCGGCTCGGTCCGTTTCCGCACTCAGACTCTTGCCGATCGGCGCGGCGGCATTTCCAGCTGCCCAGATCACGGTCCAACTGGGAATAAATTCTCCGTTCACGGTCACGCCATGATTCGTGACTTCCTTGACCATCGTCCCCGTACGCACTTCGATACCCATACTTTGCAACTGCTTCAGTGCTGAGCGGGACAGATCTTCCCGGAAGGCCGGTAACACGCGCGCGACGCCTTCCACCAGCAAGACGCGAGTCGCGCGCGGATCGATGCGACGAAAATCTTCGGCTAACGTATGGCGCGCGAGTTCTGCAACCGCACCTGCCATTTCGACTCCAGTCGGTCCGGCTCCCACCACAATAAAAGTCAGAGCAGCTCGCCGTTCCTCTTCGGAATTAGCTATTTCCGCGGCTTCGAAGGCTTGCAAAATTCGGCGCCGCAATTCGAGAGCGTCTGCCAGATTCTTCAGACCCGGAGCAAACCGCTCCCATTCGTCATGACCAAAATAAGAATGCCGTGCTCCGGCGGCGACGATCAAGTAATCATATGAAAAGATCAGGCCCTTCGTGGTGTGAACTTGTTTTGACTGCGTATCGATGCGGTCCACTTCCCCCATTACTACTTCAGTGTTTTTGGCCTCTTTCAGGATGTGCCGAATCGGTTGTGCGATGTCCGCCGGCGAAAGCCCCGCTGTAGCTACTTGATAGAGGAGCGGCTGGAATAAGTGATGGTTCGTGCGGTCGACCAAAGTGACGCGTACATCTTTTTCCGCGAGCTCTTTTGCGGCATAGAGACCGCCAAAGCCTCCTCCTACGATGACAACCTTCGGTAACGTTTCGATTGGAGCGACAGGTGCTTCCATGGGGCTATAATAAAGCGACCGCGGCCTAAGCGCACCTATCCATCGAGCTAAGGAGCCATGACTGGGCAACGAATTAGCCTGATCGCTGCATTCAGGTACCGGTGAGAGTCATCCCAAGACTTGCGATTGAACAAACGGAAGCAAACTGATTGCAGCGCGGCTCGGTTATTCAGGCGAGCTTCGGGCCAAAGATCGGGGTCGAGCGAGAAGGAAAGAGCATACATTTTGATTGCTTGTGAAATTTTTCACAAATAATCGCTTGCGACGCCAAATAAGAGAAATGTAACTTCGCCCTACCCCGCACCTATGGCCACTTCGCGCGAAATAGAAATTCCGGACTCGTTGACCCGGACTGCCAAGTCACTGGAGACCATCGATCAATCCGAACTTCTCGGCGAAAAGCTGACGATCAACATGGGGCCTTCCCATCCGGCTACGCACGGGGTGCTCCGGGTAGTGCTGGAACTCGATGGTGAGATTATCACCAAGGCTACTCCAGACATCGGTTATTTGCACCGCGGCGACGAAAAAATCGCGGAGAACATGCAATATAATCAATTCGTTCCTTATACGGATAGGCTTGATTATCTGGCACCGCTTTCAAACAACGTCGCTTATGCTCTGGCGGTCGAGAAACTACTCGGTTGGGAGTTGCCTCCTCGCGGTAAAGCGATCCGAGTAATCTGCTGCGAAATGGCTCGCATTTCGGCCCATCTTCTCGGCCTCGGAGCGTTTGCCATGGATGTCGGCGCAATGACTGTGTTCCTCTACACATTCACGGAACGGGAGAAGCTCTACAATCTTATCGAGCTGCTGACCGGAGCCCGCTTCACTACCTCCTACACCCGGATCGGTGGTCAGACGCGGGACTTACCGGACGGGTTTTTAGCGGCTCTCAACAAATTTCTGGAGGAGTTCGTGCCGCAACTTGACGAAGTCGATCGGCTACTGACCCGGAACCCGATCTTTGTTAATCGGACGAAGGATCTCGGTGTGATCTCGAAGCAAGATGCGATCAACTATGGAATCACCGGACCGAATCTTCGAGGTAGCGGGATTGATTATGATGTCCGCAAAGCAAAGCCGTACATTGACTACCAAAAGTATGACTTTGATATCCCGATCGGCACCGTGGGTGATGTATTCGATCGTTATCTTGTCCGCATCGAAGAAATGCGACAAAGCGTCAAGATTTTGCATCAAGCGATAAAGAGCCTTCCTTCCGGTTCAATCCACTTTTCCGATCCAAAGAACTACCCGCCATCCAAGCCAGATGTCCTGTTGAAGATGGAGGAACTCATCCATCACTTCATTATCCACACCGAAGGGGTGGATGCGCCGGCCGGCGAAGTCTATTTTGGGGCGGAAAATCCCAAGGGCGAGCTTGGATTCTACATTCATAGCAAAGGTGGCGGCGTTCCCTATCGTCTAAAGATCCGGGCGCCCTCTTTTGTGAATCTCAGTATTCTTCCGAAGATTTTACTTGGCCACATGATGTCGGACGTTGTCGCAGTGCTCGGCAGTTTGGATTTTGTTATGGGCGAGTGCGACCGTTGAGGTTATGGCCTTCCGGATTATCATCGTGGTATTCACCGCGGCGTTTTTCCTGGAAGGTTGTAACCGCGAGATCGCCAATCGCAATCTGGAGCAGGTCAGACTCAATATGAGTCCGAAGGAAGTGGAGACAATTTTAGGGACACCTAACCGGGAGAAAAAAGAAGAGGACGGGGAAATCGATAGGAAACCAGCAACGGTGCTTACTTATTATTATGAGCAAGGCAACCAGACGATCGTTCTTCGATTTCAGAATGGGCATTTGGTCAAAGAACCGGAGCATTTAATCGAACATTAAACATGGAAATCCCATCCGAGCTGGAGTCACGGATCGACGAGGTAATCACCCATTACCCGGCCTCGAAGCGTAGTGCTTCCTTGCCGTTGCTCCATCTGATTCAGGAACACTTTGGTTACATTACGGATGAAGCGATCAGCTGGGTTGCCCAAAAGCTGGAGCTGGAACCGATCAACATCTTGGAGCTGGTGACTTTTTATCCGATGTTTCGTCAGGAGCCTTATGGCAAGCACCACATCCGGGTCTGCCGTACATTGTCCTGTGCGATGGCGGGTAGCTATTCGCTACTGAAGACATTTTGCCGGCATGCCAAGATTGATCCAGAACAGCATGAACATGGCAGCCACGTGCTAAAAAGCCCGGACGGAAAATACAGTCTTGAATTTGTCGAGTGTCTGGCGAGTTGCGGCACCGGTCCGGTTTGTATGATCGACGATGATTTCTACGAGGCGGTTTCGGAGGATGAAGCTCCGGAATTGCTGCAAAAGTATCAATAGCCATGGCCGCAATTCTACGGACCCCGCATCCTCGCGAAAAGCGGATCATCTTCAAAAACATCGACCGGGAAGGTTGGACTACAGACATCGATTGCTACGAAAAGGATGGTGGCTACGAAGATTTGCGCGCCGCATTCCGACTGACGCCCGAGCAAATCGTTAACGAGGTTAAAACCTCTAGTCTGCGGGGACGTGGCGGCGCCGGCTTTCCTTGCGGCGCCAAATGGGGCTTCATCAAGCCAGGCGGTTCCAAGCCGGTCTACCTCATCTGCAACGCAGATGAATCGGAGCCGGGCACGTTCAAGGATCGCTACATCATTCACCAGGATCCGCATCAACTACTGGAAGGGATGATCATCTCCTGTTACGCCGTGAATGCCCGACTGGCCTACATTTACATTCGAGGCGAGTTCCCGCTCGGCGCCAAGATTCTCGAACAGGCGATCGCTGAAGCAAAAGGTCGCGGCTATATCGGTTCGAACATTTTGGGCGGTGGCTTTGATCTCGAGATTTACGTCCATCGCGGGGCCGGCGCTTATATCTGCGGGGAGGAGACGGGTCTGATCGAATCTTTGGAAGGAAAACGCCCTTATCCTCGGATTAAGCCTCCCTACTTTCCGGCGGTCCTCGGTTTGTACCTGAGTCCGACAGTCGTCAACAACGTGGAGACGCTCTGCAATGTAAAGCATATCGTCCGCATGGGCGGTGCGGAGTTTGCCAAGATCGGGCGTCCCAATAATACCGGCACTCGTGTTCTCTGCGTCAGCGGTGACGTACAAAAGCCCGGATACTACGAGTTGGAGGTGGGCGCCTTGACGATGGGCGAACTGATTTACGATGTCTGCGGGGGATTAAAACCGGGTCGCAAATTGAAAGCGGTGATTCCGGGAGGAAGCTCGGCGAAAGTGCTGCGCGCCGATGAGCGCTACAAGATCAAAAGCAAGCAGTCCGATGGTACGGTGACCGAACAGGAAATTGGGATCGATGATATCCGAATGGATTTTGATTCCTTGGCTGCGGTCGGCTCCATGGCCGGCTCGGGCGGAGTAATCGTCATGGACGACTCACGGGATATGGTCTGGGCGCTTAATAACATTAACGAATTCTATGCGCATGAAAGCTGCGGCCAATGCACTCCCTGCCGCGAAGGTTCGCTCTGGATGAGCAAAATGACGGGTCGTATGCTGCAGGGTGGAGGGGACCAAAGAGATCCGGATGTCCTCACGAGCGTCGCGGATAACATAGCAGGACGAACAATATGCGCTTTTGGCGAGGCTTGCGCTTGGCCTACTCAGAGCTTCGTCGCCAAGTTTCGTGATGAATTCGCGGCCTACGCCGCAAAGAATGGCTCCAAAGCGGAGCAGGCTTGATTCGAGGTTATGAGTGCTTCCGTAGAACTTTTGAACGTACAGGTCGATGGCGTGTGGCATCAGTTCCCCAAAGGAACCCGCGTAATCGAGGCTTGCTCCCAGGCTGGCAAATTCGTTCCCCACTATTGTTATCATCCGAAGCTCAGCTCTCCGGGAAACTGCCGCATGTGTCTGATCGAAATGGGAATGCCGAGACTCGGTCCGGACCGCAAGCCGGAAACTGGAACGGACGGTAAACCGATTATCAATTGGATCCCGCGTCCTCAAATTTCATGTGCGCAGGATATCGCGGATGGAATGGGCGTCCGAACCGATTCACCGTTGGTCCGTGAATGCCGGCACGGCGTAATGGAATTCCTTCTCATCAATCATCCGCTCGACTGTCCGATTTGCGATCAGGCCGGAGAATGCCAGCTACAGGAGTTCAGCGTCCAATATGGTACGGGCGGTTCGCGGTTTCTCGAGGAAAAAGTCAAAAAACCAAAGCGAGTGGAACTTGGGCCACGGGTCACGCTCGATGATGAGCGCTGTATTCTTTGCTCCCGCTGTATTCGCTTCATGAAAGAAGTGGCGAAGGACGATGTGCTTGGGTTTGCCAGCCGGTGTAGCCACACCTATCGGACCGCCTATCCAGGCCGAAAACTGGATAGCAACTATTCGTTAAACACGGTCGATATTTGTCCGGTCGGTGCACTGACCAACACCGATTTCCGTTTCAAGATGCGCGTATGGTTTCTGAAGGAAACCAAAAGCATCTGCACCAGCTGCGCGACGGGGTGTAATACCATTGTTGGCACCCGCGAAAACGTCATCTATCGGCAGACCCCGCGCGAAAACAACAGCGTTAACTCTTCGTGGATGTGTGATTACGGGCGACTCAACTTTCACTATGTTAACGCGCCGGAGCGATTAACCAAACCGCGCGTTCGGCTAGGCTCCGCCCAGGAAAACGCGAGCTGGACGACCGCGATCGCTCGTGCAGTCGATGACCTTCGGCGATTCCCGGGAGACGAAATCGCCGTGATTGCGTCTGGTAAAATGACCAATGAAGAACTCTGGCTCACCAAGAAGCTGATGGAGGCTCTGGGCATCAGATACCACGACATTGTCCCCCGCGTGGGCGAGAGCGATGAAATACTTCTCAGCAGCTTTCGCAATCCAAATATTGTCGGAGCCCATCTTTTTGGGGTGGCTCAAGAAGAACCGGGCAGCCTGCTGCCGGAAATCTTTAAGCGGGTGCAGGCGGGCAGCATCAAGGCGGTTCTGGCATTGAGTGAGGACGTAATGAACGCAGGGCTCACCACGGCTGATCTCGAGAAACTCGAAGCATTTATCCTGATCGATATCCTTCCAAACCGGACGAGCACCTACGCCACCGCGTTGTTACCTGGTTACTCGTTTGCCGAGAAACGGGGTTCGATGGTCAATATCAAAGGCCGGTTGCAGCGACTAAATCGAGCAATTCGCGGCCCGGGAGAAGCGCGAGATGACTGGGAAATCTTACGAGATCTCCTCCAGGGATTCACCGGTTCCAATGGGGTCTATCTGATTGAAGACGTCTTTAAACAGATGGCTGAAGGAATCCCGCATCTGCAGGGCCTTAGCTTGAGCAAGATAGGGGATCTCGGGATTCAGCTTGAACCGAATGATGTCCAAGCGGCTGCACCAGAAAACGTCCACGTATGAGCGATCTTCTCATCGGTGTGGCCATCACGTTACTCAAAACACTCGGACTATTATTCGCTGTCATTCTGCCAATGGTCTCCTACACGGTTTATGCCGAGCGCCGGGTAAGTGCCATGATTCAGGATCGGGTTGGTCCGAATCGAGTTGGTCCGCTCGGTCTACTCCAACCGATCGCTGATGCCCTGAAATTGCTCTTGAAAGAGGATTTCACGCCGGCTCACGTAAACAAATTTTATTATTGGCTTGCGCCGGCCTGCGCGATGGCGCCTTCGATCATGGCGCTGGCCGTTGTTCCTTTTGGCAGCACGTGGTTTGGCCAGCCGATGGTAGTCGCCAATGTCGACGTCGGTGTGCTCTGGGTGTTCGCCGTTTCATCGCTCGGGGTGTATGGAATTGTTTTGGCCGGCTGGTCTTCCAATTCCAAGTATTCCTTTCTCGGCGGTATTCGCTCGAGCTCCCAAATGATTTCGTATGAGCTCTCGCTCGGTTTGTCGGTGATTCCGATCTTCCTCATTTGCGGCACGCTCAATCTGCCGGCGATCGTAAAATACCAAATTGAAAATGGCTGGTTAATCTCGCCGATCTGGCTTAAGGGCGTCTCGTTTACCGGTATCAATTTTCCAGAATTGATCGGTTCCTTCAGCATCTGGAAATTCCTGCTTTGGATTCCGCTTTTTCTTTCTTTCATCGTTTTCATGGTTTCGATGTTCGCCGAAACCAATCGCCTCCCCTTTGATTTACCGGAGGCGGAACAGGAACTAGTCGGCGGTTATCACACCGAGTACTCGTCGATGAAATTCGCCCTGTTCTTTTTGGGCGAATACGCCGCAATGATCGCAGGCTCAGCGGTTATCGTGACTCTTTTCTTCGGCGCATGGCACGTTCCTTTCCTGCCGACCGCACCTGAACAACTCCCTTTTTGGCTGGGCCTTCTGCTGGGACTGGTTCACATCACCGCTTTTTTCCTCAAAGTCGCAATCCTCTTATTTTTCTTTATTTGGGTCCGTTGGACCCTACCCCGTTTCCGCTTCGATCAACTGATGCGACTCGGTTGGTATTTTTTCTTTGAGATTGCGCTCGTGAATATCCTCCTCGTGGCCGTCATTCTCGCAATAATGCCCAAGTAGAAGACCCTATGGCTTACACCGTTCCGCGTCCAAAATTGACTCTGGCTGAAAAGACTTACTTACCGGCTCTGATAGCGGGTCTCGGCATCACCATCAGACACTTTTTCGTTATTCTGTCCGGTAGGAAAAAAGTGACAATGCAGTATCCCGATGAAAAATGGGATACGCATCTACCGCCTCATTATCGCGGTGCCCCGACTTTGGTGAACGATGACTATGGTCGGGAACGATGTGTTGCCTGTCAGCTCTGCGAATTTATTTGCCCGCCCCGAGCGATCACGATCAAGCCCGGAGAAATACCGGAGAAGTATCTTTGGCGAAAGGTGGAGAAATATACGGAAGTGTTCGAAATCGATATGATTCGCTGCATCTATTGCGGGCTCTGCGAAGAGGTTTGTCCGGAACAGGCCATCTTTTTGCGAAAGGATTATGCGATCACCGGGCTAACCCGAGCAGAAATGGTGCACGATAAAAAGCGCTTGTATGAACTGGGAGGAATGATGACCGGCCTGGTCAACAAGTGGAACGAGAAGAAGTAACCGTATGGCTCCCCCGCTATTCTGGACCTTCTCGGCGATCATGTTGTTTTTTGGGTTGATGGTCATCGTCTGCCGCAATCTGGTAACCAGCGCGCTCAGCTTAGTCGTTTGCTTCTTCGCTCTCGCTGCATTGTACGTATCGCTCGATGCTTTCTTCATCGGAGTGATTCAGATCCTGGTCTATGCCGGCGCGGTGATGGTCCTTTTCCTGTCCATCATCATGTTGCTGGATCTCAAAGCGGAACAGCGCCGAAGGCTGAATTTACCCGCCTTTTTTGGCGGCATCATTGTGATCGCCTTGTTTGTAAAGGTCCTTTTTGATGTGAGCTACGGTTTCCAGGACGGATCCGCCTCATTTCCTGCCATCCAGCGCGGGCAACAACCAGACGTCTGGTATATCGGACTGACACTTTTTCAGCAGTATAAATTACAGCTCCAGATCATCGCGACGCTGATCGTGGTCGCATCTATCGGCGTCGTCGTATTGAGCAAACGAGAGTTGAAATAGTAATGGTCACATTGAACGACTATTTGATTGTAAGTGGATTGCTCTTCGCGATCGGCTTTGCCGGCGTTCTACTGCGGCGCAACTTGGTTGCTATTTTCATGGCTCTGGAGTTGATGCTTAACGCGGCAAATCTCTCCTTGATCGGGTTTTCCAGGTTCAACCTTCAAAACGGGCTGCCGGATTATAACGCGCAGATTTTGGTGTTCTTCATCGTCACCGTCGCCGCGGCTGAGGTCGCCGTCGGGCTTGCGATCATTGTAGCGCTCTACCGAGCTCGACAGACGATGCACGTTGAAGATCTCAACTCTTTGAAATTCTGACGAATGAACAACCCGGCGCCTTGGATCATTCTTTTTTCGCCGCTGATTGCCGCCGCGCTCATCACGGTGGCCACTCAGCCATTCAGAAAGGCTAGCTCCTACCTTTCAGTCGCGGCAGTTGCAATTTCGTTCCTTTTCAGTCTCACGGTTTTTGCGGGTCCGCACCAAAACGCCAGCATTAATTGGA
>Ga0137418_10004849_pt1 | contig 12323 bp, 13 predicted proteins | sample CZODoug3_1_2_16f_FD_122242 | JGI IMG/M metagenome (GOLD analysis project Ga0137418, IMG submission 122242) | Vadose zone soil fungal communities from Angelo Coast Range Reserve, California, USA - CZODoug3_1_2_16fungal (Hybrid Assembly) | ecosystem: Environmental > Terrestrial > Soil > Vadose... | reverse complement strand
ATCCGCACCAATCTTCTTGATCGCCCGCTTGCTGATCGGAGCGCCCAAGTTATATCGGCCCACGAGCGACCAGTCTGTCGTCGTGCTCGGATCAGAGCCCAAATAGGCCAATATGACCCCAGAACTCATTACGAACACAGCCGCATCGTTGGGGCCATTTCCGGAATCGATCGACCACGTCACCATGGCCATGAGATTGCCACCGGTGTTGGGCAATCGGCCTAAGGGAAATTTCGAGAGTACGCCACCCAAGGCGTTGGTGGCCGAAAACCAGAAGTCCTGACTACGATCGTCCCAGAAATAAGATCGGGCCTTGTGGATCTGGATTCCATTGAGGTTCGCAGGTGTTAATCCACTGCCCGAAATCGTCATGACCGAGACCGTCGCACCATCGTAGTTCTGCGGGGCATCCGAGCCGTTTACCAGCCCCATGCGCGCGCCGCCGGACGCATCATCGAACTGCGCACAGTCCCAGACATCGGATGCAAAGCCGGTGGCGAGGGAGACGCCAGCACCCGCGGCTGATATATCCCAGATCTTGCCGCCGGCCATGCCTAAAAACTTGCGCGTGGTCTTTGCGTTGAACTCAAATACCGTGCGAACCGCGCCGCCGAGCGTATTCGCGTAGGCCGTTCCGCCTGCACGGGTTCGACACGAGCCCAGGCCGGGAAACCAGTTGTCCAACACGACTGCGTCTTCCGGCGGCATTGCGGCCAAGGCATCGCGTGCGTTCCAGCCTCCCACGGGACTCGGAAACGGAATCGGCTCCGCTTTCTGCTGCCGATTGATGCCTCTGCGCGCAGCCATTAGCCCGTGTAGCCTGTGCTAGGCAAGGTGGGCAGCGGCGGCCAGATCTCGTAGTCGATGCCGGCATTCACCGGGATTTTGGGTACATCGCGACCGAAGGTGGATTCAAAGACCTGATCAAATTCGTCTTTCGCTTCCGCGTAGGCCAATCCCTTGCGTTCGAGGAATCGCCACGTCAGATCGAGCTCGAGGAGATCCTCATCGATCAGGCTGACCTGTGCGTCCGCCGTAAATGAATTGGCCGGATTGGCACCCCCGACATCCGTCACCCAGTTCCTGGAGATGTACTCAATGACGAGGTTATCGACACCACCGGGAGTGGGATCCAGATAGATCGCCCCTGCCTTGATACGAAAGCGCGTACGCGGCGTAGTCGTCTGGGTGCCGGACTTGTAGCGCTGCCATTCAGACGGACTCAGCGAGCCTCGTAGCGCCCAGAATTGACTGCGATCCCAGGCGGTATAGTCGAGGAAATATTTGAGGTCGCTGGGAAATGCATAGGATGGCTGGGCGGCGACCGTGGCGAAGAGGTATTCCTTCTGCAGGATCTCCCACGGCTTCCATGCGAGCTTCTTGCCGCCCTTGTTCAGCAGGCGTAGCAATAGAATGGCGGTGTCGTCCGGATTGCCGATGATCGTCGCAGGCGCAGAGAAACCGCTGGCTCCCGCAGCCGCCTGGCAAATTGACAAAAGTGTCAAGGGACATGCCTCCAAAGAAGACGGCGCCGGACCTTGCTCAAGGTTGTTGGCGTTAGGCCGTATCTCTTCGCAAGAACGTTTCCTGTCTCAGCTGAAGCACGAATCGCAATCACATCATCTTCGGTGATCTTCGCATGATGATGCTGACTTCCGAGCTTGAATCTCCGCTTTTCGCCCTTCTTCCAATTCATCCGGCCTTTGCGGACTGCATCCTGCATGTTGTCCTTGTAGGTCCCGAGGAACAAATGATATGGATTGACGCAGCAACGCACATCGCAGTGATGGCAAACAATCATGTCATCCGGAATTTCCCCGCGATAAAGCCGATAACTTGCGCGGTGAGCGAGTTCGCGCCCTGCGGGAGTGGCATCCATTCGGAATGCCGCATAGCCGGAAGGCATGACATGCCCGTCCCATAGCCAGCAACCGGCTTCTGGAATTGGCAATACATGCGAGAGAAATCTCTCGCGAATATCCACTTACGCCTCCGGAAGCGGGACCGCTTTTTTCTTTGGGCCCGGCTTCTTCTTTACCGATTTGAGCTTGGCGTTCTCCTCCATCAGTTTCTCAATAGTGGCCTGTTGCGAATCCAACTTCGCATCCATGCGCGCGACCAAGTCGAGCAATTGAGGGTCAGAGGCTGCAGACGCGACAGGCTGCATGCGTTCGACCCATTCGATGGCTGCGCGGCGGAGCTCGCGAGAGCCCGTTCCCAGATTCTGCAGTCCGATGTCAGAAACGAGAGCCAGATCCTCAATGGTGAACACATTCAATGCGTGATATTGGCGCAGAATAGATGGATGCATGCCCACGAGCTTGTTGAGAGGCGTTCCGCGCGCCGCGGCCTTTTCCCCTTTCTGAAATTCCTGCCAAGAAAATGGAAACTCGCGTTTGTCCTCATCCCTGACCGGCCGGTGCACTTCTAGAGTGTTGTTCCCGCGCACATTCTTGCGGATGAATACGACATCCTCATAAATCTCGACCGTTTTGCCGGCTGCGTCACTCGCAATATGAGATTTTGCCGGTTTGAACTCGTTCACGATTTCAAACGTGACAATGACATCCTTGCTGTCGTCCGCGGGGACGTACTGCCGGATGAACTGCTTCGCTCCTTCGCTCAATCCCGGAGTTTCAGCGGCCAATGGTGTGTTGCTCGGCACCCCAGGCGTGAAGTCGGACGGGTCAAATTCAGGTGCGCTCATAGGTTACTCCTAGAAATCACTACCCATGAAACCAGTCGTGCTGGTCAGTAGAATTGCAGCCGGGAAATCTGCCAAAAACATACTCTCGACTACTCCACCGGGAACCAGCGTGCCTTGGACATATTGATCTCGAGAATGGAAAAGAGCAGTTGCGAAGGCGACTGCACCACTACCTGCTTTTGAATAGAAAACCTTCTGCAGATCGCCTTCAAAAGAATTGACTACTGTCTTGAAATCATCGTAATTCAATACGCTCAATCTCATCTGTCGATTCCTCAAAGAGAACGGGAGCCGAAGCCCCCGTTGTGATCAGGGCTGTGTGCAATAACGCTGCCCACCCATCACCAAGAAGTTGGTACGGGTAAATGTCAGTGTTACTGTGCCATCTGCCGTCGCCGCGGCACTCAGCAGGAACGAAGTCGCGCTTCCTGCGCTGGAATTGCGAGCGTTCGGGCTGTTGTTATATCCCGGCGCCACGGTCGCGCCGCCTGGAATGCCAGTACCGGACACCGGCAGACCCACGAATACCGCATCCAGATTGGACACGAACACTTCAGTTGAGCCGTTGCGCGTCGTTCCCGTCTTGATAAAAGTGCTGCTGGCTGCCACGATAATTTGGGCGCCGCCGGCGATCTTCTGATTGGCCGTCACACCACTGGTGATGCCAGCAGCTGCCTGATAGGCCGTACCGACTACACCCGCGGTCACGGATACGCAATTAGCCGCGCCGCTGATCTGATACCAACCAAAGAGATTGGCGACCGTGGGAGCCATCGCAATCGCTACCGGCAAATCACTATTGGCCGTCGCCGCCAGCAACGCCGTCACACCTGTAAGTGAGTTATAGGTGACAGCAGTTCCAGCAACTGTGGCTGCAAGGCCCTGCAGGTAGATGAACTCCCCGACACCCAAGATCGGGTCAAATGCCCGAATCATGTAGCCGAATGGGAAGTTCTGCACCGTGTCTGTTTCCATCAGACGCGGACCACCGTAGTTGGTGGACAGATTGGCGAGCGCTGAGATCGCGCCCGTCGAAGGCGATGCGGGGCCCGAAGCGACGTTGACTGGGTCGAGTGGAATCCACATGTTGGATACTCCTTAGTTGTTGTTCAGCACGCCCTGGAGGGACGCATTGCTGGTAACGAACTGGCCCGCCCACAGAAGCATCTGCACGAACGAGTCCTGGTTGTAGGCCCGCTCTTGCGGGAGCGGGGTGAAATTGCGCTTGGGCGCATATTTCAACTTGATGTAATCCGTATTGAGGAAGTACATGTGGCCACTTGGAATGCCCGGGTTGTCCTCGTAGTACACCGGGACGCCGGTGAAATCGAGCGAGCGGAACCCCGCACCCTGCTTGGATGTAGAGCCGTCCGTGATGCGCTGGATTGCCTGCAAACTCGCCCAGTAGAACTTGTAGGCCGTACGATCGGCAATGATGATGTTGGGCTTATCCGCGCCGCGGGTGCAGCGCAGGAATAGTTCGTCCATGTAGCCTTGGATATTGACAGCGGTCAAAAACGCACCACCATCCGCATTGGCTCGGAAGAACTGATTGCGCCAGAAGGCGTTCGTCGCACGGTTGATGCCGCCGACCGTGCCTGTGGCCGGATTGTCCGCCACTAGAAGCTGCAATCCTCCCACGATCTTGCCGCTGGATGCGGTGCCGTCGGAGTACATGCCGAAGGTGAGCTGGTTCTTCATGGTGCGCTCGGCGTTGCCGATGCGACCTTTGAAGAGATTGATGATCTGTTCTTTGCCCGTGTTCTGGACGTCGATTTCCAGACCGTTGGCGGCGACGACGGCGGCCGCCTGGGCCCATGGATATTCCGCCGCCGTGATGACATCCGAGGGACTGATGTCCAGGATGTCGTAGCCGGCGTACCACTGGAATCGCCCTTCGGCGTATTCCAATTCCTGCACGATGGTGCGGCCCGTGGCCGATTCCCATCCGTCCTCCTCTTTCAACATGAACAGGAGCGGATTGCCCTTGCTCACGTTATCTGCGGTCTTACCTTGTCGATTGCGAAGCGTCGTTGTGACGATTTCTGACAGTCCCGGCGAGGCCATGGCCTACTCCTGGTGAGGAACAGGCCATGCATCATTCGGGTGCCCAGTTGGCGAACCCGTCGCGCAGATCCTGCTCCAGAGATTTCGGTTTCGTGGTCCCGTTCGCCGTCCCCGTCCCATTCGGTGTTGCAGCCCGTCGCGCCTTGTCGACCGCAGCCTTGGAAGCTGCGTCTTTCGCTGCCTGGGTGGCCTGGGTGCGCTGGAGTTGCACCCTCTCGAACACCGCATCGTTCATGCGGATCGCCTTGATATAGGCGGTTTCGAGAGCCAGTCCGGGAGTGGCCTTCATCAGTGCCAGGATGTCGCCAGCGACTTCGTCGAAGAACGGATGCGCCGGCTGACCGTCTGCACCTTTCTCATCGGCGAAACTTGCGACCCGAGTCAACTTCTCAGCGTGCGCTGCCTGTTGGGCCTGCGTCGTATAGCTTTCGAACTGACCGGTGACCTGATTGAGCCGTTGCTCCAGTTGCGCGTATTTCGGGTCTACACCCTCCTGAGGTTGGGCCAGAGTTTTCGGGTCCACGCCATAGGTCTGGGCAAGCCACAACAGTGCTTCGCGCGGACTTTCCTGCAGGTATTTGTGACCGCCTACCAGGGACTGGATGAATTGCGGGGCGGACAGGCCTCGCAGCTCCAGATCCCGTTTGAACGGTCCCAAAATCTGGTCGTATTGCTCGCGCTCGCGTCGAAACCCCGCCACTTCCTGGAACTTCGCGTCGTATCCGCGTTGCAACTCGGCTTCACGGGCAATCCAACGCTGTTGGATCTCGGATGGGGCCTTGCTGAAAAGCGACTTGTCCGCTTCGGACCAATGCTGGGGAGCAACGGCTGCTGTAGCCGCTTGTGACTGCGAGTCGCCGACAGGAGCCGCTGAGGATGCGGGCTGCGCTGCACTTGCAGGAGGACTGTCAGCGTCAGCTGGCGTTTCCGCGCCGAACGCTTGAGTCAATTCATCTTCGATCGACAAATCGGCTGCTGTTTCCAGGCCGACCTCGGGGTCAGACATTACGGCTCTCCTGTGAATTTAGCAAGATCGTGAGCTAAAGCGTCAGTTTCGGCGAAACTCGCCACTATTTCGCGCTTTTTAGCCGCTTGTTGATGCGCGAACTCGCCTGGCTCCATCTTCGGCGGAGCCACCGAGGAATCGTTGCCCACTTCGACCTTGCCGAACTCTTTGAGCATGTCCCGATGCTGTTTTCGGGTGGTGACGATGCGGCCGTCGATGCCGACTGCGCGGTAGGGCTCGAATCCGGGCTGAATATGGTAAGAGGCGGTGATGGTCAGGCTCATTTTCTGCCCACAATGAGACGGGCCGCTGTGTCGGTTGGCAACCGTTCGAGTAGCTTCTTCCTGTGCGCCACACACGCACTCGTATTGGTACAAAGGAATGGTCAGATACCTCTGGATTTCACTGTTGCTAACCGGCTGCATTGCAAACAAACCGGTCGCGTTGCCGAATGGTCAGCAAGGCATCGCAGTTGATTGCTCGGGTGCCGGCTATAACTGGTCGTATTGCATGAACAAGGCTGCGAAAGCGTGCAAAGGCCCGTACCAGATCGTGTCGCAGGACGGTGATTCCGCTGGATCCGCCCCCATGGGAAATATGACGATTGCTCTGGAATACAGGACCATGATCGTCACCTGCGGAAGATAACGGCATCACGGTCCCATGCTCTTAGCGATCTGCTCGCGCGGTGAGAGATTGCCTGCAAGCACCGGCGTCGTTACGACAGGCCGGGCCTTTATCTGCCCAAGCGGTGGCGGTTGCGATAATGGTCCAGCTGGACCACGTTTGACGCCGTGATAACGATCCGAGGCGAGGTAGGCGCGTACGAGCGGGCGGCTGAGGGCGGCCGTAGCCAAGAGAGGATTGTGAAGAGAAGCCCCGGCGCCAACCATATAGTCAACAACGCTGAGAGGGCCGCTATCACGAATCTTGCTGGGGTCCTGCAGCACTCGATCAAACGAGTCATAGGAATCCGCGATATCTTTGAGCTTGCCAGAAAGTGGAACGCCACGGTTTTGCTGTTGAGAGAGCGCTTTGGCGGAGATGTTCTGGCCGCGAATAGCATCCTCGACTGAATGTATTTTGGCAAGTTGCACGCGGGCGCTGCGATATCTGGACACCAGATCAACATTGCCCTGCGCCTGCGCCGAGCGTTCCATCTGGTCATCGAGAATGTCCGCCAACTTGCGCTGCACATACCCCAATGCATTCTGTTCAGGCGCATTGAGGGCTTTAATGTTCTTGCCAGCATCGGCCCGCAGCTGTCTGACCTTGGCGACTGCATCGGCCGAATCAAAGGCTTTCTTTGCGCCGTAGATCTGCTTCAGGCGCGCGACCGCAGGAGGTGTGTCCTCCGCAAACGATCCTGCGCCAGTCCTATCATCGATAGAGGTAACCGCTTGGCGGTAGGCGTCATCCGTCTGGACCTGGCCAATCTTGGCAACCTCGTCATAGACGCGGTTCGCTTCAGCCTTTTTCGGCTTGATGGCTTCTGCGGTTGGCCGACTGCCAGCCGGTAACCCGATTTCCTGAGCGGCAGCGGTGTCAACCGCGGTCGCATTCTGCTTGGAAAGCGAGCGCTCCAATTTGGCCTGCCCGGAGAGTCCTTCCGCAAGGGTCCCGGCAGTACGTCCCTGTTGGGAGGGAAGCGTCTTAATACCCAGTTGCTTTGCTCGGTCGAGAGCCATTTGTTCCGGATTAGCCGCACGGCTCGCATCCGCCAGCGCTTTGGTTTCTGCATTGGTGGCTACCGCGGCTCGCACGACATTCGCCCCCGCAGCCAATGGGACTACGGCACTGGCTGCTTGTAATGCCCCTGGAGCGGCTTTTAACAATTCACCCGCAAATGGACTGGTCTCACTCACGGCCGCCGTCGCATCTGCGTATTTCTTCTGTATGGGCTCAATGATGGGTCGTGTCAGATTGGACAGCGCCTGCTCACCAGCCTGACCCGATTCGGTCTGCGGCTGATAAGTGAGGTAGTTCTGAACACCGCTCTGCACGTTTGCCGGATCGACATCCGCGCCGAACGCTTTACCGATCGCTGCGCCCCCATAGGCGAGACCTGCGGGAATGGATGCAAAAGCGCCTGTCACCCGCTTTGCCAGCATTTCCGCGCCCCCCACACGAGCCATGGCAAGCGATGGCGCATGAGATACGGGTTCGTCGAGCGCAAATCCCGTCGGCAGCGGCGGAACTTCTGGGTGCTCATCCAGCGTGAATCCGGCCGGCAATGGTGGAATGTCAGCCACTGGGCACCCATTGTCCGCCCTTCAGGATCAGCTTTTGCCCGTTGGGTCCGGTGGCAGTGCGACCTTCGAGTGGGCTCGCCGCGGCAGGCTGTGGAGCAGGCGCCGCAGGAACTGGCGGCCGCGGGCGTGAATAGGAGTTAGGGCCGCCAATGCTGCCCAGTGGAACTGCATCAATAGCACCCCTCGGCGCCAAAGCAGGAGCCTCGCCCGATGCACGCTCGACATACTTCTGTTGGATCTGGCGAACCGTCTGCAGTGCTGCCTTTTTGAGCGCCGCCGGCACGGTTGGATCGCCGATCTGGCCTGCCGCCTCCCGATACAGCTTCACATCCGCATCCGACTGCGGACCTTCCATGCGCGGCATGGAGGTCATGAGTCCGGCCTGCAGGACTTTCAGCTTGGCAATCGCTTCCGCCCCATTGGTGGACTTGCCGAAGAATTGCGAAACCGCATCGACTCCCGCGCCCGCTGTACTACCCGTCGCCACATCAATCAGCGGATCAGCGATATCGAGCAGGTTTTGCGATCCAATTGCATTCGCGCCCCGCGTCTCGATACCGCCCGTGATGGCGCCCTCGGCTGTTCCTTGGGCACCGCCCTGCGCTTCCGCCTGCTTGAGCGTACGGGCAGCGCTGGCTTCGCCACTCAGGGTGGAGAGCGGTAGTGCCGTCGTCCCGCTGACACGCGGGGCCACTACGGTGGGGACACCCGCTACATCCTTGACCACCATGCCCGGATTGCGCTTCATCTCCAGATAGCGCTGCTGCAGATCAGCCGGCATCTTGTTGTAGAACTCCCATTCCTGTACGGAGGACGGACGCGAGCTCTGACCGCCGGCGGCGACCCAGTCTTGGAATGAACCGGCGAAGCCGTTGGTTTTCGCGAATTGATACTCACGCACGGAGTTGGGTTCGTTACCCGCAGGCTTCATCTGCGAGGCGATATACGTCTTGATCAATTCAGGGTCGGCCCCGTAGTTAATGGCCTCCTGCGCCGCAGATAACAGCTGTGCGGGACTGCGGCCGCCCGACATACCACTGGTAGGCGGCCCGCCAGTGGGCTGCGGTGGGGGGATCTGGGCCGGGGGCTGAGGCGATGCGGGCGGCGTATAGCCCGGATTCGTGAGCAGTGGGGGTGGCAGGTTCGGCGCTGGCGCAGGCGGCACGCCCGCATCACTGGGCGTCCCCGCAGTCGGAGCGGCCCCCGATGAACCGGGTGGTGCTCCTGGGGTCGCCGTCATCGGAGAACCACCGACAAAGCCTGCAATGGCGGAACGCAGCGCTGCCTGCCTCTGAGTATCAATGTCCTGATACTTCTCGTCATTCTTGTTCTGGATGAAGGCACCCCCCGCGGCCTGCGCGACCTTGGCGAGCGCTTCGAAGGGCGAACGGCGGACCGCGACCGAATTGGCGCCGCCAGTGAACTGCGTATCCAGCGGCTGCTGTGATTGCTGCATCAGGGCATCGGCCAGCGCTTGCCGGCGTTGCAGCTGCTGCATCTGAATTGCATACGGGTTGATTGCCGGCATGGCCATTACGATGTCTCCGAGCGTGCAAGCAATTCATCCAGGATATTGAGGTCAGTGCGCGCGGCAACCTGGATTTCGCGCAGCTTGTTCATGATCTCGCGATGTTTTTCAGGATAGCGATCGCGCGAGAAGTTGAACCGGTTCTCCACCTCGTACAGGTAGCCGGTGCAGTTCCAACAGTCCATGCCGCCATGCGTGTACTGGTAGCCAGGGTGGAGCTCGGCGCCGATGTCGTTCAGATACGAGAACACCTGCTCCTGTGTCCAATCCCATACGGGCATCTCATGGCGGATGCCTGCATGGATGTCTCCCGGCAGCCACGGCCCTTTGCCCGGATCATCCTGACGCGCGCCCTGATAGACGACCGTCACGCCCAGATCCCGAATGGCCTGACCCAACGGGCGCCAGATCGAGCGTGAGCAGCAATCGAGCGTGCTCTGGAACGCAGAACCGCCCGTGCGATAGGTGAGCGTCCCGACCTTCGTACTGCGATGGGAAAGCAAGTCCGTGGGCCAGCCGAATTCCAGATACTGGCGGCTCTTCACCTCGTGAAAGTGCGGCACCATTGCACGAATGCGCGCCATCTGCTCGAGGGTTTCCGGATAGGACGCACCGGTGTTGACCCAGACCACATAGAGATCAGGCCATTGCGCGCGCAATAGATACAAACATGCGAGTGAATCTTTTCCGCCCGAAAAAAGAAGGGCTTTGGTGGGTACATTCATCTAAAACACGATGATGCCAGCGGTGATACCCGCTCCCGCCAGTCCTGCACCGGCACCCAGCATGGCGTTGTTGCTCTGCTGACCCGCATTGTAGTTGGCCAACTGCGCGTTGTTCTGTGCGTTGAATGCGCCCGTCGCATCCACGCTGCCACCGCTGCCGCCGGCATACGCGCCCACGGGTTGCAATTGACTGCCGCCGAGTGCGGCTGAAATCTCGTTGTACTGCTCCTGGCGTGTCGCTAGATCCCGCGCGTTATTCGCCTGATTCTGCTGAAAGGCCATGTTGGCGCCCGTGCCCTGCGCGCTCTGAGCGGCTTGCGTGAGCGCGAAGTTCTGATCGTTCTCGTGCTGGCGTTGCGCATCCGCGTAGGCATCCGAGCCAATCGGGATTCCCTGATTCGCCAATTTCGTGTCGAACGCCTTATCCGCATTGGCGAACTGCGGCTGCAATAGATCGACCTGTTGCTGATAGGCGGCTTTGGCCGCATCCGGAGTGGCAGTGTTGTAATCAAAGCTACTGCCGCCGCTATAGGGCGTATTGACGAAGCCGCCAATGTTCTGATTCGCACCGCTGAGCAATTGGTCGGCGATCTGGTTCTGCAGGTCGTACTGCTTTTGCTGATCAGGCGATAACTGAGTAGTCTGCGTCGAGCTCGTGCCAAATAGCGGCTTGCCGTTCTGATCATATCCGATGCGCTGTTCAGGACCCTGTGACCATGTGGTTGAACCACCCGGCCCCACTACATTGTACTGATCGGCTGACTTCTGAGCGGCGATCTGCACAGTGGGGTCGGGTACGGGAGCGGAGCCGCCCTTCCAATACAAAGGCTCGCGTGATCTCACACCCATTTGCAATTCTCCCGCGTCATGCCGAAAATCACTTCATCCTCATCACCCAGCGCTTTTTCTTTCACGCCTTCGAACGTGAAGCCTAGCCACGTGCACAGTTCCATGCCCTTAGCATTGGATTTGGCGACCAGTCCTGTGATACGTATCAATCCCAACTGCTCAAACGGATAGCCAAACACCTGCTTGAGCACGCCCGGCACTTTGCATCCGGACTTGTCCAACCGCACGTGGATGCAACAGTCGTAGGGCGTGAAAGCGTCATAGACGACCGCGCCAATGATCTCGCCCTCTTCCAATGCCGCCAAGGATTTGTGCTCGCCCATCCACGATTGCACCTTGGGAATCTTCTCTTTCACCCAGTCAGCCGCGCGTGGATCGTTGATCACGATATCCATCACAAATATCCGTATTTCAACAATCGAGAGTAATAATTCGGATTCCGCAAAACTGACCGTCCTCTCTGGTAATTGCTAAATAAATCCGCCAAATCCTGCAGAACGCCCGGCACTGGCAATCCTGCCGTAGATTCAACAATGCGGGCTCGCATTCTCCGGGCAGTCCCGATATCCACAGCAAGCTCATGCGCTATATACCAAGGTGAAACCGCTGGATTAGCGCTCACAAATCGTAATGCCCACATCCATTTAACCTTACCAATACGGTCACCAGGCGGTACTTGGATTGTTATAAAAGGAGCATGCAGATCTAGATTTTCATGCCACCACTTCGGTGGACACTTGCCGCGCCACCACTTCCATAAAGGTTTTAATTTTTTCCTCTTCATTAGACACCGTTCTGTTTGGATGGCTTCGGTGGCGGCCGATTCGCGGCCGTGTGTGCAACCACCGCCATCTTGTGCATGGCCTGTGCGCGATCAATCGCAATCGTGTTGGCCGTCTTGACGTTGTCAGAGGCGATATCGTTTTGCGCCTGCGTGTTGGAGACGACAATATCCGCCTGTGCGCGCGCGGCATCGGCCTGCCCTTTCTGTTGCGCCTGCTGCAATTCCTGCTGCAATTCCTGATTCTGCTGCTGCAGTTGGTCGACAGTCTTCTGCAGCTGCGACAGTTGCTGCGCCTGATCGCCATCCTGGCCCAACTCTTCGAGCACCTCTTCCAACTCGGTGCCGACCTTGAACCCGCGCACCACGAACAGCAGCCCCTCGCGCGCCACCTTCATCGGAATCGCG
>Ga0137418_10004848_pt1 | contig 12324 bp, 10 predicted proteins | sample CZODoug3_1_2_16f_FD_122242 | JGI IMG/M metagenome (GOLD analysis project Ga0137418, IMG submission 122242) | Vadose zone soil fungal communities from Angelo Coast Range Reserve, California, USA - CZODoug3_1_2_16fungal (Hybrid Assembly) | ecosystem: Environmental > Terrestrial > Soil > Vadose... | reverse complement strand
CAGTATGCCAACGTCGGAGAAGTCATCTCGAAGGCCGCGAAGGAATATTGCGAAGATGTGCACGGGGGGACGTTTCCATCCGATGGAGAGTCCTATCATGCGGCGCAGATGGCGATAGAACAGAAAGAGGCGCCGGTTAATAGCGACGGCGATTGGTAGAAAGGGAACCACGAAGTAAAGTTCAAAAGCAGATTCCTCGCTTTCGCTCGGAATGACAAACGAAATCTAGTCTTGCAAGTGGGGGAGAAGATGACGCCTCAAGAGATGCGCACGTTGTACGACTACAACGCCTGGGCCAATCATCGGGCGATGGAAGCGGCATCCAAGCTCACTGCGGAGCAGTTTGTCCAGCCGATGGGCTCCAGCTTCGGTTCGGTCCGCGACACGCTTGCGCATATCTACGGTGCCGAGTGGATCTGGCTGGAACGCTTTCAGGGCCGCTCGCCTGCATCGCTACCGGATACGACGCAATTCAAGGACTTGGCGAGCTTGCGGGAGCGCTGGAACGAACACGAATCGCGCCTGCTTGCTTTCGTGCGCGGACTGACGCAATCCGACCTCGACCGTGTTATGGAATACAAGACGCTGAAGTTCGGCGTTTACAGCAATCCTCTTTGGCAATCGATGCAGCACCTTGCCAATCACGGCACCTATCACCGCGGACAGGTCACCACGCTGCTACGGCAACTTGGCGCACAGCCGATACTGACGGACCTGATGCACTTCTATCGCGAACGTGCCACAGCGGCGGGCGCGTAGTTTCGAGCGTCTATCCCTCCCCCGTGGACACCATCCGAACGATTGCGTGGATGAAAGAACAGGCGCGCCAAGCGCGTGCAGAGAGCCGTATCATCGGGCTGGTGCCGACGATGGGGGCGCTGCACGCGGGACATCTTTCGCTGATCGAAAGAGCCAGGAGGGACTGCTCGCCGGTCATTGCTTCCATCTTTGTTAATCCGAAGCAGTTCGGCCCCAATGAGGATTTTTCAAAATATCCGCGCACCTTTGAGAGCGACAGCGAAAAACTTCAGCGCGCAGGCGTGAATGCACTTTTTGCGCCGGAACCTTCGGAGATCTATCCCAATGGATTCTCGACCTACGTTAACGTCGATGGGTTGAGCGATCGGCTCGAAGGGCGCTCGCGGCCCGGGCACTTTCGAGGCGTGACGACAGTCGTCATGAAGCTGCTGCAAATTGTGCAGCCGAACTTTGCATACTTCGGGCGTAAGGATGCGCAGCAATCGCGGCTGATCACACAGATGGCGCGCGACTTGAATCTGGATACGGAAATCGTGGTTTGCCCGCCGGTCCGCGAACCCGACGGCTTGGCGCTCTCCTCGCGAAACGTTTATTTGAATCCTGACGAACGCAAGGCGGCCACCGTTTTGTATCGCGCGCTGGACGCGGCGAAAAGCGAGCTTGCCGCCGGGGTTCGCGATTCGCTGCAGCTGCAAACTAGTCTGCGGCGCAAACTAGATTCGGAACAACTGGCGACGGTGGACTACGCGGAAATTGTTGACGCGGAAGGGTTTGAGCCGGTTGTGCGCGTGAGTAGACCTTCCTATGTTCTGCTCGCTGTGTTCATTGGCAAGACGCGATTGATCGATAATTTGTACATCGAGCCGAGGTCGTCAGGCTCGGAAGAACTAGTGTTTCATTTCTAGCGACGTTTAGCGCTGTCGTTTCGCTCTCGCCGATTCCTTCTGCTAGACTTTTGTTACAGCCCCAAATTCCTTTCTGAGGTGACGGAGATGAATTCTCGAATTCGATTGGTTTCGATTTTTCTTGTGCTGGCGCTGCTATTGCCTGCGGTGGCGCAGGCCGGCGGCACGATTCCAGCAGGAGTGAAGATTTCGGTGGTGACCGACCAATCCGTGAGTTCCAAAACTGCCAAAGCCGGGCAGACGGTGACAGGCTCGGTCGCACATGATGTGACGGTGGACGGCAAAGTGGTGATTCCCAAGGGATCGCCGGTTAAGCTAACGGTGAGCAGCGTGCAGGCTTCGGGCCGCTTGTCCACACCGGCAAAACTGTATCTGCGACTGCGCACGGTGACGGTGGGCGGCAAGACGTACACGATTGCGACGAGCTCCGCCGGAAGAACTGAGGGCGGCAAGGGCAAACGGGACGCCGGGTTCATCGGCGGCGGCGCAGCCGGCGGCGCGATTATCGGAGCGTTGGCTGGAGGCGGCAAGGGCGCAGCGATCGGAGCAGGGGCCGGGGCGGGAGCCGGAACAGCCGGCGCAGCGGCGACAGGGAAGAAAGACATCGAATATCGTGCTGAGACAAAGTTGTCGTTCACGACTCGGGCGGCAGTCGCGATCAACTGACGCCCATTTTCAGCGGATAGGCAAGCGTGACGCACATCTTGCCTATCCGCGTCTCCAATCCACGGCCTAAGTTTCTCTTTTTACAAAATTGGCCTTGACTTCTCTGTATTTCTTAGTATGATTGACTTAACTTAGTAGTAAACTACGTATGGAATGCGGGAGCTTGCTCCCGCTTTTCTCTTTCAACCCAGCCATTTCAGCCTTTGGCGGTCCAAAACAACCAAAATCGCGCCCCTTTAGAATCAATGACTTACGAAAATCAATTTTTGTAAGTTCCTTGTTTTGATATTCATACAAAATGATGCGGGGGGTACAGGCCGCGGTGGTACAGACCGGGCGCGTCCCTAACAAATTGGACCGGGAGAGGAATTCTCCAAGGAAAAAGTGAAATTATCGAGTCGCAGCTTTGGCAGGCTGTTTCTTCGAGATAACCCTTAGAACTTCGGAGGCATGGCCTTTGGCTCGGACGAGGGGCCAGAGTTCTTCGATTTTGCCGGTTTTGCCGATGAGGAAGGAACTGCGGACGATGCCCATGAAGGTGCGACCCATGAAATGCTTTTTCTGCCAGGCGCCGAGTTTCCGGATGGTTTTGTGGGTGGGGTCGCTGAGGAGGGGGAAATTGAGATTTAGCTTGGCCTTGAACGCGGCTTGGGCTTTGACGGGATCGGCGCTCAGGCCAAGGATGGCGACACCTAGCTTGTCGAAGTCTTCTTTTGCGTCACGAAACTCGGACGCCTCAATCGTTCAACCGGTGGTGTTGGCTTTGGGGTAGAGAAAGAGAAGGACTTGCTGGCCGGCGAAGTCTTTGAGAGAGAGTTCTGTTCCTTCGTCGGATTGAAGGCGGAAGGCGGGGGCTTTTGCGCCGATTTTGAGTCCCATTGTTTGCCTCTTTGTCAGGCTGGCCGTTGTTCTATTTTCTTCGCAAATGCCATGAGTACTTTAAATTCTGGGCTTCCTGGCGGGCAGAGCGGCCAGAGAGCTAAGTATTTTGCTGCTGTTAGAAGTGACTCTTGTTTTAGAAACGCGGGAGTGTGGATGTAAAAGACGAGACCAACTATCCGCCTGTCGTCAATTACCCTGAGGCTTGGAATGTTCTCTCTGAGGGTAGATTCCAGTAGGTTCCCCAGTCCGACCTGTACCGCGGCTGAGTTTTGCGCCTCGTATACATTTTTCCCAGGATTCTTAAGTTTCGTGACGTCAACAGCTATGAGTCCCTTGGCGTCGTCATTTGCATCCAAAAAGTGTGCGAGCTGCTCGGACGCTTTGTCCAAGCTCTCTTTCAGTCCCTTGTTGGATAGAACTCGCTTGCACTCAATTGCAAACCTAATGTCTCCAAGGCGCACTTCAAGATCGAGATCCTTTGGGAGGCTCACGGCAAAACCAGCCGTAGAAAGAAACGACGCTAAGGCTAGCTCGAACATTATGTTTCTCGCGTCGTTCGTATTTTCGCCTTCTTCGGTCGGTAGAATCGGTCCTTTTAGTGCTCGCCGGAGTCTGTCGGTCATGATTGCCCGGTCGGCATTCTTTAGGGTCGTAGGAAGCTCTCCGAGCTCCATCGACTCCATTAGCGACCACATCAGCAACTCATTACCCTTTTGACTCACTAACTGCGGTATGTTTCCAGAGACTCTCGCCTGAATTAGGGCCTGTATGTTTTTCTCGTACTGTGAGAATCTGCCCGTGGTTTCACGTAACCCAAGCTCGACAGTCCAGTCGCGAACAATTAAAAGGTCTCTTAGGATCGCCTCGTATGTTTCTCGGGTCAGTCCGCCGGCAGGGCCAAGAAGCTTCGTGAGTGTCTCTACAATCTGATTTACTAGCTGTGGGTTTGCCTGCCCGCGAGTTATTTTCATGACTTGGCCAATGAGATATTTAATTACGCCTTCGCTACCGCTTCTGTATTTCGCTAGGTTTTCGGGATTCTTCTCGATGATTTCGCGCACGGCGTCTTCGATCGCGGATTCGCTTACTTGGGCTGCCAGGCCTTCGGCGACTACGATTTCGGCGGCGGTGCGGCCGGATTCGAACATGGTGGCGAAGACTTTTTTGGCGACGGCGCCAGTGATTTTGTCGGATTCGACTAGCTTCACTAGTTCGGCTAGGGCCGCGGGCGAGACCGGACTCGCGTCAATTTCCTTGCCGGAATCTTTCAAGCCGCGAAGGAGTTCGGTCTGCATCCAATTGGCGGCGGCTTTGCCGGGGGCTCCGGCTGTGACGACGGATTCGAAATAGTCGGCGAGTGCTTGCGTGTCAGTGAGGACCTCGGCGTCGTAGGGCGTGATGCCATAAGCGCTGACGAAGCGGGCGCGCTTGGCTTCCGGCAATTCAGGGAGCGTGCGGCGCACTTCGTCACGCCAAGCGGTACTGACGTGCACGGGCAGCAGGTCCGGCTCTGGGAAATAGCGGTAGTCGTGGGCTTTCTCTTTCGAACGCATGGAGACGGTGTGGCCTTCGGCTTGGTTCCAGAGGCGCGTCTCCTGCGAAATGCGTTCGCCCCTGTCCAAAATCTTCTTGTGGCGATCGATCTCGTAGTCCAGCGCTTTCTTGAGATAACGGAAGGAGTTGAGGTTCTTGACTTCGACCTTGGTTCCGAATTCATTCGAGCCGCGCAGACGGACGCTCACATTGGCATCGCAGCGGAGCGAGCCTTCTTCCATGTTGCAATCGCTGACGCCGGTGAAGAGGAGGAGTTCACGGAGCTTGGTGAGGTAGGCGTAGGCTTCATCGGAGGTGCGCATGTCCGGCTCGGAGACGATTTCGCTGAGGGGAGTGCCGCAGCGGTTGTAGTCAATGTAAGTCTTGGTGGCCGATTGCGAGAAGCCTTCGTGAAGATTTTTTGCTGCGTCCTCCTCGAGATGAAGGCGTGTGATACCGATCCGCTTTTTCGTGCCATTGACTTCGATGTCGAGCCAGCCGCCGGTAGCGAGCGGCAACTCGTATTGCGAGATTTGGTAGCCCTTGGGCAGGTCCGGGTAGAAGTAGTTTTTCCGGGCGAAGCGCGAATGATCGTGGACCGTGCAGTTCAGCGCGAGCGCGGCGCGCATGGCCATTTCGACGGCGCGCTTGTTCAGCACAGGGAGAGTTCCGGGCAAGCCGAGGCACACCGGGCAGACGTTGGTGTTCGGCGGATCGCCGAAGCGCGTCGAGCAGCCGCAGAAAATTTTCGTTCTGGTGAGGAGCTGGACGTGGACTTCCAAGCCGATGACGGGCTCGTATTTCGCCAGGACTTCGGGGGCGATGGACGTTTCCTCTGGAGTGGATTTCGCCATGATCGAACGAAGATTATAGCAGAGCGAAGGGCGAACTAAAGTTCGCCCCTACAACGTCTGCCAATTCGCTTCGCTCAGGATGACACGCGTTGAGTGGAGCGCTGAAAGGCCGGAATGAAACGCTCTGCAAAGGCATAGCTGCCGAATAGCAATGCGGCGTAGAAAGCGTCGCCTGCGAGGGTGTTCCAGAAGAACGGAATGCCGGCTAGGTAGCAAGCGAGGAGGCCGGAAGCGGTATGCGGAAAGCCGCTCAGGAATTGCCAGACGGCGAAATTCGTGACGATGAAAAACTGGACGGCGCCGAGAAGGGTGGCGAGTGTGATGCGGGCGATGGTGCGGCGGTCGCGCAGCCAGAGGCCGATGGCAACGTTGACGAGGAAGCTGGCGTAGACGATGGGGATTAATTTGTGGAAGCCGATAAAAATGTCGCCGAGAAATAGGGCGAGCAGGGGAAAGGAAAACGCGAGCCGGCGGTCACGCAGAACGGCGCCGGAGAAGAGCGCCATCGCGCCGACCGCCGTGAAATTCCAGGGATGCGGAGCGATGCGCAGGGCGGCGGCAAGCACGATCAGGGCGAGCGCAAGCAATGTGCGGTAGAGCAGATTTTCTTTTTGGGACATTTCGGCGTTCATTTTGTTGGTTCCTCCATTTGTGACAATAGATCGCAAAACACAAGGCCATCGCGGTTCACAACCTCTCCCGTTCGAATGGGAATGGGAAATTGAAAAATCGGGCCATCGAAGACGAAAGTGTGGAACTCGCCGTTTTCGCCGCAAGGGTCGGCGTGGGGCGGAAGATCGCGGAAGAAGGAATCGTCCAGTTCGCGGCCGGCGAAGCTGGAATCGAGAATTTTGGAGTCAACGCAAGCGGCAATGGCGCGGAAGCGCTGCTCATGGAAATAGCGGATTAATTCGCGAGTATCGCGTTTCCAGATGGGGAAGAGCGCGGTCATGCCGATGCGGGCGAGGTTTTTCTCGCGGTAGGCGCGGAGGTCTTCAAGAAAGATATCGCCGAAGGCGACTTTGCGGACGCCTTGGTTGTAGAAGAGGCGGAGAGCTTCTTCCATGCGCGCTTCGTAGACGGGATTAACGCATTGCGGGGGAATGCCGACTTCGTGCAGCGGCAGGCAGAGTGACTCCGCCTGCCGCCGGAGGAGTTCGCGGCGAACACCGTGCATGGCGATGCGGTCGTAGCCTTCCGTGACAGTGGTGAGAAGGGCGACGACTCGGAAATGTTTCTGTTGGAGCAGCGTGTGCAGCGCCATGGCGCTGTCTTTGCCGCCGCTCCAGCAGAAGAGGATGGGTTCGGGTGTGTTCATTTGGAGTGGTCAGTGGTCAGTTTGCGGTTCTCAGTAAAGAGAAAAGATTGAAGCCTCAGGATAATTTTAGTTACGACCGCTGAAGCGGTAGCTCATGCCGAGTCGGACGTCGCGGCCGAGTGCGGGGAATCCGACGACGTCCTGATATTTCTTGTCGAAGAGATTTGTCGACCGCGCATACAAGGAGACACCGCGTGCGAATTCGTAGCGGGTGGCCAGATCGAAACGCGCGTACCCAGGATTCCTGTTCACACAGGGGCCAAAACAAGTATTGCCAATGGCGAAACTGAGGAAATCGCTGTCGGTACGCACACCGGTGAAGTAGCCGGCGAACGAGACGTTGAGGTGATGGAACGCTGCGTTCATGGTCATTGAGCCCGAATGGGGAGGCCGGCGGATCAAACGGTTGCCAGGTTGCTCCGAAGGGTCGAAAGCGTTGGGTGCGCTGATCACGAGACTATCGACATAGGAATAATTGCCGATGAGCATCAGCCAGTGAAGTGGGCGGGCCTCAACGGCGACGTTTGTTCCGCGAGCGCGGGCACGATCAGTGTTGAAGAAATATCCAAAACTGGGCGGTGCGTTCGGGAAGCTGACGCCGCACGAGTTGGAGGTCGAAGGAGCGGGCGGTGGCAAGGGAGAACAGAAGGCAAAGCTGATGATGTTGTAGAAACGATTTGAGAAGTACTCGCCGGAGAATTTGACGCGGTCGTTTGCGAGCTTTTGCTCGATGCCGGTGCTCCAATTTTTGCTGGCTTCGGGCTTGAGAGACGGATTCCCGAAATCGCCAAATTGGTCGTCATAAAGCTGGTCAAAACGCGGTTCCTTGATGCCCTGTCCGTAGAAGACGCGATAGCGCGTATCTCCCCAAAAACCCATTCCGTAACGCAAGGCGAGAGACGCGCCAACACGTGGAACGACGCGGGTGCCGAAATTCGCGTTCGCTTCGGCGCGTGCACCGAAATCCAGAGACAGACGCGAAAGCGGCAGGTAGTGGAAGTCGACGAAGCCACCCTGCTTGTTGCGACGTACGTGGCGGACATTCAGGGAGGGTATGGAGGCATTCTCTACTTCGTATTGATAGCCGGCGGTAGCACCAAATTTCGGCAGGAGATAGCTGGTTTGTGCGCCCACGTTTGCCCGGTTGTACTCGTAGTGATTGTCTGAAGTGAAATCGCAGAATTCCGCAGTAGGGACGGATTGAGGATTCTTCTGAGGACAGCGGGCAAACGGGTCGGTGGCGAAGAAACTCTGCTTGGGATTGAAGCTGTGTTGGCGGTTGTAGGATTCACCGCCGCTGATTTGGTGATGCCAATGAGTGCCAGTGGTGAAGTCCCAGCGGGCGTTCGCGTCGAAAACATGGAGTGCGTAGCGCTGGTAGCGGCTCGGAGGCTCGAAGACTATTTCGCCAGGAATTCCCGCTTCGCTGGTGTTGTTGCGCAGCGAGAGACGAAGCCGGTTTGAATCGCGGAAGGCATTGCCGAAATTTCCGGAGAGCGTGCGGTTGAGGAAATCATCATTGGGACCTTGCCCGGCGGTTTGCAGGTAGGAAGCCGCGGCGGAATAATCGAATGCGCCCAGCAAGCCGCTGAACTGGCCGCCGCCGCGTCCCGTGGAGAAGCTACCACCTTCACCAAAAACGCTGAATTCGGGAACGCGAGTCGTGCCGCGATGCGTAAACATCTGAATCACACCGGAGACCGCGTCCGTGCCGTAAATGGCGCTCTCTGCGCCGCGGACAATCTCGACTTTGTCAATGTTGTCGAGGGTGAGGTTCGAGAAGTCCACAGCGCCACCGGGCGGATTGACGGGGGTGCCATCGACAAGCACCTTAGTGAAATTGGAATTTCCGCCGTTGAGGAAAATGGAAGCTGTCCCCCCTTCGGCACCCGTCCGGCCAATCGAAATGCCCGGGGCGAATAAAAGCAAATCCGGCAGCGAGGCCGCTTGCCGGGCAGCAATCTCTTCGTGCGTGATCATTGTCACCGGCGCGGTCGTCTCCTGTGCCAAAGTGGGTTCCGCTTGCGCGGTTACGACGACACTGGACGAAAGACGCTCGAGATCGAGCCGGAGACTAAGTGTGCGCGACACGCCTGCAGCAAGATCTAGAATGAAATCACGAGGCACAAACGCAGGCCGATTGAATTGCACGCGGTAACGGCCTGCTGGAACCGAAAGGGAGTATTCGCCGACCGTGGCGGAGATGGCTGACCAAATCTGTGCATTTGGTTGGCCTTCCGGGCTAGCGGTCACTTGGACACCGCCGACACCAGCGCCGCTTGCGTCGATGAGCTTTCCTGAAAGATGCGCATCAGGTGGATTGTTTTGTGCTTGCAAGGAAAAGCTAACTACAGAGACTGCGAAGAAAAGAATGGGAGTTCGAAGAAGAATCGTTTTCATTTTATCCTCCGCTCCCTCTCGCGCGGGAGTTGAAGGTTGTCCGGTGCGAGCAAAATGAATCGCACGGCTGCGAACTTCGCCGGTCTCCTGGCTTGGCGGTAGCTCCGGCCCGTTCGAATCAGGACCGTTGCGGGGCCTTCCCGCGGCGTCGCCCAGCGATGGAGCGACTGGCCGCAGTGGCCTGCGCATACACTTAATCCGCCTTACAGTCGCGCGGCGGCGACGGCTTCCCTCTTGGCGATCCCGAAGAGGCCGTGATCACCAATCCGTCTTCCCGAGCACGAAGTTCGCGGTGAATGTGATCCGCGGCGCGGGGCCGCAGGGTTGGGGTTAACGAGAAAAAGGGCGAACTAAAGTTCGCCCCTACACTTATGTTCCAGACAAGACGGTAACCCGTGGCCGCCCGGAAGAACCGAGGTCCACCGAGAGCGGCGTCTGGAAAACCTGTTCGAGCAATTCGCGCTGATAAATGCTTACGGGAGGACCAACGCGCAAGCATCGGCCGCGCTGCATCAAGACGACTTGATCGGCATACTCCGCCGCGAGGTTCAATTCGTGCGTTACGACCACGACGGTGTAGCGGTTCTCCGCCGCGAGCCGCCGGAGAGCATCCAGCAAGCCGATCTGCGCGGCGATATCCAGGTGGAGAGTGGGCTCATCGAGCAGCAGAAGCAGCGGCTGCTGAGCCAAAGCGCGCGCGAGGATCACGCGCTGCTTTTCTCCGCCGGAAATTTGATCCATCCAGCGGTCGCTGAGATCGGCGGCACCAACCTGGGAGAGGGCGTTTTTCGCGATTATGACATCGTCTTCCGATTCGAAGCGCAGGGAGGGCCGATGGGAATGGCGGCCTTGCAGGACGAATTCCCAGGCGCGCGCGGGGAAAAGCAAAGGGCTCTCCTGCTGGACCACGGCGATGCGCTGCGCGCGGGTGCGCGGCGTAAGAGAGTGAGTGACGAATCCGTTGAGCAGAATCCTGCCGGAGAGGGGCGCGAGGGCGCCGGCGATCAATTTCAAGAGGGTGGACTTGCCACTGGCATTGGGGCCAAGAATGGCCACGATTTCGCCCGGCCCCGCCTGAAAACTCGTTGCTTCCAGCGTGAAGAGCGGCGCCTGCGCCGGGTTCGCTGAATAAGCGTAACTGACCTGCTCGACGCTCAAGCGTATTTCGTTGGCCGAGCGGCCGGCCTCGGCAAGATGCCGCGCGTGAGATGAACCGGCGCTCAGGAGAGCCTCCGGCGCAGCAGGTAAATGAAGAGCGGCGCGCCGACAACGGCGGTGACCGCGCCAACGGAAACTTCCGTCGGGGCAACTATAGTGCGCGCCAGCGTATCCGCAAAGACCAAAGCAATGGCCCCGCCGAGTGCAGCGGTCGGCAATAAAGTGCGATGGTCCGATCCGAAAATGAAGCGTATCGCGTGAGGTACAATCAGGCCGACGTAGCCGATGGCGCCACTCACGGAGACGGCCAATCCAGTCAGCAGAGACGCGGCAACGTAGACCACCAGGCGCACACGCGGCACGTCCACGCCCAGATGCATCGCTTCCTTCTCTCCGGATAGAAGTAAATTCAAATCCGCGGCAGTGGTGTAAATCGCACCGGCGGCCAAAAGGAACCCGATTCCCAGGAACCAGTAGGCGCTTTTCTGCAAGGGCGTGGAGAGATCGCCCATCAACCAGAACGATAGACCGCGGAGATTGCCGCTGAGAGTGTTCATCAGAAACATGATGATGGCCGAGAGGAAGGAGGAGATAATAACGCCGCCGAGAAGCAGCGTGGCGCTATCGATCTGGCCCTCGCGGCGGCCCAGAAAATAGACCGCGGCAATCGTCGCCCCCGCCCCGAGAAAAGCGCCCAGCGGAGTCAGCAGGGCGGCAAGCGCCGGTGAAATCGAAAGATGTGGCTCCGCGATCAGCGCGAGGATGGAACCCAGCGACGCACCCATGGAGACGCCGAGCACGTAAGGATCCGCCAGGGGATTGCGCAGCAGCGCTTGAAAGCTGGTTCCCGCAACGGCGAGCGACGCGCCCACAATGATGCCGAGAAGAATCCTCGGCAGGCGGATATTCATCACGATCAAGCCGTAGTCGCTGGAAATTTGACTGCTTTGTCCCAAGATGAGGCGCAGCAGATCGCGTCCCAGCGCGTAAAGAGAAACCGGCACCGCGCCGAATTTCAGGGCGATGACCACGACCACGAATAAAATCACCACCAGGATCGAACATTGGAGCAGGAGGCGACGGAGCGTTAGTGCGCGCATGCGCAGCCTCCAGGAATCGTGGAGTGGTCTTGAAGGATATCCCGGGAAAAAGAATAATGGGGTGCAGGGCGCTGGTTCAGCGGGGGATTCTCCTTCTCGATTTTTTCCTTGCCGTTCTCCGGTTTTTCAATGAAGGCCTCCGGGTGAAGCTGCTTGGCGAGATCTTCGATAGCCGTGACGATCCGCGGGGCGGGACGATTTACGGCATCGCTGATCACCGCAAAGCGGCGATTGCTGACGGCATCCACGATGCTCCATCCGGGAAGCGTGGCGAGCACTTCGACAGCGGGGGAAGCGGATTCGGAATGCGAAGCCGCGAAAACAAGGAATTCGGGCTGCAGCCGGGCGACTTCCTCAAGGCTGACCTGTGGCCATCCTTGGTCGGAATCCACGATGGAGACGGCTCCTGCGCGGCGCAACGCATCCGCGATAAAGGTGTCCTTGCCAACGGAGATGAGCGGCTGAGTCCAAACAACGAACAGAACGCGTTTCGCGGCTAGAGCGCCAACACGTTGTTGCAGATCGGCGAGCCGGCGCTGCATTTCGCGGGCGACCGATGCGCCTGCCTCGGGAACACCGAGTACGTCGGAAAGCTTTTTCGAAGAAGTAATGATCTCCTCGACGGTATGAGGATGAACGGTGGAGTAGGAAGAGATTCCCAAGCCTTCCAGCGCATCCGCGGTCTCGAGGCGGTTCAATCCCTTGGTCACGAGAACGAGATCCGGATGCAAAGCCACAATCTGTTCCAA
>Ga0137418_10004839_pt1 | contig 12338 bp, 5 predicted proteins | sample CZODoug3_1_2_16f_FD_122242 | JGI IMG/M metagenome (GOLD analysis project Ga0137418, IMG submission 122242) | Vadose zone soil fungal communities from Angelo Coast Range Reserve, California, USA - CZODoug3_1_2_16fungal (Hybrid Assembly) | ecosystem: Environmental > Terrestrial > Soil > Vadose... | reverse complement strand
CCCAAGCTGTACAACGGAAAAAACAAGACCTTCTTCTATTTTGCTTACCAGGGATTCCGGTACACGCAGAACAACGATTCTCTCTTGAAAGTTCCCACCGCCGCGCAGTTGGCCGGCGACGAAAGCAGTTTCCCGACCCAGATCTACAACCCGTTTACGACTCGCCCCGATCCCGCGAACCCTGGGAAGTTCATTCGCGATCCATTTCCCGGAAATCAAATTCCCTCTAACCTCATCGATCCTCGTATGGTCGCCTTTGTCCAGGGCGTGCTTCCTCCAGCGGGTCCAGTGCTGGACAGCTCAGGAGACAATGCGATCGATACGACTCCCAACCACCAAACCCAGAACGAGTACAACGTTCGCATCGACCAGAACTTTGGGCAGAAAAACACTGTGTTTTTCCGCTACAGTGCCACCAACAGTTTGCTGACTACCTCCGGCGGCCTGCCTGGCTTAGTGAAGAACGGATCCATCCCGGGCCGAAATTGGGGAGCAAGTTGGGTACATACTTTCAATTCCAGCCTTGTGCTACAAGTTCAGTACGCGCGCACCACAAACCAAGACAACTCGTCGACTCTTTTCACGCACCCGCCCGCAAACTTGGATGCTACGGTTGGTTTCTCCAGCAATTTCGTCAGTGGATTCGCGGCGGCAGGAGGCCGTTCCCTGATTCCCAGTCCCGGAATCAACGGCTACGCCAACGGCGGTGAGAACATCACCAACGTTCCCAAAGCGACGGACAGTCATCAAGTCAACGGAAATCTCACAAAAATTGTGCGTAATCACACGCTCACGTTTGGTGGGGGCTTCACGAGCAATAGGTTCGAGAGCCCACTCTCCTACGCTTCTCTCTCATTCGCCGGTGGGCAAACGGGGAACCCACAGAGCGACCCCAAGAACCCGCAGCCCGGCGACCCTCTAAGTTCCTTTCTGCTCAATGTTCCCGATGGTGCTAACCGTCGAAATGTGCACGAGACAACTCGCCCCGGCGGCTTGATGAGCCTGTACATCCAGGACTCATGGAAGGCCACTTCCAAACTCGCTTTTAATTTCGGCCTCCGCTATGACCGTACCTTTATTCCTCCTTACGGCACCAACGCCACCATAGGTCAGCAAGGTGGAATCGAAACGGGCGACATTGACTTCAGCAACGGCACTTATGTCATTCAGAAACTGCCGCCGCCTTGCAATGTGCGGGGCTTCGCTCCTTGCATCCCTGGTGATGGCACATTGCCGGCTCACGTCGTCGTCGACCCGCGAGGGAAAATTGCCCACGATACCCTTACCAACTTCGGTCCGCGTATCGGTTTTGCCTACCGGCTTGGTAACCGAACCGTGCTGCGCGGTGCTGCCGGCATCGTCTACGACAACTGGGCGGCCGTATCGCAGATGGCGCAAAACATCGAGGGCGCATGGCCCGACATCGGGCAGTTAATTGCCAATAACTTGAATCAGCCGAGCACGACTTCTGCGACTCCCACTACCACTTCGCAAGACCCATTTGCAGGCGGTGGCAGCGGCTTGTTCCCAGCGCCAACGCCGTTCAACCAAGTGCAATGGTTCTACGATCCGCACATCAAGAATCCTTACTCCATGCAATGGAATTTCGGCGTGCAGCGCGAATTGAATTCCTCGACCACCGTGGACGTCAACTATGTGGGTTCCGGCTCCCGGCGGCTCAACGTCGGCGGATACTTCAACACGGCCCTGACGCCAGGCCCTGGAGATCCTCAAGCACGAGCCCCATTCCCGTACATCGCGCCGACTTTCTATGATCGCAGCATCGGCAACGGCAGCTACCACGCTCTCCAGGTCGAAGTAAACAAGAGGTACAGCAACGGCTTGGCGTATCAAGTCGCTTACACCTACTCGAAGTCGATCGACGAAGGTTCGTCCGGCTGGTTCGGCGTCGAAGGACAGTCTCTCACCGATCCGTACAACGTCAAGGGAAGTCGCGGCCCATCCGGGTTTGATCTCCGGCACACGCTATCCGTGAACATGCTATACCAGGTACCATTCGGCCACGGGCAGCGTTATTCGACGAAAAATGGCGTACTTGACTACATCGTCGGAAATTGGCAGATCAACAATATCTTCACCGCCCGATCCGGCGTCCCCTTCAACGTCTTTTATGGTGCCAGCGACCTGGCGAACACCGGCAATGTTTCTTGGGCGCAATATGACCGCGCCAATCTCGTCGGCGATCCGACCAAAGGATCGTGTCCTGATGGCAGTCGTGTCGGAAGCGTCAGCTGCGTCTTCAACACCAGCGCTTTTGCGGTGCCCGCTCAATATACTTTCGGAAACAGTGGACGCGACGCATTCCGCTCACCCAAGTTCTGGAATCTTGACACTTCGATCTTCCGCCAGTTCCCGTTCTGGGGAGAAGGCCGGCGCATTGAGTTCCGCGCCGAGGCGTTCAACATTTTCAATACCGTTATTCTCGGAACGCCCGGCAACGACATTTCGAATCTGTCAAGGTTTGGCAAAGCAAACAGTACGGCTAACAGCTCCCGCCAGTTGCAGTTGGGGGCAAAAATTATCTTCTAGGAGTTCGCGGTCGAAATAGTCTCAGCTACGCGCTTCCTCATGGCTGGTCAGGCGGCTGAACACTGACTAGGTCGTGATGGGCTCGAAGCCCGAGTTGGATTCCAGCGACGCCTCGTTCTTTAAGCCCGCACGTGGAGCTTTGCGGAGAGCTGTGTTAGACCACGGGGGAACTGGGATGAATCACATGAAAAGTGGGACGAATCACATGAAAACTGCATTTTTCCATCTCTCGAATCACAAACCGCCATTCAATGAAGTCGGTTACAAAACCGGCTTATGCCGAATAATTAGCAGCGCGGCCCTGCTTATCGCCGCTACGCTTCTTCCGCAGACGTTCATACGCGCACAAGTCAATGACGTCGGCCAGAAGCCCTATCTGGGGTGGAGCACGTTTAGCCAGCAGACGATTGTCCCCACCTCCATCGTCATGACCCAGGCAAACATCTTGGCGCAATCCGACGCGCTCCGGGATTCCGGTCTGCAGGATCACGGCTTTCGCTACATCAATCTGGACGCCGGATGGACCGGGAATGCCGACGAATATGGCCGGACACTTTACAACAAAACTGCCTTCCCCGACTTTTTCGGCATGATCGCGCATATCCATGCCAATGGACAGAAGTTTGGGATTTACATGAACCCCGGCGTGTCACCGTCGGTAGTCGCAGCAAATCCCCCCATCTTGGGGACCCCCTACCACATGCAGGACATCATCGTTATGCCCCCGACGAATGGAAATTCCTTCGGTGGTAGCGACAAAATTGATTTCACCAAGCCCGGCGCGCAGGAATACATCAACTCGATTATCAACCTGTACGCATCCTGGGGAGTCGACTTCATCAAGCTAGATGCGGTTACCCCAGGCTCGTACCATAACGATCTGACCATCAATAACATTCCCGATGTCCAAGCGATGTCTAAGGCAATCGCGCTGAGTGGACGGCCAATCTGGCTTACTATCTCGTGGGCACTCGACGAGGACTACCTCAGCGAGTGGCAGCAGTCCTCAAACGCCCGCAGAATTGAAGGGGACATAGAGTGCGAAGGCGACTGTCCTTATTTGACAAATTGGCCCAGAGTGGCGCTCCGCCTCTTAGATCTACCTGGATGGGAAAACGCCTCGGGGCCAACCTTGGGCTGGAACGATCTCGATTCTTTGGAAGTCGGCAATAGCGCGACCGCAGGAATTACTCAAACCGAGCAGCAAACCGCGATGACCATTTGGGCCATGGCCAACGCTCCCCTGTATCTTGGAAGCGATTTGACCAAGCTCGATAGCTTTGGCAAAGAGATACTCGGCAACGACGAAGTGCTTGCTGTCGACCAGTCCGGACGTCCCGCCAAACAGATCACCGCAGGCTTCACTCAGGTCTGGGCTTCGGACTTAGGCGACGGCACTTTCTATGTCGCATTGTTCAATCTAAATGCTGTCTCGTCGGAAGTCAGTGTGGATTGGGATACGCTTGGCTTCGTCAACGCGTCGAAGGTCCGGGACCTCTGGGCGCATTCAGACTTTGGGCCCGTCCAAAGGCGTTTCATCACCGTGCTTCCAGGTCATGGAACGCGCCTGTTGCAAGTGAGGGCTGCCGGGCATGCGCCTCGGCAAGAGTCGATGAGTTTCGGAGCGCCCTCCGCCACGCTGACTGGCGCGGCGAGACTCTCTCCGTGCTCTGCGTGCGCCAGCGGTTACAAGCTAACCTATCTAGGTATTGGACCAGGCAACACGGCCACGTTCCATGTACCTGTCGAGAAAGTAGGAAATTATCGCATGGAGGTTGACTCCATCACGAATGGCACGCGGTCTTATATCATCAACATAAATGGAGGGCCAAACATCACTCTAAATTCGAGCGGTGGCAGCTCGAATCTTCCCTCTAGCATTACTATTCCGGTCCATCTCCAAGCGGGGATGAATGACATCAAGTTCGACAATCCCGCGAGTTACCCTCCTGACCTTGACCGCATTGTGATCAGCGGCGACGGCGATGAACTGCTGCCAACGTCGACTACTTACGAAGCGGAATATGCGACCCTCGGTGGCTCCGCAACTCAGGGATTTTGCGGCTACTGTTCGGGAGTTTCAAAGGCTGGATACATCGGCGGCCCGGGCAATGATGTAACGTTCGCCAATTTGACCGTTTCAACTCCAGGGATCTATCAGATGGAGATCGATTACCTGACCCAGGGACCACGATCCTTCTTTATATCGGTAAACGATGGCCCGGCGACTCAATTGGATTTGAACGGCTCCAGCTTCAATTCGCAAGCAAGCATCGTCGTCCCGGTTAAGCTGCGGTCGGGAACCAATACCATCCGCTTCAGCAATCCGAACAACTTTGCTCCTGATTTGGACCGTATTGTCATTGCCCCGGCGCTGGCCACTGACAACGCTTTTCAGGGTCAAGAAAATGCAAGATAGTCGCCTTTCATCGTTCGTGCGGGAGTAAAATGTTTACAGTTCAACTCAGGCCGGGCGTCAAATATAGGTCGGTGGGGATAAATTTTTGGTCGTACCTCAGTAAGGACTCAACGATTTCATCCAGACTCAGCGTTAGGGAAAATGGCGCTGCTGCGCGTCGGGACTGAGGAGACATACCCACCAAGCCGAAATGTCAACGTACAGCAACATTCCGGGAGGCTCCCAGACAGGGTTTGCCACAGACGAGCCTACAAGTTCTGGTTTGTTGAAGGAGAGCTTGGCGGCCCAGCTTCGTGAGGCTATTCTCAGCGGCAAACTCGCTCCAGGTGAGAAAATTGTCGAGAGGCGGTGGGCTGGGCAGCTCGGTGCCGCGCAAGTCTCTGTTCGCGAAGCTCTAAATATCCTGATCACCGAAGGTTTTGTCACCAAAGGGCATGGCCGTAGCGCTCGCGTGCTCCGGCTGACCGACTCGGCCATCATTCATACATATCAAGTGCGAGGCGCCCTGGAAGGATTGGCGGCGCGCATCACTATCGAGCAAAAGCTGCCCTTTGCGGACTTGGAAGCCGCGATGCTGGACTTTCGCCGTGCCGTCGACGCCAACGACGTGCGCACCGTGATTGACCGCGTGCAACGCTTTCACGTTTGCCTCCTGGAAAAACCTCAAAATCCATTCCTGCGAGAAAACGGCCTGCGCTTGATTGTTCCCTTGTACGCGTTCACTCTGATGCGCGCCTTGGCCAAAAATCTAGATGCCAGTCCCTGGGCCCAGCAAATCTCGAATCATCAGCGAATCGTAGACGCCATCCGCATGGGCAATCCGCAGCTCGGTGAGCAAGTCGTGATCCACGTTACCAATAGTTTTATGGAGCAAGCTCTTCAGGTATGGGCCCGTTAAACAAATTGCCAAAGTGGATCTGTGCTAGTTCGATCGGTTTCGTCACTATCCGTTTGGAGGGTTGCTAAATGCTTCTTGCGCTTTTCGACTCGAAATTCAGGAAGGCTCTGTTTCTACTCGTATGTGCTCTCGTCCTGTCGGCTGCCCGCGCGCAAACTCCCTCGCACTACGAGCCCACCATCGAGTCCCTCAACCGTCATCCTCTTCCGCAGTGGTACGCCGACGCCAAGCTTGGCATCTTTGTCCATTGGGGTCTCTACTCTGTTCCCGGATGGGCTCCCACCGTGCACTCCGAGCACGATTTCGAATCATTGGACTACATCACTCACAATCCCTACGCCGAGTGGTATCTGAACAGCATGCGCCTGGATGGTTCGCCGACGCAGGCCTATCACAAGGAACACTACGGCGCGGACTATGACTATTACAACTTCGCGCCCATTTTCAATCGCGAGATTCAGAAGTGGCACGCGCAGGACTGGGCCAAAGTCTTTCACGATGCTGGCGCCAAGTACGTGGTGCTAACCACGAAGCATCACGATGGTTTCACACTCTGGCCGAGTTCCACCCCAAATCCCTCCTTGCCCGCTGACCGTCAGCACGCGTCTCGCGATCTTGTCGGCGAACTCACCGCTGCCGTCAATCAACAAGGTTTGCGCATGGGTCTTTACTATTCCGGCGGGTATGACTGGACATTCGTTCCCGGACCCATCCGTGTGTCGGCCGACTACCAAAAGGTGAAGCCGCAGAGCGAAGCCTATGGAAAGTATGCCGACGCTCACGTCCGTGAAATTATCGCGCGCTACAAGCCGGCCGTTCTTTGGAACGATATTGACTACCCTAAGTCCGGCCATCCGCTCCAAATCATGGCCGAATATTATCAGGCGGTCCCCGACGGCGTGATTGACGACCGCTTCGGCGTGAAGCACTCCGACTTTATTTCCCCCGAGTATCAGACTCCGGACAAAATCAATCCCAAGAAGTGGGAGGAATGCCGGGGCCTGGGGCGCTCGTTTGGTTACAATCGCGCCGAAGGCGAAGCCGAAACGATTAAACCGGACGAACTCATTTATCTGCTGGTCGACATCGTCAGCAAAAACGGAAACCTTCTCCTCGATGTTGGTCCGGAAGCGGACGGCACCATCCCCGAAGTCCAAATGACGAGACTCAAGGCCTTGGGCGCGTGGTTGCAAACGAACGGCGAAGCCATCTATGCAACTCATCCCTGGAAACGCGCCGCCGGCGAGACTGCCGAAGGCATTCCCGTTCGGTTCACGCAAAAAGAGTCGGCAACGTACGCAACTCTCCTGGGACAGCCCAAAGCATCCACGGCCACGTTCAAATCCCTTTCTGTGAAGCCCGGCACAAAAATTTTCCTGCTGGGAAATGCAGAACCGCTCGTTTGGTCCCAACAGGGTGACAACCTGCGCGTCGATTTGCCGGCCGCTCTCACCGGTCACTACGCGTACTCGTTTCGCATTGATGGTCCCGTTTCTTGATTCGCAAGACGCCGGCGTGACGGCAAGACATCCGGCCCAACTGGCCTGCAAAAGCGCGTAGTAGTCGAGGCGCAAAAAAACCTATCGAATTATGATGAATATCCAGCCGCTCGTAGCAGCCAGTTTGGTGTAGGCTGTCCGGCGGAGAAAATCATGTACAAGCTCAGACTCGTACAGTTGCTCGTTCTGTTTCTCATATTGGTTCCTGCAGCAAACGCGCAGTTCGCGCACACCGACCACAAACAGATCGTCGATGCCGCTGGAAAACCGCTCCTCATTCGCTCAATGAATCTGGGCAATTGGCTGGTGCCCGAGGGCTACATGTGGCTGTTCGAAGGCGGGCCGCAATCTCCCACGGAGATCCGCGCATTAGTGTTGGAGCTTCTTGGGCCGGAAGCCTCCGCCACATTCTGGCAAAAGTACCGCGACAACTACATCACGCATGAGGACATCGCGCTCCTGCATCGCGCCGGATTTAACGCCATTCGCGTTCCTGTGCATTACAACCTTTTCGAGACCGATGACGCCGAAGGGTTCAAGCTGCTGGATCGGCTGATTGGCTGGAGCCGCGCCGAAAATCTATATGTGATTCTTGATCTGCATGCCGCACCCGGCGGACAGACTGGCACGAACATTGACGACAGCATCGGATATCCCTGGCTGTATCAGAGTCCGCAAGAACAAGAGCACCTGCTCGCTATCTGGCGGAGGCTGGCCGCTCACTATCGTGATGAACCGGTGGTGCTCGGTTACGACCTGCTGAACGAGCCGATCCCCCATTTTCCCAAGCTACAATCTTTGAATTCTTCGCTTGAACCGCTCTACAAGAAGTTATCAGCCGAGATTCGAAAGGTTGATGCTTACCACATTCTCTTTCTCGGCGGCGCGCAGTGGGACGGAAATTTCTCGGTGTTCGGCAAACCCTTCGATGCCAACGTCGCGTACACATTTCACAAATATTGGACCGCACCGGACGAGAGCGTGCTACAGCAATACATTGATTTTCGCGAACGCTACGACGTCCCCATCTGGATGGGCGAGTCCGGGGAGAATACCGATGAGTGGATCGCGCAATTCGCGAAATCACTCGAGAAGAACAACATTGGCTGGGCTTTCTGGCCGTACAAGAAGATGGAAAAGTCCTCGGCGGTTCTCAGCATCATTCCGGTAGCCGATTGGGGAAAAATCGTGGAGTTCGCAAAGCTTCCGCCCGGCACCGCGCACGCGGAAGAACGGCTCAAGGCCCGGCCTGAACAGGAAACGATCACGCGTGCTTTCGCCGAATTGCTGGAAAGTGTCCGCGCACAAAAGTGTCGCGTGAATCAAGGATATTTAAAAGCGCTCGGGATGAAGCCCGATATTGCGCTGGTCAGTGCGGCAACGTCTCCTTGATTTTGCCTTGCAAGTGAAATGCGAAGAAGTCGTCCACGCGGTGCCAGGCGTCCAGCAAGATGTGCGCGCGCGTAAAATAATGGAATTCGCCCGGATACATCATGTAAGACAGCAATTCGCCTTTGCCCTTCTTGAGCGCTTCGTCGATGAGCCATACAGATTCAAGATACGGCACATTGACGTCCGACGTGCCGTGCAGCACGAGCAAGGGCCGCTCCAGCCGATCGATATGCGAAAGCGGCGAGGCATTCGCATACACTTGCGGATTCTGCTCCGGTGTTCCGATGCGGCTCGCGGTCCAATCGCCATGATACGGATCCGAGTAATACATGACGTAGTCGACGACGCCGGCCACGTCCACGCCAGCGCGAAACAACTTGGGCTGATCGGTCATCGCGATCAGCGTAAAGAATCCGCCGTAGCTCAGGCCCCACACACCGACGCGGTCCGTATCGACGTAGGGCAGTGTCTTCAGATAATTCGCCGACATCCAAGCGTCCTTGGCATCTTTGCCGCCCACGTCCATGAAAACGCCGTTGCGCCAATCGCGCCCGTACCCGATGCTGCCGCGATAATCGGGTGCGAAAACGACGTAGCCCTGCTGCAATAAATACTGATGGAAGCTGTAGTACACCGCGTAATTCCGTTGAACGTGCCAGCCATCATAGTTTTGGTTCACGCCATCACCATGAATCCAGATGATCGCCGGATGTTTTTTTGTGCGGTCCAGATTCTTGGGCACGAAAAGCCACCCCGGCACCAGCTTTCCGTCCGCCCCGGGAAAATGCACAAATTGCGGCTCGACAAATTGCGTTTTGTCGATGCCCGCCGGCATCGAGTCGGACAAGCGTATCGGCTTCGCACCAACTTTGGCTTCGATCGCGTAGAAATCCGCACTGTTACGCGTGTCCGTGTGCTGGTACACAAGGTATTTGTCATCGGCGGACCAGTGCGGTTCGATGTTGGTCCCATTTCCGGTAGTGATATAGGTTATGGTCGCGTGCGCCGGATTACCGGTCACGTTCGCTACACCGATGTGACGGTCACCGGGACGGCCCACTTCATTAGCGTCGAACGCAATGCGAGCGCTGTCGTGCGACCAAGCCGGGCGCCAAGCTTCAAAGTGTCCTTTGGTCACCTGTACAGCATCGCCTCCGGCGGCGGGCATAACGTATAAGTGATCCCATCCATCCTCATCGCTGAGAAACGCAATCCATCGTCCGTCCGGGGAAGGCCACGGCTGCGCTCCTGCCTCGCCCCAGTCTGGAATGCTCCAAAATTGTTCCTCGGTGATGGCGTGGATTTCGTGGGGCTTACCGTCGCTGGTGCTCGCCACATAAATCGAATATTTCTTGAAATCCTTGGATTGTCCGTCGTACACAAGATGGGTTGCATCTACCCATGCCAAGCCGCCGTATTCCCCGGGGGTTCCAATCGCGACTGGCTGGCCGCCCGTGATCTTCACGGCGAAAATTTGCCCGGGAACGAACTCCCATATCCGATAGATGATCTTCTTGCCGGAATAACCCGGTGTTTCATCGTGATTGATGGTTTTGGATCCCGCCGTGTAGGCAAGGCTGGCGCCGTCCGGAGACCAGATCGGGCGGGTGATGCTCACACTGTCTTGTGCGACAACGGATTCATTCCCACTCGCGAGCGTGCGGACCACCAGATCGCTTTTGTGCGCAGCGCCGTCGTCCGCGCCGCTAGAGCGGACAAACGCGACCCGCGTTGCGTCGGCTGAAAGAGCAAAGTCAGATTCGTGCCCGCTCGCAGTCCATGCTGCCTTCGCTGCCCCTCCGCTAAAGGACGCCTGCCAAAGATGGCCGTCGTGCGGAAAGTAAATCGTCTGCGAATCGCCAGCCCAGAATGCCTGCTCGACTTGCCCTTCCGAAAATGAAGTCACCGCCACGGGCTGGCCATGACCGTCAGCGTTGGCTACATAAAGATTGGCAACCCCGGCGCGATCCCAGCTAAAAACAACGTGCTTGCCATCCGGCGACCACACCGGGTTACTCGGATGCTTGATCTCAATTAATTGCTCGATCGTCAACTTTGCGGATTTCGCGCTGTCTTGCGCCGCCGCGAAAGGCGCAAAGAACGAGAGCAATCCCAAGATTGGCCCGACGACTTGCTTTGTGCGCATAGCTCCCCTGAAATACAAAGACTGACGATCAAGTTTGAACAGCGAACCGGCGGGTGAGCAAGAACTTGCCCACGCCGCCGGGTATAGAACTTGAGTCAACATTCCCCAATTGCGGCGTGGTTAGAACGTGAAGCGTAGACCGAAGCGCGTCACAAATGGGTCGATTGTAAGGGATGGTCTCAAGTACGTGCTACTGGCGGGGTTGATATCGACGAAATTATTCTCAGAAACCGGGGTCTGGCCGTTGGTCAGATTGAAGAAGTCGACGACCGGTGTGATGTGCCACCGGTCGTTTAGGACGAATTCGCGGGAGATTCGCAAATTCAGCATATTGACGCTAGGAAGCCGCTTGATTCCCGCTGGTTGCAGGATGACAGTTTCGGTACCCTGCGTCAGCCCCCCATTGGTGCCGAAAATCTCTACCGGCTGAATGGGCAAGCCCGTGTAATGCTGGAAGTTCATGCTGGTGCCAATCTTGAAAGGCAACTCATAGCTGCTGTCCACCTTAAAAACATAAGTGGCATCGGAATTCAGATAGTTATTGCGGCGATTAATGTCATTATTCGGGTCGGTGAAATTGTCGCTGGTCGCCTCATCGGAAAATCCCCGTCCGAATACACCCTTCTGGCGTTGAATGGTGAATCCGGAAAGGAGTTGCCACTTGCGCGACAGCCGCTTTACGGCGGTGAACTCGACGCCGTGGTAGGTGTTGTCGTTCAGCTTGGGAATATTGGTGACTACAAAATTGAAGGCCGTTTGTTTGGCCGGGTCGAGGTTGAAAAGTGTAAGCGGCTGGCCGGTTAGGCCGTTGACGATCGGCTGCGGAACACCGTTCTCGTCGGGCAGCACTGTAATAGGTGTGTAATCGGAAGGCGCTACCAACGTGTTCTCAATTCCGATCATGTTTTTCTTGGTGCGATAGTAGTAAGCAACCCCAACCCGCAAATCTCTCCAAAGCTGTCTTTCATAGCCGACGCTGAGTTGCTCCGAGTATGGACGACTCATGCTCGAATTGATGTGTGTGCTCGAGCCCCCGAATGCACCAACCTGCTGAGACGGCACAAGCCACTCATTTTGCTGCGGAATCTTGTCGCCGTTTAAATCGTTCCAGGTGTATGTCTGTCCCGCAAACCCGACCGGATTGGCGGTTTCGGCGAGCCCGGTTCCTTGCATCAGGTAATAGCGCCCGTAACTGGCTCTCAGTACGGAGTCGCCTTTTCCACTGAGATCGAACGCCAACCCTAAGCGCGGTGATACGGTGTTCCAGCTAACGAGGTTCCCGGAAGCCTGGAAAGTCGTCGGAGGGAACAATTGCGGAAATGTTGCTGCCGGATCCGTCTGCTGCTGCGGATAGTACGTATTGAAATGGTCGTAGCGAACACCTAGATTCAGGGTCAGCCGGCGTGCCACCGTCCAGGTATCCTGCACATAGAT
>Ga0137418_10004835_pt1 | contig 12342 bp, 7 predicted proteins | sample CZODoug3_1_2_16f_FD_122242 | JGI IMG/M metagenome (GOLD analysis project Ga0137418, IMG submission 122242) | Vadose zone soil fungal communities from Angelo Coast Range Reserve, California, USA - CZODoug3_1_2_16fungal (Hybrid Assembly) | ecosystem: Environmental > Terrestrial > Soil > Vadose... | reverse complement strand
CCCACCCCACTCACCGACTCGCACGACGAAAAACTCGACCTTGAAATTGGCGGGCGCCTTCCATTGACCGAATACCTCAAGGATTCGCTTCTGGGCATTCTCGTACTCTGTAGGTGAACCCTGCGGGCGTTCGAACCAACTGATCACGTACTTCATCGGCATCCTCCTCGATTGAGTTGAGATCCTAGGACAATGGTGCCACCTGAAGATTATGGAGTTATGTCCAAATTTGGAAATAAAACGGCCATGAGGAGTGCGCACATTGATGGGATAAAACTTAGGCGAAAACAGTGGGAAAATACGTGGATCCATGACTCATGGGCGCGCCCTAAAGACAATAACACAATGCATGAACAATAAAGCCAGTGGAGTAGACCCTACACGAGGCTATACGACAGAAAGACCCTAGAATCACTACACAGCAGCGTATAAGTGACCGGGGACGGTCAAAATCTAAGTTGGGGGGAGATGATGAGCCTCGCGACTCTGTAACCGTGTAATTTTCGGACTTATGACGTGGAGAGTCCACTTGATTAGGACAAACTAGTCAAGGTGACTAAATAGACTATCATGGTAATAACGGCGCGAGCCTGGTGTCCGCATTTCCTGAGGATGTTCAAGGAAACCAATACGATTGACAAAGCCTCCAGTTTGACCTAGAGTGATCAGCTATCACGAGTGATACCTCTTAGTTATGTGAGAGCGCGGAAGTCGATTGTACATTATATCAACCCTTGTGAAGTTACTACGTAAAACGTGTAACAAGGGTCTTGAAACCCAAAACCATATACTAAAGGATTACTAGTACGATTCTATGATACGGTGACATATAGTGTACAGACTGAACCACCAGCGCGACGCGTTTGACTAGAGTGGATTGCCTTTTGATTGATTAGTGTAATACAACACTAATGACCCAAGATCCGATCGCGATCTGATGCGAGGGATTGATATGCCGGAATGACATAACCGAGGAATGCAGTCTGAAAGTAGAACAACACTAAATGATCAGAGCCGTGATAAGCCGAGATAAGATGACAGTGTAACTACTACGAGAGCGCGCACGTTGCTCAGTAGAAGGAAACACATGAGACTTGAAACACAGGTCATGACACAGCTTGGATCAGCTAAGACAAGCGCTGACGAACTAAGCGCGACTGGTAGAAGCTATTTAGAAAACTGATGACTCGATCGCGATGTTCCTGAGCCAATCGGAACATTGATCTACATCACGGCGGAGTCGGCACGAACGAGATGAGGTAGTAAGTCGTCGCGACAAGACTGAAACTTGAGTTATTGGCGTATTAGACACAGGAAAAGGACGGGAGTGTCTAAGCGAACCTGTGTAGAATGTAGAAAAGGTATCCGACATCAAGATCTCGGAGGCTAGATTGCCGTCGCGAGTAATATAAAACAAGGACCAAGGTGTAGAAATGGGCAAGCAATCGTTGCGGAACCCACTGCACTACGGACCACATCAGTCTTTAGTGTTTTGTACTTCCAATTATAAACTTTTGTCTTCAAACTAAAAAGAACTAGTGTTCAGACTTGCGAAAGCTAGCGCGACCGCTTAGTTTACCATCAATCAAAGTAACCTTTTGAACTTGGAACGTAAAAGGGTTATCCCAGTTAGAAACAAAGCTAAATAGAACGCATTGGCGTGTCTAGGAGCTTTTCTTGAATCTTGAACTTGTCTTGCTCTTGTTTTAGGAGGTCTTGGTGACCTTCTCTTGTAAAAGTCCTATTGTGGATACTTGCCTTGACATAGCTGGATCTTGAAAACCTTGTAGACTTGTTGATAGTTTTGGTGGCTATTAAATTGACTTGGAAATACTTGAAATTTGCGAACTAAAGAGCAAAGAACTCTTTATATTTGATTGAACTTGTGTTGATATACCAAAACTTGCAATTATAACCTATAAACCTACAATCCGAACTGAGAGTTACGTTCTGTACGCGCTCTAAAAGTGTTTTATTCGATCACCCATCCAACCCTACACGAACTCTTCAGAGAGTTTGATATATATTTTGAGGCGCGAGCGCTTAGACTTGTTGAAGTTATATTAAGGATTAGAGTCTTTTAAAGCTCTTATCTTTTGTGTAAGTTTTATACGTCTACTTCCGCAGCAAGCATCTCATATTGGAGCCCACCGCGAGGGTTGGGTCTTTAATAAGAAGAAAAACACTTTTCTATCGTTGACAGTTACTTGACTGTATTTCCGAAACGAGCCACACATCCTCGTTTCATCAAAAATTCCACCTAAGACTCGTTCAAAGGGGAAATCGCGCGCAGAACCTTCAGACAATCAAGGTACTAGTGCCAGTCAACCTGTTACAGGAAGACAAACCAAAAATTCAAATCGTACAGGGCAGCTTTCGAGTTTACCTATCGATTCCCGAGCTCGCGCACAGGAGCTTATTGTTCAAAGAGTACAAAATCGAGTTGCAGCCAGTCAAGCACAGGCAGACACCCGAACTAAAACCACAAAAACATATCTTGACCTTTCTCCACTTTCTGACTTATCAGAACTTTCCGATTCCATTATGCCATCTTCTACTGTGATTCCGAGCGCGACTGCTGGAGCGGTTGCCAGTTCCAGTGGAAACCCAAATGCTGGTGATGATTTAGATCCTCGCACCAATCCCAATGTACAACGACCACTTGCTACGCGAAAAATGCCTAAACCGGGAGAAAAGAATGCACCTTCTTTTAATCCTGAAAGACCAGAAGAGTTAGGACGTTTCTTCGAGCGTATGGAAGATTGGTTCGCAGACGAGGGGATCGCGAGCGATGTAGACAAAAAGAGACGCATAGTCAGGTACTTAGATGCGGACTCAGAGATTCAATGGAAGGCATTGCCAGTGTTCACAGATGGCACTTTCTCCGAATTTCGAAAAGAGGTCATGGCCTCATACCCAAGAGCAGAAGAGATGTTGAGAGGCTCTGTCTCTGCTTTGAAAAAGAAAATATTAAAAATGGGACCCGTTGCAGCGGATGACCGAGATGAACTGTTGACACTTGTCAGGACAATGACTGCCGAAGTCCAGAAGCTGAAAAAGATTACCCCACCTATTCATACCAATAGAGAATTAGTGGAGATGTTCTTGGGAAGGCTTACGCCAGATTTTGCAACCAGAGTAGCGAACAAGTTATCAGTGCATCGTTTGATGAAAGCGCAGAATCCAGAGGACGATCCCCTTGCTAGAAACACCGAAGATATGTACGATATCGACGAGGTGATGAGGATGGCCAAGCATACATCTTTAGAGCATGCAAATCCGTTTGGTAAATATTTACACGGAGTACCGGGGATCGCGACTGAGACCAACGTCAAATTAGAGGAAGCGGTAGCGCGACTATCTGATTCCATTAAAGCACAGACCCATTACAACCAGCAGGTAGATCAACGCCTCGCGAACATGCAGACGTTCTTGAGTCAACCAAGGTTGCCAGCTGCTCAGCCGGGGTATAATTGAAGTCTCGCGCCGCCACACAATCATGTAGCAACGAGCAATGTGTCTAATTGTTTCTACTGCAGAGGACCACACAGGGTCGCAGATTGTGAACAAGCCTTGCAGCATTTGGACCTGGGTTGGGTTGTAAAGATTGAAAACCAATTGCGATTACCGGATGGCAGACATATTCCTAGAGATGGTAACAAAACTATGAAGGAAGTAATAGAAGCTATGAACAAAGCGAAAGCAGGGCTTATACCAATGTCTAAAGTCCCAGACAAAACCGCTCTATACCAAGAGAGCGCGCGATTGAGTGGTTATATCCAATCGCAACCATCGGAAGATGAAGATTTCAGGACTTTGACCGAACTGATCCAGAGAGTTGGAGTTGATAGAGTGCAGAGGTTGTTAAGTCCTTCTCAGTCTCCAGAAACTCAAGGAGAAGCAGAAGGAGAGTGGGAGCAAAATTTCGAATGAGTCCAGTGATAGCGTCTTTAGTTTCAAAGCGTCTTGAGGACCGAGTTCGAAAAACAAAGGTCGGATTTGACCTGGGAGAAAAGGCGCGAGTAGGTGCCAAAGAAAATACAAATATCACAAAAACAGGACCACCTTCTAGACAGAGTGGAGTGGTAGAAAAGAACAAAGACTTGGATATGATGTCAGACCGAGCGAGGTTCGCGGAAAAGGCTAAAGAGACGATCTTGAAAGGGAAAACCTTACCATATGTGGATGTACCTCCGATTAAGGCTACATTACGTACACCTGTCATACCTGTCAGGAAAGATCAAATTGCCAAGACTGGACCAGCTTATACGAGTCGCGCCCCAGTTGAGGTAGGCGTAGACATTGAAAAATTGGTAGAGAGTGTGTTGGATTTAGAAATAAGTGTACCATTGAGGAGTCTCGCAGGGGTCTCGGGACAAATCCAAAAGGAAATCAGAAAACAAGTGACCAAGGCACGCATGCCGATCGAAGTGAATGACAAGTCAGTCGTAAATTTACTGTCGAAAAGTGGCAAGCCCCTGATTAGATTGGATGTTCCAATAGCAACGTATACCATTATGACGGAAGTATCAGACGAGATACCCGAAGGAAGCTTTGTAGCAGATGATCCAGTACTACAATATCTTGCGGAACACAAAGATGTTGATCCTGAGGACCTGGTCGTCGCCGATGTAAGCGAACCTTTGAGAGCCATATATTTGACCATCAATAGGGTAGGACAAGAAGAGTGTCTACTAGACAGTGGATCAATGATTGTGTCGATGTCGCGAGAAGGCGCAGTACAATTAGGACTTAATTGGGACCCTTCTATCCGTATTAACATGGAAAGCGCGAGTAATCACTTGGAAAAGACACTAGGTTTAGCGCGGAATGTACGCTTCTCAATAGCAGGAATAGAGATATTCTTACAAGTGCATATTCTCGAACAACCGCCTTACAAAGTTCTATTGGGGCGACCTTTTGATACTTTTACAAGCAGTACAGTCAGAACGAAGACAGATGGGTCTTCGGAGCTCTTGTTGACTGATCCAAATACGAAGGGACAAGCCGTTGTACCAACTTATCAGAGAGGGTGTGGACCTGAAGAATTGCAGAAGCAAAGATATCAGGGTTTTTAAGCTACCTTGAGGAATCCGTACCAGAAGGAGGAGAGGTTGCCTTAATGCTAGAATATGACAGTGAAAAGAAGGGACTTAGTTTGCGAGGATACAGAACCGCGAAACTAAAGATCTTCTCAGAAAAGGAAATAAGAAATGTGTACATGCAGGAAGCAGTGAATCATTCGGACCTTGAAGACTATGACAGGGGCCAAGTCACTAGCTATTTTATGGGAGCATACAGGAGTCGCGAGGAGGATTGGGATGACCACCCGCCCGCCAGTGTATTCGCGAGCAAATACAAGCCAGTTGCTCTAAAAGTCCGACCAGTGTATGCAGAATTACCGGATCGCTTTAGAATCAAGCGCGAAATTAAGGGCGACCCATTGGCAGAGATGCCTAAGTTGAATCCTATACCACCGGATTTTGTGCCTACTGGAAGGTATACTCAAGAGAGGAAAGATGAATTTGACCAAATTCATAAGGAAGGCTTTTTGTGGCCGGAAGAAAGGAAGTTGATGCACCATGTAATGATGGAGCAGAATCAGACATTTGCTTGGGACGATACGGAAAGAGGAAGGTTCAAGGAAGAGTTCTTTCCACCCGTAGTAATGCCTACTGTGGAACATAGACCTTGGGTCTATAGGAATATACCCATACCCCCAGGCATATACGACCAAGTTTGTAAAATGTTGCAAAGGAAGATAGAAGCAGGAGTGTATGAACCTTCAAATGCATCGTATAGATCGCGCTGGTTTACTGTGGCCAAGAAAGACGGGAAGAGTCTGAGAATTGTACACAGTTTGGAACCATTGAACGCAGTAACCATTGCGCATTCAGGTTTACCACCAGCTACTGAAGACTTAGCATCGAAGTTTGCAGGTCGCGCGTGTGGAGGGATGTTTGATTTATATGTAGGATACGATGAACGACTGTTGGCAGAGGAATCGAGAGACATGACTACGTTCCAGACACCTTATGGCGCAATGAGACTTGTAACTTTACCAATGGGATGGACAAACTCAGTACCCATCTTTCATGATGATGTGACAGAAATCCTGAAGCTAGAGATACCAGAGTTCACGATTCCTTACATTGATGATGTACCAGTGAGGGGGCCAGCTGGGCGATATGAGGTCGCGCCAGGGCAATACGAAACTATTCCAGAGAATAAAGGGATCAGACGTTTTGTCTGGGAACATATGATCAACGTGAATAGAATCTTGCAGCGGATGAAGTACTGTGGAGGTACTTTCTCAGGAAAGAAGACGATAGTATGTTCAGACTCAATTGAAGTGGTTGGACATAAATGCGACTATGAAGGAAGAAAACCTACCGAAGACAGGATAGGTGTGATCATGAGGTGGACTGTATGTAACAATATCAGTGATGTGCGAAGTTTCCTGGGAGTAACAGGAGTTCTAAGATCTTACATACCGAACTATGGGATCCGCGCGCACGAGTTACAGCAACTACGAAGAAAAGGGAGGACCTTTGAATGGGGTCCGAAACAAATCGAAAGCATGGAACTTGTAAAAGAAGGTGTCCAGCACGCTCAGGCTATTCGTCCAATAGATTATGAATATCAAGGAGCCATTGTGTTAGCGGTTGATACTTCATATATGGGCGTTGGATTCTATATTTATCAAGAGGATATTGTAGACCCAAAAAGGCATTATTATGCTAGATTTGGATCAAAGCCGTTAAACGAGCGCGAAGCCAGATTCTCACAACCAAAGAGAGAGTTGTTTGGTTTGAAGGAAGCACTTCGTTTGAATAAGAAGTGGTTGATAGCTGCCAGAAAGTTGATCGTCGAAACGGACGCTAAATACCTTAAGGGCATGTTAGACAATCCTGACATGATGCCAAATGCTACGGTGAATAGATGGATAGATGAAATAAGCATGTTTCATTTTACCCTAAGGCATAAAGCGGGTGCGACGTTCGGACCAGACGGTCTGTCTAGGCGACCAAATCAAGAAGGTGATCCAACCTACGATCCCTGTAGTGATGATGAAGAAGAGGAAGTGGAACCCTTACCGTTCGAAGTAGTGAATCTGAGCGAACCTCAACCATTATCTATAGAGGAATTTGTGGACCAGATAGACTCGCGAGGAGGCTATTTCTACGGAGTAGCGAATTCAGTGAACGACTTCACGGAAGAGTTAGAGCGAGCAGACCTACTGCGCGACCAAGAGAAAAGCGGATTGCAGAAAAGCTTACAGAAAGAGCGCGATCGACTCTCAGGTGAGCAAGTACAGTTCGTACAACAGTTGGTTAGCACGCTAGCTTTACCAGAGGAAGAAGGAGATAAACCTGATGAAAAATATTATGATGAGAATCATCGCAGTGTCGGAGCACTCGAGCAAGATGCAATGATGCAGCACATTGAAAGATGGCTAGATAATAGAAGTTATAAGCCGAAAGACCTGCCGGAAAAGAAGCAACAGAAGCTATTGAGGATAGCGAACCGATTCCTTATGTATAAAGGAAGGATCTATAGGAGAGGAAAGGATAGTCAGCATAGATTGTATGTTCCGAAAGATCGAAGGACATATATGATGACTGCAGCACACGATCACAATGGACACAGAGGCTTCTTCTCGACTAAGTCTTTGTTGACACAGAGGTTCTGGTGGCCGGAGATGGAGCGCGACATTAATCAGTTCGTAAAAACTTGTCATCTATGCCAAGAGCGACAAAAACTGCTGGTAAAGATCCCTCCATCTAAGACACATACTCCGTCCATATTCGAAGTACTACATGCAGACGTAATGCATATGACTCCTGCCTCGAACGGACACAAATACATTGCACATGGGAGAGATGGTTTAATGTCTTGGGCAGAGGCGCGAGCATTAAAACAAGAGAACGGAAGAGCCATAGGTTTATGGATCTACGAAGATATTCTATGCCGATGGGGAAGCATCAGAGAAATTGTAACGGACAACGGAGCGCCATTTGTCGCAGCTGCGGCTTGGATTGCAACGAAATGGGGTATAAAGCATATCACTATTTCTCCGTACAACTCTCAAGCCAATGGAGTAATTGAAAGACCACATTGGGATATAAGACAGATGCTATATAAAGCCACAGGAGCTAAGAACACGAAACATTGGTATTGGTTCTTACATGCGGTATTATGGGCAGACCGGGTCAGCATAAGGAAGAGGACAGGGTGTTCACCCTATTTTATGTTAACTGGGGCCCATCCGATACTACCGTTAGATGCCAAAGAGGCAACTTGGTTGGTTGATCCACCTATTGGTGTGATTTCGGAAACGGAATTGATTGGAATGAGGGCGCGCGCTCTCGCCAAACATCGAATTCATGTCGAAGAGATGAGGAGCCGTATTGATGTTGATAAATTGAAGCGTCTACGTGCGTATGAGAGGGACTTCAAAGCTGTAATCAAAGACTATAGGTTTCAGCCAGGAGACTTAGTGCTAATCAGAAATACCGCGATTGAAAGCTCTTTGAATGCCAAAATGAAAGAAAGATATAACGGACCTATGATAGTGGTAAAGGAGACTAAGGGCGGATCCTATATAGTCGCCGAGATGACGGGAGCCGTTTGGCAACAAAAAGTCGCGAAGTTTCGAGTAGTGCCTTACTTCGCAAGAAGAAAGATTGCGTTGCCGGAAGGAATCATGAAAATCATTGACTTAAACGACTTGGAGCTTGAAAGGATAGAAGCCCAACCAGAAGAGGATGATGTTCTTCTAAGTCGCGACTATCTCATGGACGATGTCAGGATGGAGACTGAAGACAATTCGGACCAAGATGATGAGAGTATCGAAGCAGATAGCATTGAAAATAGTTAGCGAAAACTATCTACGAGGGAAAACCGTGTCTATACAAATGAACTAGAGTTTAGACTGGGCGAAAACCTCTACAACGAATTTTGAACTTGAGAGACCCCTCTACTTAACAAGGGCGCTCGCAAGGCGCGACCTAGCAGTGCCTACGGCATCAAGAAGATCGGAGCGCTGGTTGAGGAGGAAATGAAGGCGGAATTCGACGTTACGAAGCTCCTGTTCACAGTCAACAACTTGGGCTTGAAGGGCCTCGGTGGAAGCGTCTATGACGTCGGGCAGGTTCCAAAGCTCGTAAAGGGCATCATTGGAGATGCTAGAAGCGAACGGGTCGCCTTGAGTAGAAGAGGGACCTTTGTGATTGAACAATTGATAAGCCTACGAAGACTGGATGCAAATGAAGTTGCTCACAAAGACGGAAGCCATGATTGCCGTGGTTGTGACCAAGATGCCCGAACTTGGTTTTCTTGGCACCCGTCGCGACTTTCGACAACTTCAACTTGCGTAAGTGATATTTCTCGAACGAGACACCGGGAGTATCACGGTGTTCGATGAATCTCACCTCGGGACGACGGTCAACGGTCTAGATAAATGGTCGCGACAGACGTCAGACACGAGATATGGGAAGAGATACAACGGGTGGTAATTACCTTCTTAGGGACCTCCTTCCCTTTGATCTTTTTGGTTGAGTCCTCAGTGGATGGTGCACTAGATACCGGTTCCATGGGAGGGCCATCGTCGATGACCATAGCCTTGGAAAACACAAAGCAGTCTACTACTTGCTCCCAACCAAGGGGCAAGTCCCAGTTCTGGATAAAGTCACATACCGAGTCGTTGTTTGCAGGAACATTTGCAATAGGAGTTGAAGGACGGACCTCGGGAGAGTCGTCGTCGTCAACGATAGGTTTGGATTTTACAATCCTACCAAGACGCCGAGTTGGCTAGAGAAAATTATGAGATCAGATAAATATTGGCGCGAGGAGAGGATATAGTGATCAGACCTTGATGGGGCTTTTCTCTTTATCCTTCATCTGAGCCTCGATCAATTTATGGATGAAATTGAGAAACTCCTGGAAAGGAGTGGGCAATTCAGCAAGCGGGATGCCCAATACAGATTGATTGAACTGGGGACCGATGAACAAGTCCTTGCGAATGGCGAAGACGAGGTTAGCAGTGCCGGGTGAACCAGCCCCCTCTAACATAGTTGGTATTTGCGTTGACCATTGGTTAACGGAAGTGAGAAGAGGAGCGATAACATTAGCGAGCGTCGACGTAGGGATGTCGGTCTTCAAAGTACTTTGGATCGAAGTACGAAGAGCACTAACCGTCTGGAAAGACGGGGTGAGAACAGAAGACATGCTGAACAATGTATGAGACGAATATTGCGTGAGGGGATGGCTTTCTAGGTGAACAGTCAGACGTTTTAAAGGGCGCGACCTAGCCTTACGAGCTACGAAAGTTTTGAGTTTTGATTGCTTGTTGATTTGATCAGCTGTCAGAACAATGATGCAGTTTTGATGGTTTCGCAAATGGAGATGCAATAGCAGTTGCTGTTTTACCATTTGGGGATCCAAGGATTTAGACGCAATCAAAAGTTTGAATACGTTTACAATTTGGCGCGTTTTAGGCTGTGTCAAAGATTACAAGTCGCGCTGCTTTCATATTTCCGAAAATGGAACTGGGGACAGTTCAGATTTCAAGTTGGGGGGAGAGGGACGTTCACACGTTCGTTTTTTTGCCTTCTCTTGAGAATCAGGATGTACCATAGTATCGCGAACTACGAAAATTACGAAAATTCGAATTTTGAGGTGTAAAATACTTAGAGATCACGCTAATAAGAAGGAATCGTGTTTTTATTCCCTATTATAGTGATACAAAGGAAGATCCACGCTAAAGAAAAACTAGTGTACAAGGATTTAAGGAATAGACAAAGAAACACTATTGGTACAAAGAAGCCGCATGAAAAGAATCATTGCGCGACACGAAAGAATGATCTGGACAGTGACCAAAGAGTCAGAAGAGAGTCAAGAAAGTCAGGAAAACGACTTACCACTTCTTACTGTCAGCACGCTTGCGTTTCTTCTCGCTCTTGCTGCGAACAGAGGATTGACCAGCAGAAGAAGTGGAGGCTTCTCCCAATGAGGTCGTGCGCGACGACATTGCAGGAGGAGGAGGAACCAAAGAAGAGGAAGAAGCCACCAGATTAGGGGTGACTTGAGATCGAAGTCGTTTGGCTGGGGGAGTGACAGTAGGAGAACGGATTTTCTCCTCGGTCGCGAGTCCAGGGGGCGGAGAAGTGATCATAGGAGACGATGGACGAAGGGAAGGTTCCACAAAACGATTGGCAAGGAGTGCCAAGATAGATTGGAAGACCTCGCGATTGATATCGGTAGAAAGAAGTTGTTGGGCCTCTTCGTCGTCGATAAAGGAAGGGTCTTCGACTAGATCCAAGACCGAAGTAGCAGCCACAATCGCGCCGCCAGACATGTCTTGAGGGAAGAGCCCCGCACCACTAGAACCGGTACGAAGGATCTCTCCAATGCGGACGATAGAATCCACGAATTGCTGACGGGCATCCAACGCCAGAGCAGTGAGCGTGATGTAGTTGGAGGACGCCTTCTGGTAGTGATCGATGGCCAAAGGAAGATCTATGACAAATGATTTAGGATTGAAAGACGACGAAAGTAGGGAGACATACCTTGCAAACTGTTACGAGTAGAAGCTGCAAAGAGCTCGCGAGTGCGCGCCCTTTGGACAGGAGTGAGAGTAAAGGTACAACCCGGGCGACGACCCGATGTGCACCTATTACAACGAGTACCCCAACCTTGGAAGCCACAGTCCTCGTACTGATGTGCTATACAGTTATGACACATGAGGACTGGGGGCTAGAAAGACAAAGCAGTGAGAAAAGAGACTAGAGACTAGAGAAAATCAGAAAAGGAACTTACAAAGTCGGTCTCGTAGTCTTGGGTGATCGCGTGGAGAGAGGACTCGTCCAACGAAGGGATAACTTCCTCTGGGGAAGCGCGATGACGGATTTGTGAAGAGTCTTTCCCGCGAAGATGTGGAATACCTGTTTAGTTAGGCCTAAAGACCAAAACCTGAACCGGTTATCTATCGAAGAACTACCGTATTTTCCCTATTGCATGTGGTTTTTTTTTGTTTTATTTTAGATCTCAAATCCACTGCCATGAGAAGCACATTAATAACCCTTGCTTTGCTGTTGAATGCCGTCTGGCTTTTCTCACAGGACGATGTTTTTTCCAACAAGACCAATGTGGCCCTGGAAAAAGTAATCCGCGATTACCCTAACCGCTTTCATAATATCCGGGGAGAAATGATTTCTCAACAGGCACAGGTGGCTGAATACAAATCAACCATTTCTGTTCCGGGAGCCAGTTACTGCAGTATCTGGAAGTATAACGTCGCCAACAGCGAAGTGTATAACTGGAATTGCACCACGTTCAACT
>Ga0137418_10004834_pt1 | contig 12344 bp, 13 predicted proteins | sample CZODoug3_1_2_16f_FD_122242 | JGI IMG/M metagenome (GOLD analysis project Ga0137418, IMG submission 122242) | Vadose zone soil fungal communities from Angelo Coast Range Reserve, California, USA - CZODoug3_1_2_16fungal (Hybrid Assembly) | ecosystem: Environmental > Terrestrial > Soil > Vadose... | reverse complement strand
ATCGTCAGCCGCGCGCCCGTGACGTCCTCGACCAGCTCCCACAGGAACTCGCGCGCCTTGATCATGTAGAGGAAGACGGTGAAGGCGCCGAGCTCCATGGCGGAGGCGCCGATGCACGTCAGGTGGTCGCACACGCGCGAGATCTCCGACATGATCGTGCGGATGTACTTGCACCGCTCGGTGACGTCGATGCCGAGGAGCTTCTCGACGGCGTTGGCGTAGGCGAAGTTGTTGATGAGCGGCGAGACGTAGTTCAGGCGGTCCGTGTAGGGGATGGCGTTGTTCCAGCCACCGACTTCACAATCCTTCTCGAAGGCGCGGTGGAGGTAGCCGATCTCGACGTCGGCCTTCCGGATGATCTCGCCGTCCAGGTCCGCGAGGATGCGGATGATCCCGTGCATGGCCGGATGCGCGGGGCCCATGCCGACGGTGAGGTTCTGGCCGGAGCCCGTGCCGCTCCCCTCGCCCAGCATGATCTCGCGGCGCGTGGGCTCGGCCATCAGATCCGGGGCCCGATCAGCGGCTGGCGCCGGTTGATCGGGTAGTCCTTGCGCAGCGGGTGACCGACGAACTCCTCGTACATGAGCAGGCGGCGCGGGTCCGGATGGCCGTCGAACCGCACGCCGAACATGTCCCACACCTCGCGCTCGAGCCAGTTGGCGATCGGCCACAGCGGCACCGCCGTCGGCACCACCGCGTCGTCCTCGTCGACGCGCACCTTGATTCGCACGCGATGGTTGTGGGCGAGCGAGTAGAGGTGGTACACGACCTCGAAGCGCGGGCCGTCCTCGCGGCCCGGGTATTTCTGGTAGTCGACGGCCGTGAGGTCCATCAACACGTCGAAGCCCAGATCGGGGTCGTCGCGGCAAAGACTCAGGGCGCCCGGCAGCGCCGTCCGCTCCACGACCGCGGTGTGGTCACCGCACTGCGCGTGCGTCTCGACGACGCCCGTGCCGAGGCGCGCGCGCAGGCGCTCGAGGATCGCGGCGCCGTGCACGCCTCAGTACCTCTGGGCCCCGACCGCGATCTTGTCCTGGAGCTTCATCAGCCCGTCGATCACCGACTCCGGGCGCGGGGGACAGCCCGGGATGTAGACGTCGACGGGAATGATCGTGTCGATGCCCTGCACGGTGGCGTAGTTGTCGTAGAAGCCGCCGGTGCACGTGCAGACGCCGAAGGCCACCACCCACTTGGGCTCGGTCATCTGCTCGTAGATGCGCTTGAGGACCGGCGCCATCTTGTGCGAGATGGTCCCGACCACGAACAGCACATCGGCCTGCCGCGGCGAGAAGCGCGGAAGCCCGGCGCCGAAGCGATCGACGTCGTAATGCGAGCAGGCCGTGGCCATGTATTCCATGCCGCAGCACGCGGTGACGAACGGGTACTGGAAGATGGAGTACTTGCGCGCCCAGCCGATGGCCTCGTCCAGCCGCGAGGTGAAGAAGCTGCCTACTCCCACTCGAGCCCTCCCTTACGCCAGATATAGAGGTAGCCGAGCATCAGGATGCCGAGGAACACGAGCATCTCGACGAAGCCGAACCAGCCGAGGCGGCGGAACAGCATCGCCCACAGCCACAGGAAGAACAACTCGATGTCGAACAGGATGAACAGGATCGCGACCGTCGAGAACTTGATCGGAAAGCGTCCCTCGCTGACCGCGATGGGATCCTTGCCGCACTCGAACGGCGCCAGCTTCACCGGTGTCAGCCGCCTCGGCGCGATGAGGGCGGGGATGCCCAGCAGCGCGCCGGCCACGCCCGCGGCGAAAAGAAAGGTCAGAAGGATCGGCAGATATTCCATGTTTATTGTAGCGGGGTCCGCGCGGCCGGCTCGGGCCGTGGGTGGCCTGTTCTCGATGGGTGTGGCTCCGCTCGCGCGACATCCGTAGAGGCGCGTGGCTCCGATCCCGCGACATTCGTTCCGGCGCTGTCCGCCTGTCGTTTTGCGTGGTACGAGGAGCGAACGAGCGGGCCTGCCTCGACGTGGGTGAAGCCGAGCGCCCGCCCCGCCTCGGCCAGCTCGGCGAACTCCTCCGGTCGGTAATAGCGCGCCACCGGCAGGTGCTGCGCGGACGGGCGCAGGTACTGGCCCAGCGTGAGGATCGAGACGCCTTCCGCCACGAGGTCGCGCATGGTGGCCAGCAGCTCGTCCCGCTCCTCGCCGAGGCCGAGGATGATGCCCGATTTCGTCGGAAGGCCTGGGGCGGTGGCGCGGGCACGCCGGAACAGCTCGAGCGTCCGCTCGTAGCGCCCGCCGTGCCGCGCCAGCCGGTAGAGCCGCGGCACCGTCTCCGTGTTGTGATTCAGGATGTCGGGGCCGGCGTCGATGACGGTCTGCAGCGCGGCCGCGTCGCCCTGGAAGTCCGGGATCAGCACCTCGACGCGACAGCGGGGCGCGTGGCGGCGTACGGCACGCACGGTGGCCGCCCAGTGGGCGGCGCCGCCGTCGGCGAGGTCATCGCGGTTCACCGACGTGATCACGACGTACTCGAGGCCGAGGTCGCCGATGGCGCGTCCGACGCGCTCGGGCTCCTCGCGGTCCTCCCACGTCGGGCGCCCGTGCGCGATGGCGCAATAGCCGCAGTTGCGCGTGCACACGTCGCCGAGGATCATGAAGGTCGCGGTCGCGTCCTCCCAGCACTCGCCGATGTTCGGGCAGTGCGCTTCCTCGCACACGGAGTGGAGGTTGGCGTCGCGCATCAGTCGCTTGAGACGGAGGTAATTCGGCCCGCCCGGCGCGCGCACCTTCAGCCACGGCGGCTTGCGCTCGCGAACGTCGATCAGAGGAAGCTCCATCCTCGCTTTCAAAACCGCATCATTATGCCACGCCGTTTCGGCCACCGCACGGAGCCGCGCCCTTGCTGGCCGCGAAGTAACTCCACGGCCGACACCAAAGGCCAGGGTCGGAAATATCAGCCAACCGATCCCCAACCGATCGCGCGCGTTTACTCCTTCCTTCGCGTGCTGCTGGGCCAGACTCGGACCGCTCCGAGGGCACATCCATTTTCCATCGCGCTCGACGAGTTGCACCCTGCCGCCGCCACGGCCTGTGATCTCAAGATTCAAGCATTCGGGGCATAGACCGGGCTTCTCGTAAGGAACCTCGACGTGCTCGGCACCGGGGATGAACAGCGTCATTCTTTGTCATCCTTCGTCATCGCGATTGTAGCTGACGTCCGGACGGCTCGCCGTAGACTGGAAGCGCATGACGACCACGTACGGCCTCGGTTATCGTCCCGCCTTGGACGGCGTCCGTGCCGTCGCCATCCTCGCGGTGCTGGCGCGCCATTCCGGGCTCCTGCCGGCCGGCTACCTGGGCGTGGACATATTCTTCGCGCTGAGTGGCTTTCTGATCACGTCGCTGCTCGTCGAGGAGTACGCGGCGACCGGCACGATCGCGCTACGGCTGTTCTACGCGCGGCGCGCGCTTCGCTTGTTACCGGCATTGCTGGGGCTGCTCATCGTGGGCACGATCGTCCACCTCGCCACGCTGCCGCCCGAGTGGGGCCCCCTCGCGCTCCAGCAGGCCGCGGTCGTGCTGTTCTATGTCGCCAACTGGGCCTGGGCGATCGGCCTGCCGCTGGGACTCTACAGCCACGCCTGGTCGCTGGCCATCGAGGAGCAGTTCTACGTCCTGTGGCCGCTGGCCTTGCTCGGCCTGCTCCGCGTCCTCCACGACCGCCGCGTCATCGCCGTCCTCGTACTCGCCGCCGCCGGCGTCGGAGTCGTCTGGCGCCTTGCGTTGGTCCGTGCGCACGTGACGTTCCAGCATGTTTACGAGGGGCTCGACGCCCACGGCGATGGCCTGCTCATCGGGTGCGCGGCGGGCCTCCTCCTCGGGGCTGGCGCAGTTCGTCGCGCGCGCGGCGCCGGCCTCGTCGGCGTCATCGGCATTGCGGCCATGCTCGCCCTCGCACGGTTCCCGGACGATTACCTCCACCGCCACGTCAGCACGGTCGCATCACTGGCGACGGCGCTGCTCGTCGTCCACGTCTGGCAGGAGCCGCGCTCGGTGCTCGCGCGGGGCTTGGCCGCGTGGCCCCTCGCGGCCCTGGGCCGGATCTCCTACGGCGTCTATCTCTGGCACTTTCCGGTCTTCTACTGGTGCGGCGCGCTGTCCCTGCACGACGACTCGCGGCCCTGGCCGGCCATCCTGACAGCCTGGGTGACCACCCTCGCCGTCGCGGTGGCCTCGTACGCCGTCATCGAACGGCCAGCCCTGGCCCTGAAATCCACACTCGCGACCCCGACCGGCGCAGAGCGGATGAGCCCCGCGTGATTGCCATCAGCATGTCGAGCACGCAGGACCGGTCGGCGACGACGCCACCGCGCTCGGGTTGAGCGATACGCCGGAACCACTCCCGCGGCGTGCGCGCGACGGACGACTCAGAGGAGCGTACGACTCAGCCGGGACGTTCCGTTAGAGGAGCGCCGCCGGCTCGGCCGGGGCGCTCCGAACGTCAGGCGCTAGAGGAACGTCACGGCTGTGCCGGGACGTTCCGAACGTCGAGTTTAGAGGAGCGCCGACGGCTCCGCCGAGGCGCTCCGAACGTCGGGCGCTTAGAGGAACGTCACGGCTGTGCCGGGACGTTCCGAACATTTGGGGGGTTTGGGGGGCGCTCTAAGCCCCCCATCTAAACTGGTGCCGAAGGGGGGACTCGAACCCCCACGGGTTGCCCCACACGCCCCTCAAACGTGCGCGTCTGCCAGTTCCGCCACTTCGGCCCACGAACAGCGACGAAGTATACCCTAACGTCCTCGGCCGCCAAATCGCCCTACGCTCTGACGCAGCCGCGGATCGAGGGCGTCGCGGATCCCCTCGCCGAGCAGGTTGTAGGAGAGCACGGTGACGAGGATGGCGAGGCCGGGATAGACCGACAGCCACCACGCGAGCTCGATGACTTCCTTGCCCTCGTTGAGGATGTTGCCCCACGTCGCGTACGGAGGGCGCACGCCCAGGCCGAGGAACGACAGGCCCGACTCGGTGAGAATGGCGGCCGGGATGCCGAGCGTCATGGCCACGAGCACCGGCCCCATCGCGTTCGGCAGGATGTGGCGCCAGATGATCCGGAAGGCGCTGGCGCCGATGGACTGCGACCAGATCACGAACTCACGCTCCTTGAGCGCCAGGAATTCCGCGCGCACGAGACGGGCCACGCCCATCCAGCCCGTGAGACCGATGACGACCATGATCGTCCAGATCGACGGCTTGAGGAACGCCAGCACCGCCAGCAGCAGGAAGAAGCGTGGGAAGACCAGCATGAGGTCCACCAGACGCATCACCGCCCCGTCCACCGGCCCGCCGTGGTAGCCGGCGCCGGCGCCGAGCGCGATGCCGATGGCGGTGGCGATCCCCACGGAGACGAAGCCGACGGCCAGCGACACGCGCGCGCCGTAGAGCATCCGCGAGAGGACGTCGCGCCCGATCTGGTCGGTGCCGAGCCAGTGGCGCGTCGACGGCGACTCGAGGATGCGCTTGACGTCGGGCTTGTGCGGGTCGTGCGGAGACACCAGGGGCGCGGCCACGGCCATGAGCGCGAGCACGAGCACGATCGCGCCGCCGATGAGGGCCAGCCGGTTCTTCGAGAGCGCGCGCCAGAATGCGATCACGCGCTCACCGCCGTCCGCGACGGCTCACGCGGATGCGCGGATCGATGAGGCTGTAGGAGAGGTCCGCGATGAGGTTGGCCACCAGGGTCAGACTCGCGACGATCACGAGGTTGGCCATGATCACCGGATAGTCGCGCTCGTACACGGACTGCACCATGAGCTGCCCCATGCCGGGGATCGCAAAGATCGTCTCCACGATCACGCTGCCGCCGATGAGGCCGGGCACCGAGAGCCCGAGCACGGTGACGATCGGCAGCATCGCGTTGCGCAGCGCGTGCTTGCCGATGACCACGGACTCGGGCAGGCCCTTGGCCCGCGCCGACTGCACGTAGTCCTGCCGGATCACTTCGAGCATCGACTGCCGCATGTAGCGCGAGAAGCCGGCGAGGCCGCCGAACGTCGCCACCGTGATCGGCAGGATCAGATGGCTGGCGAAGTCCCACTGCTGCTGCCAGAACGGCAGGTACTCCCAGACGGGCAGGCGCAGCCCCGAGATCGGCAGCCAGCCCATGTGGACGCCGAAGAGGATCTGCAGCATGACGGCGAGCCAGAAGTCGGGCGTGGCGAACCCGACGAACACGAAGACGGTGGTGGCCTTGTCGAAGGCGGAGTACTGGCGCGTGGCCGAGGTCACGCCGACGGGCACGGCCATGGCCACGATGATCAGCATCTCGATGACGTTGAGCGTCAGCGTGATGGGCAGCCGCTCGCGGATCATGTGGATGACAGGCCGGCCGTGCGGCGCGAACGAGCGGCCGAAGTCGAGTAACACGATCCGTTTCAGCCAGTTCCAGTACTGGACGTGCAGCGGGTCGTCCAGGCCGTAGAGCTTGCGCAGCTCCTGCAGCGACTGCTGGTGCAGCGGGTTCAGATCGCCCTGCTGGATCTCGACCGGATCGCCCGGCGCCAAGTGGATGACGAGGAAGGAGACGAACGTGATGCCGATCAGAAGCGGGATCGCGAAGAACAGCCGGCGGACGGCATAGCCGAGCAGCGCTCAGCCCGCCGTGTACCGCTGCAGTGGCTGGGGCACGAACCATTTGTTGGAGCGGTAACGGATCCCGTTCGGGCCCGGGTCGATGCCGTACACGCGCGAGGACACGACGGGCAGCGCGTCGGAGAAGTAGAGGAAGACGAGCGGCAGGTCCTCAGCGAGGACCTGCTGGAGCTGGTGGTAATACTTCACGCGCTCCTCGCGCACGCAGGTGGTGCGGCCCGCCTCGAGCAGCCGGTCCACCTCGGGGTTCTTGTAGGAAATGTGGTTGAGCTGGTCGGGCCCCGTTTGCGACGAGTGCCAGACGACGTACTGGTCGGGATCGATGCCGATGCCCCAGCCGAGCACGATGGCCTCGAAATTCCGTTTCTTGATGTGCTCCTTCAGGAACGCCGCCCACTCCAGCGTGCGGATCTCCACGCCCACGCCCAGCTCGCGCAGCTGCGCCTGCACGATCTCGGCGACCTTCTTGCGCTCGTCGTTGCCCTGGTTCGTCAGCAGCTCGAAGGTGAACGGCTTGCCGTCGCGCACGAGGAGTCCGTCCTCGTTGCGATGCGTCCAGCCCGCCTCGGCGAGCAGGCGCCTGGCCTTGTCCATGTCGTACGGGTAGGTCTTCACCTTGTCCGTGTAGGCCCACGTCCCCGGCTTGTAGGGGCCGGTCGCCTCGCGCGCGAGGCCGACGCGCACGCCGTCGATGACCTCGCGCTTGTTGATGGCGTAGGCGAACGCCTGACGCACGCGCCGGTCCGCGAAGCGCGGATCCCTGAGGTTGAAGCCGAGGTACGTGTAGCCGTTGCCGGGGTGCCGGAACTTCGTGTAGGCGCGCTGGAACGCGCGATACTCCGTCTGGCGGCTGTACTGGAGCGCGGTGAGCGTGGTCGCGTCCACGCCCCTCGCCTTGAGCTCGAGGAACGTCGTGGCCTGGCTCGGGATGATGCGGTACACGATCCGCGAGATGTAGGGACGCCCCTCCCAGTAGTCGGGGTTCGACACGAGCACGACCTTCTCGCCCGAGCGCAGCTCCTTGAACCGGTACGGCCCCGTGCCGACTGGAGCCGACCAGTTCTGCGGCGCCTCGCGAATGCGGCCCTCGCGCACGTACGTCTCGAGCAGGTGCTTGGGCAGCATCGCCGTGGCCCAGTTCGTGAGCGCCTTCGCGAAGGGCTGGCTGTAGTGGACGCGCACGACGCCCGGGCCCTCGGCGCGCACGCTCTCCACCAGCGCGTACTCCGATTTGTACGGGCTCGGCGTCTTTGCATCCACGATGGTCTGCCACGTGAAGACCACGTCGTCCGCCGTGAACGGCCGGCCGTCGTGCCACTTCACGCCCGGCCGCAGCCGGAAGGTCAGGTCGCGGCAGTCGCGGCTGAACTCCCACGACTCCGCGAGGTCGCCGACGGGGTTGAGGTCCTTGTCGAAGGTGATCAGGCCCGAATAGATCTGGTTGCCGACCTCGTGGGAGGCGCTGTCGCTGGTGATCGTCGGAATGAGGCTCGAGATGTTGCCGAGCAGCGAGTCGATGAAGGTGTCGCCGTAGGCCGCGGTCGCGCTCACCGGCGCCGTCGCGCCGTCCGTCGAGCTGTCGGCCTCGCCCGAGCAGCCCGCGGCCGCCAACGCCAGGAGGGCGACCGCCGCCACCGGCCGCCGCGGAATGCGCCAGCGCACGTCGGTTCCTCTCCGCGCTACTTCAACGCGGGCGGCGCGGTGGGCGCGGGGGCCGAGGGCGCGGCGGGTTCGGAGGGTGCGGAGGGCGCGGACACCGGCGGCGCCTCGCGCACGACGGACGAAGACCGGTCGCCGCCGAGAATCGCCAGCGAGAACGAGGTGAGCGTGAAGATGATGGCGATGGCGCCGGTGATCTTGCCGAGCACGGTCGGCGTGCCCATCGAGCCGAAGACGGCCTGGCTGCCCGCGCCGCCGAAGGCCGAGCCGATGTCGGCGCCCTTGCCGGCCTGCAGCAGGACGATGGCGATGATGGCGAAGCACATCAGTACGTGAACGATCGTCAGCGCGATGACCATCTACTCTCCCCTGGTGGCGGCGCCGCGCGCCGCTTTTTTCACGATCGAGACGAATCCTTGCGCGTTCAGGCTGGCGCCGCCCACCAGCGCGCCGTCGATCTCGCTCTCGGCCATCAGCGCGTCCGCGTTGTCGGCCTTCACGCTGCCACCGTAGAGCACGCGCAGTCCCTGCGCGACCTCCTTGGACGCGAGCTCGGAGACGAGACCGCGCACGTAGCCGTGGACCTCCGCCGCCTGCTGCGGCGTCGCGTTCACGCCGGTGCCGATCGCCCACACCGGCTCGTAGGCGAGGACGAGACGCCCGACGGCGGCCGCGTCGAGTCCGGCCAGTCCGGCGCGCAGCTGGCCCTCCACCGTCGTGAACGTCAGGCCCTGCCGCCGCTCCTCCGCCGTCTCGCCGATGCAGAGCACGGGCATGAGCCCGTGCGCCAGCGCCCCGTGCACCTTGCGGTTGACGAGCTCGTCGCTCTCACCCATCTCGCGCCGGCGCTCGGAGTGGCCGACCAGCACGCTGCGACAGCCGAGCTCGACGAGCATGGGCGGCGCGATCTCGCCCGTGTGCGGGCCGGACACCTCGTAGTGGCAGTTCTGGGCGCCGAGGCCGATGGCGGTCCCGTGCACGATCTCGCCGACGGCCATCAGGGCGGTGTACGGTGGACAGAGCACGACATCGACACCCTTGAAGCGCTTGAGACCGTCCCGCACGCCGGTGGCGAGCGGGCGCGCCTCGGTGAGGGTGCCGAACATCTTCCAGTTGCCGATCACGAGCGGCGTGCGCATCAGACGGCCTCCGTCAGGGCGGCCACGCCGGGCAGCGTACGCCCCTCGAGGAACTCGAGGAAGGCGCCGCCGGCGGTCGAGATGTAGCCGATCTTGTCGCCCACACCGGCGGCGTTGACGGCGGCGATCGTGTCGCCCCCGCCGATGACCGTGAAGGCGGGGGCCGCGGCCACCGCGCGCGCCACGGCCACCGTGCCCGCGGCGAACGGCGGCTTCTCGAACACGCCCATGGGGCCGTTCCAGACGATGGTCCTGGCCGTCGCGAGCACCGCGGTGAAGCGCTCGACGGTGCGCGGCCCGATGTCGAGGCCCATCTGGGTGTCGGGGATCTGGCGGACGCCGACGGCGCGGCCCGACGGGCTGTCGAGGCCGTCGGCGACGACGACGTCGACGGGCAGCGTGAGCGGCACGCCGCGCCGGCGCGCGGCCTCCAGCGCCGCGCGCGCCGTCTCGATACGGTCCGGCTCGACGAGCGAGCGGCCGATTCCGTGGCCCAGCGCGCGCAGGAAGGTGAAGGCCATGCCGCCGCCGATCACGAGCGCGTCGACCTTGCCGATCAGATGCTCGACGAGCGCGACCTTGTCCGAGACCTTGGCGCCGCCGAGCACGGCCACCAGTGGCCGCTCCGGCGCCTCGAGGATCCGCCCCAGCGCCGACAGCTCTCGCTGCATGAGCAGGCCCGCCGCCGCCGGCTGCAGGTGGCGCGTGATGGCGTCGATCGACGCGTGCGCGCGGTGCGCGGCCGCGAACGCATCGTTCACGTAGCAGTCGGCCAGCTCCGCGAGCTGGCGCGCGAAGCCGTCGTCGTTCTTTTCCTCCTCGGGGTGGAAGCGGAGGTTCTCCAGCAGCAGCAGATCGCCGGGCTTCAGCGCCTGGGCGTGCGCGCGCGTCGCCTCGCCGACGCAGTCGGGCGCGAGCGGTACCGGCCGCGCCAGCAGCGGCGCGAGCCGCTCGGCCACGGCCTTCAGCGAGTACTTCGGATCCGGCCCGCCCTTGGGCCGGCCGAGGTGCGCGGCGACGACGACGCGGGCGCCGGCCTCGGTCAGCGCCGTGATGGTCGGCACGGACGCGCGGACCCGGCCGTCGTCGGTGATGCGGTCGCCGTCGAGCGGGACGTTGAGGTCGGCGCGCAGCAGCACGCGCCGACCCTTGACACCCTCGGCGATCAGGTCGTCGAGCGTCTTCATCGTGTTGGTTTTCCTGTCCGAGTTCAGGCCAGTTTGTTGCCGACGAGGGAGGTCAGGTCGGCGAGGCGGTTGGAGTAGCCCCACTCGTTGTCGTACCAGCCGAAGACCTTCACCTGGTTGTCGATGACCTTGGTGAGCGGGGCGTCGAAGATGCACGACGCCGGGTCGTTGACGATGTCCGACGAGACGATCGGCGCCACGCTGTAGCGCAGGATGCCCTTGAGCGGGCCGTCTGCTGCGGCCTTGACCGCGGCGTTGACCTCGTCGACGCTGGTGTCGCGGGACACGTCGACGGTCAGGTCGGTGATCGAGCCGGTCGGCACGGGGACGCGCAGGGAGTAGCCGTCGAGCTTGCCGTTCAGTTCCGGCAGCACCAGGCCGATCGCCTTGGCGGCGCCGGTGGAGGTCGGCACCACGTTCAGCGCGGCGGCGCGGGCGCGGCGCAGGTCCTTGTGCGGGGCGTCCTGCAGGTTCTGGTCCTGGGTGTAGGCGTGGATGGTGGTCATCAGACCGCTCTCGATGCCCACCGCATCGTCGAGAACCTTGGCCAGCGGGGCCAGACAGTTCGTCGTGCACGAAGCGTTCGAGATCACCGTGTGCTTGGCCGGGTCGTAGTCACCGTCGTTGACGCCCATCACGATCGTGACGTCCTCGTTCTTGGCCGGCGCCGAGATGATCACCTTCTTGGCGCCGCCGTTGTCGACGTGCACGCGCGCCTTGGCGGCGTCGGTGAAGAAGCCGGTCGACTCGATCACGATGTCGGCGCCGACCTCGCTCCACGGCAGCTGGGCCGGATCGCGTTCCTCGAACGCCTTGAACGTGTGACCCCCGGCGCTGATCGTGTCGGCGGTCGAGCTGACCTCGCCCGGGAACCGGCCGAGGATCGTGTCGTAGCGCAGCAGGTGCGCGAGGGTTGCATTGTCGGTGAGGTCGTTCACGGCGACGACCTCGATGTCGGCGCCGGACGCGACGGCGGCGCGGAAGAAGTTGCGGCCGATGCGGCCGAAGCCGTTGATGCCCACACGAACGGTCACTGCATTGACTCCTCGAAGGCGGTGCTCACTGGGACGGCGGGGCGGCGGCGACCCGCTCCTGCAGAAACACTAGCGGGTCGCCCCTACGGGCCAGACTGCTCCGTCCAGCTACCTGCCAGTAGTGGACATCAGGCCGAGCGCGATGCGCAGACCTCCGGACACTGCCGCGATCGTCGCCGGGCTCAGCACGCCCGCGGGCCGAGTCAGCTCGTCCCGATACAGCTGCACGAGGTCGTCGCACAGCACGTAGCCGACGAGCGGATCGGCGGCACCCAGCGCGATCACCGTCGGAATCGCCGCGTGCTTGCCGATCGTGGTGATCCGCGCCGCGAGCACCGACTCAAGGTTGCGATTGCGGGCGTTGTTGCTCACGACCAACCACGGCTTGCGCCCGTGCCCGAGATCGACGGTGAAGACCTGCCCGCGCAGTGGTGCGGTCACCGGTTGCGCTTACTCTCGGTGCGTTGGACGTAGCGGTCGCGAGCGGCGCGAGAGTCGCCCGCGCCCTTGTCGGCGTCGTCGTCGAGGATGACGGCCAGGTTCGCGTAGGCGACGTCGAGCGCATTGCCCCGAAGCGATTCGGCGCCGGCCCGCAGCAGGAGGCGCAGCATCGCCGCCTCGGAGGTCGCGTCAGCGGCATCTAGGCCGCGAGCTCGGGCCCAATCCACCAAAGCCGCGTGCTCATAGGTCGAGGAGTCGGCAAACGTTTCGACCGTACG
>Ga0137418_10004832_pt1 | contig 12345 bp, 17 predicted proteins | sample CZODoug3_1_2_16f_FD_122242 | JGI IMG/M metagenome (GOLD analysis project Ga0137418, IMG submission 122242) | Vadose zone soil fungal communities from Angelo Coast Range Reserve, California, USA - CZODoug3_1_2_16fungal (Hybrid Assembly) | ecosystem: Environmental > Terrestrial > Soil > Vadose... | reverse complement strand
GAGAGGTCGATCCTGACGGGGGCGACGCCGCTCGCGTACGGGGCGACGACCATCGTCTGCCCCGCCACCCACAGCACCCGTCCCTCGATGACCACACCCTCTTGCGCGGTGCCGACGCCGACGCGGAGCGCGAGCATGCAGGCGGCGACGACGACCGCCGTTGTGAGCGCCTTGCCGAATCTGCGCCGGCTCATGACCGAAGAGGGACCGGGCCGCGATCGGCCGCCTCGCGCGCCGGCGGAGCCATGAACTCGGGGCCGACGGGATCGGGGACGAGCTCTGCCAGGAGGCGATCGATCGTCGCGCGTGTCTCGTCGTCGAGGCGCCAGCCGAGCACGTCGTCGATCGGCGCGAGCTGATCCGGGCGGCGTGCGCCCCACAGCGCGATGGTGGGTCCCTGGTCGAGAATGAAGCGGACGGCGAGGGCGAGCACGCTCTTGCCGTAGCGCTGATGGGCGAGCCGATCGAGCGCGGCGACGGCCGCGAGATACTGCCCGTAGCGGCGGGGCTGGAACTTCGGGTCGGTCTGGCGAAGGTCGTCGCCGAGAAATCTGGTATCGCGCCGCATACGGCCCGACAGCAGCCCGCGGCACAGCGCGCCGTACGCGAGCACGGTGAGACCGTGCTGCCGGGCGTACGGCAGCACGTCGGTTTCGATCGCCCGCTCGAACAGGTTGTACGGTGACTGCACGACGTGCAACGGAGCGACCGCTCGGAAGGTCTCCATCTGCTCGGGCGAGAAGTTGCTCACACCGATCGCTCGGATCGTCCCGCGCTCGAAGAGTCGGCCCAGCTGGGCGGCCGTCTCTTCCGCGGGAACGAGCGGATCCGGCCAGTGCACCTGATAGATGTCGATGTAGCTCGTTCCCAGCCGTCGCAACGAGTCCTCGATCTCCGTGCGGATCCGTACCGCAGAGGCGTCGCGGTAGACGGCGCCGGCGTGCCACCCGAGACCGGCCTTGGTCGCGATCAGCACGCGCTCGCGCCCGCCCTGCTCGGCGATGGCCTGTCCGACGAGCTCCTCAGATCTCCCGAAGCCATACGCCGGCGCGGTGTCGATCAGCGTGATGCCCAGATCGAGCGCCGTCCGGATCGTCTTGACGGCCTCGGCGTCGTCGCTGCCACCCCACATCCAGCCACCGATCGACCACGTGCCCAGCCCGATGCGCGAGCTGGCCACCCCGACGCCCCGGATCAACTGCTGCTCCATTGCTGTCGTCGCCCTCCGATCGCACATCTAATGACCGCCACCCTTGAGACGTCGACCTGGGGGCGAGGGTTGCGCTCGGTTTGCCACGCGATCAAAGTTCGGGTCCCGGGAACCAAAGTGCCGTCGCCGTCGTCAGAAGGGCATGGACAGCTCGAACAGCCGTGCGAAGGTCCTGCTGGAGGCCGAGCTCGCCGTGGTCGGCGAGCGACTGCAGGCCGAGGCGAGGGTGCCGAGCGCCAGCCTCGCGGGCGGCGACTTCCTCGACCTCGCCCAGGGCCTCGAGCACCAGGAGCTGGCGCGCCTCAGCGCGTCCCGCCTGAGCGAGCGGGCGAAGCGCCTGCAAATCGCGCTGAGCCGGGTCTCCACGGGCGAGTACGGCATCTGCGTGGAGTGCGGGGCGACGATCGCGCCGGCGCGGCTCGGCGCCATTCCCGACGTGACCACGTGCGTGGCGTGTCAGGAGCGGCTCGAGCGCGCCGCTCACTGAGCCCACGGCGCGACGAGCCGCGCGGCCAGCCCACGCAGTCCCAGCGCCTCTAGCCCATACCTGATCGGATTCGAGTACCGCGCGACTCCGCAGTCGTGGCCACGATTCTCGGCGAAGCGGACGCCGGCGCCGACGCCTGTTCCCGCAAGATCAGGATAGCGGGCGGGTAACCAGGCATGCCGGCCCGTCGTCACAACGCCATAGATGATCGCGCACCGCGCGTCGGCAGCGCGATCCTGGCCGCGACGGGCCAGCGGGTCCGGCGCCTGACCATCGCCGACCCCCGAGGAGGTTGACATGCGCATCCGTCACGTTCTCGTTTTCGCCGCTGCGCTCCTGACGCTGTCCGGCTGCGCAGCCATTCGCCGGCATGAGGCCGGCAGCACCGAACAGTTGCTGGCCGCGGCGGGATTCCAGATGCGACCCGCCGACACTCCCGAGCGGGCCCACGACCTCGCCGTCATGCCACCGCTCAAGATCGTCGCGCGAACCCAGGACAACGACGTCAGGTACACATTCGCGGACCCGTACAAGTGCCGCTGCCTCTACATCGGCGGATCCAAGGAATACTCGGCCTATCAGCGCCTGGTGACGGAGCAGCAGATCGCGCAGCAGCGGCTCTGGGCCGAGGAGGACAGCATGAACTGGGGCGTGTGGGGCCCGGGGTACTGGCGATGAAAGCCCTCGGGTTCGGACTCGCGCTGATGCTGGTGGCCACCGCGGCCTGGAGCCAGGATCAGCAGCCGCCGGCGACCGACGCGTTTCGCGTGAGCTGGCAGCAGGAGACGGATCCCGTGACCCGGCGGATCGAGGGCCGCGTCCATAACGACTCGCGGTTCCGCGTCACCGACGTGCGTCTGCAGGTGGAGGGCCTCGACGCCGGCAGCCGTTCGGTAGGCCGGACATACGCGTGGGCGCTCGGTGACATCGCGCCCGGTGAAGACACGTCCTTCGTTACCGAGGCGGTGCCGGGCGCCGTGACCTACCAGATCAACGTCATCTCGTACGACGTCGTGTCAGGGCCGATGGCTCGCGAAGCTCGCTGACGGTGGCCCCGCCGCGGCGCTCACCGGCGTCAGGACGAGCCCGCTTGCTTCGCGTTCTTGCGGAAATGACGGGCGCGAGCTCTCCGGGCGCGCTGAGGCCGCCGTCGTAACCGTGCATCGAGGTGCAGGACAACTCAGGGGATAGGGGGAAATACCGATGAATCGATGGAGATCGCCGGTCTTTGCGGTCGCAGTGTTACTCGGCGCGGCCCTCGCGACAGCGTGGCCAGCCCGATCTGTCGCGGCCGAGGGTGAGCCGCCGCCGGCGAACCAGGAGTCCGGGCCCCGACTTGCCGACCGCCTCTTCCGCGTGGAGTGGACCGCGGGGGATAGCGGCCAGACGGAGTCTCGGATCATCGGGTACGTCTACAACGACTCCCGGCAGGATGCGGTGAATGTTCGGCTTCGGATCAGCGAGCTCGACGCCTCGGGTCGCACCGTCAGGAGCGTGATCAAGGCGATGGGTGACCCCGTTCCGGCGCTGAGTCGAGCCTCCTTCGACCTCCAGGTGCCCGGCGCGAGCCCGTCCTACCGGGTGGCCGTCGAGTCGTTCGGCCTCATGGATGATCCGTGGGCCACGAGGACGACGGAGCAGCTGCTGGCAGCCGTCGGCTTCCAGATGAAGCTCGCCGATACGCCGGAGAAGCTCGCCAATCTGCGGACCCTGACGCCGCGGAGAACACTCATCCCACAGGCGCACGACGACCGCGTGTACTACATCTATGCCGACCCGGATCTCTGCGAGTGCCTGTTCGTGGGAACCTCCGCACAGTACCAGCGGGCGCTTCAGAAGAGTTTCGAGACCGACCAGTTGATCGCAATCCAGCAGCAGCTCCCCATCGTGTGGGGCCTCTGGGGATCGTGGCCCTGGTTCTGATTCGCTGAGAACAGCCAGTGGCTGTCCAGATCTTGCTCGCCGGTAATCCGTTATAATTCACTCACGGATGGTCGACTTGGCGCGCCGGCGAGTGCTCATCGTGGACGACGAACCCTTGGTGTTGGAGATTCTCAGCGAGCACTTCGAGATCGACTACGACGTGGAGATCGCACTCAACGGTGTCGACGCGCTCAACGCGATCCGTCGCCAGCGACCCGACGTGGTCCTCCTCGACGTCAAGATGCCCGGCATGAGCGGCGTCGAGGTGCTGAAGGCCATCAAGCAGCTCGACGATTCGATCGCCGTGATCATGGTCACCGCCAACGAGCAAGTGGCGCTCGCCGCCGAAGCGCTCAAGAGCGGCGCCTTCGGTTATGTGCCGAAGCCATTCGACTTCCGCTTCCTCGACCACACCCTCACCGCGATCCTCAACCGTCCCATGGGTGATGACACCGCTCGCGGGAAGGGATCGGTGTAAAGTCTCGAGCCGTCTTTGCCGATGACGCTTCCCGTCATCCGCGTGCCGATTTGGTCCCCGGAGGGTTGGGGAACGCTCGGCGGTTCCTATTCTTTGCCGACACTTGGCCCTGCCGTTCGAGAGTGGTATCGGCCTTGCTCCGAGGGCGCGGCATGCGAATGACGCGGTCACGCCTATTGTTCGTGATCCTCGTGCCCGGCTTGCTCCTCTCCTGGTATGTCGGCGACATCTTGGGACTGGAGGGGTGGATCGCCTGGCTCGCGAATCAGCCGGGCGTGACGACCGCGTTCCAGAATCCGGAGACCGGCAGAAGCGATGCGCTGACCACGCTCATCTCATTCTCGCTCCTGACGCCCATCGCGCTTTGCCTCCTGCTGGTCGTCCTCGTGCTGCTGGTGAAGGCGCTCGAGACCGTCTTCGTTCCGCTGCGGCTTCCGATGTGGCTGTCGACGCCGGTGGTCGCGGCGGGCCTCATCTTCGGCATGTACACGACGAGCCCCGCATGGCTGCCGACGTCGCTCTATGCTCTCGGTATCGTTGCGCGCGCCTATCTCGTGTACTCCTACGGCCACGTGCCGCTGCTGCACTGAGCACCGGCCTTGTCGATCGGGCGCTCGGGTGTCGCCGACGTCCGTACTTCCCTCGCCGAGGGCACGATGGACGCATGCGCCTGCATGGAGTTTGCGAATCTCTCGGGCTCCGACCCCCATCCCACTGCACAGGAGGAGCCGCACGATGAGTCCGAGCCGGGATCACGACGTGGCCGAGACGATCCACCTGACCGAGCAGAGCTTCGATGAGGCGCTGGCCGCAACCCAGGGTCTCGTGATGATCGACTTCTGGGCCGCGTGGTGCGGCCCGTGCCGGGCGATCGCGCCGGTCCTCGAGCAGATCGCCGAGGCCTCGGAAGGCCGGGTGACGTTGCTGAAGGTCAACGTCGACGAGAACCCCGGGCTGGCGGCTCGGTACGCTATCCGATCGGTCCCGACGATCCTGTTCGTGAAGCAGGGCACGGTCGTCGACCGGATCGTCGGTGCGGTACCGAAGGCGGTGGTGCAGGACCTCGTGAACGCGCGGGCCTCCTAGCGTGCGAATCGCCGTGCTCGGATCGGGCGGGATCGGCGGATATTACGGCGCGCTCCTCGCGAACGCGGGACACGACGTCTCGTTCATCGCGCGTGGCGCGCATCTGGAGGCGATGCAACGACGCGGCCTCACGGTGAGAGCCCCGGAGGGCGAGTCCACGGTGCGCGTCACGGCGGTGGCCGACACGAAGACCGTGGGGCCCGTCGATCTCGTCCTCTTCTGCGTGAAGTCGTACGACACGGAGCCCGCGGCTCAGGCGCTGGTCCCGCTGATGGCCCGGGACACGGCGGTGGTCACCTTCCAGAACGGTGTCGAGAACGTCGAGGCGATCGGCTCCGTCGTTGGCGCCGGGGCGGTGCTCGTCGGCGTGGTCTACATCGCGCTCCAGCTCGCCGGCCCCGGGGTGGTCCTTCGCACCGGCGGCAAAGGCAACGTCGTCTTCGGCGAGCTCAGCGGGACCCTGACCGAGCGGGTCCAGCGGATCGCCGGCGCATTCGAGCAGGGCGGCATTCCTCACCAGGTCTCGACCGACATCAATCGCGTGCTGTGGGAGAAGTTCCTCTTCATTGCCGGCGTCGGGGGTGTGACGGCGCTCGCGCGCTCGGGCATTGGCCCGCTCCTCGCGAGCCTCGAGGGCCGCACGCTGGTCAGGACCTCCTGCGAGGAGGTCGCCGCCGTCGGTCTGGCTGAACGAGTGCCGCTCCCGGCCGATGCGGTGGATCGCGCCGTCGAGCAGGCCGCGACGCTGCCCCCGCAATGGCGATCGTCGATGGCCCGAGACCTCGAAGACGGGCGGCGTCTCGAGGTCGAGGCCCTGAGCGGGGTCGTCGTTCGGCGAGGCCTGAAGCTCGGCGTCCTGACACCGATCCATCGGACGATCGCCGCATGCCTGTCGGTTCATCAACCCTCCGGATCGACGAAGCCGCCAACACCCGCGCACTCGGCGATTCAGGCCTGAGCAGGAGAGCTCCATGCGACTCGCAGACAAAGTAGCCATCGTGACCGGTGGCGGGAGCGGCATCGGCGCCGCCATTGCGACGACGTTCGCGCGTGAGGGAGCCAAGGTAACGATCACGGGCCGCCGCAACGAAATGCTCGGTGAGATCGTCGACACGATCACCGCCGCGGGCGGCCACGCGCTGGCCGTGCCGGGCAGTGTCACCGACGAGGCCGACGTTCAGCATGCCGTGCAGGCGACGCTCGCCACGTTCGGGCGCGTCGACGTGCTGGTCAACAACGCCGGAAGCCTGTTGCACGCCGGCCCGCTGCACGAGACGGGCGATGAGATCTGGGACGGCGTGATGGACGTCTTCCTCAAGGGCGTGTTCCGCTTCTCACGGGCGGTCATTCCTCACATGCAACGCCAGGGCGGCGGCTCGATCGTCAACATCGGTTCGGTCCTCGGCCTGAAGGCCGCCCTCGCTTTTCCGGTCCACCCGTACGCTGTGGCGAAGGCCGGCGTGGCGATGCTCACGAAGACGATCGCCGTGCATTACGCGAAGGACGGCATCCGCTGCAACTGCGTCGCGCCCGCAGTCACCGAGACGCCACTGTTGGAATCCCGGCTGACGGACCCCGCGGTGCGAAAGGCGATGGAGGGTCGAGTTCCGCTCGGTCGGCTCGGCAGGCCGGACGAGATCGCCCAGGCCGTGCTCCATCTCGCGTCGGATGACGCCGCATGGACGACCGGAGCGATCCTGACCGTCGACGGCGGGATCATGGCGCAGTAGGCGCTCGCCTGGAAGGAAAGGGCGCCGGGCTGTCGCTTTACGTCACCATGGTGACCACTCGGCACATACCTGAGCCCAGCCTCGTCGACTAACCCACCGACTTTACTGCGCGTGCGCCGTGGCGCGGCCCTTGCTCCAGGCAGACCCCACGGCAGCATCGTCCATTCCCGAGATCCTCTCGATCGGAGGCGCCGCGTGATAGAACGCCGTCGTTGGCCGCGCCGGCAGGTCGCCTGGTCAGCCCGGCTGTTGATCGGCGGCGGTAAAGCGATCGCCGCCAAGGCGATGGACGCCAGCCTACACGGACTGCGACTCGCTCTGGGTGAGGACGCTCTCGCCTCTACCGCGATTCGTCACGGAGAGAGCTGTGCGGTCGAGGTTCACGTCCCGCACAGCGAAGCACGGTTCTTCCGGCAGGCCGAGGTGCGTCACGTCGGCGAGCATGATATCGGGCTCGTCATCAGCGAACCCCTGCCGGCGGTACTCGTGCCGTCGCTCAGGGAGGCGGTGACCGATACGACGGCCCCATCGCCGCCGGCGAGCGGTGACGACAGGACTTCGATCATGTTGCGGCTGCGGTCGCTCGCCTTCGCGCTGCGCCGCCGCTGAGCCTCCAAGACCTCCTGCGAGTAATCCGCGGCCGTGCTGATCGATCAGCGGCTCAATGCTGACGCGGCGAGATGCTCCAGGTATCTGAGGTCGAAAGGCTTCGGAAAATAGCTGAAGGCCCCGCACTTGATGGCCTCCGCCGCGAGGGAGGTGTTGGCCTTCGCGGTGATCGCGATGACAGGGATCGTCGGGTCGAGCTGCTTCATCGCCTTCAGGACGTCCATCCCGTTGATGCCCCGCATGGCGATATCGAGGAAGATGAGATCGGGATGGGTGGCGCGGACCAACTCCAGCGCTCGCCTGCCGTCGCGGGCCGACGTGACGTCATAGGTCGTCGCCAGATGTTCCTGAAGAATGTCGATGATGTCCTGCTCGTCATCGACCACGAGGATCCTTCGCCGGCGCGACTCACTCTCGGGCATTGGTGGCCATCATACCCCGATGGCCGAGGTGGGCGGGAGTCCTCTGCGGTCGAACCGCCGATGGTGCGGATGCGTTTTACCGATAGCTAGACAGCGGGCCGGCCGCCCGCGATAGACTTTCGGCAACGCTCCGCCATGACCGCTCCCCCACCGCGTCCTCTCGAGGGCCTGACGATCCTCGTCGTCGACGACCACCGCGATACCGTCGACATGCTGCGGGAGTACCTCGACGCCGCCGGTGCGACGGTCGTCGGCGCCGACGGCGCCAAGGCGGCGCTCGCGTTCGCGCAGACACATGCGCTCGACGCCGTTCTCGTCGACATCAGGATGCCCGGTGAAGATGGGCACTGGTTTCTGCGAAACTTGAGAGCCTCGCGGGTGCTGGGCGTGGCGCAGATGCCGGTGTTCGCGATCAGCGGGGAGCGTCACGATACCCCGCCGTCGGACAGCGGCTTCGCGGGCCACTTCCTCAAGCCGGTCGACCTGGACGTGTTGGTCGCGACCCTGTCGCCGCTCCCGCGCCGGAGCCTCTGATCTCACAGCGTGAGCTGAGGAGCGGCACGGCTCCGCCGGGACGCGTCGTGCCCGACGACAAGATCCGCGTCCTGATCGTTGACGATGAGCCGGACATCGCGGACGTTCTGAACGAAGCGGCGACCGGCTTCGGTCATCGAACGGCCGTGGCCCTCAATGGCGTCCAGGCCATTCGCACCGTCCGCGAATTCAGCCCGCACGTCGTGCTCCTCGACATTCGGATGCCCGGCATCGATGGGCATACGGTGCTGGATCACCTGAAAGGCAGCCCGCACCCGCCGGCCATCATCATCGTCAGCGGGAATCAGGACGAACAAGAAGCGCGGGAGCTCTTGCAGCGCGGTGCCTTCGACTACGTGACGAAGCCCGTCGACCTCACCTGTCTGAAGCGGGCCATCGCCGCCGGAGCCGGCAGGGAGCTGCCCCAGCCGGCCCCGACCGGGATTTATATGTACCAGCATGAAACCACCGCCAGGGTGTCGCCGTCCCAAACAACACGACCATAGCGGTGTCGAGGAGGCCGACCGATGTGCCATCGCGGTGCTCGGATCCACACATGACGATCGCGGCTGCCGGTACCGAGGTCGCCGGGTCGGGGGCGGGCCCGCGGTTCGACCCGCGGACGCGGATGCTCCTGGAAGCCTCGATTCCGGGCACCCTGCTGCGCCTCGCCGCTCCGAACGTGTTGGTGATGCTGGTGCAGGCGGCCGTGGGACTCATCGAGACGTACTTCGTCGGCAAGCTCGGCACCGACGCGTTGGCCGGCGTCACCCTCGTCTTCCCGGTCCTGATGCTGATGCAGATGATGTCGGGCGGCGCCATGGGCGGCGGGATCTCGTCGGCCATCGCCCGCGCCCTCGGCGCCGGCCGCCGGACCGATGCCGACGCGCTGGCCTTCCACGCCCTCGTCATCGGCGTCGTCTTCGGGCTGGGCTTCACGCTCACCGTCCTGGGCGGCGGCCCGTGGCTCTACGCGGCGATGGGCGGCCGCGGGGCCTCGCTGGCGGCGGCGCTGACCTACTCGAACGTCATCTTCTCGGCGGCTGTCCTGGTCTGGGTGTTCAACTCTCTCGCCAACGTGATTCGCGGCAGCGGCAACATGGCGGTGCCCGCCATCGTGACGTCGGCCGGGGCCGCGGCGTTGATCCCGCTCTCGCCCTGCCTCATCTTCGGGTGGGGCCCGTTCCCGCGCCTCGGGGTCGCCGGAGGCGCGGTGGCGGTGGTGGCCTACTACCTGGTCGGAACGGTCGCCCTGCTGCTCTATCTTGGATCGCGGCGCAGTGTCGTGCGCCTGTCGGCGCGTGCGCTGGCTCTTCGCTGGCCGCTGTTCCGCGACATCCTGCGCGTGGGAATCGTTGCCGCGCTCGTGACGGTCACGACGAACCTCACGATCGCGATCACCACCGGTGTGGTCGGCCGCCTGGGACCCGCGGCGATCGCCGGCTACGGCACCGGCGCACGTCTGGAGTATCTCCTGGTGCCCCTCGTCTTCGGCTTGGGCGGTCCCCTCGTGGCCATGGTGGGCACGAACATCGGAGCGGGCCGGCGCGAGCGCGCGCTGCGCGCCGCCTGGACCGGGGCAGCGATCGCCACCGGCCTCGCGGAGGCCATCGGGCTCGCGGCGGCGGCGGCACCCGGTGCGTGGCTCGGCCTCTTCGACCGGGACCCCGTCATGCTCGACGCCGGGTCACGGTATCTCCACGCCGTCGGTCCCTTCTATGGCTTCTTCGGGCTCGGCATGGCGCTCTACTTCGCCTCGCAGGGCGCGGGCCGCGTGCTGTGGCCGCTGCTCGCGAACCTGACGCGGCTGGCGATCGCGGCGGGCGGCGGCTGGCTCGTCCTGCACTCGACCGGCAACCTGTCGCACGTTTTCCTCGCGCTGAGCGTCGCGCTGACGGCGTTCGGGCTGATCAACGCGGCGGCGGTGGCAGCGGGCGCCTGGTTCGGCCCGATCCGATGGCCCGTGCTTCGCCAGGTTCACGCGCCCGCCAGGCATGCGATCTGAGGCATCCACACGGAGGTTCGACAACGCGATAGGCATGTCGCCCTCCAGGCTCAGGGTCCGGTTGTGGGTGATCGATCGACGATCGGCGCGTCCAGCGCCTTGGCCGCACGCACCGGATCGAAGTACTCGCGAAGAAGAGTGATCTTCCCGGCCCCGGCACGGAGGAACACGACATACTCCTGGCGGTACACACGTCCGGTCGGCTTGATCAGGCCTTCCGCCTTCACTTCGGCGACGGCGGCTGCTGGGTCGGCGAAGGCATGCACGCTCACATCATAAAATCGGAACTTCTCCACCGCGGCCAGGAACCAGGTGGCGTGCCGTACGACCGCTTCGCGGCCGGATAACCGCTCCGGATGGCCAATGGCGGGCGCATAGGGCAGCTCCCAGACGATCTCATCGGCAATGAGGGTCTGCCATCGCGCGTTGTCAGCAACGAGCGTCTCGAAATGTTGCACCAGCAAATCCGACGCAGTGCTCATGTCGACTCCCTCCGTCACCATTTGGACGCGAACGATCGCCCCCGCGTCGCCGTGCTCCTTCCTTTGCTGGATGATACCTTCGAGCGCGCTGGGGAGGGATCTCATGGCACGCTTTGACGACTACGCGACGAAGTACCAGACGGTCCGCATGGAACGGCGCGACGGCATCCTCCAGATGACGTTTCACACCGGCGGCGGGCCGCTGCAGTGGGGTCTGTTGCCGCACGGCGAGTTTCCCCAGGCCTTTCGCGACGTGGGCAGCGATCCCGATAACAAAGTCGTCATCATCACGGGCACCGGCGATACCTATTCCGGCCCTCGCGCGGCCGGGGGCTCAGGCATGCGCAGCACGCCGGCGCAGTGGGATCGCGTCTATTGGGAAGGCAAGCACCTGCTGATGAGCCTTCTCGACATCGAGGTGCCGATGATCAGCGCGATCAACGGCCCGGCCTGGCGGCACTCGGAGATCCCGCTCCTGTGCGACATCGTGCTGGCCGCGGACGACGTCCAGTTCCAGGATTCGGCCCACTTCCCGAATGGGATGGTGCCGGGCGACGGCATGCACATCGTCTACCCACTGTTGCTCGGCTGGAATCGCGGCCGCTACTTCTTGCTGACCGGGCAGACTCTCGACGCTGCCAACGCGCTCGAGCTGGGTCTGGTCAACGAGCTGCTCCCGCGCGCCGATCTGCTTCCGCGCGCCTGGGCGCTGGCCGCGCAGATTGCGCGGCAACCGTCCCTCCTCCTCCGCTACACGCGCGTGCTCTTCACCCAGCCCCTCAAGCGACAGCTGATCGACTACCTGGGTTACGGGCTGGCGCTGGAAGGCATGAGCGTGGTCGATCGAACCGTCACGCCGGGCACGTGAGCCGGATCGGGTCAGCCTCCGAGGCCCTTCGCCTTGTAGACCGGCGTGGCACGAGGGCCGGAGAGGAACTCGATCAAGGCCTTGGCCGCGCCGGGTGCTTGCGCCTCGGTCGCGAGCCCGACCGAGAAGATGGTCACCGTCTGGAGCTCCGCCGGCAGTGGGCCGACGACCTCGATGCCAGGCACGGCCATGAGCTCGGGAATCTGCGCGGCAGCGAGATCGATCTCGCCCGCCGCCAGCATCTCGCCGGCTTTCGTGCCGGTGTCCTTATAGTTCGCCCTGACCTGCTCGGCGATCCCGAGTCGCTCGAGGACCCGGGCGAAGGCCACGCCCGAAGCGCCCTCCCGCGAATAGCCGATCGACTTCGCCGACAGGACCGCGGCTTTCAACGCCTCGGGCGTGCTGATGTCGGGCTTGGGCGCGCCGGCTTTCACCGCAACACCGACCCCGGACCGCGCGACATCCTTCTTGCTCTCGGTCACGACCTTCCCCTGCTTCGCCAGGTCGTCGA
>Ga0137418_10004828_pt1 | contig 12347 bp, 8 predicted proteins | sample CZODoug3_1_2_16f_FD_122242 | JGI IMG/M metagenome (GOLD analysis project Ga0137418, IMG submission 122242) | Vadose zone soil fungal communities from Angelo Coast Range Reserve, California, USA - CZODoug3_1_2_16fungal (Hybrid Assembly) | ecosystem: Environmental > Terrestrial > Soil > Vadose... | reverse complement strand
GTAGCAACGATTCTGCTTAGGAGGTCGGGGCTTCAGCCCCGACGTTCACGTTCGCGTAATCCGGGGCTTTAGCCCCTTGTATCTTGTTTTTCGTGTATGACCTGACTGAGCGATGGCGTTGTTCCGGCGGGGAGGCCGTTTGCCCCCAAGGCCCGAGTTTCGGCTCGCGAGCCTGTGCTTCAGATCGGCCCCCCGCCCTCTTCTCCAAGACTGAGGAGAATCAGAGGCCTTGTGAGCCTGCGTTATCAAGGTCAGTCGGAGACGATTCAGGGTCGGGGAGCCGGAACCACAGCCTACTCCACGGAGGCAGTCATGGACAAGTTCGATCCTTGTGGGATTGAAGTCAGTGCCCAGGAACTGGTCGTAGCGTTGAGTCGTGACGGGCGAGCCGAGCGCTTGCGCTCGTTCCCGAACACAGCGGAAGGACACGCAGCCCTCCTGCGATATCTCCACAGTGGCTCGCAACGCGTGCGCGTCGCGCTGGAGTCCACGGGCTTGTACGGTCTGGACCTGGCTTATGCGTTGCACCGAGATGCGCAGATCGAAGTCATGGTGGCCAACCCACGCGCGGTGCGGCACTTCGCCTCGGCGCTGATGCAGCGTAGCAAGAATGACCGGCTCGATGCCGAAGTGCTGCGGGAGTTTGCGGCGCGCATGCCGTTTCAAGCTTGGGTCGCTCCTTCTGCACACTGCTTCGCGCTGTGTGCGGTGACGCGGCGTCTGGAAACTCTCACCGAGCAAAGCACGGCGGAGAAGAATCGCCTGCACGCCGCATCCCTGTCGGTCGCCTTTCCTCCGGCGGTGCGACGGGACTTGCAACGCAGCGTGCGCTCGATCCAACGCGCCCTCGCGCGGCTGACCAGGGAGGCGCAACGCATCCTGGAACAGGACCCGCTGTTGAACAGTTCCTATCACCTGCTCCTCACCGCCAAAGGCATCGGCCCGACCAGCGCCTTGCGCCTGCTGGCCGAGACGGCGTTGCTGTCGGAAGATCTCGACGTGCGCCAATGGGTGGCCTATGCCGGTTTGGACCCCCGTGAATATCAATCGGGCAGCTCGGTCCACAAGAAAGTACGCATCAGCAAAACGGGCAATCGACACCTGCGCCGGGCCTTGTACATGCCCGCTCTGGTCGCCGTGCGTCATGAGCCTCACCTGCGCGCTTTCTATCAACATCTGCTGGCCCAAGGAAAATGCAAAATGCAGGCCTTGGTTGCGGCGATGCGCAAACTGCTGCACGCGGTCTACGGCATGCTCAAGCATCGCCAGCCCTACGACGGCGCTAAACTCTATCGCCTCGCCGAGAATCTGTATGCACCCTCTTCTGGGCACTGTTCCGCGGAGGCCGCATGAGCTTACAAAAAGAAAAGGGCCTGTCACCCCAAAAGAAAAACTTGAAACCTAAGAGAGAATCTGAAGCTTCAGGGGTTAAAACCCCTGCCCAGACATAGCTTTTCGTCGGGACTAAAGTCCCGACCTCCTATCGAATCGCGCAATGCCAACTATTTTCAAATTAGGACAGTACCGGATTGTCGGCCAGGGAGAAATTTGTTGGTAAATTCCGCTCCTAGCTACGAGCCGCCCTTCTTCCGAATGGCTCTACAGTACCTCTGCGCGGGCGGTCGTGGTTTCTTGGACGATACGGCCGTCGACAAGATGGACGGTGCGATCAGCTATTCCGGCGTAGCGTGGATCGTGCGTGACCATGCAGATGGTCGCGCCCTCCCCATGCAACTCCTTCAGTAGCTCCATCACTGCTTCGCTGTTCTTCGAATCGAGATTTCCTGTGGGTTCATCCGCGAGCAGAATTGAAGGCTGCCCTCCCAGCGCGCGCGCCACCGCGACGCGCTGCTGTTGGCCCCCGGAGAGTTGCCCGGGATAGTGCTTCATCCGGTGTGCCATGCCCACCCGCTCAAGCACTTGTTCGACGCGCCTTCTGCGCTCGCTCAATGCCATATTGCGGTACGTGAGTGGTAGCTCGACATTTTCAAACACGGTGAGGTCGCCGATCAAATTGAACGCCTGAAAGACGAAGCCGATTTCCCGGTTACGGATGCGGCTGCGTTCGGAGATAGAAAGTCTAGCAACCAGTTTCCCGTTAATCGTATAGCCGCCCTCGGTCGGTGAATCCAACAGGCCGACGATGGAGAGCAGAGTCGACTTGCCGCAACCGGAGGGGCCGGCAATCGAGACGAATTCGCCATGGCGGATTTCCAGGTGAACGCCGGATAGAGCGTGTGTTTCTACCTCGTCGGAAAAAAAGATTTTTGATACACCTTCCAGACGCACGAGCAATTCGGAATGTGCCATCATCTTTTCCGTCCCTTCGCAGAATCGGGTTATCGCAAGCGAACTCGATCAAAATTGTCCCAGGCCGACATATCCGAAAGGATGACCTGATCGCCCGCCCCCAAGCCCTGCAGGATTTCCACTTTGTTCACAGAAGTGTGGCCCAGTTTCACTCGCACGCGCACTGCTTCGCTGCCTGCCTCGGCCAGCTTAAACAGGCCCACGGTGCTGTCGGCCTCCCCGTGCACAGGCCGCCCGGTGGATAGCACGTCCGCCAGCCGCTCGATTTCGATCGTGCCTTCAACACTCAAATCCGGCCGCGAGCCAGGCGGCACCATTCCATCGAGAGCCGCGTCCACCGTCACCGTCCCGTTTTGCACCGAAGGATCGATGCGCGTCACATGGCCGGGGATCGCGCCATTGTGCGTGTCGATCAGAGCCTTCTGGCCGATGGCGATATCGTTGGCCTGCGTCTCCGCGATTTTGAGCTGCGCCTTCAGATGCGCCGGCTGAGCGACGCGCGCAAGAATCGTTCCCGGCGCTACTTGCTGTCCAACTTCCACCGCTAGTTCCTGCAATACACCGTCGATTCCGGAGCGCACGTGCAGTTGATCGAGCTGGTGCTGCTTGAGTCCGTAGAGCGCGCGCTGTCGATCGACCCTGGCCTGTTGGACGGCAAGTTGCGCTTCGATCGACTGTGCGAATGTATCCACCTGCTTTTCAGCGATTTCGTTTTGCTTCGCCAACTCTTCCGCCTTCACTTGCGATGTTTTCCAGATAATTTCGGAAGTGAGACCCTGTTTGTAAAGCTGCTCGTTTGCATCCTGCTGCAATTGGGCCTGATGAAACTCGGAGCGCACGCCGGCGGCCTTCGATCGTTGCTCCATGACCTGATTGTCAAGCTGCGCTTTCAGGTTGTTGTATTCTGCCTCGGCGCCCTTGAGCTGGAATCCCGCATCTAGAACTGATTGCTGGAGTTCGGAATTGCTCAGTTCCAGGATCACCGTTTTCGCGCTCACCGGAGTGCCCGGTAGCAGCAGACGTCGCTCAACTCGGCCGTCTGTGGCGGCCGGAATGACGCGGATAGTCTCCGGCACGAGTGTCCCAAGCCCCCGCACTTCGCGAAGCATCGGGCCGCGCGTTACCACATCCGTCCAGACCGTGCTCTTGTCGACGGTAGGCGCGGCAGCCTTGAGCCTCGAAAGCCCCACCGTTACAAGCACAATTATGATCAGGCCCATCGCGCCGTAGATTATCAGGAGCAGGCGCCGCTTGCGTTTGAGTTCCGGCCGTACGATATCCACTGGCTATTGCTCCTTTGCGATGCGCGACGCGATTTTAGATGCGTCATTCATGACGCAACGCAACCATGGGATTCACGCTCGAAGCGCGCCGCGCTGGGATGTAGCAGGCCAGCAGCGCCACGACCGCCAGCACAATCGCTACTCCTGCAAACGTCAACGGATCGGTCGCACTTAGGCCATAAAGCTGGCTGGCCATCAAACGCGTCAGCCCAAAAGATGCCGCCAAGCCAATGCAGATTCCGATCAGCGCAAGCTTCAGGCCCTGTCCGAGGACGAGGCGAAAAACGTCGCTACGCTGCGCGCCTAGAGCGATGCGTATGCCGATTTCGCGCACGCGCTGCCTGACTGCGTACGACTGCACACCATAGATTCCAATCGCGCCGAGCAGCAATGCCAAGCCCGCGAATGCCGCGAGCAATACGACGTTCAACCGTTGCTGTCCGAGCGATTGGCCCACAATGCTCTCCATGGTGACCACGCCAACGAGAGGCTCATCGGGATCGACATTGTGAACGGCATCGGCCACTGCAGAAGTCAGGCTAGTGGGTGCAGAGCCGGTGCGAACAGCCAGAACCATCTGCGTCCGCGTGTTCTGGCTCATCGCGTCGTAGATTGTCTCGACCGGTCGGGTGACGTCCAATCCGTCTAGCTTTACGTCGCCAACAACGCCGACAACCTCGCGGCTGGGCCCAGACACGAACGTAAGCGCCACATGTTTGCCAATCGGGTTATCGTGTGGCCAAAAACGCTTGGCAAATGCATCGCTGACTAAAATAACCGGCTGCGAGTTAGCTTTATCTGCATCCGTAAGATCACGGCCCTGCTGGAGCGGGATTCGCATCGCGAGGAGGTATCCAGGACTTATCAAACGAACGGCTACTTCAGGCTGGTCTGCCATTGGGACTACCGGCTGGCCTTCCGCAATGACGGGCTGCGTCGAGCCCCCCTGGAAAGGCAGGCTGTCGACTGCACCCGCGGACTCGACGCCGGGCAGCGCGCGGACGCGCTCTAGCACGTTATTGAAGAAGTTCGTTTGCTGATCTGCGCTGGGGTACTTCGCATCTGAGATTGCCAGCGGCACGGCCAGAACGTTGTGCGGATCGATGCCCGGGTTGACGCTTTGCAGCATGTAAAGGGTCCGAATCGTCAGCCCCGCTCCGGCCAACAGCAACAGGGACAGCGCGACTTCGGCGATCACAAACACACTTCGCGCCCTATCGCCGCCGGAGTCTGAATCCGTTTTGCCCAAGCCTTGCTTCAACGAAGCATTCAAATTTGTTTTGGTCAAATGCCATGACGGCGCCAACCCTGCGATGATTCCGGTCAGGATCGAAATCGCCAGCGTGAACCCGAGCACCCACCCGTCCAAGCCAATCTCCACCGAGAGCTGCAGCCGGGGTCCAATGAACGCCGCAATCGCATCGCTTACAAAGTGCGCGAGCAGAAGCGCGAGCCCACCACCGGTCACCGAAACCAATACTGTTTCCGTGAGCACCTGTCGCATCACCCGTCCGCGGCTCGCACCCAGCGCGGTTCGGATTGCGATTTCCTTTCGCCGTCCGAGCGCTTTAGCCAGCGTCAAATTCGCAACGTTCGTGCAGGCGATCAGCAGTACAAACACAACCGCGCCCAGCAAGATCAGAAGCGCGGACCGCATCGACCCGACCAAAGACTCGTGGAGCGGCACGACGGCAGCGCCCCATCCCGCGTCGTCGGTTGGATATTGGTGCGCCAAGTTGTCCGAAATCGCGTCCATCTCGGCCTGCGCTTTTTCCTGATCCACTCCGGATTTCAAACGTGCAATTACCAGATAATTGTGATTCCCACGCACCGCGCGCTGCTTGTCAGTCCAAGCGAGCGGCATCCAGAGCTGTGCCCGAGAGGGAAACATGAACTTCGGAGGCATCACGCCGATAATTATGTAACTTTGGTCGTCCAATTTTATCGTTCTGCCGAGAATATTCTCGTTATTGCCGAAGTGGCTCTGCGAGAACGCATAGCTCACCACTACAACATTGCCGCGTCCCGATTGATCGTCGTCAGCGACAAAGCCGCGGCCCGCGCTCGGCCGAACGCGCAGCACGGAGAAAAAATCGGCCGACACGGCCGCCCCTGTAACCGACTCCGGCTGCCCCATGCCTGTCAGGGTGAGGCTGCGGAATCCGATGGCTGCTATCTGGTCGAATACATGATTCTGGTCGCGCCAGTCGAGATAATTCGCCGGAGAAACCACGAACCTCGCGACGCCCGGAAAGCTCTTTTGCGGCGGCGTATGCCAGATCATCATGAGGTGTCCAGGATCAGGAAACGGCAGAGGACGCAGCAAAATAGCGTTGACCACACTGAAAATCGCGGTATTGGCGCCGATGCCGAGCACAAGAGTGAGGACAGCTACAGCGGTAAAGCCGGGATTCCTGCGGAGCATACGCAGGCCGAAGCGAACGTCCTGCAGTACAGTTTCTAGTGCTGCGATGCCGCGTTGGTCTCGGTATTTCTCCTTGGCCTGCTCAATTCCGCCGAGCTTGAGGAGCGCTTGCCTCCGCGCCTCTGCTGGGTTCATGCCGGAACGAAGATTGTCCTCGATGTGCATCTGGAGATGGCTTTCCAGTTCTTCCGCCAACTCGCAGTCGCGCCGCTCCTTGCGGAATAGCGCGGCGAAGCGCAAACACCAGGCGCGTAGTCCTCTCATGAGGGTTTCTCCCCCGTGATTTCAAGAACTTCATTCATGGCGCAATGCCACCATTGGGTCGATGTGCATCGCTCGCCGCGCCGGGATGTAACATGCCGCCAGTGCCACGAGTATGAGCCCAGTGGCGACGCTGCCGAACGTAACTAGGTCTGTCGGCCCGACCCCATAGAGCAAGCTGGCCATCAGCCGCGTCAGACCCAACCCGGCGGTGATTCCAATGGCCACGCCAGCGAGTGCGAGCTTTGCTCCATGCTTCACGATTAGGGCTAGAACGTCCTTTGGCCGGGCACCCAAGGCCATACGAATGCCGATTTCGCGTGTCTGCTGCGTGACGGCATAGGCCATTACGCCGTAAATTCCGACCGCCGAAAGCACGAGTGCCAAACATGCAAAAATAGTGAGCAAGAGCATGGTGAAACGCGCTCCGGAAAGAGAACGTTCGTGTAACTGGTCCATCGTGGCTACCGCGGCGACGGGTTGGTCCGGGAGGAGTGCGTGGATCTGGTCGCGAATGGTGGCCATCAGAGCAAGAGGGTCACCTATGGTCCTCATCGTTAACGTCATTGGCATGATGGCGGCAGACCAACCTTCTTCTGTACCTTGAAAAAGGGGCGCATAAACTGTAGGAAGAGCCGGTTGACTGATGGCGCCGTCCTTCATATCAGCGACTACGCCGACAATTGTTCGCAGCGGTGTCTGTGCGGCTTTTTCGCGGATTCCCGGTGGCAAAAGATTGAGTGGCGGGATCATCCGGAGCGACTTGCCGACGGGGTTTTCGTTGGGGAAGAACTCTCGAGCGAATGTTTCGTTGATGATTGCTACGCCTGGTCCCTGCGGGTTGTCTTGCGCGCCGAAAAAGCGACCCTCGTGCAATCGCGCTTCCATGGTGGGCATGTAGCCAGGGCTGCTCAACTGAAATCGTACAACTGGAACTTCGTCTATTGATGTTGCCGGTGCTCGGCCTTGGATAACAACATTCTTGCCCCAGGCGCCACCGGGATCCAATGGCAGGTAACTTGTTACGCCGCTGCCTTTCACGCCCGGAAGGGCATCAACGCGCGCGATAAGATCTTGAAAAAACTGAATCGCTTGGACCTCGCGCCCCAACGGAAACTCGGAAGGCGAGAGCGGAAGCCGGGCCGTGAGAACGTGATCTGCGGAAAAGCCGGGATCAACTTGGCGCAGGGCACCGAACGTTCTGACCAGAAGTCCCGCCCCCACGAGGAGCACTACGGCGAAGGCCATCTCGGAGATCACTAGGAAGCTGCGCAAGCGCCGGTGGCCTCGGCCATCACTTCCACTCCTGCCTCCTTCGCGCAAGCTTTTCTGAATATCCGCCTTTGCCGAACGGATGGCCGGCACCAATGCGAAGAAGATCGTTGTCAGCAACGAAATCGCTGCCGTGAAGGCAAGCACCGCGGCGTTGATGCGGATCTGATTAAAGCGAGGAAGGTTGTTCGGTAGGAGCGATTCGAAAAACTTCATGGCCCAGCTGGCGAACAAGATGCCGCCAATTCCGCCTGCGAGGGCGATGGGAACACTCTCCAGCAACAGTTGTCCGGCCAGGCGTTTTCGGTCCGCGCCCAAAGCTGACCGAACTGCAAATTCCTGTTCTCGCGCGGTGGCCCTGGCCAGGATCAGATTGGCGACATTGACGCACGCGATGAGAAGCACAAACGCTACTGCGCCCAGGAGGATTAACAGAGCTGGGCGAACATTTCCGACGAGTTGCTCACGCAGTGGCACCACCTTTGCACCGATTCCCTTGTTGATCGGAAATTCGTTTTCCAACTGCTTTGCAATCCGGGAAGTTTCAGCTTGGGCCTGTCCGACGGATATACCGGGCTTCAAACGCGCGACAATTTGCAGATAGTGATTGCCGCGCGTGTTCATCAAGTCCCCGGGCGCATACGCCAGCGGCGCCCAAAGATCCACAGGTGGCAGATCATTGAAGAATGGCATTCCGCGCGGCATTACTCCGACGATCGTGTAATCCTGGCCATCCAGACGGATTGCTCGACCCAAAACGCTCTTCTCTCCGCCAAATTCTGCTTGCCAAAGTCCGTAGCTGAGTAGGACTACCTGATGGCGGCCCCACTGCTCCTCATCGGGCAGGAAGCTGCGTCCGAGGAGCGGGTTTACTCCCAATACCGAAAACAGATTTTGTGTGACGATAGCTCCCTGCATGCGCGAAGGCTCCTGCCCAGGAGCCGATAGATCGAAATCTTTATATTCAGTCGCCGCCATGCTGACGAAGACTGTGTTTCGGTCGCGCCACTCTCGGAAATCGAGGGCCGATGAACCAGAAGTGGGTACACCCTTGGAAATCATCGTGGACCAAACGGACGCAAGCCTCTCAGGGTCCTTGTATGCCAAAGACTCGAACAGCACGGCATTGACCACAGAGAAGACTGCAGTATTGGCTCCGATGCCCAGCGCCAGCGTGATCACAGCGACGGTCGTAAAGCCTGGATTCTTTCGCAGCATGCGGACGCTGAAGCGGAGGTCCTGCAGCACAGTTTCCAGTGCGGGGATGCCGCGCTGGTCTCGGTATCTCTCTTTGGCCTGCTCAATGCCGCCGAGATTGACGAGCGCCTGCCTCCGCGCCCCCGCTGGGTTCATGCCACAGCGAAGATTGTCCTCGATGTGCATCTGCAGATGGCTTTCCAGTTCTTCCGCCAACTCGCAGTCTCGCTGCTCCTTGAGGAACAACCCGGCGAAACGCAAACACCAGGCGCGTAGTCCTCTCATGAGGGTTTCTCCCCCGTGATTTCAAGAGCATCATTCATGACGCAATGCAATCGCAGGATCGACGCGCATCGCCCTCCACGCAGGAAGTAACGAGGCGAAGCTCGTAGCCGAGAGCACGATCAAAGCGATTGCGATCAGAAGCATGGGATCACGCACACTGTCCTCGGTCCAATGTGCGAGTAATTTGCTCAACGCAATACTCGTCAACAGTCCGACACATAACCCGGCAGCGACTGTCGCCAGGGAGGATTTCATAACCATGCGCACGATATCGCTACCTCTTGCCCCAAGAGCCATCCGAATGCCTATTTCGTGTGCTTTCTGTGAGACCACGTACGAGACGACGCTGTAGAGTCCCGCGGCCGCCAGAGCTAATCCTAGGAAACCGAAAGCAATGAAAAGCGAAGCGGTAAATCTCTCACGGCCCCATCCCTCGGAATCAAGCAATTGTTCCGCTGTCCGTACCTCGTTCACGACTTGGCCCGCGTCGACTGTGTGAATCTGCTCGCGCACGGCGTGAACGACGCTCAGTGGATTACCTTGCGTCCTTATGACTAGCAGGAATCCATCAGGAACGACGAGCGTATATGGCACATATACCGTCGGCGAGACTGGGTCCCTGAGCCCGTTATTCGGGGTATCCGCAACAACTCCCACAACCTGAACCCATCCGTCGTTCCCCGGAGCTGCAAGCATCCACGTGACCCTGGGCTTCAAAGCATCGAGATGAATCCTCTGGCCTACAGGATTGCTATCGGGCCAATAGCGCCTCGCCATTGATCCGTCGATAATCGCTACGTGGGCGGCGTGAAGTGTTTCTGATTCCGTCCACAGACTGCCTTGTAGCAGTTGGATGTGCAGGGCAGAGAAGTATTCGGGGCTGATCTCATGCAGCGTGATGACCTGCCGCTCCTGGAGCGTGCTTCCCTGGATCTCCACGCTGCTCTTGTTGTTTGTCGATACGGGAGGCAAAAAGGTCGTAGCGATGGCTACCGAAACCACACCCGGCGTACTGGAAATCTTCTGCCGGATTTGGTCGTAGTAGTTCACGCGGTCTTGCCACATGCTGTGGCTGCCGTCATCGCTTAAAGGCACGTACATGCTAACTACGTTACGCGGGTCGTAGCCCAGCTTCGTGTGAACCAGGGAGTATAAAGTTTTAACGCTAGCGCCTGCTGCTGTGAGTAGGACCACTGTAAGAGCCACCTGACTGGCGATCAAGACGGTGTGGCTTCGACTTGATCCAGTGCTCCCTGTCAGTTTCAGAGAACTGGATTGCATGATCTGGCTCAGTTGTGGATCAGAGGATTGCAGGGCCGGCCAGAGTCCAAAGAGAATGCCTGTCAGCACAGCAAGTGCCGTGCTGAAGAAAAGAACTGGAATGCTCAATTGGAAGGAGGCTTCACGTGGAAAGGTCCCCTGAGGGAGATGCTGAGAAACGAAATCAAGGCCATGATAGGCAAGAAAAACGCCGAAGAGGCTTCCAGCAAGCGAGAGTGTGGTCGATTCTACAAGGAGTTGACGCACAATGCGGCCACGGCTGGCGCCCATGGCAAAGCGTATGGCGAGTTCGCGGTTCCGGACAGTGCCTCGCGCCAATAGAAGAATCGAGACATTGGCGCAGCCGATCACCAGCAAGAGGCTAACGGCCAGAAAGAGCGCGACAAGGGTGCCTGAGAATTTGCCCACAGCAATGTCATTTAGAGGTAGAAGATGAATCTTGAAATCAGGCGGAAAATTGTCCGGCGTCTGCCTCGCCAAGGTCTCCACTAATCCCTGAAGCTCCTGCTCAGCAACCGGGTAGCTGATCCCCGGCTTAATTCGGGCAAAAATCATTGCCACCCTTTTCGGGTCTTGCGAGAGCTTCAACGGCAGATATACGTCACAATCCCACCACGCAAACCGCTTGGGCGTGACGCCGATGATCTCGTAATTCTCATGATCCAGATGTAGGCTTTGCCCGAGAATATTTGATTGGCTTCCGTAGTGTGCCTTCCAGTAGCCATAGCTCAGAACAACGACTTTCTGCGGATCCGAAGGATCCTGTGCATCCTCGGGTGAGAACTCGCGGCCTAGCAGCGCAGGCACTCCAAAAAAATGGAAGGCATTCGGAGATAGTTTTCCGGCGGTGACGGACTCGGGTAAGTCTATACCAGTTCTGGACATGTGCCATCTGTCCATCGCAATGGCACCATCCAGCGCGTTGGCTTGTTGAAACTCCCTGAATTGTTCGCCAGAGAGAGACAGGTCATATAGGAATGAAGTCTTGTCAAAGACGTGCAGGTGCACGATCCGATCCGCACCGGCGTATGGGTACGGGTTTATCAGCACGGCGTAGATTACGCTGAACCCGATGGTGGTTGCTCCGATTCCAAGCGCAAGCGTGAGCACGGCAACGGCGGTGAACCAGGGATTCTTCCGCAGCATGCGCAGACCAAACCGAATGTCTTGAAACAGAGTCTCGAACCAAGGGATGCCACGACGGTCACGATAATTCTCCTTGGCCTGCTCAATGCCGCCGAGCTTGATGAGTGCTTGCCTCCGCGCCTCTGGAGGGTTCATGCCCGAGCGAAGGTTATCCTCGATGTGCATCTGGAGATGGCTTTCGAGCTCTTCGGTCAACTCGCGGTCGCCCTGCTCCTTGCGGAACAGGCCGGCGAAGCGCAAACACCAAGTGCGCACTAGTCTCATGAAGACTTCTCTCCCGGTGACAAGAAGCGCGCGAGGATCGTGGTTGCCTGCTCCCAATCCCGGGTTTCTCTCTGGAGTTGTTTCCGTCCCGCCCGCGTGAGTCTGTAGTATTTAGCTTTGCGGTTGTTATCCGAGACGCCCCATTCGGAGGCGATGTACCCCTCTTGCTCCAGCTTCAAAAGCGATGGATATAAAGTTCCGTAATTCACAGACAACAAATCGCCGCTGGTCTGCTCGATTCGCCGGGCAATCCCGTATCCGTGGAGCGGCCCCAGTGTTTCCAGGGTCTTCAGCACCATGACGGAAAGCGTTCCTTGCCACACATCCGGTTTCTCGCTCATATTTCTCCTATTGGATAACCATAGAGAGGGTGCCACAAGCCCTATGGGAATGCAATACAAGAATTGCAGCGGCGCCATCCGCCTTCAACCCACACCGAGCGCAGGGGATGCGTGAGTGAGACGGCATTCCAGCAGAAGGTGACAGATTCGATACACAATCCCTCACTTAGTTTCGATGAGACAGCCCCACGGCGTATGATTTGCCCGGATGCAACCTCCGCATCCGGTCCGGCGTGCTCCCGCAGAGCGCCGCCGGGCGTGCAGCGCCAGCGCAACGCCTCA
>Ga0137418_10004827_pt1 | contig 12349 bp, 22 predicted proteins | sample CZODoug3_1_2_16f_FD_122242 | JGI IMG/M metagenome (GOLD analysis project Ga0137418, IMG submission 122242) | Vadose zone soil fungal communities from Angelo Coast Range Reserve, California, USA - CZODoug3_1_2_16fungal (Hybrid Assembly) | ecosystem: Environmental > Terrestrial > Soil > Vadose... | reverse complement strand
CTAGCAGGGGGACCTCCGCGAGGAGCAGAATTGGTATATGTTGTTCCCCCATAGTTTGATGGGGGTCGAGCGCCCGAATTGTAACTCCCATATCCCTGCTGAGACTGATATGGACGAGACTGGTATGACGAGTGCTGTGGCTGCTGATATGATGAGTTGCTGCCGCTATGCGGTCTATCATGGTTGTTGTAAGCGTTCGAGTTGTTGTGGAACATCGAGTTGCCACGGCCACCTCGGCTTCCACCGCGTTGTTCATATCCACCACGACCCCGGCCGCCACTGCGGTCTACATACCGTTTGGCATTGGTATCAGCATAGGACAACTTCCTGGCGGGTCGCTTGAGCCCAGGCAAAAGTATGGAGCGGTGGGGTGTTAGTTGTTTGGGGAAAAAATACAGGGCTGTTAGCGAACGATCGTTCTTGATATCAGGCTCGTTCTGATCTGGCAAAGGGGAGTAGTAGGTGGAACCAGGGATACATTCTGGATTGGGAAGTACGCTGCCATTGATGCCTCTGCTTAATTTCGGATCGATTGGCACAGGCTGGGCAAAAATTAAGTAGTGATTGAAACATATGATAGTATAAACATACATCTTGGTTCTTGCGTTTACCGTACAAGCTCTCAAAGAATGGATACAGCGGGTGCTCATCTGAGACAAAAAGCACATCAGTTCCCCATTTGTTACGGCGGACCTGGTCTTCCGTAAGCTTCGGGTAATCAATGGCCATCGCTTCCAGCAGACGATCCTGGTCGATGAAGGGAAGGAGTACGACACCCTGCCAAGCCATTTTTTTGCCGTTCATGTCAATCTCAAATGTGGTGGGATAGAAGTCAATAATTGGCGAATCCCCCTCGAGCATGAGATGATGGAAAACGTCTGGGATGTGTTGTCGGCTACAAGTGGGGTTAGTATTGAGCATGACTTTATGAAAGTGAATGCATACCTCGCTGCCGGGAAGACACTCATAAGCTGCTCGTAAGGTTTGAAGGGCTGTGCAAGTTCGAATTTTAAATCCAACTTGTTGAGGTCTTCGAAATCACTAGCGAAGGGCGCAAAGTGGTAAGGATAAAACCACTGCCAGGACGGGGTCTGTATCCATGTTAGTTTGTCACGATGCAAAGTTGTAGTTGAAAACATAACATACTCCTTGATAGTAATAATGTAAGACCCAAGCCAGACCTTCGACATAGTGTTTCGTTAGTCTATTGGGGCGAGATAGTAAAGTCAGAAACAAAAGATTTTATATTGAGCGAAAGCCACACTTTTTGCGAAAATCAAGATCTGTTGCTTCTACACCAAATTTCTGACGGTAATACCGGTCCCGGTAGCCTGGTTCCCACAATCTATAATCAAACGGTCAATCGAACCACATGACCCGGTTTATTGGTTAAATGCGCACTTGATGGTATCCTCTTGGTCAACAGTACCATCTGGATTGACTTTGAGTGCTTTAGATTCGAGGACTACATCTTCAGGCGCATCGTCTTCGTCAGATCCGAGGGTGTTATCAGCGTCATCATCAACTTCGTCAATTTTCCGCTTGACACCTGCTAACAACGTGTCGACATCATTACTATTCGCAGTGGGCTGATCATCTGGGTCAGGTTCTCCTTCAGCGTCGGCGTCATCATCTATGTCATTGTCCTCAGGTGCTTTGGCATCATTAGAGATAGAGATATCATGACCACCGAGGCCCGGAAACTCGTCATCCGTGGTATCTGGAGAAGGCATCGCGACATCAGTAGTGAATGTAGGTTTTGGAGGTAATGATAGATCAGGTTTCACAGGCTTGGCACCAGCCAGTTCAGCCTTGAGCATCTCAGCCGCACTCAAATTTGCCATTCGAATGGCTGCACGGTTGGCAACTACATCACGATTTGAACCACCAAGCGCTTGTGCTGCTGCTGGGACGTTTTGCACTGACTGAGGAGTTGGCTTCGCGCCGAAGCCTATGGAATCAGCGTTCGCAGCGAAATCAAACGAGGGTCGTGGGGGAAGGGATGGATGAGCCAAAGGGCTCGAGAGGGCTGTGGTAGACGCAGTCAAAGCTAATGCAGGGGAAGGGCCTGTGCCCGTCGAAACTGTCTTCACATGACCCAATTGCCTCTGTTCTTTTTCCGTTTTGCGTCTTTTAGATTCTTGTTCTTGACGCTCCTCAGCTGAACAGAAAGGAAGTGAGCATTACTCTATCCCATCAAGTGAAGAAGAGACGAACCTTCACGCCTTCTGCGGAAAATCTCATTCTCTCTTTGGGCAACACCTTCAAGTATGATTTGAGCTCGAGACAGAACGAGATGTCCGTGATTTGTCACATAGCCACCCATTCTTGGCAGTTCTTGTTTCCAAATCTTTAGCAGAGTGTCAATGGCACCTTCGCGAATCTCAAGTGAGGGAAGATGGGGTAGGAAGTCATTGCCGACGAAGAAGATCAAAAGCACCCAGTCATCAAGTGATTGTTCAAAGTTGAATGGGAAGGGAACATCAGGAACATTCAGTTCGACTTCGAGGTACTCGCGAAGAATAGCGACATCAAGGAATATGAATGGTTGTTTCTCTTGAGGTTTTTTTTCTATTTTTGTGAGGGGGTTTGCAGTACACTCGGCGGCATAGTGACCCTCCTGGCCACAAATTCGGCACGCCGTATTGTTTTGGGTACCAAAGACGTCTTCCCGAAGAACCCTGAAGTGAGGCTCGTGCGTCGCGAGGGCAAGCATAATCAAATCCGCGTCCTTGGGAAAATGTATAAATATGTAAAGATAGGTAATATGCAGAGATGGACCCACTAAGCCACAGATGACGTGATGTGTGTTGGGGTCGTGACCGGGATTTGACCGTTGGCGTCTGATGAAGTCCATAATTTTGTGTTCACCTTCTCCTGGAACATTTGCGTCAGAAATGATCACTTCTATCTGTTGGGATGTCAGCATACAATATACATACAAACATCATAACACGTACTTGCTTCCAACCAGGATCAGAGTTCATCTTTTTGACAACCCAATACCGCAGGGATGTCGCGAGTAACTCCATGAAAGGTGTACCGGGTGTAATAGCATTTGAATCCCAAGACTTTTTATTCTTTTCCCTTTCGCTGAGTTTCTTACCCATGGCTAAAAGTTGAAAATTTAACAATAAGTTGAGCAGGATGTGTTTGAGAGTCACGGACCTTCCCACATCGTCACGGCTTCTTTCCGAGCATCCGCAGCCTCCTTCGCTTCTTGAGCGGTGCGGAACCGTCGCGACCGTTGTTGATTCATCTTCGCACGAGGCGCAACGCCATCTGTGCAAGCTGTCAGCGACAATAGTAGGAGTCATGCTGGATCTGCAGACTCACCTATGGCTAAAAACAAGAGCTTCATTCAATACATCTTTTATCATTTTCTTCCATTCTTCTTCTCCGCCAATACCTGTACCTTCTGTTCTAATAATTATTTCAAATTTAAGATTTACCATCATGCCTCCATGTTGCGAACTGTTTCAGCAGCCTCTGACATACCCGCTTCGTCCAGAACTTCTGCTCTTAGATCTCGAACGATGTGACATCCGGGCTTGCCCAGCATCCGGAAATGGATCGAACGAAGTTTCTCTGCTACTAGACCGCCAGTTTCAAGGCAAAGTGGTTTGCGTGCCATTTAGAACCTCCAGAATTACTTTGTTTCGGTATAGATGGACTCATGGGAGTCATCTGAGTGGTCGAACAGGGAAAGGATCACGATTACGACTATGGAGCCCACGCAGGCCACCAGGAGCGCAATTAGAGCTATTCCGATTAGAGACATGAACGATACGAGCACATCAATCATAAATAATCCCAATTTCCCTTTATCTTTACTTGCTTCCAGTTATCGAATAAGAAGTCTAACTGTTTCAGTTCTATCCAATTAGGAAGCTCGACAATTTCTTCAAATTCCTTGTCTTCTATCTTTATCCAGAATCGAATCTTTCTCATATAACTCCTTATGACAGATGGAAGTGTGTATTACGGAGACTGCAAACTGACTGGCAGATCGGCTCACCAGATAGGACATTGTGCATATGGACATCTTTGCGGTCGATGGAATCTATCTCGTAGGGCTGATCCAAATGGAGGTAAGAACCGGCAGGAAGTTGATGAAATGCAATTGTAATGTGAGTTTTCAGCATTGAGATTGTCATAGAATTAACGCATCCTGTTCCTGAACCATCTGTATTGCAAATACAAGCCTGTTTATTGCGGAAACAAAGGGAAGATCTTTCTTCACGTCTTTCATGATGTGAAAGTAAATTTGGAGTAAAGTTATTTCTTTCATGGCTATGCTCCTCTCACCATTCTCTGCCATGATTGATTCAATCGTTGCTTCCAATGCTGCAGGTTCGCGTGACGCAACGAAGTCAACAAGTTCATCCATCGTGAGGTGACCACCTACAACCCCGCAAAACATCTCTGAGATCTCGTTCATGACATCTTCAGCTTTCAGCCATGGCCAGATGTCGCATATGTCGGCAGCACATACTGTCCTGTCGGTTGGTACGACGCCTCCAGCGGCCAAGTAGGCCCGTCCAAGGGCACATCCACAGGAACCGTCCTTGCTCACCCAAGATGCCCCATCATTAGCTGGGTACATTGAAGAACCAAGCAGAATTGCATCAGAAGTGCTGATCATGACTTCCTCCATTCGATCTCTTCTTTGAGATCGTCTATTGCCTCTTGTTCGGTGGATCCATACCCGGTAGGAGAACCGAGATCATAATTGGTGTAATCGTAAGCGCACCAATCAAAACGACGATCTGGGATGGGCTTAGGATCGTAATTCGTCGTGATCTTCATATTTCTCTCAATTCTGGATGTTCGTTGAATGTCATCCGAGCGAGATAAAACGCTTTCCAGTAGGCAAGTCCCGCATAGCCCAACTCTATGGATTCTTTAAGATCGTCAATAGGTGACTGGATCATATCGATCTCATTTCATATTGAGATAGTGCATACTGGAATACTTCAGAATACTCAGAGTCCGCCAAGTTCCGGTTTGCATAGCAGACAACATCTTCCGTACTGGGCATGTACTGGCAGACTGCATTCGTCTCGCCATGACCTTCGTCGTAGATGTTCCATACGATCTTGTCTTGGGACATAAATGCGGTTAGTAGGATTGCGGTGATCATTTGTGCAGCTCCATTCACCAACACGATAACTATGCGCTACATATTTTATTGTGTCAAGAAAAATATCTATTGCAATAATAAATATTTCTGGTAGTCTCTGAATCAGGGGAAATATGACAAATACTGAAAAAGGGAAAAGGGCTGAAACATACGTTTGCAGTTGGCTAAAGACTCAGGGACTAGAGGTAACCATGATGGGGTATACGAGTCCTTACGATCTTCTGGTAAATGGCTGGAGATGTGAAGTAAAGATGGCCCCAATGAAACCTAATGGGAAGTGGAATTTCAACATTCATAGACACGGGAAAGTGAATGAACTCGAAGTCGATTTCTATATCTTTGTCCTAGAAGATGTTCCTTACTGTAAAGCTTCTATCTATCTGATAAAGAAGGCTCCATTGTCGTGCCCAACTGTTGAAATATCAGTGAGGAGTTTGATAGTAAGGCATTCCCAAGATGTTCATAACGTCAAACCTCTATTAGAAAAACCTCCTCCTTTGGTTCGTGCTCCAACTTGGGAAGAAATCTCTGATAAATATCTAGAAGGCATAGAGAAGGAAGGCGCCTAATGGGGCCTAAAGTCAAAGAAGGGTTGCTGATCCTGCTGATTACATGGTCGGCGTGCATTCTCAACGTTGGAATCTGCGTAGCGATATTCGGAGGGAAATGATGATATTTGAGATATTTTTCTGGTTCGGTTTAACTTGTGGAGCTATATGGCTATTGGGCTTCTTCTTTATCGGTAATATTAGTTCAAAGCAAAAGAGGGACACTAAAGGCCGATTTGTTGGCAAAGGAAGCATATACGGTCCAATGTCCAATATCACTCATAATGTGAAGATAAATTCTCCAATGATGACTGGTCTGTCTCATTCTAAATATCCAGGAAAGCTTGGAGAATCAAATGACTAAGAAGAAGTTCGATCCGGAGTTTATGTATGTTGGACAAAAATTGGATGTCTATCGTAATGGCGGAAAAGTTGGGACTGTGAAAATAAAGCTGATAGAAGAGAATCAACTCAACTTCGAAGGCGAAGTCGTTGTAAAGCGTGGAGATTGGCTGATTGTGAAGGATGAAGATAAGAAGTAATCCTTTTTCTCCAACCTGCATCCAAACACAGCATGTGGATATTTTCCGCACATCAAAGCCCTTAGAAAATGGGGGCTTTTCTATTAGAATAGAGTTATGCCTACAAAGTGTTATGCTGATTCTCAGCGTGAATCGTTGCCACTTGATGACCCGTCCCGCAAGGTATACCGAGCGACCAGTGAAAACACGGTAATAGGACCAGGGAGACTGGGGTTCACTTCCCCAAGCATAGCGCCCAAGACAAGAATTATAAAAAGTGAAGTGTCTACAAATACAAATAAAGACAAGTTGCTCAAAGCAATATACTTACTGAAAGATGATTTAGGTAGCGTGAGATATGTCGGATATGCAAAAGATCCTGACGATAGATTGAAGCGCCATCTCAGAGAATATAAATTTGGATTCAAGACACATAGAAAAGCCTGGGTCGGCAAGATGTTAGAAGAAGGCCGATCAATCCATATGGAGATCGTGGAATGGACAAACGATTGGAATATGGTAGAACGACAATGGATTTTCAAAATGCGTGCGCTTGGATGTGATCTTGTAAATGGATCAGATGGAGGTGAGGCAATCCCTCCATCTTGCCGCCAAGCTCCGATAAGATATCCCGCAGTGAAGAGAACATATCGCAGCTTCGAATCCAACCTAAGACATTTTTATAAATCCAATGAGAAATACGCTCTGATTTATGAATACTATAGAGATTGCTTAGTTCCATCTTGTCGTAGACATAAGAGTATGGATTGGTTAGAATCAGGAGTTGAGAAGTACGGAGTGAAGTTTGTTGCTCAGGTTTTCTATAAGTTACTGAAAGAAGAAGGCTTATCGATCGAGGAACTAATAAACTGATGGAAAGTATTAGGACTCCTGAAAAAAAGGCCGATTTTCTAACTGCTTTAGCATCATGCGGAAACGTGACCGAAGCGTGCAGAATCGCTGATGTTTCACGCAATGCTATGTATATGTGGAAATCAGATGAACCTGATTTCGCAACACAATGGAAGAAATATCTTGCTGCTGGTACGGAACTACTCGAAGATGAAGCAATTCGTCGCGCTCGTGAAGGTTGGGACGAGCCAGTCTTTCATCAAGGTGCAATTGCTGGAAGTATCAGAAAATACAGTGATACACTCTTGATCTTCCTCCTCAAGGGACAGATGAAAGAAAAATATGGAGACAAGCAAACGATTGAGCATACTGGTGAAGTAGCATTGGCTGACCGCATCTCGAAAGCGCGCAATCGCAAATGACTCAAGAAGAAGCGCTTATCGACGATATCGCTTCATTCTCTGCGAATCCATTAGCGTTCTGTCGTTACGCGTTTCCCTGGCTTGAGGATGGCGAACTCTCCTCATCGAATGGCAGCCGAGCATGGCAAGCTGATGTTCTCAACACAATTGGCAAGCATCTATCTGGACCGAAACGCTTCACTCCATTACAGATAGGCGTTGCTTCCGGTCACGGTATCGGCAAGAGCGCCCTCATTGGTCAAGTGATCAATTGGGCAATGTCAACGTGTGAGGATTGCCGTGTTGTATTGACTGCGAACACAGATACGCAGCTTCGTACAAAGACTTGGCCTGAAGTATCGAAGTGGTTTAGGCTCGCAATCAACTCACATTGGTGGAACATCACAGCAACGTCTATCTCTGTGAAAGAGAAGGCGCATGAACGATTGTGGCGTGCTGACGCAATACCGTGGAGCGAGAACAATCCAGAAGCATTCGCCGGTCTGCACAATCAAGGCAAGCGCATCGTTGTGATCTACGATGAAGCATCAGCGATTGCGGATAAGATCTGGGAAGTGACTGAAGGCGCATTGACCGATGAAGGAACAGAGATCATCTGGCTTGCGTTCGGTAATCCTACGCGCAACACCGGACGCTTTCGTGAGTGCTTTGGACGATATAAGCATCGTTGGATTACGCATCAGATTGATTCGAGGACAGTTGAAGGTACGCAGAAAGAGTTGCTCGACAAATGGATTGCTGATTATGGAGAAGACTCTGACTTCTGTCGTGTTCGCATTCGTGGCGAGTTCCCGCGTGCTGGCTCAACGCAGTTCATATCAGGTGAGGTTGTTCGCGAAGCCCGAATGAGGCAGGTAGACGAGTCAGAGTATCGACGTGAGTGGAAGATCCTATCTGTTGATGTTGCGCGGTTTGGTGACGATATGACCGTGATAGGACTGCGCCAAGGAAAGAAGTTCACTATCCTCGAGAAGATGCGTGGTCTTGACACGGTTCAGGTTGGATATCGCGTCTGTGCATATATGAGAGAGCATTCTCCTCGGCTTACTGTGATCGATGGTGACGGCGTCGGCGGTGGTGTCGTCGACAATGTGAAGCATCAGATGGCTGATTGGCTGAAGAAGAATGTGCCATCACAAGTCGAAGAGTTTCATGGTGGGAACTCGCCAGGTGATGCGTTTGCCTACTTCAACCGGCGCGCTGAAGTATGGGGCAAGATGCGGGAATGGCTGAAGACTGGTGATATCCCAGATGATCCTGAGATTGATACAGATCTCTCGGCACCTGAGTACTTCTTCAGCTCAAAGAATCAGATTCAGCTCGAGCGGAAGGACGACATGAAGTCGCGCGGCCTGTCGAGTCCTGACATAGCGGATACGCTAGCTATGACATTCAGTGCCGATCCGTGGCCCCAGACGCGTGATGAGCGTGTTGCAGAGGAGCAGGCGCAGATACAAGATCCGATGGCCTTGCACTTCGCCCGGCTAGCCGAGACGGAGAAGCGAAAGAAAAGAAGTGAACCTTTACCGTATTGGAGTTAGAATCGGAATATGGACATCAAGGGTAAGGTCAGGGAATGGCTTGGTATAAATTGGATTGATTCCAATTGTGATGAGATCCAGGTGAATCTTGATAATATCCATTCAGAGCAGCAACAGATTGAAGCTCATTTGCTTGAATTACTGGCTACATGCCAACGTCTCGAGCAGAAAATGTCATTGAATCACCTCGATAAGCCTATTGAACGTGTATCATCTCAATCATATGACTGGGATGCGGTACAGGTCATGGCGCTTCAAGACATGCAGAAGAATCCTCCGAAGGAGAACTAAATGAAGGCTTTAGAGCATAACGGCAAGTCTTATACGAACGCTGATTCCTGGCGCACAGCGAAGAAGACTCAGGCGCCGATGGCAAAGGCTGTTGGTGGCGGCGTAGAGAATCCTGAAGTTGAGGGTGAAGAGTCTCCTGAGGCTGTTGTAGCTGCGCATGGACCAGCTCACCAGGTGACAATCAACCACGATCATGAGATGGGGATGCATTCGGTTCATTCCGTACATGGTGATGGTCACGAGCATCATTCTGAGAAGGCATCGGCTGAGGAAGCTCATGAGCATGCCAAGAACCTATCTGTCGACGACGCGAACTCGGATGACATGGAAGGCGAGTCCGAGGATGGTTGGGACGAGTAATGCCATTCGTTTCTAAAGCGCAGGCTAGATGGGGCAATAGCCCAGCAGGCCATAAAGCGCTTGGAGACGTATCGGAGTGGAATAACGCTACTGATTTCAAACACTTACCGGAGAAGGTTATGTCGACAAAAGAAGTCAATCTGGGTAAGAAGCATGAATCGTTCAAGGTGAAAGAGGGCAGCTTACATAAGATGCTTGGTATCTCCGAGGACAAGAAGATAGGCGAGGAGCGGTTGCATAAGGCGCTTCACTCGCAGAACCCAACCATCCGACGTAAGGCAGCTTCAGGCATTGGCCTCAGCCATATGCATAAGGGATAAATGGCAGAGTTAGGTAAGCCTTCCACAACGAATCCCGAGAATGAAGAAGCACCGAAGAGTCGTCTAACGCCGTCTAAGTTTCCCGAAGGTTATGTCCCAGGAAAATATGCTGCTTGGTATTGCTCAGATCAGCCAAACTACTTCCCCGAAGATCTAGGCGATTACGCTAATCATATCGAGCAGATGATTCAGAACGTGAATCGGTGTGACGCTGCGGCGCGCATCTGGGAAGTCCTTCAGGCGTGGGAGAGTAGACTGTTTCGTCGTGGTTATCACTTCCTCAACGCTGGTTGGAAGGGTTGGGGAATGTTTGGTGGTTCCGGCGGCACGTCTGGCGCAAGCATCATGCAGACGCAGAATGCAATGAAGTTGTTTGCTTGCAATGTTTACGGAGCTAGGCACGATAAGATCTCTGCTTTGTTGAGCCGACAAGTTCCAGGCAGCGAGATTGTTCCTAATGAAGATGATGATCCTATGGATCAAGCTGCGGCAGAGGCGGCTGAAGATTATGTCAAGATCTTCGATAACCAGGCTAATCTAAAACAAGCTATTACGCAGGCGGCGAGTTACTTCTATACGGATGCGCGTGTTCTCTTCCTGACGTATACAGTTGCAGATCAAGCTCGTTGGGGTACAGAGATTGCTACGCGCGAACAAGAGACATATGGCGTTCCTGAGTCTGAAGGCGTATCCCCCGAGACGGAGATGGAGCCGCAGGGTCCTGGTGGTGATGAGCAGCCAGTAAGGCGCGAGACTGTCTTTGTAGGTGGAAAGCTTGAGTCTAAGGTCCCTCTCATGGCCGATGAAGAGCACGAGATGGGATGGACGCGGTATCAGCATGAGGTTGGCGTCAATACTCTTAAGGCAAAGTATCCCTGGATACGTTCTCAGATTGCATCACAGGGGAATGTCGGGGGAATGGACCAGATCGACCGGTTGGCACGTATCAATGTGCGCCTGGCGGTGCAGGCATCGTCTTCGTCGGGTGAAGCATATAAGAACGATGCTACTGAGACAGTTACCTTCTTCCGGCCTAGCGAATATGAAGGTATTGAGGATGAAGGAGTTAGGGAGACATTCTTTGAGGCATTCCCAGATGGCATGGAAGTATGGCACGCTGGCGGATCACTCGCCTTTGTACGTAACTGCCGTATCAATGAGCATGTAAAGATCATTCATCCCTATCCGGGTGATGGACAGAACCGCCGTGCTATTGGAACAAATTATCTGCCACTCCAGAAAGTCCTGAACGCGAATATCTCCTTACTTGATCGCTACTTCCGTGCTGCTGTTCCGCGCCGGTATGGGCTTGAGCCATATATCGATACGCAAGCAGTCAATGCACAGTCGAATGATCCAGGGAAGATCACTGCGGTAACCGGTCTTGAAGGTAAAGGGCTTACGATTGACCAGATTACTGGCGTCGAGCGTGTTCCACAGCCGAATGGGGCAATGTTCGAGTTCATCCAATGGCTGATCTCTGGCGCTCCTGAGGTTATGGACGGCGGTTCGCCTGCTGTCTTTGGTGCCAATGACGGCGAAGAAGGTACGTTTGGTGAAGCAAGACTCAATCGAGACCAAGCATTGCAGGTGTACTCAACTCCATGGGCATCTCTATGTGAGGCAGTATCATGTATCCATCAACAGGCGATTGAATCGGCCGCTAAGAACCGGATTACGGACATCTCGGCATCCTTGCCTGGGCAGCAGAAGCTCAAGATTGAGTTGAGCAAACTTCAGGGTTCTGTATTGGTCCATCCTGCATCGCTTGAGATACCGAAGACGATTGCAGAACAAGAGCAGCAGATGGCGCAGATGTTGGAGCAGTCAGCGAATGTTGGTCTGTACAACCAGATCATGAATGACCCATCGAATCTAGCGGTCTTCTCGAAGTTCCCATCGCTGTCGGATATGAATGTCCCTGGCGCGGATCAGGTAGAGGCGCAGCAAGGTGAGTTTGAGATCCTGATGAAGTCGGCTCCAGTGGAGAATACAAAGATAGCTCAGATTCAAGATCAAATAGCGAAGTCTGTGACCGATCCAGAGGCGCAAACACCTGAAGGGATGCAAGCTGTCCAGCAGCTCAAACAAGTAGTTCAGAGCTTGCCTCCATTGGTGTCGACGGTTCCGGTGGCTCAGGACAACAGCGAGAATCATGCAATCCATGCAGCGATCACTCTTGGCATGCTGACATCCCCAACTGGCCGCAAGCTCAAGTATGGTGATGATTCTCAGAAGGCTATCTGGCAGAATCTGAAGCTTCACTGGTCAGAGCATATTGCGATTCTGAAACAGCTTACACCTCCTCCCCAGGTTCAGATGAAGGCGAATGTCAGCATCGATCCTACGAA
>Ga0137418_10004826_pt1 | contig 12350 bp, 18 predicted proteins | sample CZODoug3_1_2_16f_FD_122242 | JGI IMG/M metagenome (GOLD analysis project Ga0137418, IMG submission 122242) | Vadose zone soil fungal communities from Angelo Coast Range Reserve, California, USA - CZODoug3_1_2_16fungal (Hybrid Assembly) | ecosystem: Environmental > Terrestrial > Soil > Vadose... | reverse complement strand
ATGATTGTTCAGCGGAAAGTCCTAAAGGCCGCAGAAGTGTTTGCTACGACCGTGAAGCGCTGGAGTCAAGGAAAGAACATAAACCAGAAGATAACGCTATTGATATGGCAACTGCCATGGGCGTGGAGCTTTTAACGGAAGAACAATATCGAGAGTTGCAGAAACTTGGAAATTTTGATACGAAAACGTCGAGCTGGGTGAAAACATCTTCTGATATCAGAGAACTCGGCGGCGCCCTCTTTTGTGATCGCCGCTACGGCACTGTTTTCGTGTATCACAACGGTGCGGAATCTTACTATGCCGCTAGGGCGTACCGTGGCTCGCTAAGGGTCTAAATTTTGCATGCTGGCGCCTGCCTCACTCAGTCCCGCAGAGCGTTCAAACAACCCGATCCTGAGGATCGGGTCGCTTCTTTCCAGAAGAGTTCCTCAGCTCGGAAAATGCCAGGCCGGTTGACGCGATTCACTAACTCAGTGGCGTTGAATGAATGGGTTGCCTGGACCAGCAATGAAAGTACTGTCACTATTCGTCCTCTCACTCCGAAACTGCACACGGGACGAATGTTCTTCGATCATGCCGACATGGTGGTAATCTGTGTCGCAAACGGATAAACTCGCTGTCTGTTGGCATCTGCAATACCGAATCGACGCCCCGCCGGAGAACTATCAAACGGAAATCCTCTCGGCAACGATCTACGGTGCACTGCTGGTTGAAGCCTAAAGTTCGATATGGTGCCTAGCCATCCTTGTACAGCGACATCTCATCCGAGGCGCATTCAACGGGAGGAATAAAAACTTGCAATTTCTTCCTCTCGGCGCATACTTGTCCCGTCATCCTACCCTCAAAATCCGGTGCGGTGAGTGTGGCCGGTCGGTGCTTTGGGAATTCTAACGAAGGGAGGTTGTAAATTGGTCGGCGACAGAAATCCATAGTGAAGGGGACAACGATGACTGACAAACCACCGAACGAAAAAGACTCAACTGACAAAGCAGCCGTCACCCTGCCCGGAACCGTCGAAAGGATCATCGAGCCCGTGAATCCTAAGGATCCGGAAAAGGCAGAAATCAGTGTGGACGGTGCCGAGGAGTTGTATCGAGAAATCAGGATCGACAACGTTCTACAGGATGAAACTGGCGAGACCGTTAGCTTGAAAGAAGGTGCCGACGTGGAGATTACTGTCGAAGCCGAGCCTGAAGCAACAACAAAGAAGCCCGATTCGTCTGCAGCCACGCTTCCTCAACGAACGTCAGCCGATAAAAGCGGACACGCCGCATAGGGCCTTTGAACGGGTCAGCAAAACGAATAGCGTGCCCGAGCGGTGTTTTGACTCGCACAATCGGATGGCTCAGCACGGTACCGGGTTCACGGTATTGACGAAGGCGTAAGCCAAGTCTAAGGAGGTACTGTGGGAGTAGTTTGTTGCGGGCGAAGGTGTCCACATGCCAATGCGCCTCCTTATCGTGGACGACAGTCCTGCCTTACGCAAAGCACTGCGGGCAACCTTGGATAGCCATGATGATTGGCAAGTCTGCGGTGAGGCATCCAATGGGCGAGAGGGAATAGAGAAGGCGCAACAGTTGAAGCCGGATCTGATCGTGCTAGATCTTGCAATGCCCGTGATGAACGGCCTTGAGGCGGCTCACGAACTGACGCGCCTGTTACCGTCAGTGCCCTTGGTGATGTACACGAGCTATGAGACCACTCACCTCAAACGGGAAGTTTTATCTGCGGGCGTTAGAGCGATAGTGTCGAAACATGAACCCGCCGAAGTGTTGGTCAGCAGCATTCACGCCTTGCTCATACCTGTATCTTGAGAGCGCGCTTGCAAGTCTCTCCGTAACGCATTCAGACCAACAAGCGCATCGCTGATGGCCTGCCGTTCTTTAGAGGAACCTCCATGGTCTGTCTGCAATTCTTGAAGTCGGGCATCAATCGCAGCCTTTGCCTCCGGAAGGCGCCTTAGCAGCTTCGCATCGTCAGTTTCGAGGATCGCAGCTTCGTACAATTCTTGCCAGGGATAGTCGGCTTTCATGGTCTTTCCTCTCTTTGGCATCCGAGGAACCGCTCGACCTTGCCAAATCGGGAGATGCACTTACCAGACGCATCTTCAGTGTCGAAATCAAAGCCGGATAGACGTGTGGGGAAAGCAGCCGTTCCGGCTTCTTGCGACGTTTCGTCAGTTTTCGCAAGAAACCGTCACCCTAGGGGCGCGGCGGAAGGATGTGAAAAGTAACAAACCATTGTACAGCAATTCGAGGGCATTGCTCGGTAGTAAGCGCTACACGCACACTGTTTCACTCCAAAGGGGTGACATGCGGCCCGCTCATCTGCAAGCACTATCGATCTTCCGCATGATTCGCTCTGCCCACTGGACGGCAGACGCAACCATCGCCTCGGTGCGGGGGCTTGAGCGGTTGTCGAACAGGTCTTCGGTGGTCTTGAGATGCCGTGCTACCAGGATGCCTGCGATAATTCCCAACACGCGCTTGCGGCCCTCTTCCATTTCGGCACCGAAGGACGCTCAGTCGCATCTGGGACACGAGTCGATTGTGACTACGATGGATGTCTATGCGCAGGAAATTCCACAGTCGATCAAGCGGATGGTGCAGCGCGATGAAGAGGATATCTTCGCAGCGATGAAAACCTCAGCCGCACGGTCTTGACCGTTCCAAGGCATTATGTGGCGGAGACTGCCCGTTCCAAAAAACAATGAAGTGTCCGCCGCAACAACCGCGAAGGACGTGCGATTGGCACGGGTCTATGCCGATAAAGATATCGAAGATGGCGCGGTGGAATGGCTTAGAGCACGTGGGGTGAACATGAAGAGTGCAAGAGAATTAGGGCATCGGGGTAAGCCCGATTCCTTCCATGCCGCACTCGTTTTCAAGCAGCGTAGGTTTTTGCTTACCAAGAACGGCAAACATTTTCTAGATGACCAGAAGCTGCCGTTTCCTAGGACGTATGGCGTCATCGTGCTCAGCACTGACTTTCGGGACATAAAGCAATATCTAAAAGCACTGGCGAACCTCTTTGGCATTGTCGTGCCGTTTGGAGGTTTTTACAGCAAGTTTAAAATCACAGTTAGTGCTGACACGTTCGTGCTCAGGCGAATTGCACCAAAAGGCCGGATGCATGCGGCGCGGTACCGCGTCGATGACAAATACGCTTATGAGTGGGTTGATGACGGTGCAGATTAAAGGCTGGGAACTTTGCAGGTTGCCCCCAAGTTGCCCCCAAGTCATAAATCAAAAAACTCTTCAACTACTTGAAAAGTATGGTGAGCGCGGCAGGATTCGAACCTGCGACCCATGCCTTAAAAGGGCATTGCTCTACCAACTGAGCTACGCGCCCAACTCGTTTGCTGTCAAATACTACTGTGATTCAACCACTTTATCGGTTGCACAGCCGTTGCACAACTTTGAAAAACTACGCCTCGACGTTGGCTGTAATCAGCTTCACGTCAACGAGCGATTCTAGCTGACGCATGGCCGCGATGCTCTGTGACTCCAGCTCTTGATGTAGCTATTCTGCGTTACTGCTACGTTCGCATGTCTCAAGATTGCCTGGATCGTTTTATCGGGCACTCCCAGGTCATGCAGGTTCGTTGCAAGCCCACACCGAAAAGCGTGCCAGCCGTGCCACTCGGTACGCCCCGCAATTCGCTTGTACTCGTGCTTCTCTTTTCCGTGCTCGTTTGGCAACTTGTTACAGTCAGCACAAGCGTTGAGCACGGGAAGAATCTGCCGGTTCAGAACGTTGTTAAGGATTAAAGCAGTTCCTTTCATGGTAACAAAGATCGGGCCGCTTGAGTGGTTCGTCGCTCCGAACCTGAATTGATCCAACAGCTTTTGCACGGGCAGGATGACCGGAACTGGAGCTTTGCTCTTGCGCGTCTTCGGTTCGTTCCTGAAGCCTTCCCACCGCGAACGCATAACGCGGATTTCGTTGCCCGAGTAGTCTTGCCAGTCCCGTCCTCGGATTTCACTTCGACGCAACCCCAAGAAGGCAGCAACGGCAACAGCAATTCGGGTCGGTTCGAGCAAAATCTTAAGCATCTTGAGAACTTCGACGAGAATTATTGGCGGAGTACGCAGCCAACAACGAAAACAATTGGGTGGTCTCTAACCAAGTCTCTCGTATCCGCCCTGGTTGGGATTGGGATCGCTGACGGGAAAATCGGAAGCGTCAATGATGCGGTAACGCAGTACGTCCCGGAGTTGAAGGGTAGTGCCTACGACGTGTCAGGCTCAAAGACGTTTTACAGATGTCGTCGGGTGCCACTTGGAACGAGAACTATAGCGATTGGAAATCTGACATCAACCGATTTGCGCGCACCTTTGCGCTGGGTAGCTCCTTGGATCATTTCATCATTACGCTCAAGCGGGAGCATACACCAGGAACATACCATCGCTACAACAGCATGGACACGCAGGTCCTCGGTTCGTGTTGCGACGTGCGACCGGCCAATCGAATGCCGATTATCTCGAGTCAAGAATTTGGCAGCCTCTTGGAATGCAAGATGATGCTCTCTGGGTTACAGATGACGAGGGCAAGGAGTTTGCTGCCGGAGGGCTGAACGCCACACTGCGCGACTTTGCAAAGCTCGGGCAACTCTACTTGCATCGAGGCAGTTGGAATGGTCAGCAAGTTGTCCCCAGTGCCGGGGTCATGGCCTCCGTGACCCCGGACGCACCCATCTGATGCCGGGAAGCGGAGCACATCCGATGAGGTGATGGGCTACGGAATGCAATCGTGGATGCCGGACACTCGCGGGGACTACACAGCCATCGCCGTATTCAATCAATTTGTTTACGTCAATCCTGTTGGTAATCGCTAAGACCTCGGCGAATCATCTCTATGGAACTGGCAACTCCGGCGGAAATCCCTTTCGGCCAAGATCTGGGCACTGCTGGTCCGCAGACTTGGATGCTGAAATATCACAAGAAATATGGAGCGCGTGTGCGGTGGACATGGAACGCTTATCTGTCCAGAGTGTGCTGCGCGCCAGGGATTGGATTAAGCGCGTCGCTCAGCTTCGTGCCGCAGTAATGACAGCCCCCGTCTTGCATCGGCCAAACGCCGAGCTTCGTCAGCATCTTGAACAGGGTCCAAATTCATGTAGCGGATCGCGATTGCTCGCTCCGCGTCTTCGATGAGCATCTTGAGCTTTTCCGGGTCTAGTTCGATCAGAGCCGCGGTGTAAACATCCTGCCACGTGGCTCCCCCCGAATCAGGAATTTTTTGTGCTATGACGATCTTCTTGCCTACCCAACATGCCTCGTGACGTTGCTGAAGTACAACGCGAGCTAGAGAAAATCGTCCCCGTGCTCGGAAGTACTGAAGAGGCGGATCGAATCCCCCCGCCAAATGCTTCTCACAGAATTACGAATCCTAATAGAAGAGTTGGAGCAGCCCGATCAGCGCCACTACGGGGCTAGAAGGCGAGAGACCATGTACTCCAGAAAAGGCTTCCCCACGTCTTCAGGTAGCCTCTCGCCGCGGGGTGAACTCTACTATGATGGACAGGAGCAGTCTGTGTGGTGCGCTACGCGCCGCTGCTTTATGCGCTCAACCGGGCGGAGATCTTACAGTATCCGCAGGATGGGAACATCCGCAGACCGTGGCATACGTTTTGGAGAGAGGCCCGAATGGCTCCCCAGACTCGTGCGAAATTAGTTGCTGAAATCGCTAAATTGCGGGGGCAGCAATCGGATGATTTAGCCGAAGGAATGTTCTGCGGTTGGACGGTCGAACAAGAGGCTGAGCATCGAAAACGCGCCGACCGTCTCGAACTCCTAGTTCGCAGATTGGCTACCCTCGACGAAGTCACCCAGCGGTGCGCGTAAGGTTTGCACTCCTCAAACTGCGGCGTTAGAATCCGCCCCAAGATAGAAGAAAGGTAAGCCCGTGGGGCCGGTCGTCAACCCACAACACGGTCCGGCCTCATGGTTTAAACGCGCACGCGGGTTAGCGCTTCTCATCAATCGGCGGTTTGGGCGCTCTGAGCCGCTGTTCCTGTTTAAGCAACAACTGGTTTATCTCCCGCGTCAATTCCAGAAGTTTCTGTGGGTCCTTTTCAATTGAGACCAGCGAACAAAGTTCTTCCATCTCTCGTTGTCTTGCATTCGAGCCCCCTCGGCCCTCTGGGGGAGGAGGGGGAGTGTCGGATATAAAAGCACAGCACGAGAATTTCGGTCTGTCTGATGCCAAACAGAACATACCGTATTTTGACGGGAACAGGACCCCGAAAACCTGCGCGGGTAGTCTTGGGAATCAACCGCCTGCTGGACGCTGTAGCGGCACTGCTCGCAAAGATCGAAGGGTACAGCGACCCCTCAGACGGATAAACCGCGCATAAGCCTTCTGATCCACCTGATCAGAGCATTAATTCGGTGCCGGGTCAGTGCAATCGCCCTAGCCGTCCGCGGCAACAGTGTCAGATGCGTCTACGGCAGACGAGTGCCGAAGGTCGGCCATCAGCCGTTGCTATCGGGTGGAGGTTGGGGGGCCTTTGGGGTTCGAGAGTCGTAGAATCTCGGAGATCAATCCCAGAACCTTCTCGGGGTCTTGTTCTTTCGATGCTCGGATGGATTCACTGACCAGACTAGGCTCTTTGTGCCTTCCGCCACTTCGCCCAGCGTGCTCTTTGAGCGGCAGCGACCTTCTTACGGCTGGCTGGTGACATCGTCCTTTTGCGGGCAGTGATTGAAACGACCTTCTTTCCTTTGAGTTTCGCCCACCTAGCGCGTTGAGCAGCGGCAATCCGTGCCCGACCCGCTGCGGACATTCTTCTAGCAGCTCGCTTGGTGCCCGTTCCGTTCAGTGCCGAGAGTGCGTTATTGAGACTTGCAAGTTGAGATGCGAGACGGTTGCGTTCCAGCTCCAGTTGATTGAGTATCGATGTGAGATTGGTCATGGTCGGAATTGTATCCGAAGGTTTGTAACTCAACGGGTTAAGCCGCGTTCGACCCACAATACTCTGCTGATGGACACCTTAAAGACTGAGGAGTAGGCTTGACGCGCAGTTCACAACCTATCTGCCGCGCTCCCAAAGCGACGGGCATCTTGTGAATCGTCGATTCGCAGGAGGCCAGAAATGGCAGATCAGTTGGAACGCGCACTGTTAGTCGCCGAAATTGCTGAATTGCAGAAACAGCACTCGGAAGCTCACATTAACGCCATTTACCTCGGTTGGACGCACGAAGGGGAGGCCGAGCGTCGGAAACGCGACGTCCGTATGAGCTCCCTACGCCTCCAATTGGCCGCGCTCGAAGAAACCAATTAAATCGACTTGCAACGGGGCTGCCGTGCCGGACGATGCCAGGTTGGGCGGGTAAAAGTCTAGAACCTGCACCGCCCGTAGTGCAACATCAAAATCGAATCAGATCGCCTCGCCAGAGAAATGAAGAGTGCCGGCTGGGAGGCTCCCCCTCTCAATGGCAAGGTGTCCTCGAAAAGTTTCCCACCAGACCACCAGCGGGCACAAAGTAGTGCCGTTGCATCCTCTGAGCAGTAGCCCAGCAGTGGTGACGCATAGCACGAATCGGGAACTGCTTGCGGGGCCCGTTGCTAGCGGAGTACCACGTGTCCCCTACGGCCTCTCGGAGCCGCACTACACCGTACAGCCGATGGATACTTCATTGATTGGGGACCACGCTTGAGGAGTGAAAGCGGCACCAGCAGTTCTTGCCAAGGGTAGTCGGCTGTCATGGTCATTTCTGTCCGAGTCGTCCTCCGAACTTTTCTCTTTCTTTGTCGATCGTTTCAATAAGTTGCTGGACCAGTCCGATCATCCTTTTTGGATTCTGTTCCTCTTGGACTCGTTGCGCCACTTTACGCCAATCGCCCTTAGCAGACGTTGTCTCGTCTCGCGTTTCGACACTGGCATTCTCATTATCAATCGCGTTGTTCGCAGGGATTTCTTTCGCAATTTTCTTCACTACCTCCACCGGAATCTGCTCGAAATGTGTGTTCGACCTTTGCATTCAATTTATCCTCGCCATCACCGCCAAAGAATAGCCGCCCAGAAGCAGTACGGGGTATATCTTTTGGGCGATCTTTCCTGCCCGTATAGCGTGTTAAGTTGCTCGGGTAGTGGGACTTATGCATGGGTCTGGTGAGCGCAGCGATTACTTTAGAGACCCTCGTTTAACGAGCCGATTTTGTGCTTGCGCGATGTCGTTACGACGGATTACGATTACATCACGTTGCTTTAACGTTGTGTTTGTGCGAGGGGTCTCCGATGAACCGGACCAACAAAGTTGCGATGAATTTCAAGACCATGCAGCGGGAGGATGTTCCGCAAGGTCGAAATGGAAAGCACAAGCAGATCATCACGAAGATCTTGGCTGATCTCGATCAACTAGATGAGGGAGTTGCATTGAAAGTGCCATTGGCGGAACTAGAGGAGAGCAAGGAAAACGTGCGATCTGCGCTGAATCGCGCCATTCACAAAGGTGGCCGCAATGTTGCCACCGCCAGCGACCCCGACTTCTTGTACGTGTGGAATGAAAGCCAGTAGCTTTGCGGACCTACGAAAGTAGTCATTCCTGCGTGCCGCTGCGGTCCTGCGCTGTCGCCGCCTCGATCCTCTCACGTGGACTAGTTCTTGCTGACCCTTCCCCCGACCGGCTATCTGTCACAAGCAGCCGAAACCGAGTCTCGCAACACCCCAAACCCTCAACTCAGGGCCATCTCACAACAAGCACCAGATGAGAAGTTGGCGCAATTTTCTGAACGCGCCAGCTTGGCGTCTGGCTGTCCGACGTAGCCTCTTCACCCGAAGCGGCTGCACTCTCTCAGAACATTTACGAAAAAGCTTTCGACGGTGCTCGCAGTCTTGGGCACCGTCTTGTTGTTCACCCCACGGTCGAGGGTTGGAGACTGGTTCCAATTCTCTTGCCCAGTTGGGAAACCGATGACGAAATGGAAAGGCACAGCCGCTGATTCCGCAGGAAGCGCGGAATTAGCTAACTCTGTACAACGTTCGAACCACTCACATCAAATTAGGGGGCAGTATGAATAGCAACGAAGAGAAGCATTCCATATCGTGGAGTGCATGCGACACTGACGACCAGACCTGCGTAAACCACAGCTCTTCGACTCTCAGGCCGAAGCCGAAGAGTTTGTTCGTCAGAGAGGACTTCCGTTCATTGTCGGCGAAACTTGGATTACCTTCCCTGATGGTGACTCGCAGTTCGACGAAGACGCTGAGCCGATATTTGTCCGACTGCCTGACGTGCCCCTGTGGACAGCGGCAGAACTGGCAAAACGGCATGACACGCGCCTGAAATGCGGCACTTGTTTATTCACGGAGATATTCACCAACCGCCGTGAGGCAATGGCCGCTCGCGACGTGCACGAGTTCGAGCACGGAGGCGATGAACTCCAGAGACTGAAGCATCCTGTCTTTGTGCAACACAGAGACGGAACCCGAAACGGCAAATGGGTAACGCAAACTGCCACATTGAGGAAGGCATAACAATCGAGTATCCGCGGCCTGAAGATTATGGAACAACGGCTATGGATATCAGCCAGTGATGTTTTCGTTTGCTCGGAAGGGGACCAGCGACCGCCTCGTAAGCTCGGGGCGGTCAATCCCCGGAGCTGCGAAGTCCGCTCCGACGAGTCGAGCCTGAAGGAAATGATTCCTCCTCCCCCCTCTTTTCTGAAGTTACGCACTCGCGCATTAGAGATGTTGCTTGTGGTCGCACTTTGCGTGTGTCATGCTGCCCGCCGTGACAAAGATCCCGGATTTCATTCCCACCAGTCCGATGACATTGGTGTGTCCTCGATGCGGCGCAAAACCCGGACAAGCCTGTACAAGTTTGAAGGGGAGCCCGGCAGTGGAACGGAGGTCAACTCTCCTTTGCTGGTTAGGAATCGTCTGGCCTTGCCCGGTCGGGCGATTCCGTTACGTTTTTGTTCACATCTTTCGCGGGCAACTGAACCGCGATCTGCGGTAACCTTCCCGACTGAGGACACTTTGCCCCGTTTCAGGTGCTACGCTTACGATTTAAGTGATTGAATCCGTTCGGTAGGAGGGTTGCAGCAGTGAATTAATAGGGCCTTGCTCTACCAACTGAGCTACGCGCCCAACTCTTCGCCATTTCAAGCGGTCACTTCATAGTAGCAAAGATCAGTCTTCTTGCGGGGTCGGCGCGGCCGCTACTGGATCTGCGCAAGGTTCCTGGGAATCTCTGCAAAAACGAGGTCGAGACGCGCACCTCCCAAAGTCAAGGCGTCGGACGCTCGCGTCGTAAATGTTTGTGCGCAATGCGCCATGCGTCGACCTGATGCTCCGCATCCGTGATCTGTGCCGGTGTCATGGATTTTCGGAGATCGTTCAATACAGCGGGGCTGTCGTGGAGGGAATCCTGCGCAAGCAGCAGCCACTTGTACGCGGACACCGAGTCGCTCTGAACTCCCTCCCCCTTCGCCAGCAGGACTCCCAGACAATACTGCGCTTTGACCACTCCTTGTTGTGCGGCCAATTCGTAGTAATGGGCTGCCAAGGGCAGATCGGGGGCGACTCCCTTCCCGGCCTGGTACATGCGGCCGACGTCGTATTGCGCATCGGCGTGCCCCTGATCGGCGGCAGCTTTGAACCAGCGCAGAGCTTCCGCTTGGTCAACCGCAACCCCCTGGCCAAGCACATAACGCGCTGCTAGTCCGAATGCACCGTCCTTTTGACCCTGGTCGGCCGCCATCCTGTACCATTTCACGGCTTGCGGATAGTCGGCCGGAACCAAAGTTCCGCCGGAAAAAATGTCGCCGAGCATGGCTTGTGCACGACTATCGCCCAATTCGGCCGCTCTTTCGTAGCGCTGAACCGCAGCTGATATGTCGGGCTTGGATCCGTCCTGGGGATGCAGGGACCGATACGCCAAGTCCAGGAGCGCGGGGATCACGTCCTGGTCCGCTGCCTTGACGAGCCATTCCAGAAATTTCTGATCATCGCGTTGCACGCCGTCCCCACGCCCATAGATGAGCGCCAAGTTATATTGAGCAGTTGCTCCCCCCGCTTCCGCCGCCCGACGAAACCAGGTTATCGCGGCGTCCATGTCCCGCGGGACGCCATCGGCCGTGGCATACATGGTCGCAATGTTGGTGGCCGCGTCGACCGAACCGTGCTGTGCGGCCTTGCGGTACCATGCCAGGGCTTCTCCCGGATTTGGCTGCGGCATGCCGATTCCAGCCGCATAAAAGATTCCGAGCGACTCTTCAGCAGCCACGAACCCTTGATCCGCGGCGCGATGGAGCAGGCGAAGCGCTTCAGACTCGTCGTTTCTTAGAAGGACGGCGCTGTGATAGGCGAGTGCCAGTATGGTCTCCGCTTCAGGATCGCCAGCTTCTGCTTTTTCGTCCAGGACCTTGAGATCATCCAGGCCGAGAGCCCGAGCCTTGGAAAGCAACTCGTACTCGCTCGGCTGCGCACTCGACAGCGTTTGTGGCCGGTCCGCACGTCGTGCGGTTGGCGAGTTGAGAGAGGCAGGTCCGCCCTGTTTCAGAGACGATTGGCGATCAGAATCAGCCGGGTGAACTTCCGCGACTGCTTTTCCAAATCGGACCCTAATCGACAACTTGTTTCCCTCCGATCGTAGTTCAGGCTTCAAAGGCTCTTTCAAATCGATGACAATGCGGCTCATCGGAGGACTAGATCGAAACAGCGAAGCTCTCACGGCCACGATGGGACCGTTGTTTACCGGAGTCCGTCGGTTTGGTCCTGCCAGGCCGAAGCCAGGAAAGTCGAAAACCAAACGGTCAGGATGTTCAAGCCGGGCAGCCTCGGGAATAATTGGAGCGTCCGTCGTGACCTCGATGGTCAGACCCTCATTATCACTGCCCAGCAGGATGTCGCGGATTGTGCCCCTCGAACTCGCGGCATCGGTAGGCTTGGGAATGGAATCCTGCCCAACGACTGGAGCGAGCCCTAACATCGCACAGAACGCAATGGTGCGGGTTGCGGCCGATCTGCGCATTCTCTCACTGCGGGAACCGATAACCCGGCTTCAGTTGGCAACGGTAAATGTTGGTCTGATCACGATTGACGCCCAACGTGCAACTGGCCCAACTCAGGAAAAGACCGGGGCCAAGCGGAAAGATGATGGTTTCTCCGGCGATGTCTGCTTCGAGGGTCACGCCCTCCGCATTTGCGGGCAAGGTGAAATTGAACGCCGGACCGAAGACTACCGGATACGACTGGTGGTCAATCTGACTCTGCATGACGTGCACAACCTCGGCCTCCACCAGGAACGTGGTGGTGTCCGACCAGTTGCGAGCGACTGCCGTGATCTTCTGGGTTGATCGGGAGAAGCGTTCAGACTCGATCCTCGTGAACGGGCATGGAC
>Ga0137418_10004822_pt1 | contig 12354 bp, 12 predicted proteins | sample CZODoug3_1_2_16f_FD_122242 | JGI IMG/M metagenome (GOLD analysis project Ga0137418, IMG submission 122242) | Vadose zone soil fungal communities from Angelo Coast Range Reserve, California, USA - CZODoug3_1_2_16fungal (Hybrid Assembly) | ecosystem: Environmental > Terrestrial > Soil > Vadose... | reverse complement strand
CCTGTGGGTAGGCGGAGCTTGTACCGGCTCCAATGGCGTTGGTATGAGCCTCGATGGAAGCAGCGAATCCTACGGCACGGGACAGCAGCAGAACGTTAAGGTCACCGCAATCAACGGCGCGCAGGTCACTATCTCTCCCGGATTTTATATGAGTAACTGGCAGATAAGTCAAAATCCTCAAGTCTACTGGTTCGGTGCTCCTATCACGGGTGTTGGTATTGAGAGTCTGCATATAAATATGTCATCTGCGCCGGGCGTTCCCATTGATTTCATGGCTGCGGTTGACAGTTGGGTGAAGGGCGTTTCCACCGACTCGATAGCAACCGGAGCTAGGGCACACGTCAGGCTGATTCAGTCGCGCAACCTTGCCGTAGTCGATAGCTTCTTTAACGGCGCGGGTGGCAGTGGGCAGTTGAACTATGGAGTCGAATCCTACGACTGCTCTGATTGCCTAATTCAGAATAACATTGTTAATAATATTGTCACACCAGTAATAGTTAACACGGGGACGACAGGATTAGTTGTTGGCTACAACTATATCAACGCGCAAGGTTCCGGTGCCCACGATATTCAACTTCACCAGGAAGGCGTCGCCATGGTCCTGCTGGAAGGCAACACTGCTGGGACTGTTTTGGCGGATACCTTTCATGGAACAAATCTTCTAACGACCATTTTTAGGAATAGGCTCATCGGCTCAGGGGTAAGTGCTATCGACATCTGGTCCGGCGACAGGTACTTCAGCATTCTTGGCAACGTGTTGGGGAACTCAGCCAGCATTCGATACGAGTCCAGTGACCCAACGGCTCCCGCTCAAGGGTGGGATATGAATGTTTTCCGCTTCGGGTTCCCCTACATCGACACGTCTACCTCCTTCGCGCGTTGCGGAGGAGCTATCCCATTCGATCTTCTTGTTCCTCAATCCACGTTTCGTTGGGGAAACTACGATACGGTAACTGGAACTGTGCGGTTCGTCGGCGCCGAAGTGCCAACTGGCTTGAGCCTATTCGCCAATGCTTTGCCAGCGAGCCAAGCGCTGCCAGCCTCTCTCTACCTTCCGGCGAAGCCGAGTTGGTGGCCACCGGCGAAACCATACCCCGCAGTCGGACCGGATGTGACCGGAGGAAATGTGTTAGGTGTAGCTGGGCATGCCTACACGATTCCGGCACTGGACTGCTATAGCTCCATCAGTGGGAACGTCGCGAGCTTCAACGCGGCGGCGTGCTATCCACAATCCGGGTCAACGTCCGCGCCTGCCCCTCCAACGAGCCTCGCTGGCATTGTCCGTTGATTTTCCCTCACGCTGCAGGCGATTTTAAAGCAAGAATGATCCGTGCACGGAGTAACCGTGTGATGCCACACATCATCTGGACTGCCAGTTCCGTTTGTGAGTCGACTGTAGGACCGCTAGCGAGACCACCAGAACCTAGGTCGGTCATAAACTGCGTGGATCTCGCCATTCACAACACAGGTTTGCACAAGGTGTTCATTGTCGGGAAGAGTCTACATTTGCAAGGACGGCTTTGTAGCCCCACCGGATTGCGCGGGTTGATTAACCCGGCGTTCGACTAGGCGGTTCACCAAATCCAAATATTCATTTTTTCTTACGTCCCAGTTGTTCTGTTGGACGAAGCTCATTCCACGCGCTCGCAAGCTATCGCGTCTCGCCGAGTCATGCATCAGTTCCAGTATCTTTGTAGCCATGTCATCGACGTTCTCGGACTCGAAGAACTGAATCAAGTCTTTGAAATATAGCTCGTGGACGCGTGTATCGGAAGCAAGTACCGGCACACCCATCGCCATGAATTCTAGTATTTTGGTACTCAGGGCCTCATTGGCGAAGGAGCGCTTGCGCTTAGGCTCGACGCCCAAGTCGACATTGGCCATGATCTCGGCCACTTTTTCGATCGGAACACCTCCCGTAATAGTCACCCGATCCCCGAGACCATGCTGGCCGGCCATAGCCAGGAGTGGGTCACGTTCAGCACCGTCACCCAAAATGAGGAATTTGAGGTTCGGGGCCCTGTCCCGGAGTTGTGCCATGGCACTGATGACCAGATCTACGCCCTGGTGCGAGCTAAGCGTTCCTGGATAGCACATAACAAACCATCGGTTGGCCGCGTCTGTTCGCGGACGCCAATGGAAGATTGCCGGATCAGGATAGTTGAGTATGGTACTGCAGCGCTCCGGGCATCCCGACCGGCGGACTAATCTCTCATGCCACAGATGGTTCGCAATTATGACGTGGTCGGAGTAAGTGACAGACAGTTTTTCTACCAGCAAGAGCAGTCGAAAAACAAGCGAGCCATGACTGACCTTGAACTTGCTCGCATACAACTCGGGAACGATGTCGTGGATGTCAAGAATTATCTTTGCGCCCATCAGCCGCGGGATAAGTGTGGAGAAGACCTGAAAATCCGGCACCGAGTGAACATGGATGATGTCATAACGCGCTTTCAGGTGGCGCCGAGTCAGTGCCCAGGTCGAAAGCAGAAAGAACGTCAGCAATCTCTTCAGGTAAGTCAGGGGGGTCTTTTCGTTCTTCACACGCTTCTGAATGCGGAGGACTTGCACGCCCTCAATGATTTCATAGGCCTTTTGCCCCTGCCTTCTTAAAACGATCGCGTCCACCTCGTTTCCAGCCTTGACTAACGTCTCGGCATAACGCCGCACGCGATTGTCGCTCTCATAAAACGTATAGGCGACCATGCAAACTCTCACAACCTTGTCCTCCTACTTCTTTCAAATACCCACGCGCTGGGACATTACACGTTCGAAGTTGCTCCCTCGCAATTACCGGACCAGCGGTTTCAAAAATGGGCGGCCCGCACTGCTTAGCGTCGACTTGAGACAATTCAGGGTAATGTCCCTCAATTGAAGATCAGAGCGTCCACAGAGTAAAATTTCGTCAGCTATCCTGCGCATATACCACGCTCCGTTCGCTGGCAAGCGATTTTTCATAGACCTCTTCGGGCTCATATACGACGACGCGACTACCTGCATTGGAGAAGGTAAACGGAACTCTCAGAAACCTTTTCAGTCGGATTCTTAACTCTTCTTGCCGTTCTGGTGGTACGAAAAACAGCATAAAGCCGCCGCCACCAGCGCCCAGTAGCTTCCCTCCAAGGGCACCAGCGCTGATTCCGGCCTCGTATACTTCGTCGATACTGGCGTTCGTGATCTTTTGTGTTAACGACCTCTTGATTTGCCAGCTCTCATGCAGCAATCGGCCAAAGTCATCCAATGAACGACTGGCGGTAGTGAGAATAGCCTCAGCCTCGCTAACCAGCTGTAACATCATATCCAACTCCCTCTTCTTGTGAGGCGTCATTCTTAGCTGCTCTTGGGCGATTTCCGAAGCCGTTCGGGAGAACCCTGTAAAGTAGATCACCAGGTGTTGCTGGAGCTCTGCAAGCTTGCTTTGTGAAATTAACATCCGCTTCACGTCGATGGTTCCGTCTGGATGGAAGTTGATGCGATTGAACCCGCCATATGCGGCACTGACTTGATCTTGGGCGCCGACAGCCTCCCGGACCAGGTCCTGCTCCACGTGTATGGCGTCCATGGCCAGTGAATGCTTATCGCGCATCTGGCCTTTGAGCGCATAGAGACTGAGGAGGAGCCCCACCGTAAACGCGGAACTCGTACCCAAACCGGTTCGGGCAGGCAGGTCGGCTACGTGATGGACCTCGACTCCCTCGTTGATTTCCAGGAATTGCAGGCACGCGCGAACCGAGGGATGCTCGATTGCGTTGTTGCGATTCACATTCTCCACTTTCGAATAGGAGATGCGGCTGTGGTATTCGAAAAAGGGCGGCAATAGCCGGGTCGTAATATAGCAGCACTTATCGATGGTCGTCGACAACACCGCGCCACCATATTCGCGATACCAGACCGGATAATCAGTGCCGCCTCCGAAAAATGAGATTCGAAGGGGAGTGCTAGTGATGATCATGGGATTTATCCTTCACCTATCGCGAGAATTTCCGCGGCGACATGCATGGAGTTCATGCCTACGGATACTTAAGAACCAAACGGACTGGCCGAAGAGTCGCGATTTGCGAGTCGAAAAAGGGCCTTGTCCCAGAGCCTCGCAAAAGACCACTTTGATTGACTCAGAAAGACTTGCGCGCGACTGGCGAGGGCCCGTCCAAAGATGGATTCGATCCAGGAGTATTTCCATGACAATTTCGGGACACTCAATTTTCCTCCCAGTTCCTCTGCCCGCTGCTGCATTTCCTTGACCAGGTCGAGTCTTTTCGGATAGAAGAAAACCAGCCAGTTTTGCAGATACTTCTCACAGACAGCCCGAACCCTCGGACTGTCCTCCAACGACCGCAAATAATCTATATGTAATTTCATGGAACGCCATTGGGCGTCGAGTTTTCTGTCCGATCGGCCGACGTAGCTAAGACTACTGGCCCCGGAGGCGCGGTAGTACACCTTCACTCCCGGAACAAAGCGCACGCCATTGCTTTGCAGAAGTACGCGGCAGAAATACTCGCCATCATCGTCTCCCAGCAGTTGGGTGTTCCAGGGACCGGCAGCTTCAGTCAATTTACGACTCACTAGCCACGTGGCGGTCTGCATGTGAAAGTTTTGTCCCATCTTACGCAGGAGCCATTCGGTGGGAGACAGATCAGCCCAAAGCGGCGTCGGGATAAACTCCGCTCGATAGTATCGGTAGAAGAAGTTCCCCCATGCTGAAGAGACTAGCGTCTGTTTGCTTTGACACTGGTCCAATACTTCCATCTGCCTGGCGATCTTGTCAGGACTCAAGAGATCATCGGCATCCAGCCACTGAATGAAGTCCCCTTGGCTAAGGGAGAAAGCCGTGTTTCTGGCCGCTGCAGCTCCCCGATTCTCCTGCGTGAACACCCGAACGCCCTTCGCTTGAAACCTCCGAGCGACCTCGAGTGTACGGTCGATGGAACCATCATCGACGACGATGATCTCCTTTCGATTCCAGGTTTGTGCAATCGCCGAGCGAAGTGTGTCGGCGATCCACTCCTGTGCATTGAAGGCGGGGATAAGAATTGAAACCAAGGGTTTCAAGATGGCCGTCTCCTGAGCAACGCTGCATATATGTTGCAGGTCAACTCTGCCGCCGAATCCCAGGAATGTCGTTCTTTGCCATAATCACGGATGTCCTGGCGCCGTCGGTCCAGTTGCTTGTACACGTCGCTCGCAAAATACATCTCGGTCGCCCGCGCCAGATCAGTTGGATCGCCGGGCTTACACAAGAAGCCCGTCCGGCCCTCGATTATGTCTTTGTCGAAAGACCCAACATCGGTCGCGATCACGGGTAAGCCAAAACTATATGCCAAGAACAGCACGCCACTTTGATAGATCTGCGTATAAGGCAGTGCTAGAACATCGGCGGCTTTGAAATACAGTTCTGTTTCCTCATCCGGAATATATTCGATTTTGGAGATGACTCGTTCCCGGTTCCCGTCGCCGCTGATCGTCCGCTGGATTCCTTCCAAATACTCTTCGGCCCCCTTCTTCGGTTTGCCGGCGATGATCAGCCGATAACCTGTATTTCTCACCGTGATCTGCTGAAATGCGGCGATGAGAAATTCGAGGCCCTTGTAGGGCCCGATTCTGCCAAAGAACAGGATCGTTTTTTCGTCGTCGCTGATGCCCAGCCGCCGCTTTGCCTGCGCAGTGGTCAGGCAGGTGTTCGGCACAGAATTATTAACACCAAAGGGGATAACAGTGATCGCTACCTTCTGAACGCCAAACTCCTCGCAAAGCTCGCTTTTCATCTTTTCCGTATGAACGAAGATGTGATCCGCAAGTCGATATTGCACTTTCAAGGTAAGACGGTTGAGCGGCGTGTCGTTCGAATCCCTTTTGCTCGCATTAATATTGTGCGCGGTCAAAACGATCTTCTTTCCAAGGAGTTTATAATAGAGCATGAGAAGGGTCCGGTCAAAGAACTGGAATCTGTTGTTCCACAGAATATGGAGAATCTTCGGTTTGGCAATCGCGGCGTAGCGAATAAGTCTCGCATAGTAGATCAATACCCTGGCTGTCTTTTTTCCGAGACTGACTTGCGGTTGCTGATTTCCCCGCAGATTCAGAAAGTTCAGTTTGGCATGGGCATGAAGCTCAGGGTGATCCACCGCATCGCCACCGATCACATCCAGATACACTCCTTTTGACACAAGCACCGTTGCCAATCCGTATACGTAGGGCCTGTCAAAACCGCCTGTGAGCAATCCGATTTCAAGCTGCGCTCGCGGACTGGCTGGTTTGCCGGAATGTCCAATTTCCTTAGCCAAGGTATTTAGAGACGTTGCCATCGCCGCCCTTATTTGTGCCCCAATCCATGGCACGTTTTCCAAAACACTTCGATACTCTTCTCTTTGACATGTTCGAGCATCTGCGAGAATTCCCGCGGACCGAGCCATCGGTCTAGTAACAACCCATGCTGGAGATTTTCAGCGCAGTTAAATTTTCCATTGCTTTCTAGTCGTTCCAGTAACTCAACGCACTTCAATCCTTCTCGCCTGAACTCAGGTAAATTTACCTCAAAGGAAAGAAATGGAACGGGGCGCTGCATGCCTCGTAGGACGTTCAATTCATAACCTTCGACATCAATCTTGACCAGATCTATTTTCTGCTGGTTTCGAATATATTTCGAAAGCTTGTCGGCTTTCGTCTTCAGTTCGACATTACCGCCGCGGTCGCTGCGTGTCTGCCGCGACTTGACGTTGTTTGGTTTGCTCGCGGCGTCACAGTTGTTTGCCACTGGCCTCGGGCAGATTTGGGTCGGCTCGAAGACAGCCCCTTCGGATTCGCTCCCGCTCAGCCTGTTCGCGACATGGATCCCCGAACTATGCGCGCTGCGTCATGAACTCGCGGGAGTTCGTCAAGAGGCGGCGCTCGTGGGGAGGGAGGTCGCGGGCGTGCATGAGACTCTCGGTCACGTCGAGCAAAAGGTCGCTGAAATCAAGAAGGAGACGAGCAGCGATCCACGCAAGGAGCTGGCGAACCTCGGTATTCAATGGACTACGGATGCATTCGTAGAGGCTTTGGAGACGAGCGATGCGCGAGCCGTGAAATTGTTTCTGGCTGGGGGCATGAAGGCGGAGACGGATCACAAGGGCGCATCGGCGATCGTCTATATCTTACAGCCAAGCCTGCCGGACCCGGTGCCGATGCTGCAATTGTTTGTTGATGCCGGCTACGATCCGAACTCGAAGTTGATCGACCATCGCGTGCTTTCGCACTACGGCGATCATCTGCCGCCCCACTTTGAGGCGCCGGGCCTTCCCGAAGAATATGCGGCGTGGCAAAGGACGTTCGCCGGGCCGGCGCTGTTGTGGATTGTCATTCGCAGCACCTATATGACCGTCACGGATTCCGACCGCCATGCGATCCAATTTCTACTGCAGCACGGAGCGAACACGCAGCTTTGCAAGGAGTATCTCAAAGCGATGGCAGAGAGCTTGAGCCAATATCCTGCGTACCAGGAGATCGCTAAGCTCATTCAATAGACGCGGTCGTATCCGGATTAGGAGCAAAGATACCGACTCCTTAGGGTGCCCAGGTCCACTGAGAGCGGCCCATAGATTCCGATGAGTTCGACCTGCGCCCCTTCATCCAGGATAGACTGCAGCCGCCGCCATGCGGCCTGTCGTCTTGAGAGAGCGTAGGCGTGCGATATTCGCTATCCGCTCCACCTGCTCCGACCCAGGAGGCTCCATGCATCGGTCCCGGCACCCTGTCCATCTGGCATTCCCCTGGCTTCTCACCATCGCGACCCTTCTCGTCATCTCGGGCTGCAAGGGCACGACACCCATCAAGACCCTTCTGGACGATCCCGGGCTAAACAACGGCAAGCAGGTACAAATAGCGGGAGAGGTGACGAAGTCCCCTGCGATCCCGGGACCCGACGCTTTTGAGGTCGACGACGGAACCGGTAAGCTCTTTGTGCTCTCGAAGGAACACGGGACTCCGCGGGAAGGCACCAAGGTCGTCGTGAAGGGCGTCTTTTACGCTGCGATCTCGTCCAAGACCCAAACGTTCGCGGCCGTCGTGGAGGGGATGGAGTTCCCCGCGCGGTAATCCGGCGCCCTCACATTCCGAACGCTACCGCGTAGCACAGTGCTTCTTGCTGTACGCCTGGAGCGAGGTTTGGGAATTCAACTAGTGTGGTCAAGCTGCCATCCCTCACGAATCCACATTTTTCAAGAACCCGCCATGATGCTCGATGCTGTGGGTGACAGAGCGCATAGAGCCGCGTTACACCGATTTGCCGAGCGACCCCAACGACGGCTCCAAGCGCCTCAGTGGCATAGCCCACTCCCCAGGCATCCTTCGCAAGCACATAGCCGGTGGCCGCTTGCTGTGGTCCGTCGAAACTCAGGCCTGTGCCTCCCAGCAGCCGACCGTCGCTGCGTGAGCGTATCAAGTAGGGCCCCGCTGGCCATCGCTCCCACTCTCCGGCGCTGAACTGCACGAAGGCCTGAGTGTCAGCAACCGACTCATGCCTCGGCCAGCCCAAGAACTTGGTTACATCCGGATCACTCGCGTAGCGCTCGAAGATCAACGCGGCATCAGCAGGTGCTGGTCGCAGCAGCTGTAGACGCGTCGTTTCGATTTGGGCCGTCGCTTTCACAAGGTTTGACTCCGTTCAGCGGGCTAACTAGTCGACTGCTCTTCGTATTCGGATACGAGGCGAACAGGCCGCATAATACCCTCATCTCGCCGCCTCGGCCATCCACGATCACCCTCCACTCCCTCTCAAGACAGACCGCGAGCAGGGGGTGACCACCCGGGCTTCGACTCTTTTTCGCCGACCGCCCTCCGACGAATTCCCTCAACCCGCAGACCATTCATGTCGAAAAACCCGGAGCGTCTCCATCCGTGATCGTCCAAGGAGTCCTCCGCGTGCCACTACGCCCCAAAATCCTGGCAGTCGACGACGAGCCAACAAACCTGGCCATCATCGAGGAGCTTCTCGGGGACGAGTACGACATCAGGATGTTGTCCGATGCGCGGACGGCACTGGACATCGCCAAGCGGTGGAAACCGGCCCTCGTTCTGCTCGACATCATGATGCCCGTCGTCAACGGGTACGACCTGTGCCGGATGCTTCGCGCGGAACGGGCACTCAGGCACCTCAAGGTGGTTCTGGTCTCCGGGAACGCGAAAGCCGAGGAACGCGTCCGCGGATTCGAGGCCGGCGCCGACGATTACATCGTGAAGCCGTTCTCGCCGGACGAATTCCTCGCCAAGGTGCGCATCTTCCTCAGGTTGAAATCCGTGGAAGAGGTGGACGAATTTCAGAACAGGCTGCTGACCCTCCTCGGCCACGAGCTCCGGACTCCGCTGACCGAGATTTTCGCACCCGCCGAGATGCTCTCCTCTCAGGACCCCATAACTTATTCGGACCGTCGACAACTCGGCGGAATCATCCTGACGGGCGCCACCCGCCTCCTTCGATTCATTGACAGCGCAACCTTCCTCGCCTCGATCCGGAGCGGACAACTCTCGATGGAGTGCGTCGCGACCGACTGCGTCCCGCTGATCCATCAGGCCATCGCATCTGCTCACGATCGACTCGCAGTCCGCGGCTGCAACGTGCAGATCGAGGGCCCCGCTTCCCTTGTCACCTGCGTCCACCCGGGCCATCTCTTCACGATCTTCGACTCAATCCTCGACAATGCGATCCGCTTCAGCCGGCGCGACGATTCCATTCGGATTCGGATCGGACCCGACCCGCTGCGGCCCTTCGTCTCATTCATGGACCACGGACCGGGAATCGACCCCGATCACGTCGCCACACTCTTCGACGGACTCGACGTTCCGGACACGGATTACCAGTCGTCGGGCCACGGCCTGAGCCTCGTGATCGCGCACAGCCTCATCTCGGCCATGGGCGGAGATCTCTCGGTCGAATCCAGGGCTGGGTACGGCTCCGAATTCCGGGTCACGCTGCCCCTCGTCCAACGGTCTGTCGGAGTACTTCGATAAGTTCAAGGGATCGCGTATGTTCCCCGCGCGGTCGCCGGCTCCCAGCCCGCGCCCACGGCCTGCCAGGACCCGCCCCGAACTAAACATCACCCCCCGAACTACCGATCAAATCAGGAAATAGGTCTGCCGACGCTTTCCTTCTCCGAGGACCAGCATGGAACGTACTCGCGTTCTCGTCGTCGATGACGAACAGACGGTTCAGTACGTGCTGACGACGCTGCTCCGGGAGGAGGGCTATGAAACCGAGGCGGCCGGATCTGCGGAGGAGGCGCTCACGAAACTCGAGCGAGGTCCGATCGCCGTCGCGTTCCTCGACATCGTTCTCCCTGGGATGAACGGAATCAGCCTCCTCGAGCGTATCAAGGAACGCGATCCGGACGCGGAGGTCATCGTGATGACCAGCCAGTCCTCCGCGAAGACCGCCATCGAGGCTCTCCGCAAGGGAGCCTACGACTACATCGACAAGCCCTTCGAGCTGGACCATGTCATCGCCGTCGCCGAGCGAGCGGCATCCCAGCGGCTCCTCCGTCTGGAGAACCGACGGCTTCATGAAGCGCAGGCGCTGCAGAACAAGGCTCTCGAGGAGGCCGTGAAGCGTCTGGGCTCCCTGAATTCCGCCGGCACGGCACTCGCCGCCTTTACGTCCATCCAAGATCTCCTCGACTTCATCGTGGAGCTGGTCTCGAAGGAGCTGGACGCGGAACGCGTGTCGCTGATGCTCATCAATGAGCATGGCACGGAGCTCTCGATCGCCGCCTCCTGCGGCCTCGGCCACAAGATCGTGACCCAGACCCGCGTGCCGCTGGGGGCGGGAGTCGCCGGCCGCGTGGCCATGGAGGGGAAGCAGCTCTACTCGAACGGCGACCCGACAGACCCGGCGGCGGAGGCCGGGGGCCATCCCGGCGCCCACGGGCCCTTCGCCTCCATCCCGATTTCCGTAAGCGTTCCCATTCGGACGCTGACGAGCGTGCTCGGTGTCCTGAACGTCACCGGCCGCCGCGAGAGCAGGCCGTTCGACCAAGAGGACAGCTCGTACCTCTCGGCTCTCGCGGGCCAATTGGCCGTCGCTCTGGAGCGCGCGCGCCACGCGGACAGCCTCCAAGCCGCGTACGACAACCTGCGGCGCGCTCAAGACGAGCTGGTCGCGACCGGCCGTCTCAAAGCCATCGGAGAGATGGCGGCCGGTGTGGCCCATGACTTCAACAATCTCCTGAACGGCATCCTGGTCAACAGCCAGCTGATTCAACGCGATCTGGACCAGGATCGAGCCTCGCCCGAGCGTGTTCGGAAGCAGGCCGGCATGGTCGAGAAGCTGGCGCTCCAGGGCGCGGATGCGGTACGGCGCCTTCAGGACTTCGCCGAAATTCGAAGAGACCGGCCCACCGAGCGGGTGGATCTGAATGATGTCGCTCGCGGAGCGGTGGAGCTGACGACGCCCAAGTGGCAAGGCGAGCTGGGCGCGTCGGGCATAGGCATCGAGGTCGAGGTGCTCCTTCCATGGGTCCCTGCCATTTCCGGAAATGTCCGCGAGTTGACGCAAGCGGTCAGCAATCTGATCTTCAACGCGGTCGAGGCCATGCCGACGGGTGGATGGATCCGGATCGTCACCTCCGAGGACGACCGAGGTGTCCGCCTCACCGTTTCGGACACCGGCTGCGGAATGAGCCAAGAAGTCCAGGACCGCTTGTTCGAAAACTTCTTTACGACCAAGGCTCATGGACAAGGACTCGGCATGAGCGTCGTGCGCGGGATCATTCGGCGCCTGGGCGGGGAGATCGAGATCGAGAGCCGTCCGGGCCAAGGCACATCGATCGCCCTCGTCTTCCCACCGGCGGGTCCGCCCGCCACCGCCGACGAGCCTACGGTCACGGTCCATCCCGTCATACGCGCGGAGCGCGGCAGGATCCTGGTCGTCGATGACGACGAGATTAACCGGGAAATCTGCGTCGAGGTTCTGGAGCCGCTCGGCCATCAAGTCCAACGCGCGTCCAACGGGAGTGAGGCGGTGGAACTGATCGCCCGCGACCGCTTCGATCTGGTGATTACCGACTTGAGCATGCCGGGGGCGTCGGGATGGGACGTCGCGAGGCAGGTGAAGGCAGCGTCCCCCTCCACGCGCGTCATGCTCCTGAGTGGTTGGAGCGTTCAGCAGGATCCAGAGCAGACAAAGGCCGCGGGAATCGACCTGGTGCTATCGAAGCCCGTCCAGGTCAATGAGCTGGCCCAGGCCGTCCAACGGCTCCTCCTCGATCGGCGGCCGGGCCCGCAACCTGTCGGTGAGGAGTCGAGCCGAGTCCCGTGAAGTCCCGGCGTCTCCAGCTTTCAAAGGCCGCGGGGCTTCTGGCAGCCAGTCTAGCGATTCTCTCCTCG
>Ga0137418_10004821_pt1 | contig 12356 bp, 10 predicted proteins | sample CZODoug3_1_2_16f_FD_122242 | JGI IMG/M metagenome (GOLD analysis project Ga0137418, IMG submission 122242) | Vadose zone soil fungal communities from Angelo Coast Range Reserve, California, USA - CZODoug3_1_2_16fungal (Hybrid Assembly) | ecosystem: Environmental > Terrestrial > Soil > Vadose... | reverse complement strand
AGAAAGCCCAGCGAGTCTTCGAGAAGAATTCTCCGCCGCGTTAGCACCGCCGCCTTGCGTAGCGCGGCTGTATACCAGCCGTGTGACTGGATTTCCTCTTTGAAGAACCACTGCACGCCCGCAGCATGTTGCAGCGATCCGCCGGTTCGCAGCTCGTACCGGATTTGCTCGGCCGTGTGTTTTGGTGTGCTCGCCGGCGGCATAGGATACAAGCTCGTGCTTACACAGGCTCCGCCACAGTTTGTCGAATCGTCTTATCGTAAATCCAAAGCAGCGCAGTTGTGGCCACGCCGACCGCGGTCACGGCCCACCAGATTCGGTGCGGCTGGTGCTGCACTTCGCCGAAGTGGTGTATGAGCTTGCCCCCAAACCACCCGCCTAACAACGATCCGATCCCGAGGGGCAAAAAGGCAAAGCCCATATACGTGCCCTGTTGCCCCGGTGGCGCAAGACGCGAAATATATTCGTAGTAGCGCGGAGTCTGCGTGATTTCCCCGAGTGCCACCACGATCATGGTGGCAATCACCATGGGAATCGTAGGATGGCCCACTAAGAACAGCCAGGCCACGCCTGTAATCAGCGTGCCCAATGTAATCGCCGTAAAAGCCGGAATGCGCCGGGTGAGAAGGCTGACGACCATCTGTAGTGCAATCACTGTCAGCGGACCAGTCACCAGCAGGAGCTCTGTATCGGCGGTGGCGTCAATGTAGTTGTGGACATAGAGCGGCAAAGCGATGAAGAGCTGCCAAAACACAATCCAGTAGCCGGAGAAAATCAAGAGAAACAACATGAAACGCGGATTGCCAAGTACTGTTCCGAAGTTTTTGGCAGTCTGCTCCAAGCTGGGCGCTTCGGTTTCGCCCGCGCCCTTCGGTTCGTAGAAAAACAGCAGCCCCGCGAAAAACATGACAAACACGCTGAGGGAGGCAACGAGAAAAACACTCTCCACCCGCAAATGCGAGTGCACCCAGGACGCCACAAACGGCCCGGAAGCGGAACCGCAATTCACCAGCGTGTAGTAAATGGAATAGCCAATCGACCGCACGTTTTCCTTGGACGCCCGCGCCGTGGTACCAACCACCGCGGGCTTCACCATCGCAATGCCCAGCGCCGGCAGCATCAGGATGAACGCCACCAACGCGACCAGCGGCACCGCGTTGCGCACCGGAGCGAGCCAGGGGGCGGCGATCGAGCCCAGCAGAAAGTAGGAACAAGCCAGAATCAAGTAAGCCAGCGAGAGTGCCCGCCGAAACCCAAGACGGTCCGCAAGGCTCCCGCCGAAGATCGCCAGGAACCACACCAGCCCGCCAAACAGCCCGGTCAAACTGCTGGCCCGCTCAACACCGAAATTCAAAGACTCATGCAAATAGCGCGCTAGTGACGCGAACGCCGCGTAGTACGAAAGCCGCTCGAACAGTTCCGTAATGTTCGCGACCCAGAAAGGGCGCTCAAAGCCAGTTCGAATCTCGCGCAACTGTTCGGATAGGCTCACTGGGGCTCCTTGAGGTTAGGTCGCAATAGTACACGGCTGAATAGGGCGGGGTTCAAGTGCGGGTCCCAAAAATTGCAGTCCCCAGGCGCACGCAGGTCGATCCCTCTTCTACGGCAATCTCGAAGTCGTGCGACATGCCCATCGAGAGCACCGACATCCCCACGCCGGAAAGCTGCCGATTTACGATGTTGTCCCGGACCTCCCGCAGCTTGCGGAAGTATGGCCGGGCATCTTCAGGGTTTTCGACGAATGGTGGAATGGCCATCAGTCCCTGAATTTCCAGATGATCGAGCTGCGGCGCTGCCAGCAGAATTTCTTCCAGTTCTGGCGACGAGGGCTGCAATCCGGCCTTGGCTTCTTCTCCGCCGATGTTGATTTCGATGAGCACGCGCAGCTTTTTCCCCAAAGTGGCGGCGGCAGCATTCAACCGTTCCACCAGACGCAAGGAATCCCCCGAATCGACGGCGTGGAATAGCTCCGCCGCCCTGGCTGCCTTGTTCGATTGCAAATGTCCGATCAAATGCCACTCGGCATCGGGCAGGTGTGCGAGCCCAGCAAACTTCTCCGCAAACTCCTGGACCCGGTTCTCCCCGAAAACCCGAATCCCAGCCGCATAGGCCTCGCGTACCGCATCAGCAGGGAAGGTCTTGCTCACGCCCATCAGAACAACGTCGTCGACGTTCCGTCCACCCCGGCGCGCAGCCGCAGCAATGCGCTCCCGGATTTCCGTGACGTTGCTGGCAATCGTCATGCAACCAAACTACATCATCGCCGTCGGCGGAGCCGGTTCATCGGGGCTGCCTGCGCTGGAAAGAGGGAGACGGATCATCAGAATCGCCAAGCCCAGCAGAACAACCAGACCCACAAAATATGAGGGGTGCTCCGTGAATTGCGGCCGTGCCCATTTGGGAGCATTGGTCAAGCCCGCCCAGACCAAGCCAAGCAGGGCTTCGCCAACGATGAGCCCGGAAGCGGTCAGTATGCCTGCATTTTCCACGCGCGCAGTTTGCGCCGAATTGTAGCCGCGACGCTGCGCGAGCCAGTCTCCCAGCGACCGAAAAACTCCGCCAATAAAGATGGCAGCGGTTGTTTCAAACGGTAGATACATGCCGACGGCGACCAGCATGGGACTCTTGATTTGCAGCATGATCATGGCAATTCCCATGAAGATGCCCACAATGACAAGCGGCCACGGCATGTCGTGGCCCACAATGCCCAAAGCCAGCGTCGCCATCAACCCGGCTTGTGGCGCGGGAAGTCCTTTATCGCCAAAACCGATCCCGCCCATATTAATGTTTCCTTCGTACAAGACCTTCAACGGCCAATACATCACCAAACTTGCGACGACGACCGCAATAAGTTCCACAATTTGAATGTTTCGCGGGGTTCCGCCAAGGATGTAACCTACCTTGAAGTCCTGAAGAAGTTCGCCAGCCACCGCCGCAGAAACGCATACCACCGCGGCAACCCCTAGCACCGCCGCCACACCCGGCATTCCCGAAACCCCAAGCGCCACCATGAGAAGCGCGGCAATAATCAAGGTGGAAAGCGTCAATCCTGAAATTGGATTGTTGGACGATCCGATCATGCCCACCAGGCTTCCGGAGACCGTTGAGAAGAAAAAGCCAACGACCAGCATGACAACGGCCGCGACGATTGCAGCGCCGAACAGACCCGAGAGATTCATGTATAGGAAGCACATGAGCACAAACATCAGCCCGATCAGTCCGAAGACCAGCTTGAAACTCATGTAGCGTTCCGTGCGTACTAACTTCGCCTGCTGGCCGGCTGTTTGCCTCAAATCGGCGAATGCCCTACCGATGCCGGAAGTCAAACTGTTGCGCATTTTGAACAGAGTGTAGGCGGCGCCCACAAGCATTCCGCCCACGGCAATTGGACGAACAATAAAGAGCCATACCGCTCCTGCCATTGCGGCCCAGTCGTCGGGCGTGCCGCTGGGTACAAACTCGCGAAGGCGAGGTCCGAGAAAGAACATTAGGAGTGGCACCATCAATCCCCAGGCCAAGACGCCGCCCGCGAACTGGAGCGCCGCCAGCCTAAGGCCTATGATGTAGCCGACACCAAGATAGGCAGGGCTTACGCTTGGCGCTGCGACCGTGCTCATGCCGCCCGTGCCGATGATGTTGGTTGTCCCAAGCCTGCCCAAGCGAACCTGGCTCGTCCCGAAGCTGCCGACATTGAAGTTAAAACCCTGATTGTCTGCGAAGAGCCCCAGGCGGGCCAACATGAACACCACGCCGCCCACTCCGACATTCCAGAAGAGATACTTGGCGGCTTTCGCGCTGCTCTGCCCAGCTTTGTGGATCTCCGAGGCAGCCACAGATTCAGGGAAAGGCAGTTCCGGGTCCTCCACCATGCCTCGCCGGACGAGAGAGACGAACAGCACGCCCAAAATGCTACCTACTGTCATGAGGGCAGTCGATTTCCAGTAAGCGTCACCGGGAAGAAACGAGGGCCAGGCCTTTGCAATCAGAAAGGCCGGGATGGTGAAGATTGCGCCAGCAGCCACCGATTCGCCAATTGATCCCGCCGTTCGTGCGATGTTCTCTTCGAGCAACGTTCCCTTCCAGGCACGGACCGCCGCCATTGAAATTACGGCTGCCGGATAGGTGGCTGCGATTGTGATCCCAGCATGCAGCCCCAAGTAAGCGTTGGCCGCCCCCAGCACGACGCACAACACCAACCCCAAAAGCACGGCGCGAAGGGTGAATTCCTTCATTTCCATGTTTTCGGGAACGAAGGGACGAAACTTCCTTAGAGGATCTGGGTTCGGGCTGCTTGGCGTCGTCATTCGGCTAAGTCCTCAGGATAGAACGATTTCTAGGCCACGCCGCGCACGTTACCACGCGGCCCGATGCTTTTACAAGCTTCGTCTTTCGTTTGCGCTGCACTATCTTCTGGCGAAATTCACAACTCTTATCGCGCAGCTGTGTTATCACAATAGTATGTAGTATGGCCGACACAGTAACCAGTCTGTCGGCCAGAGGCCCCGAAATGACAGCCTTCCACTGCCGCGACTGTGGCCGCAAAGAGGCCCATCTATCGCGGAAGCGTAGTATTTTTGAGCGCCTGGTTTTGCCCGTTTTCCTCCTGCGTCCTGTGCGTTGTGCCCACTGTTTTCGGCGTCAGTATATCCCCGTTTTTTGGGAGATTTCCGGCCGCGTCCAGCATCCCGACCCGCCGAAACCGCCGCGGCAGATGGCTGCCTAGCGGCGACCCTGGAGTGTAGACCTGCGGTGCGTTGCGCGTTGACGGCCGGGGCCGATATACTTTGAGAACTGGCAGGCTCGAACCTCCAATCGGGCTTCGCGTGCAGGAGGCCGTCTTCAGCAGTAGCGTCGACGAGGCTCGGGCTACCGGTGTTAGCCGCGCAAGTGTCGGGGTAACTATTGCCGTTTGGTTGAGTCGGGCGGCGCGTCCTCTGGCGGACACAGCCTTCACGCTTCTCTTTCCTGCCGACTGCCGCATTTGCGGCGAACCGCTGGTTCAGGCGTCTCGCTTGCCGGTTTGCCAAGCGTGCCGTGATTCCGTTCTATCTATCCGCGGCAACCTCTGCGCGATTTGCGGCGAGCGCATGGTCACCTTTTCGCGTGTCGAGACTGAGCCTGAACCCTGCGGCATGTGCCGCCGCGCGATGCCCGCCTATTCTCGCGCCTTGGCCTTTGGCGCCTTCGAAGATACACTGCGCGAGACCATTCATTTGTTGAAGTACGATCGCGTGCTTCCGGCGGCGGATTTTCTTGGCGGAAAACTCAGAACTGCTTTCTGCCAGCTTCCGGCGCTGGAATCCAAAGGCTGGCTCGTGGTTCCTGTGCCCCTGCACGCACGCAAGCTGCGGCAGCGGGGATTCAATCAGTCTGAGCTCATCGCGCGCGCCGCTTTCAAGCACAAACCGGTCGTCGCTGAGTTGAATACTAAGTGTCTGGTACGCCAAAGAGAGACCGTCCCGCAGGCCGGGCTTACCCGGCACCAGCGCCGGGAGAACATTCGCGGGGCGTTCGCGGTGCGGGACGCAGGCATTGTGCGCGGACGCGATATTTTATTAGTAGACGATGTTTTCACCACCGGAACTACGATTTCTGAGTGCGCGCGGGTGCTGCGTCGTGCTGGAGCTGCCAGCGTGTACGCAGCTACAGTCGCTCGTGTACTCAAAGCAGATAGAATCGGAATGGAGAGGGAAGGACAGGAAGCTGCATAGGCCGGCCATGTCGCTGCGTACCAACAATTCGATCAGCTCCCAGGGTAGTGGCCACGCCCGGCCGGAGGCCATCGTCGCCCACGAAGCTCGTGTGCCTCTACACGCCCCGGTTCTGGTGTTGAATGCTTCTTATGAGCCGATCAATGTCTGCGCCGCCCGGCGCGCCATCATCCTGGTGCTTAAGGGTGTGGCTCGCGCGGAAGAGGAGAACGGCAACTACATGCACGCCGCGCGCGTAGCCATGCGGATTCCTTCGGTTATCCGCCTGCTCGAGTACCGCCGCATTCCGCACCAGACGCGTGCCCTCTCGCGGAAAAATATTCTGCTGCGCGACCGGAACACCTGCCAATATTGCGGCCAGATCCTGGGCGCCGGCGACCTGACGCTCGACCACGTGCTGCCTCGGTCGCGCGGTGGTGCGTCCAGTTGGGAAAATCTCGTTGCCTGCTGCCACGGCTGCAATCGCCGCAAAGGCAACCAACTCCCGCACGAAGCGAACATGAAGCTGTTTCGGGAGCCGCGCTCGTTCAATCTGCACACGAGCCGCCATATCATGCGAATGATGGGCCACTCGGACGACAAGTGGCGCAAGTATCTTTTCTATTAAGGGTGTAAGTCCATTTTAGGATTGTCATCCCGACCAACGGGGAGTCTGCAACTTTCTTTAGGAACCGGCTCTAGTGCCCCGCTTGTAATCCGTGAACTTCAGCATTTCCTTGATGTGGACGTCATCGTGCACGAAATGCAGGGTGTCATCGGCTGAGGAAAAAGTGGGGAACCAGTATTTCCCCTCGATCTGCTCGCGCCACGTGGTGAACTTAGGAAATAAGTTTTCCTCCACCCGTTTTTTCTTCTGGATGCGAATATCGGGCACGGACTTCCCGGTGTTCCTCACGATCTGGAAATCGTGGTCGTCTACCCAGATGCGTCCCTGGAAGTAGCGCTGCCCTTTCTCGATTTGCTTGGGGGCGACGTCGAAAGCGTAACAGTGCAGCTCGTCCAGCCTTTGCTGGCCGGCGTAAGTAACGTTGTAGAGCGGCAGTTCGTCGGTGCCCAGGGTAAATGACTGGCGGGTTTCCAAATCCGCTAGGTCTTCTTTGGATGGCTTCAGGCTCGGCTGCGGCGCGAACACCACCGTCGGAGTCCATTGAGCCTTAGGGTCGTAGTGCATGTCGGCGACGATCTGGTACTCGCTCACCGACTTCCCATCGTTGTCGAGCGTATGCACCTTGATACTCTGCCGGAAGGTGTACTCGCGGCGAATGGCCTGCACTTCTTTTTCTTTGGCGGTAAAACGTTGGATGATCTGCTCGGCCGTCATCCCCTTCGGCAGAGAGGCATCGAGTTCACCTTCGCCGCGATCTTGAGCTTGCACGCCTCCTGCCCATAGCAATAGGGAAAAGGGGACGAGAAACAGGCCGGCGCGGCTGCCAATCATGGACCCCAGTCTAGCAAATGGAGGGTGGCCCGTCCTTGTCGCGCAAGCGACAGGGCGGGGACTTTGGCTGGATCCCAGCAGCGGAACTACTATTGCGGCGGCTTCTTGTCATCCGGCTTGGCCGGATCCTCTGGCTTCCCCGGCGGCGCTTTTTCAATCTCTTTCCCGTCGTAGATAATCTTCGCGCTCGAACCAAACCGCTTGTAGTCCTCGTAGTGAAGGATTTCGCGAATACGGATGTCACCCGTCGAGAAGTGCAGCGTGTCATCCGCCAGCGTGTAGGTCGGGAACCAGTACTTGCCGTCGATCTGTTCCCGCCAAGTGGTGAAGCTGGGGAAGAGATTTTCCTCACCCTTCTTCTTGCGAATGTCGGGCACGGTTTTCCCACTCGTCTTCACGATCTGAAAATCCTGATCATCCACCCAGATGCGGCCCTGGAAATAGCGCTTTCCTTTTTCAATTTGCTTAGGCGCAATATCGAAAACGTAAGTGTGCAAATCGTCTTGCTGCTGCTGGCCCACATAGAGAACGTCGTATTCGCCTAACTCGTCACTGGTCAGCACAAAAGGCAGCCGGTGGCGCAAGTCTTCCAGATCTTCGCGCGTCATGCTGACCCCGCCGTCGTCCAGACTCGATTGCGGCGCGAAGACCACGTTCTCAATCCGCCGCCCTTTGTCGTCTACCAGCACATCAAACGTCTCGTCGTACTCGCCTTTCACCGTGTCGCCCTCCATGCCCTGCACTTTCACGCTCTGGCGAAACGTGTAGTGCTCGCGCGCCAGCTTGAATTCCTTTTCCTTGGCGGCAAAGCGGCGGATGATTTCGTCCACTGCAATGCTCGCCGGCTTAGCCGGATTCAGCGGTCCTTCGCCCTGGTCGGCGAAGGCGAAGAGGGAAGAGGAGAATGACAAAATACCGATAGCTATCCATCTGGTGTGAATCATCATGAAAGGGCAATCCTGGCAGCAAAATCTGCTACCTCCATTTTAGATGCAACCGCGGCAGGAAAGGTTAACGGCTCGTGTGGCTCGGGCACCCTCGCCCGCGAGTCACCGTTTGACCCGCACGCTCAGCTACCCTCCGCAGGCGCAGTGGGTCATTTCCTCTCACTCTCGGTCGACTGCTGCTGCCGCTCAAGTCAAGCATCCCGCTTCTTCGCCTTTGGCGTAAGCATGTCCAGACGCCGGCTTTGCCCGGAATCGGCAATCAGCTTGGCCAGCCGCCGTTGGCGCGTCCCTTCCTGTTTGGCGCTCAGCACCCAAAAACTCGACGTCCGCTGATACCAGGGCGCCTGCGCTCGGAAAAACTCCCATGCCGCAAGGTTCGCCCGGAGTTGCTTCTCGTAAGCGGCAGGCAATTTCTTTGGCCGCGCTTCGAACGAATACGTGGCCGTGTCTATGCTGCGCCGCTCAAACGCTGTGACGCCTGCGGGCATCACCCGGCCAAGTTGAACCAGCTCATTCCAGCGCTTGATGTTGACCGCGCTCCAGTAGCTCTTGGCCTTGCGTGGGGTAAAGCGCTGCTGGTATGTGATCGGGTCGATGCTTTTGCGCACGTCGTCGATCCACCCGAAACACAGAGCCTCGTCCAGCGCCTCGCGATAGGTAATGCTCTTCTTATCGGTGCGCTGGTTGTGCATACCCAGCCACAGCTCCGTGACGCAGTCGTGATTGGCCTCCAGCCATTTTCGGAACTCGGCTGCGGAACGGAAGATCTTGACGGCCACGGCTTCCTCGCAAAACAGAAATCTCAGTCAGGATACCGGAATCGACTCGCATCGGCGCCCCCCTCTTCCTGCGCTTTCCGTAATTTTCGCGGTGTTGTCCATGTTCCATTTATGCATCTTGAGGTTTTCTCATGCTTTGAAGACTTGACTTGGAGTGAAACAGGTTTGTTCTAACTACTATACGCTGGTGGCTCGCGAGATGAAGGTTCCGGGGGAGCGGGGACAGACGGGGCGTTCCTCATGAGACGAACAAAAAAGCGAATCTGATAGAATTTGCGGGCCGTGGCCCGGCGCCCGAATCTGCGCGCGAAAGATGAGATTCTGACGGAGCACGACTTGCAAGAGCTGCAACACCGGTTGTCCCTATTGAGCGCTTGGGGCGTGGAGGATTTTTACATCGGGCGCACCGGAGTGCTGCCTGCTGGAAGACCGGTGTCCGACGGCGCGGGCGATTCAGGAGCTGGTGACGGCGTGGAAGCAGTTGCGGAAGGGGCGGTGAGCGAGGGACGGACGAGCGTGAAGGGTGGAGCGGTGGATTTCGGCCAAAGTCGCAGGAATCCGGGATATACTGCGTCGCCCAGCGAACCGGGGCATCGGAGCGATCTCATTGATCCTGCCCCTTTCGAGCGGTAGTTTGCCCACCTCTACTCAACTCGCAACCCGCACGCGTCGGCACGTCGCCATACGCTTGCTACCGTTTCTTTTCATTCTGTATATCGTCAACTACATTGACCGCTCCAATCTGGCTTATGCCGCCTTGGGAATGACTCGGGATCTGGGCTTCAGCGACCGCGTCTTCGGCATGGGCGCGGGCATCTTCTTTATCAGCTACGTAGCCTTGCAGATACCGGGATCTCAGTTGGTGGAACGCTGGAGCGCGCGCCGCATGATCTCCACTTGCATGATCACGTGGGGGGCGTTAACGACGCTGACTGCGCTCGTGCATACCCCCGGGCAACTTTATCTGGTGCGGTTTTTCTTAGGTGCGGCGGAGGCGGGATTTTTTCCCGGCGTCGTCGTGTACCTCAGCCACTGGTTCATTCCCGAGGATCGGGCAAAGGCTTCCAGCAATTTCATGGGTGCCATTCCTTTGTCCTCGGTCCTTGGATCCCCGCTGGCGGGCTGGATTCTCGGTCGCGCATGGCTGGGTCAGGCAGGATGGCGGTGGCTTTTTGTCATGGAAGGAGTACCGGCAGTCATCCTGGGCGTCGCCGCGTTCTTCTTCCTGACCGACTGGCCCGCAGAGGCGTCATGGCTGACTGGCGAACAGTGCGCGTGGCTGGAGCAGAAACTGCAGCGAGACAGCCCTATTCGCGCCCGCGCGATCACGATTGGCCAGGCGCTCAAGTCTCATTCCATCCGCCGCCTCGCCTTGTTCACTTTCTGTGCTTATTTTACGTTCTACTGCTTCTTGTTCTGGTTTCCCACGATGCTGAAACGCCAGTCGGGATTTTCAGACATGCGCGTTGGTCTGGTGGGCGCGATTCCTTTCATCGTCACCTTTATTGCCATGCAGATCAACGGTTGGCATTCGGATAAGACCTTCGAAAGGCGCTGGCACTCCGCAGGCCCGCTTTTTGTCGCTGCGACGGCATTGCTTGGGCTTCTCGCGCAGCCCAACTCTATCGTGCTGATGGTTGTGCTGTTTACGCTGGTGAGTTCGAGCCTCGCGTATCTCCCGATATTTTGGACCAATGCCACCGAAACCCTGAGTCGCGCGGAAGCTGCGACCGCTGTCGGATTCATCAATGCAGTGGGCAATATTGCCGGGTTCGCCGGGCCCTACGGGTTCGGTTATTTGTACACGCGAACTGGGTCACTTGTCTCCGGACTCGCGCTGATGATGCTGGGATCTCTTGCGGCGGGTGTATTGATTCTGCGCACTCCAGTTCGGCAGAAGAGTTTCGAATCCAGTAGTTCTTAGCGGCATTGCTGGTTCAACTGTGGAGGGAATTCGGGACAGGAAATTCGGGGACAAACGTTCCCTAATTTCCACAAAGAGGCGAGGGAGCACGCTGACTACGCTTGAGGGGGCTGGCCCACCCTTTCACGGGCCTTGGCCGTAGCTAGGCTTTGATGTTTCTTTCCTCATTCGGACAAAGGGGGTGCCCCCTCCTTTCGCGTTCTGTGCGAAAGGGTGGGCTGCGATGCTGCCTGCGCCTTGACCTTGCTCTACGCTTGAGCGCCTTCTCTTCGTTCCCAGCGCTGAAGGATATCCAGAATAAACTCCGCGCGTCCGCGCAGGCGGTCCAGGGATTGCAGCATGGCAGCCGCAAAGACCGTCAGGCTTTGCTGTTCCAGTTCAAAGAAAAGACCATCTGCTTCGTCCGCCGAGGAGTTAGCAAGTTGCAGCAGGTAACGCAAAGCATCCGCGTGCGGCTTGGCCAGTGTCGGAGCTTTCTGGCGCTGCTTGAGTTCGTTGTACTCCGTGCCCATGCGCGTCAGGATGGCCACAATCCGCACCAGCATGCGGACGGTTTCCCCGCGCAAACTGTCTTCGCCAATAAAATCAGCGCAAAATGCGTCGGTCTCCGCTGTCGTCAAAACCAGGTTGAACGACCGCATGGGGACGACTTCGCGGACACCAGTTCCGGCGGCCAGCACGAACGCGCGAATCGAGTCCGCCACACTCTGCATTCTCGGTTCTTCCTGCCTGCCATCGTAGGCCAGGGCCACGGGACGCAAAGCCGGAGCGGCCGCCGCGCCTGCGCCGGTGCGAGCGAATGCTGGCACCGTGATCGAAGGCGCCGAACTCGGAGCGGGTATGTAGCTCGGGGTCGTCGCGTGATTGGGGCGAGGAGCGTGATCGTTCCCGGTCCCTGGCTTGTGCGATTCCAAGGCTTTCTTCACCCGCAGCATGCGGGAAAAGCGTTCCTGAGCGATGTTGTACTCCGTGCCCAGAACCTCGTCTTCTTCCATGCCCGCCACATCACTGACGGTGACGTCGCCATCGAGCTTGCGCTGCGGGTTGCCGCCGTCGTTCTGCATGGAGCGTGCAAAACCCTTAATCTCTCGCGCGGCGTCGCGGAACAGCGTCTGAAAGCGCCGCCCCAGAGTGACGTTGTAGGTGGTAATGCTGTTCAAAACCGCGGGATGATAGAAGTGGTCTCCCAACAACTGCTTTAACCGCCGGCCGCGTTGGACAATGGCCAGCTCCATGATCTCGTCAAAATCGTTGAGAACTTCCGCCTGGTCGCGCAGCGAATCCAGCTCATACAGCAACAGCGCAGTTTCTTCGGAAAGATCCGGCGGTTCGTTGTCCGCCAGAATTTCCATCAGCGCAATTTCAAACGGCGACATCGGCGTCACGCCGTCAATCGCCATGCCTCGCGTTTCCCACTGCCCGGCCACGCGTGGATTCCGATACAAGAACGTGGCCGCAAAATCGGTTTTGTCGCGATCCGCATCGCTGGGGCTGGGTTTGCGCGCGTAGTACCGCAGCAGCGCCTCAGCCACTTCAGGATCGCCATCCGCCGCCAAC
>Ga0137418_10004820_pt1 | contig 12357 bp, 10 predicted proteins | sample CZODoug3_1_2_16f_FD_122242 | JGI IMG/M metagenome (GOLD analysis project Ga0137418, IMG submission 122242) | Vadose zone soil fungal communities from Angelo Coast Range Reserve, California, USA - CZODoug3_1_2_16fungal (Hybrid Assembly) | ecosystem: Environmental > Terrestrial > Soil > Vadose... | reverse complement strand
ACGAAGTGAACGCCCTTGTGATCGAAGCTGTAGGTGCTCGGCCCGAAGAGCTCCTTCCACGCCTGCCCGTTGTCGAGGGAGGCGTCGTGCTCGCCGGGCATGAAGCGCACGTTCTTGTTCCTCAAGGCCCCGACGATGTCGCGGAACTCGGCGAGCCTGCGCCTTCTTTCCTTGGGGTCGTCGGTGGTGTGCGTGAGGTCGCCCGTGAAGACGATGAAATCCGGCTCGACCGCAAGCGCGTTCACCGCCGCGACCGCCTTTTGCAGAGTGCCGTCCGCGTCCGGATTCAGCGCCGGTCCCTTGAAGCCCCAGTGCGTGTCGGAGAGCTGCACGAAATAGAAGTCGTCCTGCCTGGAGGCGCCAAGCCCCGCGCAGCCGGCGAGGCCGGAGGCGAACACCGCGCCGCCCAGCCCCGCGAGCTTGAGAAATTCCCTGCGATCGATCGCTTCGCGCATTTCGCTCTCCTGTAGGAAGGGGAAGCCGGTCCACGCCGGCCATACAATGCAAGACCGGGGGAACCGCGGATTTATTCCCGAAACATTTTCTGGCGGGGACCGTTATTGACTGCCCTACCGGCCGGAGTATCCTATCTGCACCTAGCTCGCCGGCACGGCGAGCCGTGGCTATAGCAAAGGGAAATCATGGCTTCCGCGACCCGACCCATCGTAAGGATTGCTCCCAACAACCCGGTGTTCGACTTGCCGGTGATCGTCGGCATCGAGGAAGGCCTGTTCGAGAAGGCGGGGCTGGACGTGAGCTTCTCGGCGACCTACGCCGACCGCGAGCGCGACAGCGCGGAGAAGCCGGTTCTCTCGCGCTTGAAGGAGCAGATGTTCGAGTGCGGCTCGGCCGACAGCTACAACGTGTGCGAGTGGGCGAGCATCGATCGCCTCGAGCGCGGCAAGCGCGGCGGCAGCATCGCGGCCCTGCGCGCCGCGGTCGCGGCTCAGGCCATCCTGACCTTCGACGAAAAGCTGCAGACGCCGCGCGACCTCGCCGACGTTCCCGTGGTGGTGCAGGAGCTCACCGGTTCGCACTACACGACGCTGCAGATGCTGGAGAGCGCCGTGGGGCGCGAGCACGTCAAGATCCAGAACGGCAGCCTGCCGTCCAAGCGCTGGGAGGGTCTCAGGAACCGCAGCTTTCGCGCGGTGGCGGTGATGGAGCCCTTCATCAGCCTCGGATTGAAGGAAGGCGCGCATATCATCGCCGCTTCGTTCTATCGCGGCGGCGAGGTGGTGGCGGCCGATCTGACGGCCGAGGAGCGCAAGGCCTACTACGACGCGGAGAACCAGGCCGTCGACCTCATCAACGGCGACTTCTACAAATACGCGCATCACGTCGCCGCGGCCGCGAAGGGCGCCCTGCAGCCGCGCGAGCTGTTGCGCGCCTTCGTCCACTACAAGCACGTCGACTACTACGATCCGGCCCTGTTCAACCGTGCCTACGACTGGATGAAGGCGCGGGGGATGACCGAAGGCCAGAGCCAGCACGCGGCCCTGGTAGTCGGCTGATCGGTCCGGCGCTCAGAACTTCATCGCCCTCTGCACGGCCGGGCGCGCGGCCATCGCATCGGCCCAGCGCGCGACGTTCCCAAAACCCTCGACCAGAGCAGGCTGCGCGGCCTTCATGCGCGCGATCACGCCGTAGAGAGCGAAGTCGGCGATGGTCACCTCGCCCCCGGCGCAGTAGCGCTGTTTTGCCAGTCTGCCGTCCCAGACCTTCATATAGTTGTTCCACATCGACTTGAACGTTTCGATCGCAGGCCCGTGCTGATCCTTTGCGCGAGACAGCGTGAAGATTGCGTTGACCATGCCGCTCATGTCGCTCGCGGCGCTCGCGAGCGCCTGCCAGAACGCCGGCCGCGCCGCCGGGTCCTTGGGCAGGAACCTGCCTGATTTTTCGGCGCAGTACATCAGCACCGCGACCGACTGCGAGATCGTCACCGGTTTTCCGCCCGGGCCGTCGCTGTCGACGATCACCGGGATCTGCCCGTTGGGGTTCATGGCGAGGAACGAGGGCGATTTCTGCTCGCCTTTCGCGAGGTCGATCGGGTGGAGGTTGTAGGCGAGGCCGCATTCTTCCAGCCCGATGCGTGCGCGCATTCCGTTCGAAGTGCCGGCGGCGTAGAGGTCGATCATGGTTTCTGGCTCCGTGGGGACGTTGAAAGCGGTAACTCTAAACCGAATAGGACTAAAATATAGGGCTGGTCGGAGGGGATCCACAAGGGAGTCGTCCATGACAAGACGCCTTTTGCTCGTTGCGAGCGCCGGTCTCGTGTTTGTTGCGTTTCTCCCGGGCGGCGGCATCGCGCCGGCCGCGGCCCAGACCTCCACCGCCTTGACCGGGCGGGTGAGCTCGGCGGAAGAAGGCGCGATGGAGGGCGTCGTCGTCAGCGCGAAGAAAGCCGGCTCGACGGTCACCGTCAGCGTCGTCAGCGACGCTCAGGGCCGTTTCAGCTTTCCTTCGGCGAAGCTCGGGTCCGGCTCGTATTCGCTCAAGGTCCGGGCAACGGGATACGAGCTCGACGGCCCGGGCTCGGCGGAGATCACCCTCGCCCTGCCCGTCGCGGTCGACCTGAAGCTGCGCAAGGTCCGGGACATCACGCTCCAGATGACGAACGCCGAATGGATCGAGAGCTTTCCCGGGACACCCGACCAGAAGAAGTTTCTTTACGGCTGCGTGGGCTGCCACACCCTGGAGCGCGTCGCGAAATCGAAGCACGACGCGGGCGGTTTCCTGCAGGTCATGAAGCGCATGGCGACCTACGCCAACAACAGCCACATCGAGCGGCCGCAGGTGCGACTGGTCGCGCGCGACCCCATGCGCGATTTCGGCCCGGACTCCGACAAGCAGGCCGCGTATCTCGCCACCCTCAATCAGAGCTCGGGCGCATGGTCGTATGCCTTGAAGACGCTGCCCCGCGTCAAAGGCAAGGGCACGCGCGTCGTCATCACCGAGTACGATCTGCCGCGCCGGCCCTTGATGCCGCACGACGTGATCGTCGATCGGGAAGGCGTCGTCTGGCTGTCCCAGTTCGACGAGCAGTTCCTCGGCAGATTCGATCCCAGGACGCTGAATTACACCGAGTTCGCGATTCCGGTGCAGCGGCCCGAGTACCCGAAGGGGACCCTCGATCTCGAGGTCGATCCCGAAGGCAACCTCTGGCTTTCGCACATGTTCCAGTCGGGGATCGTGAAGTTCGACAAGAAGACCGAGAAGTTCCAGGCGTTTCCCTTGCCGCCCGGAGTCGTCAACGAGAATTCCCAGCAATCGATGGTCGGCCCGCAGCGCTGGACCGTGGACCGCAAGGTGTGGCTGAACGACGCCGGTATTCCGGGCCTGCATCGCCTGGACATGGCGACCGGCAAGTTCGAGACCTGGAAGCCTTACCAGAACATGAAAGGGCCGCATTCCGTCTACGGCATTTACGCCGATTCGAAGAACAACATCTTCTTCATGGATTTCGGCGGCGAGAACGTCGGCAAGATCGAGGCCGCGACCGGGAAGCTGACGCTTTTCCCGACGCCGACGCCGAGATCGCGTCCGCGCCGGGGCAGGATGGACGACCAGGACCGCGTCTGGTTCGCCGAGTGGCGCGCCGAAAAGATCGGGATGTTCGACACCAAGACGGAAAAGTTCAGGGAATGGAACGTGCCCACGCCCTATACCGCGCCTTACGACGTCGTCCTCGACAAGACCGGCAAGGTGTGGACCGCGGGCATGAACACCGACCGCGTGCTGCGCATGGACCTCGAGACGGGCGAGTTCACCGAATACCCGCTGCCGAGCCAGACCAACATCCGGCGCGTGTTCGTGGACAACTCGGCCACGCCGCCCACGTTCTGGGTCGGCAACAACCACCACGCGGCTATCGTGAAAGTCGAGCCGCTGGAGTAGGGCGCGCGAGGAGAATTCGGAATGTCGCGCTTCCTATCGCCGCTTCGCCGCCTGACACCGGGCGCGCTCGTCGTGGGCGTCATGCTCTTCGCGACGGCGCAAGCGCAGACGTTTCCGAGCAAGCCGCTCAGACTGGTCGTCCCGTTTGGCCCCGGCGGATCTTCCGACGTGGTCGCGCGCATCATGGCCGACGGCGCCACCGAGGCGCTCGGCCAGCCGATGCTGATCGAGAACGTCCCGGGCGCGGGGGGCAACATCGGCACCGCGCGCGTCGTCAAAGCCGCGCCCGACGGCTATACGCTCGTCGAGTGCACGATCGGCACCTGTGCGATCAACCCGAGCATCTACGCGCAGACCGGCTACGATCTGCAGAAGGATTTCGCGCCGGTGTTCCTGGTCGGCGGAGTGATGAACATTTTCACCGTGCACCCCTCGATGTCCGTCAAGTCCATCGCCGAGCTGGTCGCCTACATCAAGGCCAATCCCGGCAAGCTGCCGGTGGCGATCGGAGCGGTCGGCAGCTCGAACCATCTGACTCCGGTGTGGTTCGCCTCCATCGCCGGGCTCGACATGCTCTACGTGCCGTTCAAGGGCGCCGGAGATGCGATCACCGCGCTGCTGGGCGGCCAGGTGATGATGTTCGTGGACAACGAGCCCTCCATCCTGCCGCAGATCAAGGCGGGCAAAGCGCGGCCGCTCGCCGTGACCGGACCGCGGCGCTCGACCTACCTTCCGGAAGTGGCCACCATGGAGGAGCTGGGATACAAGGGCTTCGTCGTCGAGCCCTGGTACGGTTTTATGGCGCCGCAGGGCACGTCACTCGCGGCGATCGCGAAGCTGAACACCGCATTCAACGCGGCGATTCAGAACCCGCGCATCAAGAAGCGCCTGGAGGAGGCCGGGCTGCGCCTGATCGGCGGCGCGCCCGAGCGCCTGGGTGAGCAGATCAAGAGCGAATCCGAGCGCTGGGCCAAAGTGGTCAAGGCCAACAACGTCAAGGTCGAGTAGGCGGGAAGCGGACGCCGTAAACGGATTCGGGGCGCACGACGCGCCCCGATCGCGGCACCGCGCGGAAGCTCAGCCGTCTTGTTTCCTCCGGTCCGGGTCGTCGCGGCCTATGAACGCGATCGAATATCCTCTGGGGACTTTGACTTCCGGGCACGCGAGCAACGTCAGTCTGCGCACCACGCTCGTGGGGATGTCGGGGGAAGGTTGGTTCGCGGCTCTCGCATTGCGCAGCTTGCGCAGCCAATCGATATCTTCGGCAGTCAGCCTGCGGTCCATAGCGGTCTCCCGTATGTTTTGAGGCGCAGGTGCCGCCATTCGTCCTGCGCGAATGATCCGATTACCGCAACCTCCGTGCCAGACAAGGGAACCCTCAGTCGATCAGATAGTTGGAGCAAATCGCGTGCTCAGAGGAAGCGCGATTCCGTCGCCGCGAAGCGACGGCCTGGAGAGGAAGGAGATGCTAGGGCGCTGATCTGGCAGAGCTTCGGACTGTCGTATACGGGCGACATGAGGGTTCCGCCCTGCAGCGGGACCGAGGGTTCGCTTGAAAACTCACCTCAGACGTTCTGCTTCGATATTCGCGTATCCGTATTCCCGATACATCTTGATATCGGTATCGATCGACTTTTCGAAGAACTCCAGCGCCCGCTTCTTGTCATTGCGCTGCAGGTACCGCTGACCGATGAAGAAATAGGCCTCGCAGAGCTGCGGCAGCTCCCGGTTTTTGTCCTTGTGCTCCGCCGCTTTCAGCAGTTCGTACTCCGTCTGCTTTCCAAGCATGAAGCGGGCGATCGGGCCCGGCCAGGACTCGGGGTCGGTACCGGCGAGTAAGTCTTCGAGCTTGCGCTCTCCGGTGCCGTCGAGGCGCTGGCTTGCCAAGTAGCGCCAGATCGCCACGAAGACGCGGTTTTTGCCGATGTTGATTTCTGCGTCGAATGCCTTCACCGATTCCGCGTAGCGACCGAGGTAATAGAGGGCCTCGCCGCGTTCCTGATAGCCCGGGTTCTCGCCCTTCGACAGCCGCTCGGCGGTCAGGAAAGTTTCGATAGCCTCGGACCACTTCTTCTGTTTGTTGAAAATCACGCCCCTGGCGTGGTAGGCGTCGGCAAGCTCGGGCGCGAGCTTGAGCGCCCTTTCCAAATCGGCAAGCGCCTGGTCGTGCTCGTAAAGATTGCTATGGGCGATCGCCTTGTCCAGATAAGCTTGCGCCGCCTGTTTATCGTTCAGACGGCCGGATTCGATATTGGTCTCCTCGATGGCGGCCACGAGCCGTTGGCTCGCCAACAGCGCTGAGGAAATGTCGCGGGGGCGCTGTGTGCGCGAGGCGCTATCCCAAGCGCGCCTCGCCCGGTCGAGGGCGGCCTCCGGCGGCTTGGTGACGGGGATGGTCAGGCTGGTCGAGATGTTCATCCTGATTCGCTGCGTCTTCTCGAGATAGGCGCCAAAATTGACGGCGGTTACATTGTCCTGCAGAGTGCGGACTTCGTAGTCCACCGTGAGACGGCTGGGCTGTGCGCGAATTGCACTCCGGTAGCCGAACGAAGGATCCCGAATGACCACGGGCTCGTTCGGACGAAACGGGGTGGGTTCCGGGAGCTCAACGATCGCCGTATCCGTAATCTCGGCCGGATACGGCAGTGCGAACGGGGTCGAGCGATTCACGGCCTTCGGCAGCGGGATCGCGCCGAGCACCTGGCCGCCGTCCACCCGGATCGTGAATCTTCCGCTCTTGTAAGAGAGAAAATCGCGAATTCGATATTTCTCTATGGTCCTGAATTCGTTGGTCGCTTTGTCGTCCGCGACAGTCAACTCTCCGTCCATCTCTGCCGTCGGGTAGCGGCGGACCATGTCGGAGCCAATCAACTTGGAAACTTCGGAGAAGCCACGCGAAGCTACAAACGCGCGCATGTTCTCGGCGCGCGCACCCGCGTGGGTGGTTTCGATCGTTGCCTGAACAGGCTCCTTGCCCGTGACCACACGAAATGTCTCGACCGAACGCGTCGAATTGACGTAACCCTCCGGAGGAAGAACGTCGTCCAAGGAAGCGTTCCCGACGGGAAGCGCCTTGCCAAAATCGTAGAATCCGAGCTTCTCGATTGAGCCGAACTGGTAATTTCGAGTCGCGTCCAGCCAATAAACCTTTCCATCGAGCGTCACGCGCGTGATGACATGATCAAAGGCGCGCGGACTCGGGAGGACGGACCCCAGAAGTTTTCCGCGCCGCGCCCACACGAGCGCCGGCACCGCGTCGACACCGAGCTGGCGAAGAATCGTAGTGAGCAACAGGGTCTTGTCTTTGCAATCCCCATAGCGACGCTCGAAAGTGTCGTTCGGATGCGCTGGCCGGTGCGAACTGACGCCCAACTCAACACCGAAGTACCGGATCTCCTCCTGCGCCAGCTGCAGCGCTGCACGCACCTGATCGCGGGCGACGGGGTTCTGACGGCGGATTTCGTCGATCCTTGCTCGAAGCGCCGGGGACAGGTCGGTGGGAACCTTGAACAGCTTGCCGGCCCAATCAGACACCTCCTGCCAGGACTCGTATTCGGATACTTCGAAACCCGGCGTGATCATGTGCCATATGGGACGGTCCCCTTCGTCGACCACCGCTGTCGTGTCATTCGCGTCGAACGCGATCTCCCGCACCGGGCCATCCTCCTTGATTCGGAGTGAAACGCTCGGTGAATTGATTTGCCGAGAATTGAGTTTTTTCTCGGGCGGATGGATTATCCGCATGTGCAGGGCTTTCGCGGGGGCGTTGTAGGCAGTCAAGAAATATCCCGCGTAACGATCACCCAGTATCGGATTTGCTCCCCGGATTGTGTACGAGAAATCGATGACGTCGCCCACCCGCACATCCTCGGGAATGAACAAAGCCGTGATCGTGCCGTCGTAAATGCGGCGCTCGAGCTCCTTTTCCCGCTGGAGAATGTCCACTTTCGCGTTTTTCAATCTGTCCTGTTTTTGCTCGTTCCGCCATATTGTTATGCTGTGGACCGTCAGGGACTCATAGTCCGGGTTGAATGGAATCTGGATCGGCGTCATGCCGTCGATCCCCGCCTTGTCGTTCGCGCGCCCCGCGACGCGAATGTAGGTGACAGGCGTACGCTCGAGAAGGGACACCTGCGTGTCGACCATCAAATACTCGATCGGGAAAGACTTGCCGGCGGATGCCCGCTCAAAAGAGATATCGCGCCGGAGAATCCAGGATGACGGCGCCGCTACGGAGTAACGAAAGCTCTTTGATGTGAATCCCTGATCTTTGGTTGCGGCGGGGCGGCGTTGGCCGGAGGCACCGCGCTCCTTGCTGCCGACCGGCTTGTCCTGTGTCCACCCGGCTTGGGCGAAGACAGCGGTCAAGACGAGAATCAGGGCGGAGAGTGCCTTATATGAGTCCATGTCGTAGCCGTGTCGCTCCCTTGAGTTATGTCTGCGCCGCTGCTTTCTGCCATGAATCTCTCAGCGTCACCGTGCGGTTGAACTTCGGCGCGCCGGACCCGGAGTCCTTGAGATCGGCGACGAAGTACCCGTGGCGCTCGAACTGGAACTGCTCCTCGGGCTTGGCGTCCTCGAGCGCGGCCTCCAGCTGCGCGGTGATGACTTTCTTCGAATCCGGATTCAGGTCCGGCACGAAGTCCCTGTCTCCCGCTCCCGGATGCGGGACTTTGAACAGCCGGTCGTACAGCCGCACCTCCGCAGGGTGCGAATGCTTCGCGCTCAGCCAGTGGATGTTCCCTTTGACCTTGATCGTCTCCGCGCCCGCCGTGCCCGATTTCGTATCCGGGTAATAGGTGCAGCGCACGGTGTCCGTCGCCGGGTCGTAGCCCGTGCACTCGACGACATAGCCGTAGCGCAGGCGCACCTTGTTGCCGGGGAAGAGGCGGAAGTAGCCTTTCGGCGGATTCTCGGAGAAATCCTCGCGCTCGATCCACAGCTCGCGCGAGAGCGGCAGCTTGCGCCTGCCCAGTTCGGGCTTCTGCGGATGGTTGGGCGCCTCGCATTCCTCTTCCTTTCCTTGCGGGTAGTTCTCGATGACGAGCTTCACGGGATCGAGCACGGCGATGCGGCGGGGGGCGACCTCGTTCAGGTGCTCGCGCATGCAGTCCTCGAGAATCGAGAAGTCGATCCACGAATCGGACTTCGCCACGCCGATGCGCTCCGCGAAGAGGCGAAAGCCCTCCGGGGTGAAGCCTCGCCGGCGCGCGCCGACGAGGGTGGGCATGCGCGGGTCGTCCCAGCCCTCGACGTGCTTTCCCTCGACAAGCTGGACCAGCTTTCTCTTCGAGAGCACGACGTAGCTCAAGTTGAGCCGCGCGAACTCGATCTGTTGCGGCAGCGGCCGCTGCAGGAGGCCGGGCCTCTTCACGCCGTCGTATCCGGTCCAGTCCTCGGCGAGGCGCTCGTTGAACCATTCGTAGAGCGGCCGGTGGTCCTCGAACTCGAGCGTGCAGAGCGAGTGCGTGATGTTCTCGAGCGCGTCCGACACGCCGTGCGCCCAGTCGTAGGTGGGATAGATGCACCAGTGGTCGCCGGTGCGGTGGTGCGAGGCGTGGCGGATGCGATACATGGCCGGGTCGCGCAGGTTGATGTTGGGCGAGGCCATGTCGATCTTCGCGCGCAGGACGTGCTCGCCGTCGGCGAACTTGCCCAGGCGCATCTCGCGGAAGAGTTTTAGGTTCTCCTCGAGCGGCCGCTCGCGGTAGGGGCTTTTCTTGCCGGGCTCGGTGAGCGTGCCGCGAAGCGCGCGCATCTGCTCGGCCGAGAGGCTGTCCACGTAGGCGTGGCCGCGGCGCAGCAGCTCTTCGGCGAACTGGTACAGATACTCGAAGTAGTCCGAGGCGTAGTACTCGTTCCTGTTCCCGCCCGGGTCGTCCCAGGAAAAGCCGAGCCACTTCACCGCGTCGCGGATGGAATCGACGTACTCCGTTTCCTCTTTCGCGGGGTTGGTGTCGTCGAAGCGCAGGTGGCAGACGCCGCCGTAGTCGCGCGCGAGGCCGAAGTTGAGGCAGATCGACTTGGCGTGGCCGTAATGCAGATAGCCGTTGGGCTCCGGCGGGAAGCGCGTGCGGATCTTCGCCCGATCGGGCGGCGCGGTTTCGACCGAGAGCGCGGAGCCGGGCTTGCCGTTCCACCGGCGCCTGGCGTACTTGCCCGCCATGAGATCGGCCTCGATGATCTGGCGGATGAAGTTCGAGTGCGAGGCTTCCTGGTGCCTCTTGGGATAGGGCGCGGACATGGTGCTCACGGGGATTCGCGCGATTCTACCCCAGCGCTCAGCCATCGCCCCTGATGACGGGATCAGCCGGCTCTCGCTGAACTGAACGCGAGGGCCAGGCAGACGGCGACCGCCGCGGAAAACACCGCGGGCGCCATGAAGAAATACATCCCGCAGAGGATCGTAAATCCCAGGTACGCCAGTAAGAGAGAACCGACGAACGGCCGGACCCCGGCAGGGTCGCGTTTCGCCAGTGCGGCCAGTTGCCACAGCAGCACGGCGAGCAGCAGTAGGGTCACGCTGAAGAGGAAGCTGAACCCGCGGTAGAAGTCCCAGTGCGTGCGCCTGGCCCCCATGATCTCGAACGGAAAGGCCTGCATGGCCATGAACACCGCCGCCTGTTCCGGGTCGCGCAATGAAGCGCCGAGCGCCCCATAAGTATGGCCGGCGCAGAAAATCAGGGTGAGCACCGAAGCGAAGCGCAACAAGACGGACGGTTTCATTTGAACCTCGCAGTGTGGGAAAAGTCTCGTCCCGGAATTCGGGTCCTGGCCGTGTCCACGATACAGTGAGCAACGAAATTCTGCGATACCGCGCACCAGTTCGCGTCTGACTATCTCTCCCGCGCCGCCTTCACCGCGCGCGCGAGCGCTTCCCCGATGGTGCGCGCTTCATCCACGGTGACGTGACGCGAGAAGAGGCGCTCGATCTCCGCTTTGTACACCGGCCACATTTTTTTCCTCATGGCGAGCCCCGCGCGGGTGACGACGCAGTCGTAGCCGCGGCGGTCGTGCCTGGTGTCCGTGCGCTCGATGAGCTTGGCGTCCTCCAGCCGGTCGGCGAGGCGCGTGAGGTTGCTCCGCGAGAGGACGATGCGGCGCGCGAGCTCGTGCATGCGCAGGCTGCCGCCCTCGGCTTTCTCGAGTTCCCGGAGCACGTCGTACCACGCGAGCGGCGGCAGTTTCGCTTGGGCGAGGACGGCCTCGATTTTTTCGATCAGGGTCGCCTGCGCGCTCAGCAGCATGGCCCAGGCGTGGCTCTTGGGGTCGTCGTCCCTGGTCATGGGTGAGGCCGAGGACGCATTGTGGCAAGATGTAGTTGCATTTGCAACTACTGTGGCAGCACCGCGAAGAGCGTCGGCATCGGCGCAGTCTCCTGCCTGTGATCGAGGCGCGCGCGGCGCGATAATTTCCACCGGGGGCGGATCAAGCTAGAATGCCCCCATGAAATCGACGCCAGTCGATCAACAGCCGATCGCGAAGACCGTGGGACGCAGGATGCCGCCCCCGATCGGCGCGCCGCCCACGGCCGAAGCGCGTGCCGCCTGGAGCGACATGGCCGCTTTTCGGACCTGCGTTCCCAAAGGCGTTTTCACATACGCCTCTCACGACCAGATGACGCGCGACCGCGAGCGCTGGGAGACTGAAGCGGTTGCACGCCGGACGCGGTAGCGTGCCGGGATTCACGCGTCCGGCGACCTGGGAAGACGTCAAGCTTCTCGCGCGCTACTTCGAGGAGGCCGGAGTCGAGTACGCCATCATCGGCGGCTACGCGCTCGCCGCGCATGGGCTTTCGCGTTTCACCCAGGACATCGACGTCCTGGTCGATCCTTCGGCGGCCAACAGCCGGCGCTGGATCGTCGCTCTTTCCCGGCTCCCCGACGGCGCGGCCCGCGAGCTCGAAGCGGATCCCGACGTGTTCGCCGCGCAAAAGCGCTACGCGATCCGCGTGAACGACGAGATCACGGTGGATCTCCTGCCCAGCGCCGCGGGCCATACCTGGGAGGAACTGAAACCGCACGTCACGAAGGTCGAGATCGACGGCGTCGGAGTCAGGGTCCTCGATCTGGAGGGTCTTCTGAAAACCAAGGAAGTCCCGCGTCCCAAAGACCAGGCCGACGCCGAGGCGATCAGACGTGCGCTCGAGCTGCTAAAGCGCGGCTAACGGCCGTCCGAGCAATTCACGCGACAAGGCGGCGGCAGCGTCGAAGCGCTAAGCTTTCGCACATCATGAAGGTCATTGCCCACACCTCCGTATCGCTCCTCGCGCTCGCGGCCGCCGTGGTGCCGGTCCTTTCGGCGGCGCAATCGACCTGGCCGAGCCACACGGTGCGCATCATCGCGACGAGCCCGCCGGGAGGGTCGGTGGATTTCCTTTCGCGCACGCTCGCCGAGGACCTCAGCAAGACCTTCGGCGGGCCGTTCGTGGTGGAGAGCCGGCCGGGGGCGAACGGC
>Ga0137418_10004819_pt1 | contig 12357 bp, 17 predicted proteins | sample CZODoug3_1_2_16f_FD_122242 | JGI IMG/M metagenome (GOLD analysis project Ga0137418, IMG submission 122242) | Vadose zone soil fungal communities from Angelo Coast Range Reserve, California, USA - CZODoug3_1_2_16fungal (Hybrid Assembly) | ecosystem: Environmental > Terrestrial > Soil > Vadose... | reverse complement strand
GTTTGGCAGACCCACGCCTTACCACTCGGCTACGGTGCCACAGTCGTTCCCGGTCGTGTCGAGGAGGCGCCTAACCCATAATAACGAGTTTGTCTATTAGCACACTAGACTATAATCGTGGAGGCCCGAAAATGGAATTGCGAAGCAATTATGTATGTCATCCTAAAACCGAGGTCTAGCAATGAAGGGCAATAGCTCCTGGTCTGATGTGAGACTGCCGTAGGCGGCGTGTTAGACTTTTTTCCCGGAAACCGAGGAACTGATTCCATGCCCGAAAAAGCGGAAGTCCGCCATACGCTGAGCGAACTAGAGGCTCGGCAACTTGCCAACGTCACCAAAACCGTCCCGATGATGACGGAGATTACGCCGCGCTGGCTGGTCCAGTTGCTGCAGTGGGTTCCAGTCGAGGCGGGAACGTATCGAGTGAACAAGGTAACGCCGGCGTCTTCGGAGTCGCGCACGATCGAGTGCAGCCCGGGCCAGGAAGTCGATTTGCCCGAGATCCACGTCGATTACGAAGAAAAGCCTCGCGAATACACACTGTGTGCCGTGACCACGGTTCTCGACCTGCAGACCCGCATCTCGGACATGTATCGCAGCCCTCATGACCAGATCAAAGAGCAACTTCGTCTCATCATCGAGAAGGTCAAGGAGCGCCAGGAAAGCGAACTCATCAACAATAGCGGATACGGTCTGCTCAAGAATGTTGACGACTCGATGCGCGTCAAGGTGCGTAAGGGTGCGCCAACGCCGGACGATCTGGACGAGTTGATCGCGAAAGTTTGGAAGGAGCCGGCCTTCTTCCTCGCACATCCACGGGCGATTGCCGCTTTCGGTCGGGAGTGCACTCGGCGCGGGGTGCCACCCCCAACCGTGAACATTTTCGGTTCACCTTTCCTGACCTGGCGTGGTATACCGCTTGTTCCTTCCGACAAGGTCCCCATTAAGGCAGAGAAGACCAACATCCTCCTACTACGTACGGGTGAAAAGAAACAGGGTGTGGTGGGATTATTCCAACCTGGGATTCCGGGCGAAGTGGCACCCAGCTTGTCGGTGCGCTTTATGGGAATTAACCACCGGGCGATTGCCTCGTATTTGATCTCGCTCTACTGCTCACTAGCCGTCCTCACCGAGGATGCCCTCGGGGTGCTCGAAGGGGCCAGCGTGGATCAATATCATGAGTACAAGTGATCCATCGTCCGAGACTGTGGTGACGACCGACGCTGGGCAAGCGACGAAGAGCTTACCGAGCGGGATTGCGTCCGTGCCGGACGTATCCGTCATCGCGCGACTGGCCAACGAGTTTTTTGCGGCGCTGCCGGGACAACCATCAAATCCCGCGTCCACGGTGCCGGCAAAGACACTCATGGGTGGCGTCGATTCGTCCTCAATTCCCTTCCAGCCGCCAGGCTTATCGGGAGTCGCCCCACAGTCTCCTGATTTGGCTTCGCCGAGGGCGGCAATGGCACCTCCTGCCGTGGCGGGTTCCCCATTCTATTTTCTCGAACGAGAATCGCCCGCTTTCTCGACCTCTGCAACTGCATATCCTTCGGTCAAGGAGCTTTTCACGTTCTCCCGCTTGCCCGACATGTCGCCCCAATCGACGAGCTCAGCTTTTCCGTCGCCCACGCCGACCCTCACCGAGGCGGAACTCGGCGCAGTTCCAGCCACGCTGACGGACGCCACTCCGCTGAGGCCCGATGCTTTCGCTTCTGCTTCGACTCCTGCCGTGCCGGGTGCGTCTGCATATTTCTTGCGCGAGGCTGACCCTTCCCCGCTTGCTGTTGCACCATCCTTTCCCGGCCACAGCGACATCTTTTCCTTTCCGGGAGTGCCTGGAGTGCAATTTGTTCCGGAATTTCGCGAGACGCCGACTTCGGTGCCGCGAGAGGCCGATGTGCAAGGGAACGTCCCGTCCTCGGCCGTTCCTGCGTACTCCGCTACCCAAGGGAAAAGTGACACCGCGGAACCACAGCTCGACTCGTTCGAGTTCAAGCCTGAGCTGGTTCCGAACATCGGCCTCGGGAAGCGACTTTTTGATCCGCATGTCATCAAACGCGACTTCCCGATCCTGCAGGAACATGTGAACGGGCGACCGCTGGTTTGGCTCGACAACGCCGCGACTACCCAGAAGCCGGATGCGGTCATTAACCGGATCTCGGCTTTTTATCGCCACGAGAATTCCAACATTCACCGGGCTGCCCACACGCTGGCTGCACGTTCGACCGATGCTTATGAGGGCGCGCGGGACAAAGTTCGCCGATTTTTGAATGCTTCCTCCACACGTGAGATCGTCTTCGTGCGCGGTGCCACCGAGGGCATCAATTTGGTCGCCAAGAGTTGGGGGCACCGCAATGTCCAAAAAGACGACGAAATTGTGATCACGTGGCTCGAGCATCACGCCAACATTGTTCCCTGGCAACAGCTCGCTGCAGAAAAGGGCGCACGCTTGCGTGTCGCTCCGGTAGACGGCAGCGGTCAGGTGATTCTCGAGGAGTACGAAAAGCTGCTGGGGGCGCGCACTCGAATCGTCGCCTTCAGCCAGGTGTCGAACGCACTCGGCACAGTAACGCCGGCTAAAACGATGATCGACATGGCCCACCGTCATGGTGCGCGCGTGCTCTTAGACGCCGCGCAGTCGGTCGCCCACATGGCCACCGATGTGCAGGCCCTGGACTGCGACTTCCTCGTATTCTCCGGCCACAAGATTTTCGCGCCCACGGGAGTAGGTGTTGTCTTCGGCAAGGCCGACCTGCTGGATAACGCACCCCCATGGCAAGGTGGTGGCAACATGATCGTGGATGTGACCTTTGAAAAGACGTTGTACAACGTGGCTCCCGCACGTTTCGAAGCCGGGACGGGCACCATCGCGGACGCCGTGGGTCTCGGCGCAGCCCTCGACTACCTGGACGAAATCGGCATGGAGAACATCTCCCGCTACGAGCATGAATTGCTGGAATACGCCACCGGAGGGCTGCTCAGCATTCCAGGCCTACGCTTGATCGGGACAGCGGTCGAAAAGGCGGGAGTGCTTTCCTTCGTGCTCGACAGCATGCCTCCGGAAGAGGTGGGCAAGGCATTGGACCAGGAAGGAATCGCGGTCCGCGCTGGGCATCATTGCGCCCAGCCGATCCTGCGCCGCTTCGGAGTGGAGAAGACTGTACGTCCTTCGTTGGCGTTGTACAACACCCGGGAAGATGTCGATGCCCTGGTCGCTGCCTTGCGGCGTCTCCAGGCGGGTCGCTCAAACCGTGCCCTGTGAACCAAAACTGCGATGCTGATCCAGGTTGGCCTGTAGTCAGCAGAGCAGCAGCAGCCAACTGGTCCAATCACACGCCGACCGGGGCAACACCTTATTGTCGTTATTATCGTTGATAAATAATCTGTGCAGGGGCGACTTTGGGGTGAATGACGATTCTGACCCGCCCTGCGTGGAGGGTCCACGTCTCGGTTGACTCGCCAGGCTGCCGAGCTACGACGACTCGCAGGCGCGAACTAGTGCACACCACCGCCACCCGGGGTGGACTCATCGGCATCCGATTCGTCGGTGCCAAGATTGAATAGGGCCGCCTGGGCTGCAGCGTGGTCACGCAACTCGGCCATCTCGTCCACGGTGTTCTCCCCGGGCTTCTCCTGTTTTCGCTGGTTCCTGCGCTCGGCTTTGTCCCGTTGCTTCTGTTGCCGCGTTTGTTCCTTCTGACGCTTCGTAAATGTCGATCGGCCTCGTGGCATACCTCGTCCCCCAACATGTTTGTTGTTTATTGCTGGCCGGCGATCTTGCTAGCCGGCCGAACGTGCTTCAGGCATTCAAAAAGTTACCAGCGCGGTTCGCGCGGCTGGCGCGCGTGGCCGCGGTAGTCGTCGCGACTGCGGCCGCCCCCGCCACCGCCACCAAAGCGCTGTCCACCACCCCTTGGCCGATCGGCCTTTGGTTTGGCCTCGTTGATGGTCAAGGGTCGTCCGCCCAGATCGGTTCCATTCAGGGCTGCGATCGCCTTGTCGGCCTCACTGGCGTTCGTCATTTCCACAAAGCCGAAACCGCGCGAACGACCCGTCTCCCGGTCGGTCACAAGAGTGACTTTCTCCACGGCGCCGTGCGGCTCGAAAACGGTGCGCAGTTCGGATTCTGTGGTGTTGTGGGGCAGATTACCAACGTACAGGTTCTTCATTGTAGTTCCTTTCTTAACAAATCATCCAGGGTGGCCGATCTGCTGGTTCGCCTCGAGGGTTGACCTTCAGAATCGCGTGGTGGCACAGGCCGGTCCCGCATGGCTCGAGTGCGGGCGCTGCATGCAGAGCGCACGGCGGAGATTCGGCGAGAGGCTTCCAGGATGCCCCAGCGTTGCGTCAAGTCTGCAAGATTGACGGAAAGCGCGGCTTTCACATCCCCAACGACTGTGCGATTGGCGGTGGCGTGCTGCCCCGGCAATCCTTCATCCGCAGATGGTGAATCCGCGAGGTATTCGGGTTTCCCGACCAGGAAGGCCAACCGCTGCGGAGGCTTAGCACCGCGAATGTCTTCACAAAAACTCTCGCGATGGCCCCGTCCACTATCTGCGTTGATCAAGACGAGATCATACAAATCCGCTCTCCAAAAAGAACGAGCTTCTCCGATGTCCACCGCGCAATCGACATCGATACCGAGTTTTCGCATGACCTCGGCACGCAAATCGCGTTTCGCGTGCGAGGCGTCGACCAGGAGCACTCGTTTCTTCTTCGCTGCCGCGAGCGCGGAAGGCGGTAAGGCCAGCAGCGGCGTGGTCATGCGGACACCGAACCTGGCCGGGCACGGCCCGAACTATCCACTGCTTTGCGTTCCGTTGCTGCTTGATTCAGCAGCTCGCGGGTGCGCTTCCGTCGAGCGATCTTCTGCTTGCGTTCCCGGTGAAATCTGGCTTTGTCACCATTTATTGCCGACATAATGAACTCCTGCATGCCATTTGGACTGGTTGATGACCGCCGGGGCCAGGAGAATCTTCCCTTGCCGGGCGCTGAAGACCGACGACCTCTGGAGCTTCCGCATCAATTGCGACACCGCGAACGACGTCACAGTTGCCAAATCGTGTACCGATAAGAACAGATTGGAAAACCTTTGGAGCCGCCTTCGACTGCACCTGCCATTGCTTATGGCATAGAGCGACTGGCTCACGGATAAACGCTGGAGCAAAAAAAGACGCCTCTCGATCTCTCAATCGCGAAGCCGCAGGGTGCTTTGGTGGCGTATCTTCGAGGTCAAGTGTCTTCAGTATATCCTGTTTAGGAGCGTCCTGCTTGCGCAACGCGACCGTCCCAGGAAAAACAGCAGTCAACTCACCAGCGTAACGCCTAGCGTTGGAGGGACCGGGATCGCTGCCGAATCGTACCGTGGAAACAGATTGCCAACCGTGCGTATTCCGCGTAGCATGAGTAGGTGCGTTAGACCGAATCGGTCGTGAGCAGCTCTCGCCTCAACAGCCAGTAACCTGCCCTCAGTACCTCCGAATCTCTCCAGCGTAAATCCATTAAAGGAACATCCATACCAACATGGCAGAACAAGGAACAGTGAAGTGGTTCAATGACGCCAAAGGCTACGGCTTCATCAGCCGTCAAAGTGGCGAAGACGTTTTCGTGCATTTCTCGGCTATCCAGGCGGGCGGTTTCAAGAGCCTGCAAGAGGGCCAGACCGTGCAATTTGATGTGACCAAGGGTCCTAAGGGCTGGCAGGCTGAAAACGTACAACCGCTCTAAACCGGCGAATTGTGTTGAGAGGGCGATGTCGAGAGAGATCGCCTTTTTCGCATTTCGCGCGAGTGTCCTAACCCCATTGCTCGATCTTGTCGGGCTGCGAATGGACTTTTTCTGACACGCGACGAACAAAGCACTACTTACGCGATCATCCTGCACAACGTCCGCACCTACCAGTCCGCCGGAGTAGTCGAAGTGGTCCGAGGCAGGCAGAACGCTGAGTCCGCTCTAAGAAAATTCCAGGATTCCCAAAGCTCCTCAGATCACCATGAGGGCTGGCGTTACTTCTTCGAGAAAACCGAGATGAAAGCTGGGACCGATCCCGCAGAAGCCACCCACACCCGCCAGGCGGAATTGGAAGTAAGAGAATCGAAAGCAGCGCAGGAAACCAAGACTCCGATCTCCCCTTCCTCGGACACTCAGAGATAGAGTCGGTCTCTGGGCAAGTCGGGCGTATAGCCCAAAGAACATTGCCGTGGCCTAACTGGGCGCCGAACCGCCCGCCGTTACCGTCGTTTCATGAAAGCCTATTGACATCCTACTGTATTTCTGCAATCATAGAAATATGCCGGGTACTGCTACCCCGAAAACTACGGCGCGAGTGGCCCGCTGCGCGGACATGTTCTCCGCCATGGGAACGGAATCCAGACTGCGGATCATGCAATTGTTGTTGTCCGCTCACCCGGAAGGCTTAGTGGTCGGAGAGATTCAAGAGGAACTGGATATCCCCAACTCGACTCTTTCTCACCATCTCGACAAGCTCAAAAGCGAAGGCCTTGTCAGCGTGCGCCGGGAAAGCACTTTTTTGCGCTACACCGCCAACACGGACGCCCTTCAAGAGCTACTGCAGTTCCTTTATGCCGAGTGCTGCACACGAAACAAGGCGCTGAAACCGCAAGACATCGTTCAAATTTGCAAATAGGAGAGCCCGATGAGTACCACTGATATCAAGCAGGTAGTGAAAGAGCGGTACGGTCAGGCTGCCCTTCGCGTGAAGAATGGCGGAAGCAGCTGTTGCGGTGCCTCTCCAAGGGTCGGCCGAGGTTGCGATCCGATCACCTCCAACCTTTACGACGCCGCCCAAGGCGAGCAAGTTCCGGAAGAGGCCATGCTCGCATCCCTCGGCTGCGGCAACCCCACCGCACTGGCACATCTCAACGCCGGAGAGGTGGTCCTCGATTTGGGATCCGGTGGCGGTATCGATGTGTTGCTCTCTGCTAAGCGAGTAGGGCCAACCGGAAAAGCCTACGGTCTCGATATGACCGATGAAATGCTCGCCTTGGCTAACGAAAACAAACGCAAGGCGGGCGCGGAGAACGTGGAATTCCTGAGGGGCGAAATCGAACATATTCCGCTACCGGACAATTCGGTCGACGTCATCATTTCGAATTGTGTGATCAATCTTTCGGCGGACAAAGGCCAGGTATTGCGGGAGGCGTTTCGTGTGCTCAAGCCGGGTGGCCGGTTTGCGGTCTCGGACGTTGTTACCCGTGGGGAAATCAGCCCTGCGATCCGGCAGAGCGTGCTTTTGTGGGTGGGCTGCGTTGCCGGAGCACTGGAAGATGTCGAATACCGCGACAAGCTCGCAGCAGCCGGTTTTGAGCAGATCGACATCGAGCCCATGCGCATTTACCGGGCGGAGGATGCTCGCGAACTTCTTTACGCCGAAGGTATCGACGTGGATGCGCTTGGTCCGCAAGTCGACGGCAAATTCATGAGCGCATTCGTCCGAGCTGTAAAGCCTGCCGGTGCTTCCGAGAATCAGTGTTGCGGACCTACCTGCTGTCGCTAGCCGATTCTGGAGGCGGGAATGCAAGGACGCTACAACGTTTTGTTTCTCTGTACGGGCAACTCAGCCCGGTCCATCATGGCTGAGGCGATCCTGAACTTTAAAGGGAGACCGAACTTTACCGCATACAGCGCTGGGAGCCATCCCACAGGAGCGGTTCGGCGTGAAGCGCTGGGGCAACTAGAGGTGGCGCGAGTCCCCACGCAGGGCCTGCGCAGCAAGTCGTGGCATGAATTCTCTCAGTCCAACTCTCCGAAACTGGATTTCGTCTTTACAGTTTGTGACAACGCTGCAAAGGAAGTGTGTCCGGTATGGCCGGGGCAGCCGATGACGGCGCATTGGGGAGCTGCCGATCCGGCAGCGGTTCGCGGAAGCAAGGAGGACGTGGAACGGGCGTTCCGGGATGCTTTCTTTATCCTCGATCGCAGAATTAGTCTGTTCTTGTGCATTCCTTTCAAGACTCTCGACAGTCTTGCTCTCAAGAAGGAACTGGACAACATCGCTCAGACGATGACGCCTGTTACAAATGACCGCTGAGCGGATCGGCAGGATTTGACCATGAATGCATATCAGAAAGACTTGTTTGGCTTTACGGCCGGGGAACTTGAGATTGTCGGCGACATCGAGTCACCTGTTTCTGCTTGAACAGTGGAGGGTCCTGAGGGAGACGCTTAGCTATAACTAAGCTAGCCAATTACCTGATTTTTATCCCGGAGACCCTTGCGATCACTTGATTGGCGCAACGGCTTTAATCGAGAAAATGGTTCTGATTACGAAACACTGCAAACATTCGAAACAATGAGCAGATTAAAACGATCTCGTAGTTCTCATCCGTTTGCTCGCGCTATGAGCAAGATTGCCAAAGCGTAGAAGACGAACATCAGCGCAAGGTACAGCTTGGCGCGAGGGCCTGAGCCATCGAATTCTTTCCACGCGAGAACTCCCCAGAGAGCAGCCACCATGGGAGCGGATTGGCCGATGGCATATGAGATTGCCACGCCCGTGTAGCTCGCAGCCACCATATTAAAAACCGTACCCGTTCCCCAGATGCATCCGCCGAGAAGGCCCAAGACGTGCCCGGATACGGGACCGCGAAAGAATCCGCTGAAACTCACGGGCTGTCCCACCAGCGGGTGCCTCATGAAATACACATTCCAGATCAAACAGGAGAGCAATGCGCCCAACGTGAGGAATACTACGGCGCTGTACGGTCCGAGCGGGTTGCCTCGCGTCATTGAATGCGTAAGGAACGGTGCCCACAGGCCCATCAGAACGCCGGAAACCACGCAGGTGATAACGCTTTTTCTCGAGACGGTGCGTCCGGAGACTGGAAGATTTCCATAGGCCGCTCCGTCGAGAATCACGGCCAGGAGAGCACAGGTTACTCCGAGTGCCAGCAATGGAAGGTTTCCCCTGGGCTGCTGGACATAACTCAACACAACGCCCACGACCAAAGCGATACCGATGGAAATCGGAAACGCTACGGCCAGACCTGCCATGTCGATGGCGGCTACCAGTAGCAGGTTGGCGAGGTTGAACCAGGCTCCGCCAATGAGCGCGTATACGATGTTCCCGGTATCGGCGGAGTGAACGTTATTGAGAAAGCTGTTTGCATCGTGGCCGGTGCTTCCCATAGTGAGGGCGAGGACCAGAGAGATAAGGAAGACGCCGACGGCATAGTCCCAATAAAAAAGTTCGAAACGATAGTTCTTAACGCCCTTGTAGGTGTTGGCCCAGGAACCCCAGCAGATTGCACTGGTGATCATCATCAAGAGGGCAATGCTCAGGCTTTGTGGTGTGAACATCGTTTCTCCTTGGACAGCTTCCGCCCGATCGCGAGACTCGCGGCTATGCCCGGCGTCCCCTGCTGTGGGCTTTTGACGATCTATTTACCCTGAATTCTCGACACAAAAAGCTGCAAGAAGCGGTCGGCGTCCACTTCGCTGCACACCTTTGCGTTCAGTGAAACTTTGTCGAGGCCTTCGATCACGTAGTGATCTCCGTGCAGAACGTTGCGCTCAATCTCTCCGCGGCGATTGGCCACGGTTTCACCGCGCGTAAAGTCCCCTCTGGTTTCGACGTCGACGTGCATCTCGGAGGCTTTCACGAGTGAGGAATCAATCGCCACTCCGACTGCGAGCGGATCGTACATCGGAGTACCGGGCGAGCCGAACTTTGCGGAAAGATCTACCAGATATTTCGCGACCGCGTAGATGAAGTCATTCATCGGACCGTGGGTACTGGCCAACTGGTCCAGTTGTTTCTGCGAAAGCAGTGTTTTGTCGCCGACGTCGAGTCCGACCATAGTGAGCGGCCAACCGGCCTGGAAGACGATCTGGGCGGCCTCGGGATCGTTGTAAATGTTCGCTTCAGCAGCGGCATTCACATTGCCGCCTGAGATCGAGCCTCCCATCAGCACGACTTCCTTGACGAGAGGAACGATCGAGGGGTCCTTGAGAACCGCCAAGGCGACGTTCGTGAGAGGCCCGACGGGCAACAAGGTGATCTCATGGGGCGCCGCGTGGACCATCTGGATGATGAGATCGGGTCCAAAGTGGGGATCGACTTTGCACTTGCTGGGCGGAAGCTCAACGTTGCCCAGACCGTTCTTGCCGTGCCAGAACTCGGCGGTGATCAGCTTCTGGAATAGAGGATGCTGCGCGCCGGCGGCCACGGGAATGTCGCAGCGGTGCGCCAGCGAGACCATGCGTAGGGCGTTTTCCAAACCCATGCTGGCCGTGACATTGCCAGGAACGACCGTGATGGCGCGCACATCGAGTTCCGGTGAGTTCAGTGCGAGCATCATCGCCATGGCGTCGTCCGACCCAGGGTCAGTATCGAAGATGATCTTCTTGCTCGCGGCGGAAGCGGCTAGGGTTCCCAACAGAATCAAAAGCAGGGCAGAAACATGCAGACAGCGCGAAGAGGCAGAACCGAGGAATTTCAGAATCGTTTCTCCGGAATTGATCCGGGCCGTAGCCTAGACTTCGACAGCAGCCCTGTCAAGGACGCAGGAGACGCAGGACGGCGACATACCCGATTACGGAGGGTCTGCCGTACAATGCAGAGGGATGGCACAGGAAAGCAGGCCGAGCTACGGAGTTGCGCACCGCACTGGTGACGCGACTCGGGAGACGTTCCCTTCCGAATTGGAAACGCCGATCGCGATGTTGTCGGGTCGTCCCCTTCTCTCCAATCGTGGCATCCCTCTTAATCTGGACTGGGTGAAACAGGTTCGCGTGAATACCAGCGCGGTGGAACGGCGCGCACAGACGCACGTTGCTCGCCGCACCGTAAAAAAGGAATGGCAGGCGGCTTGGCTGCTGCGCGCAATTACCTGCATGGACCTGACCACCCTTTCCGGGGACGACACCGATGAACGCGTGCGTCGGCTGTGTGCCAAAGCGCGGCAACCGATCCGGCATGAGCTTGTGAAGAGACTGGGAATCGAAGAACTTGGAGTCAAAGTGGCTGCAGTCTGTGTCTATCACCGGTTTGTGGAGACGGCCGCGCGGGCACTCGAGGGCAGCGGCATTCGCGTGGCGGCGGTGTCCACTGGATTTCCTGCGGGACTTTCGCCCCTGGAAGAGCGAGTCGAGGAGATCCGGCGCTCGCTGGCAGTCGGAGCCAACGAGATCGACATTGTCATCACCCGAGCTCACGTATTTGGCGGAAGATGGCAGGAACTGTACGACGAGATCGCGACCTTCAAGCAGGCCTGTGGAAGCGTTCCCATGAAAGCGATTCTGGGCACGGGCGATTTGCTTACGCTGCGTAACGTGGCCCGCGCGAGCTTCGTCGCTATGATGGCGGGCGCCGATTTCATTAAGACATCAACCGGGAAGGAGTCTACGAACGCCACTCTTCCGGTGGGTTTCGTCATGACGCGAGCGATTCGGGAATATGCCCAAGAGACAGGCATGGCGGTGGGATTCAAACCCGCCGGCGGGATCCGCACCGCCAAGCAATCGACGGAATGGCTGTCGCTGATGAAAGAAGAACTCGGAAATCCCTGGATGAAAGCGGAGCTTTTCCGCCTTGGCGCCAGTTCCCTTCTGAACGATATTGAACGGCAGTTGGAACACTATGCCACGGGTCGGTATTCGGCAGAGTACCGCCATCCGATTGCGTAATCGCACAAAGGAACAGACCCACTCGAATGAGCCTAGCTGAGAAATTCCTGACCATGGAATACGGCCCGGCGCCGGAAGATCCGAAGGATGCGCTGCTTTGGTTGGACAGTCACAAGCGTCGGCTGGGACACTTCATCGGCGGCGAATGGCGAGAGCCGGTCGAGGGCACGTTCTTCGATACGACGGATCCTGCGACCGGCGAAAAGATCGCGGTCGTCGCGCAAGAGACACTTGCGGCGCTCCAGCGGCAGGACCTGGAGAGGCGGCAGCAATTCAGCGAGTTCGCCAGGCGCGAGGACGGTCTCCTCATCGAGAGGGCTCCCGAGCTGGCGGATCCGAGGAAAGTTGCCGAGCTGCAGGGCAAGGCTGTGAATGTGCTCAAGGGCCTCGGCTTCGCGGAGCCGGAATTGGCGGCATCGTGGCAGGGGCAGCACGGCTTGTCGCTCCGCGATCATCGCGTGCAGCTGCTGATCCGTGACGCAACCCTCTGGCGTGAGGCGCAGCAGAGGGCGAAAGCGGCGGTTGCCAGGCCCGTGCCGCCGGTTCAGCGGCCCGGCGTCTCGCACCCCAAAGGGGCCGCGCAAGATGCCGTCATCCAGAGCCTCAACAAGCAACTCGAGAATGCGAGCGGCGTGAATGCCCTTCGAGCCGCAGCCAAGCTGGTCGCGGCCAAGCGCGCCGCTCGCTAGAACCCAGAAAGGACAAGACAAT
>Ga0137418_10004818_pt1 | contig 12359 bp, 10 predicted proteins | sample CZODoug3_1_2_16f_FD_122242 | JGI IMG/M metagenome (GOLD analysis project Ga0137418, IMG submission 122242) | Vadose zone soil fungal communities from Angelo Coast Range Reserve, California, USA - CZODoug3_1_2_16fungal (Hybrid Assembly) | ecosystem: Environmental > Terrestrial > Soil > Vadose... | reverse complement strand
CGCTTGCCGCACTGATTCGAATGGTCGCCGCGTGGAGGGAGGATGCGGCGCTCCAATCGGCCGTCGATGCTCTGCCGGCGCTGATGGATCAGAGCTGGGCGCTCGACTGGTCGGCGGCGCTGCCACCGCTCGAATCGGCCGCACACTTATACGTAGTGGGCCGTGGGCTGGGACTCGGCGCCGCCCAGGAAACCGCACTCAAGTGCAAGGAGACCTGCGGCCTGCATGCCGAGGCCTTCAGCAGCGCCGAACTGCGCCATGGTCCCTACGCTCTGCTGGGCCCCGGATTTCCCGCGCTGCTGTTTGCGCAGCGCGACGCCACACGAGCAGGGATCGAGGCCTTGGGCGGCGAACTCGCGCGCCGCGGCGTGCCGGTTCTGATTGCCGGCGCGCAGGCGGACCCCGCCGTCGTGCTGCCCACCATCGACGCCTCCGCCGAGGTGGGTCCGATATTGTTGGTGCAAAATGCATACCGATTGATCGCCACGCTCGCGGCACGACGCGGGTTCGATCCGGATCGCCCGGCACATTTGCGCAAGGTCACGGAGACGGTGTAATGCGCACCGCGCTTGCGAACGGCCGGCTTCTGACCGCGGGGGGGCTCGTGAGCGGGCAGACGCTGCTTCTATCCGGCGCGCGCATCGAGGCACTGGTCGATCCCGGCGATTCGCGGTGTCGAGGCGCGGACACCGTGGATCTCGAGGGGCAGCTCTTGCTGCCCGGGTTCATCGACGTGCAAGTCAACGGCGGCGGCGGCGTGCTCTTCAATGATGACCCGAATCCCGAGTCGATCCGCGCCATCGGCGCCGCGCACCGGCGCTTCGGCACCACCGGGTTCCTGCCCACGCTGATCAGCGACGATCTCGACACCATCGGGCGCGCGATCGACGCCGTGCAGTCGGCGCTCGATGCCGGCATGGCGGGCGTTCTCGGTATCCACATCGAGGGCCCGTTCCTCAATTGGGCGCGCCGCGGAGTCCACGATTCCAAACATCTGCGGCCCCTCGACACGAGCTTGGTGTCGCTGCTCGGCCGGTTGCGTGCCGGGCGAACGGTTCTGACCTTGGCGCCGGAGATGACCACGCCCGAAATCATCGCGAAACTCGCCGCCGGCGGCATCTTGGTGTCGGCCGGGCACAGCGAAGCCACGTTCGCTGAGACCACCACGGCCATCGCCCAGGGACTCCGAGGCTTCACGCATTTATTCAACGCGATGGCGCGTATCGAGCCGCGCGAGCCTGGAATCGTCGGCGCCGCGCTGTACGATCAAGGCACTTGGTGCGGAATCATCGTCGACGGTCACCACGTCGACCCCATCATGCTGAAGCTCGCGCTGCGCTGTAAGCGTCACGACCGGTTCATGCTGGTTACCGATGCAATGCCGGCGGTGGGATCCGCCGAGCCCAGCTTCGTTCTGCAGGGACGTACGATTCGGGTCGTTGACGGGATTTGCCGCGACGAGAACGGAACCCTCGCGGGCACCGCGCTCGACATGGCTGCGGCGGTGCGCAATGCGGTCTCTTTGTTGGGACTCGACGTCGCCGAGGCTGCCCGCATGGCCAGTGAATATCCGGCCGAATTTCTCGGGCTTGGCCACGAGCTCGGGCGCATCGCGCCGGGTTACCGGGCAAATCTGGTGCTGATGGACGACGCATTCACCGTGCACAAGACCTGGATTGAGGGCCAAGTGTCGGTGTGACGTCTCGAGCACGGAATGCTTCAGAGCAGGAATGCCTCATGCGGGCGGGCATAGTAGGCCATCGCATGATCGGGGACCACGGGGGCTCGCCTGTAGGGAAACAATTGCGATGAGAAACACTGCAGCGCGTTGGCCTTGGCCGCTCGAGCAGCGTCGGGCAGTTTGAACTTTCCCCATCGTGCATGACTCAAGGCCTGCGGATCGCCGTGCCGCCACGCCCAGATCGGATAACGCGCCAACGTAAAGCCATGCGCATGAGCCGACTCGATGCATACTCGTCCGGCCGCCTCATGATCCGGATGCCCATCCTGTTCGTAGGGCGCGAGCACGGTAGTCCCCGGATCGAGCAGCGAAAAAACAGCCGAGCGGAGCTTGTTGCCATAGTCGGCGACGTGACCGTCGGGAATTCCAAGGCGCACGATCAGCACCGGGTGGTCGGAAAGTACGTGCAGCGCCTCTCGAAGTTCCTCGCGCCGTATCTGTCTCAGCCGCCGCCATTGCGGGTACGCCGCTTCTCCATCGGTGACGCTGATCACGGTCACGCTGCGGCCGAGGTTCTTCCATGTATGGATCAGACCGCCGGCCCCTAGAATCTCGTCGTCGGGATGCGGACTGACTATCAACAATGGCCCGTCCGGCGGCATCCAATCCGGGGCATCGGCCAGTACTCGTTGCCATGCACTCTCGTCGGTACCGGGAAGGGAGGGATCGATTCTGCTTCCACTGATGGCGGTTGACACGATTTTGTTCTCGGTGGCGGCTGGACGCTATCGGAATGGGGGAATACTCGCGCGGAGAAGGGGCGGCCGCCATCAGCCTCACAGCGAGAACCCTGTCAGACGATTCGTACCTTCCCCGCCGTGCGCATCAGATAATTCCTACACAGCGTCATGGCACCGTCCGAATGTGGAGCCGTTTTCAAGGGAGTCTATTTGCCGTCAAATTTGATTACCGTTCCATGACCAACAGCGTATCAAAGGCGAAGACCGGAATTAGCGGACTCGACGACGTCCTTGCGGGCGGGTTATCCCTCGGGCAGGTTTTTTTATTGGAAGGCGAGCCGGGAGCGGGCAAGACGACCGCCGGGTTGCAATTTCTACTCGCGGGCGCGGGCGCCGGCGAGCGCTGCCTCTACATCACGCTATCGGAATCGGAGCGTGAACTACGCGCCGGCGCGGCATCCCACTGCTGGACGTTGGGCGATGCGATCAAGATCTGCGAAGTGATTCCGCCCGACAGCTTGATCGCGGGTGAAAACCACCAAAGCTTGCTCGACCCCTCGGATCTGGAACTCGGTGAAACCACCACGAAAATATTCGAATTGGTGGAGCGTGAAAAACCCCAGCGGCTGGTGCTCGACAGTCTGTCGGAAATCCGGCTGCTGGCGCAGAGTTCGTTGCGCTACCGGCGTCAAGTGCTCGCCATCAAGCATCACCTTTCCCGTCTCGGCGCCACGGTCTTGCTCCTCGATGATTTGACCGCCGAGGCGTCCGATAGGACCGTGCACACCCTGGCCCACGGGGTCATTCGTCTGGAAGTGACCGCGCCGTCCTATGGCGCGGAAAGGCGGCGCTTGCGAGTGGTCAAGTACCGCGGCCAAAAATATCGAGGGGGCTACCACGATTTCACGATTTCCACCGGCGGGATCCAGGTTTTTCCGCGCTTGATCGCCGCCGAGCACCGAATGCGCGTACCGCGCAGGCAGCTCTCGAGCGGCATCGCTGCATTCGATAACCTCTTGGGCGGGGGACTGGATTCAGGCTCGAGTACGTTGATTCTGGGACCCGCCGGCACCGGCAAATCGCTCGTCGCCATCACCTTTGCCATGGCGGCGATAGCGCGCGGCGAAAAAGCGGCCATTTTCGTTTTCGACGAAGAATTGAACCTTTTGTTCGATCGAATGAAAGGATTGAACATCGATCTCGAGGGTGCGCGGGAGCGCGGCGACCTCTTGATCGAACAAATCGATGCTGCCGAGCTCTCGCCCGGTGAATTCGCTGACCGTGCCCGAAAGCTGGTCGATCAACATGGGGTAAAGACCGTTCTCATCGACAGTCTCAACGGCTATCAGGCCGCGATGCCGGAAGAGAATTCCTTGATCCTTCACGTGCACGAGCTGCTGCAATATTTGAATCGCCAGGGTGCGGCCACTTTTGTCACGGTGGCACAGCACGGCTTGGTCGGCGACATGCGCGCCCCCGTCGACATTACCTACCTCGCCGATACGGTGGTGCTGCTGCGCTATTTCGAAGCCCGCGGGCAAGTGCGCCGCGCCATCTCGGTGATCAAAAAGCGGACCGGCCGGCACGAGTCCACCATACGCGAGTATCGGCTGAGCGGCCAGGGGATTTCGTTCGGTGAACCGCTGGAGGAATTCCAAGGAATATTGCGCGGAGTACCTAGTTACGCGGGCGACGGCAGCCCCTTGCTGTCGGCAAGAGACTCGTGAACCCCAACGGAGCCTTGTCTCTGCGCGCGCTCATTCTCGCGCCGAGCGGACGCGACGCGCCGTTGCTCGTTATGCTGCTGAAGGAGGCGGGCTTCGCGGCAGACATCTGCACGCATCTTGGAATTTTGAATCAAGAACTTCACAAGGGCGCGGGATTGGCGATCATCGCCGACGAAGCCCTGCAAAAAGCGGAGTTGCGGCCGCTCGTCGACTTTCTCGAGGCGCAGCCCCCCTGGTCGGACATACCCATCATATTGCTGACTCAGCGCGGCGGCGGCCCGGAACGGAATCCCGCCGCGCTGCGGCTCGCGGCCATCCTCGGCAATGTCAGTTTCCTGGAGCGCCCGTTTCATCCCGCCACGTTGACGAGCATGGTGCGCTCCGCGGCGCGGGGACGGCGCCGTCAGTACGATGCCCGCGGTCGACTGGAGGAAATCGGCGAGCGCGAGCAGCAGCTGCATACGGCGCTTACCGCCGGACGGCTGGGTTCCTGGACTCTCGATGTGAAATCCATGTCGTTTCATCTATCGGAAACCTCGGGAAGTCATTTCGGATCGAATGCCGAGGCGGAGCTGTCATATGACCGGTTGATGAGCTCGGTGCATCCGGACGACCGGCCGCGTATGAATACCGCGCTCGAGCGGGCGTTGAAGAGCGGCGATGACTATGTGATCGAATTCCGCAATATACGCCCCGGCGGAGTGCTGCACTGGGTCGACGTGCGCGCCCGCTCTCTCAAGGATAGATCGGGGCGCGTCGTTTGTCTGACCGGCGTATCGTCGGACATCTCCGATCGCAAGCGCTCGGAATTCGAGCGAGAGCGGCTGCTGTCGGACCTGGCGTTCGAGCGCACGGCCTTGTCGGATCTCACGCATACGCTCGAGCAGCGCGTGGTCGAACGCACGGGAGAGCTCATGGCCGAAGTAGCCGCGCGTGAGAAGGCTCAGGAGCAACTCCTGCAGGCGCAGAAGATGGAAAGCGTCGGCCAACTGACCGGCGGCATTGCGCACGATTTCAACAATTTGCTCATGGCGGTCATGGGTAATCTCGAAATCCTGCGCAAGCGATTGCCCAGCGACCCGAATATCCGCCGGCTCATCGACGGCGCCCGGCAAGGCGCACAACGCGGTGCCTCGCTCACGCAGCGCATGTTGGCATTTGCGCGCCAGCAAGATCTGCGCACCACGTCGGCCGATCTAGGGACGCTCGTGCTTGGCATGCAAGACCTATTGAGGCGCTCGCTGGGACCGAACACCGTATTGCGGCTGTCGATAGAGCCGCACCTGCCCCCCGCGGAAGTCGATGCGCACCAAGTCGAGCTTGCCATCTTGAATCTTGCCATCAACGCGCGCGACGCGATGCCCGACGGCGGCGTAATCGAACTACGGGTCAATCGAAGGCAGGTGACGAATGATTCAGGTCGCCTGCGGCCGGGGACATATTTACGCATTCAGATCGCCGACACCGGTGTCGGCATGGATCAGGCCACGCTCAGCAAGGCCATCGAGCCCTTCTTTTCGACCAAGCCGCTCGGCAAGGGGACGGGACTGGGCTTGTCCATGACGCACGGATTGGCGGTGCAGCTCGGTGGGCTGCTGGAGCTCGCGAGTGAAGTCGGCAAGGGGACGACCGCCACGCTGTGGCTGCCGCAAGCGGTTAAGTCCGCGGGCGAAGTCGAACCCGCCGCGAGCTCGGCGACATCCTCGCGTACGGCAACTATTTTGGTGGTCGATGATGACCCCCTCATCGCCACGAGCACGGTCGACATGCTCGAAGATCTCGGTCACACCGTGATCGGCGTCAATTCCGCGGCACAAGCTCTCGAGATCATCAATGCCGGAAAGCGGCTGGACTTGGTGATGACCGACCAGGCCATGCCCGGCATGACGGGTATTCAACTCGCGGAAATCGTGCGCCAGAAGAGACCGGGTCTTCCGGTCCTGCTGGCGACCGGCTACACCGACTTGCCGGCAGGCAAGCTGGCCAATGTGCCGCGCCTATCGAAGCCCTACCAACAGGCGGAGCTGCAGGCGGAAATCGAGAAACTCCTGAGCCCAGCATGACGGCCGGCGTCGCGACGGTGGTGGGTCGCCGCTGTAGGAAGGCACCGGCATCGATTGCGGAGGCTCGACCAGTGAGAGCCGTCCATCGGGTAAGTACAATTCGTGTGAATGCGTTACTCACTGGAGGCACTCATGAATCGCACGATATCCGCGTTAGTCGTCGCAGGTTTGGTAGGGTTCGGCATGCAGGCGCCGGCCGATGACACATCGGCTGACCAGTCGACGCAAAAAGCCGATCAGAAGCAGTTCATGAAGGACTGCATGGCAAAAGCCAAGGCCGCCAACAACGGAACGTCCGAGTTGGACATGAAGAAAGCATGCAGGGACCAGTGGAAAACGACCATGGGCACAGCCAAGCAGCCGGTTACACCGGCGCATTGAGCTCCGGAGGATGTCATGGCCGGTAAAAATACAGCCGTATTCGGAATCTACACCGTTGAAAATCAAGCCGAGCGCGCGGTAGACACGCTCATTGCCGCCGGCTTTCCCGGCTCCTCGATCTCGGTTCTCCTGCCCGACACGCGGGGCGAAAAGGGATTTGGTCACCAGAAGAGTACAAAAGCGCCGGAGGGCGCCGCGGCCGGTGTTACTGCGGGCGGCGTCATCGGCGGAACGATCGGCATTCTCGCGGGCGTCGGAGCCTTGGCAATTCCGGGTCTAGGTCCGTTGATCGCAGCCGGGCCCATCGTGGCAGGTCTTGCGGGGGTCGGGGTGGGCGGTACGATCGGTGGTTTGGTGGGCGCTCTCGTCGGCATGGGGCTTCCCGAATACGAGGCCAAGCGCTACGAGGGCCACGTAAAGAACGGCGGCACATTGTTGTCCGTGCACTGCGATGCCGCCGAGCAGGTATCGCGGGCCAAGGAACTGTTGAAGGGAACGGGCGCGATCGACATCGCCGGATCGGGCGAAAGCCCCGGAGCGAGATCGGGCACCACGCGGGTCGTGTGACGCGTTCAATCTACCTATTTGGCGGGCTTTGACGTCTTGACCGCTGAGAGCGCGCCCAATAGGGGTTGGTTGGGATGTTTGGCGCAGTCAGCGAGCAATGCGGTTTGAAACAGGCTCAACGAATTCGCATCGAAAATGTGACTGCCGGATCGTCCCACGGAAAAGCCGAACAGCCACATCATGATGGTGGTCGCGCTCTCCGGGTCGGTGCGGGCCAATTCGACGTGCCGCGTGGCGAATGCCGCGCACTCGAGGGCGCTGAGATCCATCGGGTTCTTGGCGTCGGGTTTGACGATGGCCAGCGCATCCAGCAGGCTTTCGTTGGGATTACTCTTGCACTCGTTATCCAGCGCGAACCCGAAAGGTCCCAGCGCCTCCGGGTACATGACATGCGCTCCGGATTTGGCGACCGAATAGCCGAACAGCCACATGACGGTGTTGAGGCTATCGGCCGTTGGGTTCGAGGCGGCGGCCGGCAGGACTTCATTCTCGTATTTCGCACAAGTCAGCGTGGCGAGATTCAGCTCGCCCGCGCTGCCGATGCAGGGAATCAGGCTGAGCGCCAGGACGAAGAGGGCAAATGATTTCATCGTTGAGACTCGCGGTATCACCTAAGGGCTCTATTCTTGACGAAGACCAGGCGCGGCCGCGGATTTGAACGCGCTGGGATCCGACTGGTAGGAGGTCTTTATCCCGATAAAGGTGCTGCGCCCCGAGGTCCGGTAGCTTCCCTTGGTCATCTCCAGAGCAATGTCCGCGCCGAGTGCATCGAATTGTTCCATGACCAAATCGAAGCCGGCGTCGCGGATCGCTTGCACGAGGTATTCGCGCTGGATCCAAAAGGAGGCGCGGTTATTCCATGACGCCCAGCGACGATTCGCACGATCGCGGAAGGCGCGTTCATTGCGAAACTCGGGAAACCATCGCCCAGGCAATCCCTCGTGCCTGGTAAGAAAAGACAATTTGTGCGTCGTGGTCGCGGTGTTTGCAAGAGGAATTATTCTGGACAAGGCGCGGCGCAGCCGTCTTGGGTGAATGAAGCTGGGTGAATCCTTGGCTTCCGAGAAATGCGTTTGCAGAATCAATACCCGTTTGGTCACGCGCGACAAGACGTCGAGAAATTCTCGAGGCTTGTCCAAGTGGTAAAACAGCCCGCAGCAGAAGGTCGCGTCGAACAGGCCGTACGCCGCTATGTTCCAAACGTCATCGCGGACAAATTCGAGATTCGGCAGATTGACCCGCGACTGAACGTATCGGCAAGCCTCTATGTTCGACTCGCGCACATCGAGTCCCAGTGCCTGAAAACCCAGACGGGCAAATTCGACGGTATAGCCGCCTTCGAGACAACCCAGGTCCGCGATGCGGAGCTGCGCCTTTTCGCCGGGAAACGTCGCATCCAGAACCCGCTTTGCCGCCAGAAACCAAGGATGAACGTCGAGCGACAGCCCGGCTTCCGGCTTGGTGTACGTGCCATCGTCCAATCTAATATTGTGCGCAGTGAAACTGACCACGGGTGCCCCTTCTGTTCGTGCGGATGCATTGGTTCGACCGGCGTCGCTCCGGGCTCATGTGCGAATGCATAATAGCCGCTAATGCAGCGCGCAATACAGCGTCAGAGCAGGGACGCATCCCGAGCGCGCTGGGCCTCGGCCGCGTGCAGCTTCCCCACCTCGGCGCAAACCGCCTCGGTCACCTGCGCCGTGGTCGCGGTCCCTCCGAGGTCGCGCGTGTGCAGGGCGGGATCGGCCGTCACGGATTCAATGGCCCGCATCACCCGCCCGGCCGGTGCAGGCTCGCCCAGATGTTCGAGCAACATCACGACCGACCAAAATGTCCCGATCGGATTGGCCAGCCCCATGCCCATGATGTCGAACGCAGAGCCGTGTATCGGCTCGAACATGGACGGACAACGCCGCTCCGGATCAATGTTGCCGGTCGGCGCAATGCCCAGACTGCCGGCTAGCGCCGCGGCGAGGTCGCTGAGAATGTCGGCGTGCAGGTTGGTCGCTACAATCGTGTCGAGCGATGCCGGTCGATTCACCATTCGTGCCGTCGCGGCATCGACCAACTCCTTGTCCCAAGCGATGTCCGGGAATTCCTCGGCGACCTCAACGGCGATCTCGTCCCACATGACCATCGCGTGACGCTGCGCGTTGCTCTTGGTGATCACCGTCAATTGTTTGCGAGGGCGCGATTGCGCGAGGCGGAACGCAAATCTCAGGATGCGCTCGACACCAGCGCGGGTCATGATCGACAAATCCGTTGCCACCTCGAGGGGATGTCCCCGGTGCACGCGGCCGCCCACGCCGGAATATTCCCCCTCGGAATTCTCGCGCACGATCACCCAGTTCAAGTCTTCGGCGCGGCAGCGCTTGAGCGGCGCATCGACGCCCGGCAGAATACGGACCGGCCGGACGTTTGCATACTGATCGAGTCCCTGGCAGATTTTCAGGCGTAATCCCCACAGGGTGACGTGATCGGGAATGTCGGGATCTCCCGCCGAACCGAACAGGATCGCGTCCTTGCCGCGTAACGCATCCAAACCGTCATCAGGCATCATCACGCCGTGCCGTCGGAAGTGGCCGCCGCCCCAATCAAAGTCCTCGAACTCGAACGCGATCGACTTGTCCGCCGCCGAGAGCGCCTGCAAAACCCGACGGCCTGCGGGCACAACTTCCTTGCCAATGCCATCGCCGGGGATCATTGCAATTCGATAGGTCTTCACTGCTTGCCTGCGTAGTTCGAGATACGGTGATTGATATCGTGCGCATCTTCCGCCGTGAACATACGCGCTAGCCTGAAAGGAAGCTAGTCGCCGCCGCCGGGAGCCGCGAGCGCGAACGGTCCGGAGCGCAGGCGGGCACGCAGATGGCGGATGCACAGTCTGGTCTTTGCGGAATTGTCCGAGCGAATTTTCGTGACCGCCCAAACGTCGGCCGGCTGCCAGAATTTGCGCAGCACGTGCACCAGGTCTCCCTGCTCCAGGCTCTCGGCCACATCCCAATAGGAGCGCAACATGATGCCATGGCCCTCCAGGGCCCACCGTTTGATCACGTCGCCGTGATTGGAAGCGAGGGCCGCGCTCACCCGCACGTTTCGAGTCCCATCCGCCCCCTGCAGGGACCATCGGCCGAAGGTTTCGTTTCGTTCACGAATCAGCAGGCACGAATGGCGCGACAGATCGGCCAGACTTTCCGGTTCGTGGCGCAATCGCAAGTACTCGGGTGACGCACACAGTATGCGCCGGCCGCGAGCGAGATGGTGCGGTATGACATGGTGTTCGCGCACATCGCCGACACGGACGTCGATGTCGATCTCCTCATCGACCAGATCCACCGATCGATCCAGTATCTCCAGATCGATTTCCAGTCCCGGATGCATTTTGACGAGTTCGGACAGCACGGGCGCTACGTGGTTTCGTCCGAGCCCGGAACTCGCCGCGATGCGTAGTCCTCCGCGGATCTCGATTTGGGTCTCCTGCAGAGTGCCCTCGAGCTGCTCGTAGACATCCAGTACGCGCTGAGCCCACGAGAGCATCAGCTCGCCGCGTTCAGTCACCGACACGTGTCGAGTGGTTCGGTGGAACAACTTCACCTTCAAAGTGTCTTCGAGCATCGCGATTCGCTTGCTCACGTACGCTGGCGACGCACCCAGTTCGAGAGCGGCGGCCGCAAAGTTTGCGCGGCGCGCGGCGTGGATAAATACACGCAGATCCTGCGGCAGAATATTGTTCACGAAGTGTGTTCTCCGAAATCACGGGTTGTGGGGTACCGCGGTAGTGAAAAGGGACTAGTCTGCCGGCTCGAACGCGATACACGATAACAAAAGATGATGCACGGGCCGTCGCGGATTCGAAACGGGGAGGTGCAATGAGAGAGTACAGGATAGCGCTGATAGCCGGCGACGGAATAGGTCAAGAGGTGGTGCCCGAAGGCGTCCGCGTGCTCGACCAGGCCGGCCGCCGTTTCGGCATCTCGTTCGAATGGGATCAGCGTCCCTGGGGTTGCGAGTACTACGCGCGTACCGGAGAGATGATGCCGAGCAATGGGCTCGACGGAATCCGACATCACGATGCCATATATCTCGGTGCGGTGGGCTTCAAGGGCGTTCCGGATCACATTTCTCTGTGGGGGTTATTGCTAAAAATTCGTAGGCAATTCCAGCAATACGTGAATTTGCGTCCGATTCGTCTCATGCCCAACGTCAACTCGCCGCTTCGGGATCGTGTCGCCGGCGATATCGATATCATGTTGGTGCGAGAAAACACCGAAGGTGAATACTCTGACCGCGGCAACATACTGCACGAAGGCACCGAGCACGAGACCGTCATCCAGGAAAGCGTGTTCACGCGTCATGGCGTCGACCGAATCCTGCGCTTCGGCTTCGAGCTCGCCCGTCAACGCGAGCGCAAGCAGCTGACGTCGGCGACCAAGTCGAACGGCATTGCGATCACCATGCCGTATTGGGACGCGCGCACCGCGTTGATGGCGAAAGAGTATCCGGACATCCGGATGGATCACTACCACATCGACATCCTCGCGGCGCATTTCGTGCTGCGGCCGACCCGCTTCGACGTCGTGGTCGCGTCGAATTTATTCGGCGACATTCTCTCCGATCTCGGATCCGCGTGCACCGGAACGATCGGAATTGCGCCCTCGGCAAACCTCAATCCCGAGAAAAACTTTCCGTCAATGTTCGAGCCGGTGCACGGTTCGGCGCCCGACATCTTCGGACGCAACATAGCCAACCCCATCGGGCAGATCTGGTCCGGTGCGATGATGCTCGATCATCTCGGTCATGCCGATGCTGCACGGACCATCGTCTCGGCGATCGAGCAGGTATTGAATGAAGGACCGCGGACACCGGATTTGGGCGGCACAGCGAGTACGCAGGAAGTCGGACGGGCAATTGCCGACGCAGTGCTAGTTGGCCGGGGGGCGGCTTCGAACGAACTTCGGGCCGAGCGCGTGAAACGGCTGGCAACGGAAGGAGTGCCACTCGTCATCGTCCACCCGACCTTTGAGTCAGTGTTGACGTATAACGAAGTAGATATGATTCGGCGCGAAACAGGCGCGATCGTGCAACACTACAACCCGCTCATGGGGCATCCTGTCGCGGTGGACCCGGCCGCCTGGGTGCGGGATGGACATCCGGAAATCGGGCCAATTCATCAGCTTAGCTGTGAACGCCAAGTGAACGT
>Ga0137418_10004816_pt1 | contig 12363 bp, 13 predicted proteins | sample CZODoug3_1_2_16f_FD_122242 | JGI IMG/M metagenome (GOLD analysis project Ga0137418, IMG submission 122242) | Vadose zone soil fungal communities from Angelo Coast Range Reserve, California, USA - CZODoug3_1_2_16fungal (Hybrid Assembly) | ecosystem: Environmental > Terrestrial > Soil > Vadose... | reverse complement strand
AACGAGCCGAAGCAACGTATCATTGCTCATGGGCAGCATAAGTCGGCGGGCAAAACTCGCCGCTGGGCGGCCACCCAAGGCAAGGCCAAGGTGATGGACGACCAAGTCGAGCCACGGCGCCATAACTCGTAAGGTGGACAACTCGCCGGCCTGTAGGGCGGATCGTGATCCGCCATCTTGGCTACACGACTGGAAAACGACAACGCTGGACTGCGCCCAAGTGAGACACGAATTATGGTGATAGTGCACCTTTTTTGACGACGCGCCGTAAAGCGCGCCGAATTGGTGGTCGGTATGCACGAGGTGAAGAATCGACCATCAAATTTGCTGGTCGCGACGAACCCTTCGGCCGGAATTCGAACGGCGGTATAGATTGGACGGGGGACCCTGTTGCGCGGCCTCCTTAGCAAGGAGCGCCGCCGCCGCCTTTCCCGCTGCTAACGCATATAATGGATCGCGATGGATCAGCATTTGCGCCACGGCGCCATCCAGCAGGATCATAAGCTGACGCGCGCGAAGCGCCGCGTCGCCCAATCCTTCTCCCGTGATGCGGCCAGCGAGCCAGGACTCGAACTTCTTCTTGTGTGCCGAGCCAATCTTCAGAGCTGGATGTCCGGGGCTGCTCGCCAGCTCGGCCGCTGCACGCAAGAAACCGCATCCCTTCCATTTTGCACTTTTCGCCACATCCGCGAGTTTTTGAAATAGCCCGCCGATCTGCCCAGCCAACGTACCTTGCGTTGCGTCAAGCCAGGCTTCGTAGCGGACCAGCGTCGGTTCATCACGCGCCGCGAGATAAGCCGTAATGAGATCGTCCTTGCTCCGGAAGTGATAGTAGAGAGTACGCTTGGTGACGCCGGCCCTCTCGGCGATGGCGTCCACGCTCGCGCTTCGAATGCCCTCGCCATAGAACAGGTCGTCGGCGGCCTGAATGATGTGGGTTCGTGTCAGGCTTGAATCGCGCGGCATCATTCAATATATACTAACCAGTTAATATACTCAAGGCCGGTTCCTGTCCGGTCGCTTCATGACGGCCTTGGGGCGCGCTTCCCGGCCGCCGGTGTTCTCGGGTCGACAGATGCGGCGCTTTGCGCGCGATGATCGGCGGTTTAATCTATTTGAACCGGATCACGGTTAATGCGCCGGTCTGGTTCCGCCCAGCACCGCAGAATGACAGCGGTGCTCCTGCGGTGTCCAATGTATACCGAACAGTGAGTATATATTAGTCGCGAAACGGCATACTGGTGGTCATGGCTTCCCAGAGGTCGCCAAATTTGAACCAGTCGGCCGCACGACGCGGTCGCAGCAACAGGAGAAGGCGAGATGCCGCTCACTCAGATATTCTTCAACGGCAACAGACCCGAAAATTTCCGACGCGCGGTTTCGGATAGTGTCCATCGCGCAATGGTCGAGGCATACAGCGTTCCTGCAAGTGGCAAATTCCACGTCATTACGCAGGTGAAGGATGGTGACGCGTTCTTCGAACAGAACTACGCCGGGGTTCAACGGTCGAGCAATTTCATATTCATTCAGCTGACCGCCGCAAACACACGCAACACCGATCAGAAACAGGCGTTCTTCAAGCGCACTGTTGAGCTTCTCGGTCAGGATCCCGGCATTCGGTCCGAAGACATCGCGATCGATATTGTCGAGAACGCGAAGGAAAACTGGTTCTTCGGAAAGCTCAGCTGAACCTAGCCGGGTAAGTCTGCTTAGTATTGTTGGAACTGGAACAGCCCGTAGGATGGGTTGAGCCTGCGAAACCCATCATCTCTATCAAATGCAATTGATGGGTATCGCAGGCTCAACCCATCCTACGGGCTCTGGTATGCCCGGTAGGTCGCTGCTCCCATTTCACCGCTCCTCTTCTTGGAAGGTTCAGACGTGCCCTTACTTGCTTTCGGCGGTCGCGGTCAGGCCGGAAATTTATCGCCGAACATCGGCAGACCGCTGCGCGATTGCTCCCGCGTGGCCTCGTCCTGGATGACGTCCCAGTGCTCCGCGAGCACTCCGTCCGCCATGCGCACGATGTCAGCGACGATCCACGCCGCCGGCTGGCCGATACCGCTGAACCGCCCATGGAGAATGACGAAATCACCAGTCGCCGCCGCAATGTGGTTCTCGTAGCGCAGCGTCGCGGGCAAAGTCTTGATCAAGCCAAAGAGCCCGTCACGGCCGGGCGGAATATGTGCGCTGTGCTGGATGTAACCCGGAGACCAGAATCGCTCGGCGGACGCGTAGTCGCGCTTGTTGAAAAGGGTATCAAATGCGTCCAGGACGGTTTGGACGCGCCGGTCTTCGCTAGTCTTGATCATGGCTGTGCTCCCTTCATGGCTTGCTGGCGTCGGAAGACTCTGCGGTGTGCTGGATGGGGCGCATCGGAAGCCGGGCATCGGAGCGGCTCACCCGTTCAGGAACAGCCACGCGTCCGACGTCGATGACATTTTTTGCCAGTTGCATCTGCCGACCGTTATTCGAACGACGTACTCGCAAGTTTCTCGGAAACATCCCAAAGCCTCGTGGCCGCTGCCGCGTCTCGCGCCCGGGGCATGATCAGAGCGGGCGCCGGGGCGCCTCGCAATTCGCCGATTCCACCGGGTCCGTAATAGGCGCCCGGCTTTGCTCTTGGGTTTGTCGCCGCGAACAGGATTGGTCGGGCGCCGCCCGCCGCCGAATGACCGAAGAATGGAGCCGCGAAATCGGTCGCAAGAGAAAGCAGACCGCCCGGACCGCTCGCGAACAGGCCGGTTCGGGCAAATCCCGGATGGGCCGCGTTACTGGTCAGGTTCCAGCCTGCCGCGTCGCTCCGGCGTTGTAATTCAAGCGCGAACATCAACATTGCGAGTTTGGATTGCCCATACGCCTTCCATGGCGAGTACACCCGCACGCCTTGCAGATCATCGAAGTCGATGAACCCGGTTCGGTGTGCCAGGCTGCTGACGCTGACAACTCTTGGTCCGCTTGCCCGGCGCAAAAGCGGCATCAGCCGAGCCGTGAGAGCGAAGTGACCCAGATAGTTTGTTCCAAACTGCATCTCAAAGCCATCCGCCGTGGTTTGCCGGCGGGGCAGCGCCATGACTCCTGCGTTGCTTATCAGGAGATCAAGGGAATGCCGGGCGTGCATCCGCTGTGCGAAGTCGGCGACCGATGCAAGGCTCGCCAGATCGAGATGTTCGTAGCCTACCTTGGCGCCGGCTACTTCGCGGCTGATCTTCTCGATCGCCGACCGCCCCTTCCGATCGTCACGACCGGTCAGAATGACCTCCGAACCGGCCTTGGCCAAGGCCAGGGCCGTTTCATAACCGAGACCGCCCGTGGCCCCCGTGATAGCGGCCGTTCTGCCGAGCTGCGAGGAAATTTCAACCTGTGTCGAACCAGCCATGAAACGACCTGCTCAAGGGATCAAATCACTTCGCAAGCCCAAGGTTACTTCCGCACCAGCGGGATCTGCAGATTGGTCGGGCGGTTCTGCTCCGTTTCAAAGCCGCGGCCGTCGATATTGCGGGCGCCCCAGAACAACAAATCGCCTCTGAGGTAGACGAGGTCGTACTCCATGAAATTCGTCCCTTCCTTGAGAGCGAACGGAGCGAAGGTCTTTCCGAAGATGCTCTGGGGCGAGTTGACTGCCCAAGGGGCGTATCCCGCCGACGCGACCTTGTTGAGTATGTCGGCAAAGCCCTGCGCGAGGGGAGTTACCTCGTAGGTCTCATCAGCAACGAAATCGACCTTCTGCGCGCCCGGAGCGATCGGATGGGGGCCCTGCCACAGCATGTGCCCGCCGATTTTGATGCGCGCCAGCGGCACGGTACCGTAAGGATCGGCCGAGTTGACGATCTCAAGCTCGAACCGATCGGACGGCAGGTATTTGAAAGCGCGCCTGAGGTAGAACGGCTTGAGCGAGCCGTCTGCGTTCTTGCCCGCACTCGGCCGCACCTCGGGAGCGATGCTCTCCCAGTTTCCGAGCATCGCCTCCTTGACTTTCGCTACGTCTGCTTCCATGGCGCTTGCCCTCGGTTGATTGCTGGGAGACTGCGCCGCGGCTCCACCAGATAGTGTCAATACCAGAAGCAACAACAGCGACGCTCTAATGCCTTTACACATGCGGACGCTCCAATAGGGGTAGCACGCTGGCCGCAGGCCTTTTGAGCGGCGCCAGCGGACCAGCGGATTACATCAAGGCCGCGATACGCTCTGCCTGCCAGGCAGACCCCACGTGCAGTGCTTCTTGCTATAGAGACCGCTGGCCGGCTTGAAAAAGACTTTGTAAGCTGGGCCCATGCCTACGAGACATGGGAGATTGTGATGGAGCTCCGGCATCTCCGCTACTTCGTCGCCGTGGCTGATGCAGGCAGTTTGACCGTCGCCGCCGAGCAAAAGCTCCACACCTCCCAGCCATCTCTCAGCCGGCAAATCCGGGATCTCGAACAGGAAGTGGGCGTTCAATTGATGAATCGCAGCGCTCACGGTGTTGAGCTGACGTCGGCCGGTAAAGCATTCCTGGACCATGCACGCATGGCGCTGCTTCAAGCAGAAGCAGCAAAAGAAGCAGCGTTGCGCGCAGCTCAGCCGGCGAGACCGACATTCGCCCTTGGCTTTCTGTCGGGGGCCGAAATCGGCTTGTTACCCGAGGTGGACCGCGTCCTTCGCGACGAGTTTCCGGGCATCGAAATCCGCCTGTCGAGCGATTACTCCCCAGTGCTCGCCAAAGCCTTGATCAGACGCAAACTTGATGCAGCTTTCATGCGGCCCGAAGAGCACATGGGAGATTTGGCCTGCAGGCGCGTGCGTACGGACCCGCTAATTTTTGTGTTTCCGAGTGACCATCGCTTGGCATCGCAAGCAGCCGTCGCGCCGGAAGAGATCGTGAACGAAACTTTCTATCTTCCGTCCAAAGCCGCTCCCGCGGTGCGCCGCGTCGTTCTGGAGTATTTCAACCGGGCCGGGATCGATCTCAAGCCGGAATATGAAGTGCACAATGTCGTCCATGCCATATCAATGATCACATCGACGCGCGGGATTATGATGTTACCGGCTTACACAAAGCGATATCTGCCCGACTCAATAACCACCCGGCCGGCGAGGGGAGAAGTACCCACGCTCGACCTGATCCTGGCTTACCATAAGGCGAACAAATCCCCGATCCTAAAGCTGCTTCTTTCCAGGGTCGGCAAGCTTGCTGGGGCGCTTTCCTAGAGCATGATCCGGAAAAGCATGCCCTCGGGCCACGACCCGATGGGTGGGTACCGGTTTTCCCTCGCGACAAACGCGAAGCGTTTGCGCGGAGATCATGCTCAAACAAAAGGATAGAGCGGGATGACGATTCGAAGAAAAGTCATCCCGCTCTAGGTACGACTGGCCTCCTCAACAAGCCAGTCCCGGAACGCCACCAAGGCCGGGTTGGACTCCGAAGCGGTCGGGTAAACCGCATCGCAAGAATCGGGCGTTGCGTATCCCCGATTTGGCCCTTTCGCCGACTTATCGAGCTCGCACGTGCGCTGCCAATCATTTGCACGTCAGCTTTCCACCGACGCCACCTTGATAGCTCAAAATCCTCGACGGTCACTCCCGAGCTGTCGATTTGACCGAGGGACGTGCCGAATACCGTGCGACGACGGCCTCCAGCGTTAGCCGACCTCGCCACTCGAAGCTCTTGTGATTGTCCACATTCCCGAGCGCACAGATCAGATTCAGGTCCATGACCGAAAATTCGTCGGGAACGAAGCCATCGCGAGTGGCTTTCGTCTCTAGCCAGTCCAGGCAGAGATCAATCCGGTCGCGTTGGCGCCGCAGATAAGCGACCTGATCTGACTCCAGACCGCTCATCTTCATCTGCCGCAAGTTCATGATGCTGTCGGTCATCGTCTCGAGGGTCGCCAGAACCTTGCTGTCCTCCCAATGATGGTCGGGGCGTGTCACGGCTCGCGCGAGCGGTGGTTCCAAGCCGCCAGAGGCGATGTTGGGGTAGGTTTTCAAGAGATACTCGACGATCAGATTGGATCCCCACAGCTGTATGTCACCGTCGACGAAGACGGGCAGGAGGAGACAGGGATTGATCGACGAGAGCTGATTAAATTCGCGGGCAAACATGTGCTTTTCCCGTTCATGCTCCAGGCCCTTCTCGACGAGAACAATCAGCACGCGGCGCGCATAGGGCGAGAGATAGCTGTGATAGAGCCTTCTCATGGGCTTAGCCTCAACCGACCTATTGAGCAGCAAGGAACACCGATCCCGCCGTAATAATATTGAAGACTAGCTCGTAGGATGGGTTGAGCCTGCGAAACCCATCACCTCTATCAAATGCAATTGATGGGTATCGCAGGCTCAACCCATCCTACGGGCTTTGTGGGGCGGTGTCACCGAATCGGGTCGGTGTCGTCGATGGCGGGAAGGATCAGCATGGCGCGCGCGGCGCGAGGTGGTGTCGGCGGTGACGGAGCGTTATCCGTCGGCCAATCGAACGGAGAAGGGACGCATCCTCGACGCGCCGTGCTCGCGAGGCTGGCGTGGCCGAGTACGACCTGGATGATGCGCACGTCCGCCCCGCTCTCCTAGAGCATGATCCGGAAAAGTGGGTACCGGTTTTCCCTCGCGACAAACGCGAAGCGTTTGCGCGGAGATCATGCTCAAACAAAAAGATAGAGCGGGATGACGATTCGAAGAAAAGTCATCCCGCTCTTGAGATGGGTCGCGAATGTGTGCCGAAGCGCGCTGCTGGGGGCAAACTCAAATTCGATTCGCAGCACGACCTTTTAATTGCGCTTCCTCGCGGTCCTCTTTCGGATTGGCTTCGCAGCGGCGGCCTCGGGAGCCGGTGCGACCACCCGCTCCTGATGCAAGAACGAAAGTCGCAGCGAGAACGAAACCAGCACGCCGGAGTCTTGAGCCGCTGCGTCACGTATGCGAAGCGTCCAGGTGCCGTCGCAAGCCTTGCCGGCGAAAGCCGCGAGTCCGGGCACAGAGGTTTTGTCGTAGATCTTCGTGATGTCATGGTTCGCACCACCAGCGCGGTTGTGCAGCATGATCGGTGTCGCGCCGGTGGCGGACGGCGGCTCGACTGTGATGACGAGGTCGCCGATATAGGTGTGCTTCAAGTTCACTCCCACGCTCAGGTCCTCGACCGGCGCGGCGTCGGTCACCTGGAGCTGGAACGTCACTGTCTGTAGATCGGGAATGGCGGAATCGAAGCGGCGGCTGACCGTGATTTCGTTGCGCGGCTGCGGCTTGGCAAGGTCGACCGCGGTGCGCGCATTCAGGCGGCCAAAACCGTAGTTGGCACTGTGGCCGGCCGCGTCGTACTGGCCACTTTGCGGGTCAATGCGGTCGCAGGAATGCTTCAACAGGTCCTTCACTTCATTCCACTGCAGATCCGGGTTTACGGACAGTACCAGCGCGACCACGCCGGCGGCCCCAGGGCACGCGCTCGATGTGCCGCCAAAGCTGTTGGTGAACATGCCTGTGGCATCGCCATCGCCATTGCTGCCGGTGTTGTAGCCGGCAGTCCCTGAGCGGTCGACCGTCCAGATGCCGGTCGTCAGCGGGGCAGGGTGGCTGAACGGGGCGTGCCCGAAATCGCTGCTCGGGAAGGCGCACCATACTGCGTTGCCGAAGTCGCTGTAGACGCTGCGCTTGCCGGTATCGTTGCAGGCAGCGACTGCGATGACCTTGGGGCTGCTCGCGTAGCCGTCGTTGTCCACAGATTCATTGCCATTGCCAGCGGCGAACAGAACGACACAGCCCTTGCCGCCGCGGCCATTGGTGGTCACATGGTCGAGGGCGAGCCGCGTGCTCGCCGGCAGTGGCACTGCCCTTTGATGCATGGGATCGCTCGCATCCCACCAACGCCCGTCCTCGGGCCCCCAGCTGCACGAAATGACATCGGCGCCGTGGTCGGCCGCCCAGACAAAAGCGTCGGCCTCGCGTTGCGAGCCCAGACCCGACGCCAGGCGAATGGGCATGAGCTTGGCGGCGGGGGCCACGCCCGAGGCGCCCAGGGTACCGTTCCCGGTCGCTACGCCCGCGCAGGCGGTACCGTGGTTTTCGCCGTCGTCCGGACCCGTGCCGAACACGTCTTTCGGACGTGGATTGTCGATCTGCAACGTTGCGTCGCGCGGAGCGACCACCTTTCCGGTACTGGTGAATTCGGGATGGTCGATATCCACACCGTTATCGATGATCGCGATCGTGACGCCCCCGCCACGGGTCACCTGATGCGCCGCTTCGACGTTGGCGTGCGCGTCGACCGACACGCCGCCGATGTTGGTTCGCTTCAAGTGCCATTGCTGCGTGAAGATGTTCTTGCTCTGTCGGGGACGGATGAGCTCGGGGTGGCAATACTCGACGTCATCACGCTGGATCAGCTCCTGTGCGACGTCGAACACCTTGCGGCCAATGCCTTCGGGAGCCTCGACGAAGAAGGCGTTGGTGGCGTAGCTCGGCTCTTCCTTGATGGTGAGACCCGCCGCCCGCAGGACGTCGCGACAGGCGTCGCCATCCGCCGTGTCGATGAACTTGACGAACAGATTCTCGGTGTAAAGCACCGGCTCGCGACTTTTCGGGTCGATGAGGACGCCGCCCGCGAAGCGCACGTCGGGTGCGGTCTTCAGCGCGGTTTTGCGATCTTCGAGCGAGCGCTTGCCGCTTCCCACAGGCACGCGAAAGACCTCGACGCCGGCCTCGGGGTAGGCAGCCACCATCGTGGCGTCGGCAAGCTCGTCTGACGCCGGCAAGGGCACCGATCCGGCCGACCGCAAGATCGAGCGTCGGCTGCGGGTTCGCACGGCGATGAGGTCGTCACTGAGTTCAAGATCGGAGCTGGGTTCGTCCTTGCGACCGTAATAGACCTTGGGCATGATCTTCTCCACCTTCTCCTCAAGCTTTTTCAGCTAAGTACAGGTGCTGGCGACATCATCGCCGTCCAAGACAATCAAAGAACCGAACGATTATCCAACTTAAGCAGTTCTTACTCGCCTCCATGCGTGAGCCAGCTGCCGCTGGTGTTTGGCATGTCCGACGGGCCTGCTAGGACCGAATGCTCGTTTCTCTCGCAAGTTTGGTGACAGTAACGAGGCTAGACCTTTTTCACTGGATCAGATGTGAAGTAGTTCACAAGAGCTTGGTGATCTGGCCCTCGGTCTGTCCGTTGGACCAAGACGTTGTGATCGCGGTGTTGATGGCGGCCTGTCCTTGGTGACGCCGTTGACGAAGGACGCGACGAGGGGGCATGAGCTGGAGATGCATCACCTGTCTGATTGCGCCGCCGTGCCCAGTCGTCTGTGCCGATAGCGCTCGGTGCAGCAAAGGGTGGACACCCGCACCTTCGAACGAGCCGAAGCAACGTATCATTGCTCACGGGCAGCATAAGTCGGCGGGCAAAACTCGCCGCTGGGCGGCCACCCGAGGCAAGGCCAAGGTGATGGACGACCAAGTCGAGCCACGGCGCCATAACTCGTAAGGTGGACAACTCGCCGGTCTGCAGGGCGGAACGTGATCCGCCATCTTGGCTACACGACTGGAATACGACAACGCTGGACCGCGCCCAGGTGAGACACGAATTATGGTGATAGTGCACCTATTTTGACGACGCGCCGTGCAGTTGGCCGCGAAGATACGCCGAGTCAATTCAATGCAAGGTGAGGCTGAGGTTAGCCCAACGTTACTCAATAGGGACGGCAAGACGGCTGATCAGTCTTGCGGTTTCTTCGAGGGTCCTGCTGTCCTTATGTTCGAGGAGAGCGGCGAGCCTTTGAACACATTCGTCGTCGCTGTAAAAAGCCGCTATGTCATCGACTTGAGTGTCAGCCGATGAAGGCGTTGGTTTACGAGCCATGGGAACCATCCTGTTAAGCTGATCCGCACCGCGAATAGTTTGTCTAATTGGGCTCGCTGTAGCCGGAGTGTGGTGTGACGCTTGCTTGTACGAATGGTTCGGGGAGTTCTCTGAGTTGTTTCCACTCCTCCGCTTCTGCCAGCCAGTATTCCATTTCTTTCTCGGCAAGCGAAGCGCGCGCGCGGCACATGAATTCAAACGCCGCAAATTGCTCATGCGAATTCATGAGAATTCCTCGAAATAGCTTGACCAGTCTAATACGCCTTCGATGCAGGCAAACTTACCATTTCGTAACACGGCCTGACACGTTCGTGATCTCAGGTAGACAGGATGTCTGCCCGTCGATCACCGTAGGCAGAAAGAAAATGCCTACGGCTATCCCCCCGTTATCCAACGGACGCTAAGGATTTTGAAAAGATGCGAGCTGGCTTACTGATAATGAGCCGCTGTCGATGCAATTTGTGCGAGTGAAAGTTTTCTGCTTCCGGGTCCAGCTTGATCCAAAGCCCGTAGGATGGGTTGAGCCTGCGAAACCCATCATCTCTATCAAATGCAATTGATGGGTATCGCAGGCTCAACCCATCCTACGGGCTATTTGGTTTCTGCCACCCCGCGATACCTTAACATTTTCAATAGAAGAGCGGCTGCTCTCAGCCGGCAATGCCGTTCCCGCCGCACTATCGGGTGAAGGAATATATGGCGGTCAATCCGCTGGGCAACCAGCCACCCCGGGCGGGCATTGGGACCACACCTCGCACCGGCCGCCGCGCAGCGCAGGGCGCGCGGAGGCCCCGATCCCGCGGGAGCGCCCGCAACCCGGCCCCTACGCGCTCATCTGAGCCTCCATCGGCGGCCAGTTTTCCGGCAGCGGCCGCACCTCGACACAGCCTAGCCAGCCCACCGGAATCTCGGCGGCGATCGCGATCGCCTCGTCAATGTCGGCTGCTTCGATAATGATGAAACCACCGAGCTGTTCCTTGGTCTCGGCGAAGGGACCATCCGTAACCAGGCACTTACCGCGGACGACACGCACCGTCTTGGCCGTATTCACCCTCTGAAGGGGGCTGGCGGCGATGAAGCGTCCCGCCCGGCGCAACCTTTCGTCGCCATCCAGGCAAGCGTGTTTCAGCGCTTCGCCCGCCTCGGCGCTCATGGCGTCCTGCTTGGCCTCGTCGAAATAGATCAGGCACATGTATCTCATCGTGAACCTCCAGCGGCGGCCCGTGGCGCTTCGTCGTCGAGGTCCGCGAAGGGCGCTCGCCAAGCGTCGAGCTCGTTCAGCCGATCATGCCACCGCGCGACGTTTCTGTAACCGCCCACGGGCAGTTGCGCCGACTCGGCGAAGGGCAGGACCGAGGCCACCCTGAAGTCCGCGTAAGACAGCCGGTCGTGGACCAGCCAGGCGCGCCCGGCCAGAATCTCGTCCAGGATCGGCGCGAACCGACGCAGCGCCGCGGCCGCATCCGCCAGGGCCGCCTCATTGGCCGGCCGGCTGAAGATCTGAGGCCGCACGATGTGCTCGAAGTAGAAGACACCGCCGGCGCGGACGAAATGATAGGCGCTCCAGCTCAGCCATTGCATCAGCTCCGGCAGGCGCTCGTCCGTTGGCCAGAAGTCCGATCTCGCGATCTGCGACAGGCGACAGGCGACCGCGTCGGTCTCCCAAACGGTGCACCCGTCTTCGACCAGGACCGGCACCAGGGTGTTCGGATTGATCACGCGGAAGGCCTCCTCATGGTCCGGATGCCGCGGACTGGCGAGGACATACTCGACCGGACTCTGGAGATGCCGTGCGACCGCGACAGCGACGCGCGGATTGAGGTTCGTGGAGTAGTAGAGTTTCATCGTTTCACCCTCCAGGGTTCCGTTGACGGGCCTCGAGCCGACGGCCCTGCGGCCGGCGAACTCGCCCTGAGGTCGAACGGGGGTCAGCCGGTCCGACAAATTCGACAAAGTTTTTTTGACCCGTCGGATTCGACCTAGGATCGGTGGCGGCAGTGGTCTTCCGCGGTGGGCCGGCCGCTCGCGTAACTCGTAAGGTGGACAACTCGCAGGTCTGTAGGGATCGTGATCCGCCATCTTGGCTACACGACTGGAATACGACAACGCTGGACTGCGCCCAAGTGAGACACGAATTATGGTGACAGTGCACTTAATTCGACGAGGCGCCGTGCGCGCTCGCGCGCGAAGATACGCCGAGTCAATTCAATGCACGGTCACCATAATTCCCGCATCGCCCGCCTCGTGTGCCGTCCAACCAGCGCCTTGGTCATCGTCATTCCGATGTCGGTCGACCGGTTCGCAATAGCCCGTCGGCTATCCCCCGTTGTCCACCAGGGCTATCGCATATGACTGAATTGAGCCGTGCGTTGATTCGGTCATGGCTTCGCACAAACTCTCAGCGGGTCGTCCCTGCGAACGCAGGGACCCCATCACCCCTGGCCTCAAAAATGGAAAAAGGCCTCTGCTCCAGTGCCGAAACGAGAATCCGCGCCGTATGGGTCCCTGCGTTCGCAGGGACGACTGGTCGAAACGCTAGG
>Ga0137418_10004815_pt1 | contig 12366 bp, 9 predicted proteins | sample CZODoug3_1_2_16f_FD_122242 | JGI IMG/M metagenome (GOLD analysis project Ga0137418, IMG submission 122242) | Vadose zone soil fungal communities from Angelo Coast Range Reserve, California, USA - CZODoug3_1_2_16fungal (Hybrid Assembly) | ecosystem: Environmental > Terrestrial > Soil > Vadose... | reverse complement strand
CATGGATGGGTCAAACGCATTCACGTTCGAAGCGATGCTCACCGATGGTATCGGAGGCAGGATCCAAACGCGCGCCGAGGCGGAACCTGGCCCCGAGCTGCCGGCCGGGGGCAGGGCTGAGCTGGCGCTGTCCGAGAACCATCCCGCGATGGCCGGACCCTCGCCCACAGTCAGGGTGACGGTTGGCGTTGAGCCGTCCGCGAGCCCAGGGGCCGCTTGCGGTCCATGTGTCGCCAGGTCCGCCGACACCGGAATGGCTCCGAGGCCCACGACGGCGATGGCGATTGCGGCCGGCACCTGCCAGCGGAAGCCGCTGAACATGAATGGCAAAGCGCCCTCTTCCGATTCGAACGGGGCCAGGAAGCGAACGAGCGCGAATCGCAGCGCGCAGGCGATGACCAGGCTGGCTAGGATCGCCGTCTTGGTCCAGAACTCGAGCGTCGTCGGGCCGAGCAGCACGACCGCCAGCAATGCGACAAAGATTCCGAAGATGACCCTGGCCAGCTGCCCTTCCGGCACCGTCCTGGGGTCGGGGACCATGAACAGGGCGAAGATGAGAATCTCCGGCGACGCGACGAGAATCTGCCAGAGCTCTCGCCCGCACATGGGCGTCACATGCCAGCTGGCGACCATGCAGTGGTCGGGCACGGGAGCCAGGGCAAGGGCCGTGAATGCCGCGAAGGCGACCATGAAACCCAGCACGAGACCCAATAGCCGGAGCTCCCACGCGATCAGCAGGCCCCCAACTATGAGAATCGCGTAGGTCACGATCATCCAGGGGCCCATCGGGATCCACCAGAGATCGAGCGGCTCCGTGTACTTCGGGCCGAGCACGACGAAAGCGAGGACCAGTGCGACGTTCGAGGGGTTGAAGATGTGCCGTCCCTTCCACCGGATCAGGTACTTCGTCGCCATCCCAAGCGCGACCACGCCGATGAAGATCCAGATTCCATGCGTGCTCCACCACTGGCCGTGGAGAGTCCCTGGGACTCGCAGGATGAAGGCGGTGCTGTTCCCGGTCAGCAGCCCGCTGGCCGGCCAGATGATGGCCTTGTCCTTGAAGAACGTGACGAAGAACTCGATCAGGGCGCCGGCGGCAAGGCACGCCAGGATCTGAGCTATCGAGAGGCGAAACCCAAGCACGGTCTGACCCAGCGCCTGGAGTGTCAGCAGGACTGCCGCCACGTGCAGGCGTGGGTCGCGGATGCTGGGGAAGATGACGGGGTAGTCGCGGCCTCGAATTCGGAGCGTCCGGCGCCTGGCGCCTCCCGACCGCGGACGGCTGGAATCAGCCGGGATCCCTATCCCTTGCGGAGGCGCTGCGTCGGTGCTCGCCACGGTCGGGTAACGGTCATAGTATGCAACCCGTTACAGAGCCAAGCGACGTGGCCATTCACCCTTCACTTGCTCAGGCGCTGGCCATGGTGGCCGCAGCCGCCGTCGTGGCGGCGCTGTCTGCCTGCGACCCCACCTTCGCCATCGGACAGCCGACCACGCGGGCGCTCGAAAACGGCGCCGTCGCCAGCCTCGATGCAGCCAAGACTTTCCGGATCAGGGGCACCTACACCGACCGGTCGACGACTCTGACCTCGCCCGCCAGCCCCGCCCGCACCAGTCCCCTTGACGTCCGCGTCGCGATCGATCTGGAGCTGGTGCGGCCTGACACGCTGCAAGTGGTGGTCACCGCCACCGATGTCAAGCTCGAGGCCATCCTCATTGGCAGCGAAGCCTACTTCCGGGGCAACCAGTTCCTCTCGCAGCACATGGGCAGTGACGCGCTATCGCGGAACCTGGTCAGGGTCGCCGGAAACTCCTGGTGGAAAGGATCGATGATCAATGTACCCAGCCTTCCCGACCTCACCAGCGGCAAGAGCTTTGAATCGGCTTTTCTCGGGACTGCCGTGACGCAGCGCTCAGACCATGTGTCGGTGGACGGGGTCGCAGCGATCAGCCTGTCCGGTCCCCGGGCGGACGTCTTCATCTCGGCCGCCGTGCCCCACCGGATACTTCGGGTGCGCATCAAAAAGGGCGTTGTCATCGACGGGATCACAGATGCGGATCTGCGGTTCGACAGCTATGACCGGGACTTCAAGATTGCCCCGCCCGCCGACGTCATCGATTTCTCGAACCTCTCGACGCTGCCTCCCATCTACACGGTGGTGTCCGTCGACACCTCGGGGTGCCTCTCGCCATGCGCTGTGTCAGCGCTGCTCAAGAACCTGGGCGGAGCGAGCGGCGCGCTGGCGCCTTCGACCGTCACGTTCACCATGACCGACCCGGCGACTGGCAAGGTGCTCGGCACCTGCCAGGCGCAGGTGCAGCCAGACGTCGGTTACAACTCCACCACCACCGTCGGCTGCGCCATGGGCGGCGTCAACGGCCAGCAGGTGAGCGCCGCGATCGTCACCGCCACGGCCGACAACCCCGGCCACTCCTGAGCTCGCGCGCGCGTCAAGTTTTTCGAGCTCCTGATAGGGTTTAAGGCGCGGCCGCTCTTGCGGCCAAATGGGGGGTTTGCGGGGGACGTATGTCCCGCCGTCGCAGAAGGAGGGACACAGCCATGGAAACTGGCGGTTCTTTACCTAGACAAGCGTCGCCGCCCGGCCAGGTGGCGGGAGAGCAGGTCCACTGGGAAGGCCTGGAGGAAACCCCCGAGTTCAAGGAGCTGGTCCGGGCCCGCTGGCGCTTTGTCGCCCCTGCGACAGTCTTCTTCCTCGCTTACTACTTCGCGCTCCCGCTGAGCAACGGCCTCTTTCCATCGGTGATGCGAACTGAGGTCATCGGCCACATCAACCTGGCCTACCTGTTCGCCCTGTCGCAGTTCATCGTCGCCTGGCTGCTGGCCTTCTTCTACATCCGCCAGGCCACCCGGGTCTTCGACCCGCTGGCCGAGAAGGTCCGCCGGCGGGCCGGCCGGGGGCGCTAGCCATGAGCATCACCCTCACTCTCTTCCTGGTCGTCGTCGGGATCACGCTGGTGATCACGGCCTGGGCTGCGCGCCGGACGCGGACGACTGTCCAATTCTGGGCGGCCGGCCGGTCGATCAAAGGCTGGCAGAACGGGCTCGCCATCGCCGGCGACTACATGAGCGCCGCTTCATTCCTCGGCATCGCCGGCCTGATCGCGTTCAACGGCTACGACGGCTTCATGTACTCCGTGGGCTGGCTGGTGGCCTACCTGACGGTGCTCTTCTTGATCGCCGAGCCGATGCGAAACACCGGCAAATACACGATGGCCGACGTGCTCGCGTACCGGATGTCGCCGGTGCCCGTGCGGTCCGCCGCGGCCTTTTCCACCGTTGCTGTCAGCGCGGCTTACATGATGGCCCAGATGATCGGCGCGGGCAGCCTGATCAAGATCCTCCTGCCCGACCTCGACAAGAACCTGAGGCCTTACTTCGACTGGGCCATCTTCGGGACCAAGCTCGACCCTTCGATCGCGCTGGTCGGGCTGATGATGATGATCTACGTCATCGCCGGCGGCATGGTCGCGACCACGTGGGTGCAGATCGTCAAAGCAGTCCTGCTCATGGGTGGCGCCATCCTTCTGAGCCTGCTCGTGCTCTTCTACTTCAACTTCAACATCCTGTCCTTCTTCGACAAGATCTACTCGGTCAAAGACAAGGCGACGGGGTTGCCATTCACAAGTCCCGGCATCCTCTACCCGTACGGGAAGACGACGATCTGGGGCGTCGACAAGGCCCTCGTCGAGAATGTGTCGCTGGGCATGGCCCTGATCCTCGGCACGGCCGGTCTGCCACACATCCTGATGCGCTTCTTCACTGTGCCCAACGCCAAAGCGGCGCGCGCCTCGGTCGCGTGGGCTATGGGGCTGATCGGGTCCTTCTACATAATGACCACCTTCCTTGGGTTCGGGGCGGCAGCGCTGATCGGCAAGGCCAACATCTGCGCCCAGGTCGTTGCGGGCTTCAAATGCGCGCCAGGACTGAAGCCGAACAACAACATGTCGATGCCCCGCCTGGCGGATTTCCTCGGCACACATTTCTTCGGCACGACCGGTGGCGAGTTCCTGCTCGCGTTCATCGCGGCGGTCGCGTTCGCGACGATCCTGGCCGTGGTCGCCGGCCTGACGCTGGCGGCCTCGAGTGCGTTCTCACACGACTTCTACGTCAACGTCGTCCGCACCCATATCTTCCATGGGCAGGTGAGTGAGGGTGAGCAGGTGCTCGTTGCTCGCGTAACCGCTGCCCTGGTCGGTCTGCTCTCGATCTGGCTCGCCGCCAAGACGGGGGCCACCGCCAACGTGGCGGCACTGGTCGCCGGCGTCGCGTTCGTGATCGCCGCGTCAGCGAACCTGCCGGCCATTCTCTTCACGCTCTTCTGGAAACGATTCAACACGTGGGGCGCGGTGGCCTCCCTGGTTGGCGGCACAGTTGTCACCATCTGGCTGGTCGCGGTCGGGCCCGGATGGACCCTGCCGGCGGTGGCGCACCCTGAGTTCCCGCTGCAGAACGTGGGCATCGTGGCTATACCTGTCGGCTTTGCCCTCGCGATCATCGGCACTCTCATCGGGGAGATGTTCAAGGCCGACCGGCTGGCCGAGGTCAAGTTCCACGAGATCGACGTGCGTGCCCAAACCGGAGTTGGCGCCGAAGTCAGCCCGGCGGCGGTCTGAGATTTAGATCCGGGGCCTGGGGGCGGCCGCCGCCGCCTTCAGCCCCGGACTCTTTGCAATGAACGCCAACCAGGTGCTCGGGCTGAGCCTCCTTGCTGTCGCCTGCGTGTTCGCGGCGGGGATTCTCTTGCGCTCGTGGCGGAAGAGGCGGACTCCCCAACCGCTGGTCGCCGCAATCCTTGTCCTCGCGATCGGCGCTGTCGCCATCGTGCTCACTCTGATTGGAGCCGTGTCCTACCGGGTCGCGGTTGGAACCGGCTTCATCGCCGCGCTCCTGGCGGTGCTGGTCTCGGCCAGGACGGAGCGCCGAACACCGTAGTTCCTGCTCGTATGCTTTGGCGCACATGACAGAACAAACCAACACCCTTCCAATTCCACCTCGCGGCACCCGCGGCGCATGGCAGCCACCCGGGTTTCTGATGAAGGCGCTCACGCCTCTCATGAACATGCAGATCTCGAACTACCGGAAGAAGGCCGGTCCGACTCCCCCGGTGATGATGAGCATGCCGACCGTGCTGCTCACAACCACTGGAGCCAAGACCGGATTGGAGCGCACGCACGTCCTCGGCGGCTTTGCGGACGGCGATGACTCGTGGGTGATCATCGCGTCGAAAGGCGGCGCGGCGACTCACCCCGCATGGTTCATCAACCTGGCCAAGCATCCCGACAAAGTCTGGCTCGAGGTCGGCAATCGCAAGATGCGTGTCAAGCCGCAGCTCCTTCATGGACCCGAACGAGAGGCGGCCTACGCGAAAGTCGCGGCGATCGCCAAGCAGTACGCCAAGTACCCGAAGAGCACCGACCGCGAGATTCCGGTGATCCGCCTCACGCCCGCCTGAACTCGTAATTTGAAGTCTGCGACGGCTCCGGGTTAGACTCGGGAAGTTCTCAGGCTTCGGGTGTGGGTTCAGGGGGAGACGCCATGCGAAGAACTTCTGTGTTGTTTGCGGTCGCTGCGGCACTGGTGCTGGCGGCGCCGGCATCGGCAGCCACAACCGACGGAGCAGTCAACGGCACGCCACCAGGCAGCCCGACGGCTCCGTTCTCGCAGAACAAACAGAACGAGCCGGCGATGGCGATCGACGCCCGCCACCCAAACATCGTCGTGGCGGGCTCGAACGACGAGATCGACGAGGAAGCCTGCAACGCGGGTAAGGACTCGACGTGTCTGTTCACCAATGGCGTCGGCGTATCTGGCTTTTACTTCTCCTCCGACTCGGGTCGCACGTGGAAGCAGCCCACCTACACCGGATTCACCGCAAGGCAGTGCCTGGGTGTGGTTGGAGATTCCGACCCCGATTGCACTGGAGCTGCCGGACCGATCGGCACGATTCCCTGGTATTACGAGAACGGCCTGGCCTCGGACGGCGACCCCGCCCTGGCCTTCGGCCCGGTGCCCGGCCGCAATGGGTCCTTCAGCTGGGCCAACGGCTCGCGCCTGTACTACGCGAACCTGACCTCAAACTTCCCAGGCACGAGCACGTTCAAGGGATTCGAGGCGATCGGGGTCTCGCGCACGGACAACGCGCAGGCCGCGGCGGCCGGCGGCGTGGCCGGCAAGGCTGCATGGATGGCCCCGGTCATCGTGTCCAAGCAGTCTTCCACCACTTTCTCCGACAAGGAGCAGATCTGGGCCGATAACGCCTCGTCGAGCCCGTTTTTCGGCAATGTATACATCTGCTGGGCGTCGTTCAGAGGCCAGGAGAAGAGTCTCAACGCCGCTCCGGCGCCGATGCTCGTTGCCACTTCCTCGGACGGCGGCACCACCTGGACGCAGCAGCTGGTCTCGCCCGCGGCGAACAACAGAAACGTCAACCCGATGGACGGCTGCACTGTGCGCACCGACAGCAAGGGCAACGCCTACGTCTTCGGCATTGCACGAAGCAGCGGAAACCCACCGTTCGAGTTCATGTCCGTGTCCAATAACGGCGGGCAAACGTGGTCGGCGCAGACTCCAGTGGTCGGCCCCGTGAGCCAACCTGGGCTCTTCGACCCGGGCCTCGGCCGCCCGACCATCGATGGCATCGGCGGCGCACGGAGCGACCTTGCTCCCGCGCCGAGCGTTGACATCGCGAACGGCGCTCCGACGGGAGCTGACGCGACCGACCGGATCGTGATGAGCTACGTCAGCGGCGACATCGCGCAGCCGCATGTGTACTTCACCGAGTCCGTCGATCAGGGGGCAACTTGGTCGACACCTATTGGCATCGAGACCGCAGGTGATCGCGGCTACTACGCGGCGCCGGCAATTTCACCCAATGGCACCGACGTGTATGTCGTCTACAACGCCTTCACCACTCCGTACCGCCAGAACACCACTGACCCGCGCAACCTCGTTGGTGTTTTCCTCCACGCGACCGTCGGCGCCGCGGGGACTGGCACCTTCAGTGAGGTACACAGAGGAGCGAACGGTGATCCTCGTGGCACCAGCCAGAACGGCCTCACGGCAGAGTTCCTCGGCGATTACGTCTATGCCGCGGCCACCCGGTCGTACGGAGCTGGGGTCTGGAACGACGCAAGGAACGCGGCCGACTGCGCAGCTATTGACACGTGGCGTATGTCTCTTCGCAACGGAACGACGGTGGCGCGGCCGGCTCCACAGCAAGACTGCCAACCGAATTTTGGAAACTCCGACATCTACGGCTTCACGACGGCGCGGTAATTCTTAGATCGATTTGGGTGGGGGGCGCCTGGCGGCGCCCCTCACTCCAAGCGCTTCTTAACCAGTTCCCAAGCCAGGACACCGACAATCTTTGGAGTGCGGGTCAGAGCGCGGTTGGGCTTTTTGGGCCTCGCGCTCATCCTCACTTTGACGGTCGGCGCCTGCAGCCAGAGCGCGACACCGGCGCCTGAAAAGCGTCACGTTTTCGTGATTGTGATGGAGAACAAGTCGGTCGAGCAGGCGCTGCAGGGGCCGTTCACAGCTTCTCTTCCGTCCAAATATCGCGTGGCGACGAACTATACGGCGGTCGCACATCCCAGCCTGCCGAACTATCTCGCGCTCACCTCGGGCCAGACCTTTGGCATCAGGGATGACAACTACTACGTGCTGCCCGCCGGAGGCATCGGCGCGCAGCTGACCGCGGCCGGCGTCAGCTGGCGCGCGTACCTGGAGGGTATGGCGCCCGGCGGGTGCATGGACAGCACGTACCCGTATGACGTGCATCACAACCCGTTCGCCTACTACGGCGGACGATGTCCGGCCAACGTGGTGCCCTTCTCGACGATGGCGAGCGACCTGAATGGGAACACGCCGATGTTCAGCTGGATCTCGCCTGACATGTGCCACGACCAGCACGACTGCAGCGTTTCGGTTGGTGATGCCTGGCTCCGTCAGACGGTCGGGATGATCACGCAGTCCAAAGCGTGGAAGTCGAACGGGCTGCTGTTCATCGTGTGGGATGAAGACGACGGAGATACGCAGAACCGAGTCCTCAGCCTGGTGGTGTCGCCGCAGAGCCACAAGACAAGCAGCCAGGCGTACACCCACTACTCTCTGCTGGCGACCATCGAAGACACGCTGGGAGTCGGGCGGCTCGGGCAAGCCGCCGGCGCGAAAGCCATGAAGGATCTGACAGCCAACTAGCCTTATTCGTATGGCGGTGCTGATTGGCGAGGTGGGTCCGCGTGATGGGCTGCAGAACGAATCAAAAACGCTCGAGCCGAGCCTGCGCGCCGAGCTCTGCGATCGGCTTGCCGCGGCAGGGCTGAAGCGGCTGGAGGCGGCGAGCTTCGTCAACCCGAAGCTCGTGCCTCAGATGGCCGGAGCGGAGGATGTGATGGCAGCACTTCACCGCAAGCCGGGAACCTCGTACGCAGGGCTCGTCCTCAACGAACAGGGCTATGAACGCGCCCTGGCGGCGGGCGTCGATGAGGTGCACTACGCGTTCGCCGCGACCGACGAGTTTGGGCGCCGGAACCAGAACGCCACCACCGAAGAAGGCCTCAAGACAGCGCTGTCGCTCGTGGCCCGCGCGCGCAGCGACCGGATGCCGATCACGGTGACGTTGAGCGTGGCGTTTGGCTGTCCCTTCGAAGGGCCGGTCCCCGCGGAGCGGGTCCTGAACATCGTCGAGCACTTGATGGCCGTGCCCGCTGACGAGATCTGCCTGGCCGACACGATCGGGGTCGGCGTGCCGTCCCAGGTCAAAGAGCTGGTCGGCGGCGCAAGGCGGCTGGGCGCAACGGTTGGCGCGCATTTCCACAACACACGCAACACGGGCTACGCCAATGCGGTGGCGGCGCTGGACGAAGGGGTGGTGTCGCTCGACGCCTCGGTTGGTGGGGCAGGGGGCTGCCCATTTGCGCCGAAGGCGACGGGCAACATCGCGACCGAAGACCTGGTCTACCTGCTGCGTGGTCTCGGTGTGGACACGGGGATCGACCTGGACGCGTTGATTGCCACATCGCAGTGGTTGGGGGGCCAGCTCGGTAAGGAGCTGCCGGGCATGCTTGCGCGCGCGGGGGATTTTCCGGGCAAGGCCTGAGGGGAGGACAATTAGGCGCCGGTGCCGGCACTCGCGGGTCTGCCGCGAGATTGAAACCGGCGGGTGCCGGCTCGCGCGTTAAATCCCGCTGGCTTGGGGGGTACGCAATGTCACGAAATGACAGTCTGGAAGCCATTCGATCGCTGACGAACCAGATCGACCGACGGACTTTTTTGAAGGGTGCGGGCGCGATCGGCCTCGCTGGTCTAGTTGCACCGCTCATGCCCGCTGCGGCAGCTGGTGCGGCTCGCCCTCGCAGCATGCCGATCCGCCATGTGGTCGTCGACATGCAGGAGAACCGTTCGTTCGACCACTACTACGGGTTCGCCTCATTCGCGGGCAAGTACGGAGTGCCGCAGGGTTACACGCAGCCCGATGGCAATGGTGGAAGCGTCGCGCCATATCACTTCACCAACCTCTCCACTCCAGACATCGGGCACAGCTGGACCGCGATGCACAACGAATTTCACGGCGGAGCGATGGACGGGTTCTACACGACCGACGGGATCAACGCGCTCGGCTACTACACCGCACAGGATCTGCCCTTCTACTACAGCCTGTTCGAGTCGTCGACCCTATGCGCGAACTACTTCTGCTCGCTGATGGGCCCGACGTGGCCGAATCGCTTCTATCTCGCTGCGGGGACCTCGGGTGGCATCACAACCAACGGCGTTTGGGGATATGGCGTCTTCGACTACCCCATCATCCTCGACCTCCTCGAGGACGCCGGCGTGAGCTGGAAGGTCTACAACATGAGCATGGACAGCGTTCCATACGGCAACACCGACAACGTGTTTGTGTTCTGGAAGCGATGGGCTCACGACCAGCGGACGAGGGGCAGCAAGGGTGAGTACCTCAACGACCTCCATCTCGACCGCTTGCCACAGGTCTCGTTCATCATTCCGAGCTTCGCGAAGGGATTGGATGAGCACCCGCCGGCCGACGTTTCGATTGGCATGGGTCTGCAGCAGGAGCTGATCACCGCGCTTCGCCAGTCATCGGCCTGGTCGAGCTCGGTTTACATTCACACGTACGACGAATCGGGCGGGTACTTCGACCACGTCGCCTCGCCCCAGCTCGACGCGTACGGGCTGGGCATCCGCGTGCCGACCTGGATCATCTCCCCGTTTGCCAGGCCGCGGCACCTCGAGCCCACGATCTACGAGCACACATCGATTCTCAAGTTCATCGAGGCGGTCTTCGGCCTGCCCACCCTCGCTTCGGTAAATCACCGGTTCGACTCGTCGACACCCGGCGGAGGGAACAACGCGGCAGCCAACGGTCAGCCACTAGGGCCGCCGGCGCCGCCGCGAGACGGATCGCCCTCGATTGGAAATCTGATGGAGTGCTTTACGTTCTGACGAGCTAGATTCGGGCTGGCTTGATCCCATACAGGGCGCCGAACTTCTGCCGGACGTAGGCGATCCAGGGCGCGGCCGTCAGCGTCCGGCCGGTCGCGCGTTCCAGGAGCTCGTTGGGCGTGAACTTGCGGCCATGCCGGTGGACGTTCTTCCGCAGCCAGGCGAGCAGGGGCAAGAACTGGCCCGATTCGAACTGGGCGTCCAGGTCCGGAATGTCCGCGCGAATCTTTTCCATCAGCTGGGCGCCGATCAGGTTGCCGAGCGTGTAGCCGGGAAAGATGCCGAAGCTCACGTAGGACCAGTGAATGTCCTGCAGGACCCCTTCGCGGTCGTTCGGAACGGCGATGCCGAGATACGACTTGACGCGGGCGTTCCACGCTTCGGGCAGATCGCGGACCTTGAGCTTTCCTTCGAGCAGCTCGTTCTCGAGCTCGAAGCGAAGCAGGATGTGCATGTTGTAGGTCACCTCGTCCGCCTCGACCCGGATCAGAGACGGGTACGACTTGTTGACGGCGCGAAAGAAAGCCTCGTCGTCGATGTCGCCCAGCGGTTCGGGAAACGCGCTGCGAAGGCTTGGGAAGAAGTGCTTCCAGAAGGGGCGGCTCCGGCCGACGAGGTTTTCCCAGAGCCTGGATTGAGACTCGTGAACGCCGGGCGACGCGCCACCCCACAACGGGGTCCGGTCGATGTCGTCGCCGATCCCCTGGCTGTACATCGCGTGCCCGGCCTCGTGAATCGAGCCGAACAGGCACTCGTTGAAGAAGTCGCGCGACACCCGCGTCGTAATGCGCGCATCACCAGGACCAAACGAGGTGGAGAAGGGATGCGTCGAGAGGTCCTGGCGGCCGCGCTGTGTGTCATAACCGAGCTTCGTCACCAGCTCGAGCGCGTACTTGACCTGCGCCGCGGGTTCAAACCCGCGATAGAGGACGCGGTCGTCGACCGCATCCGCGTGCCCCGCAATATCGGCGACCAGGGGCACGATCGCACGCTTGAGCTCGGCGAAGATCGACTCGAGCTGGTCGGTCGTCATGCCCGGTTCAGTCCGATCGATCAGCGCGTCGTACGGGCGCTCCGCGTAGCCGAGCGAGTCGGCGATCCGGCGGTTGAGCTCGACGTTCTTTTCCAGGGCCGGGGCGAAGATCTTGAAGTTGGATTCGCGGCGCGCCTGTTCCCAGACCGGCCGCGCCGCAGAGCTGGCGCGGGCGACTTCAGAGACCAGCTCGGAAGGCAGCTTGCTTTCCTGGTCGAAGTCGCGGCGCGTGACTCGGACCAGGCTGGCCTCGTGGGAATCGAAAGGCCGGCTCGCGGTCTCGTCTTCGAGCTCGCCGAGCAAGCGCAGCCCGAGTTGCGTGCGCGTGAGGCCCGGACGTGGCTGGATCTGAACCAGAACACGGTCAACGCCGTCGCAGCCGCATCCGGGACCAACATCTATGATCTGACGACATCCAATCCGAACGCGGGCACACAAAACAGCTTCGAGACCTATCTCGCCAACTGGACGGTCGCAGAAAAGACCGTCGACGGGTATGCCCAGTTCATGTTTGACTTCCGGGATCTGGGTTTCCCGGTCAGCGGCAATGTCGGCTGGCGGGAAGTCAACACGAATACCACTACCACCGGCTTCACCCAGGTGACGTGCGCTACCTGCACGCCGTCGGTGACGTTCCCGGTCGCCACCATCAAAGGTCATTACTCGCAGGGGCTGCCTGCAGCGAACCTCAAGCTCGACATCGTGCCGGACAATCCGAACAAGCCGTACGACATGCATGACGTCATCCGGCGGGTGGTGGACGACGGTGCCTTCTACGAGGCGCACGGTGCGTACGCGAGGAACATCCTCTGCGGCTTCGCGCATCTCGGCAGCTACAGCGTCGGGATCG
>Ga0137418_10004814_pt1 | contig 12372 bp, 12 predicted proteins | sample CZODoug3_1_2_16f_FD_122242 | JGI IMG/M metagenome (GOLD analysis project Ga0137418, IMG submission 122242) | Vadose zone soil fungal communities from Angelo Coast Range Reserve, California, USA - CZODoug3_1_2_16fungal (Hybrid Assembly) | ecosystem: Environmental > Terrestrial > Soil > Vadose... | reverse complement strand
AGTCGTCCGGTACCTTGTTCAAGATCGCATTCGACCCCAGCGACCTGAAGGCAAGCACCGTATCAGAAATGCCTGGGGCCGGCGCCGCGCACGGCGTCGCTCTCGTGCCCGACGTGAATGTTGCTTTCATCACACACAGCGAAGCGAATACGGTGGATGTCTTCGATCCAAAGTCTCTTCGGCACCTTGCCAGCATCCCGGTTGCAGATGACGCAGATGCCATCCTCTACATTACGTCAGCCAAGCTTGTTTATGTGGCGCATGGAGCCGCGAACATGGCGACCTTGATCGATCCCGAGAAGCGAACGACGGTTGGAACCATCCGGCTTCCCGGAAAACCAGAGTTTCCGGCCATAGACTCCCGGACGGGATTGCTTTTCCAGAATCTGGAAGACACTAACACGGTAGCGGCAATAGATGTTGGCATGCGGTCGGTAGTAGGACAATGGTCTCTTGCCCCGTGCGAAGGGCCATCTGGCATGGCGATTGATTCCGAGGAGAGACGGCTCTTTGCGGTCTGTAGTGGAAATGCCAAATTGGTGGTTTTTGACCTGGAGAGCCATCGAATAATTACATCGTTGGAGCTTGGCGGTGGGCCGGACTCGGTCGTATTCGACCGAGGTGTTCATCGAATTTACGCAGCCGGAAAAGCCGGGAAATTGACGGTGATCCAGCAGGACGGTCCTGACACTTATCGAATCTTGGATGAGATACGCACTCACTACGGCGCTCATACCTTGACGGTAGACCCGGTGTCGCACAAGGTTTTCGTGGCATACGCAAGCCTTCTGGCGCATCCCAGAATTGCCGTTTTCTCCGCAAAGCGGTGAAGACTCTGTGGTGATAGGGTCCGCGGTCAGGTCAGTCGATCGAGGAATAGACCGGAGACAGCGCCGCAGCGAGTGCGACTGTGGACTTCACCGCCTTCATTTTGTCGAGAGAACATTTCACAAATCTTGCCTGTTCCTATACGAACCTCGACGGAATACTTCGTGCAACCTGGGTATGTTCGGACTAGCACCTTTGACGTAACAGAAACTGAGTTGCCAGCGGAGCGAACATGCCGAAGTTGACCATTCACAAATTAGGCGAAGCGATCTTCTTTCGATGTACCGGCCGAATCGGATTCGGCGAATGCCATGTTTTGCGCCACGCGGTTTTCAGTCACCCGCACATTGCGATCGCCGTCCTAGATATGGCGGAGGTCACTTCGATCGATGCCTCGGGTCTAGGTTTGTTGGTAGAGCTGCGTAATTGGGCCTCCACAAACCGGATACAACTCAAGCTGTTGAACCTTTCACCTCGCGTAGCGAATCTTCTGGCCGTGACCCATTTGACGCCGATATTTGATGTCTGCTCGGTTCGGGACGTGACTGATCTTTTGTTTCAGGAGAACGAGTCTTCACAAGCAACGGGCTACGCAGCACCAGCGGAGTGGCGAATGTGAGCGTCCCAGATCGTGGGCTGCAATGGAACGGGAAAGGCGAACTTTGCTATTTCCACTTAGCTCGTTGCCTGAGAGCAAGCGGAATGCTGAAACGCCGGCCTTGTCGCTTGCATCAATAGCCAGCCTGAAACTGGCACCCTAGAGCAGCAAACGATGCCATACACCGCCATACCTAATTGCACGAACCATTTCTCTCTCGTAAATACTCTGGGGGAATCCGAGCTCGATTCGGCTTGCTCCATCGAGCGATTTCAATTGTTCGGCGGAAAGCTCGAGATCCAAACTGGCGGCGATCCAGCAGATCGGACTTTGTGCCTGCCATGGTCAAGCGAATGTAAAACAAACGGGCGGCCCGGCCGGTGCCGCCCGACGTCAGAACGACTTCGAGAACTGTGCTTCCAGGAACTCTCCCAACTTGGCTGTCGCCTTGAACTGCGGGATGGGATCCAGTTCCTTGAATGCGGAAGTAAACGCATTCGAGAGGCTCCAGATCGTTCGCGGCCGGAATTCCTCGTACTTCGGTTCAAAGTAGAGGTCGTGCACGCTGCGAGCAAGGTGCTTGGGAGCTTCCAGTTTGCCCTCGACAAACGCTTCGTAGATGACCACCTTGGCGGTGACGTCCGTCAATTCACTTCGCTGCCAGGTTTCCACCTGCTTTCGCATAGGCTCGAAGTTCCGCTGCATCCGGTCGACTCCAACCGAGATGCAGTCGATGAGTGAGAAGGACTTGGAGTGTTTTGCGAGCACCGGAGTGAAATCCCCGGCAAACGCCATGTTCGAGCACACGAACACGCGATAGCCGCAGGTCATTGCCAAGCGCATGCTCTTGTCGTGGGAGTTCCGCAACCCGATGGAGAAACGGCACCCCTCCATCTCGGTTGCGAGGTCGAGAACGCCAAACGCTTTCATGCCGTCGTGTGAGACCGCATACTCGTCGTGAACAACTCCGATGTGGCGAAACCCGAGCGTCTCGATGAGAGCCTGCACAATTTCGTGATGCGGAACCGGGCGGTGTGTTTCGGTTGCCGCCGGCGTCGGCACCAGGGTTAGTTCTTCGCGGCCAATCGTCCGGCCGCCATAGCCAATGAGCGTACTTGTTTCTGACATACTGCTTCCTCCTTGTGGATTTGAACTGTGATTCCTAACAGGCGAGAAACGAGGGGACTTGGCTGGCTACTCCAGCTCCTGTCATCCGAACAGTGAAGCCTGCTCCGGCACGGCCGGCCTCGCGCGCGGCCTTCTCCCCGATGGGGATGCCGGCCGCTGCCCAAAGATCAAGACCGAGCTTCCTTCGATAGCCTCTTCGACAAGAACGGCGCTGTCGGACTGAGTGGTCAGCAGACTGCCCGGCGCTTCGAGAGAACCGACGACTTCGTTTGAAGGGGAAGTTGCGGGGAACAGCTTTTGATGTTCCGTGTGAAGGGCCTTCCAAACAGCGTCGGCAGACTCGCCAATCCCATTCCTTCGGACCAATTCCCGCGCCATCGCGGAGAGCATGTCATCGTCTTCATCGATGCTCTGCAATCCCTCGCCAGCGAACTTGCCCTCCATGGTGAGCGCGACCAGCAGCTTCTTGCCCATGAGCCGCAAGCAGGAGGTCTGCATGGTCGCTTCGTAGCACATAAAGAGGACCCGCACGGGCCACTTTTGGCCAATGCGCCATGAACGGCGGCTGGCCTGGCGCAAGGTATGCAGTGAATATCCGGATTCGTAGAAGATGATCGTCGGGAAATCGAGCAAGTCCAGACCGGTTTCGACCAGCTTGGGATGGCAGATGACCACCTGGATGCCCTGCTTGACTTGTCTCGCATACCAGGCTTCGCGCTTTTCAGTGCCCACGTTGGAACGCAAGATCGCCGTGCGGATGCCTTCGCGGGCGAGAATCTGCTGCAGCCGTGCCGTGGTATCGTGCTTTTGCGTGTAGACCGCGAATACCTGGCAGCGCCGCCCTTCCGCCAGTTCTCGCTTGATCTCTTCGACCAGCCGTCTTTCTTTGGCATAGCGAGAGTCCTCCGGAAGATCCTTGGTTTCCGCAATCACGAACCGGACCCTGCGCCCCAGCTCCGCATCGAATTCTGATCCGTATAGCGTTCCGAGTCCGAAGGGATGGTCAGGATAGAGCAAGAGCGTATGCAGCATCTGGCTCAAGACCGATCGGTTGCCCTTGTGCTTCTTCAGAGCGTCGCGGATGTCTTCCTCGAGTGATTGGTAGGCGGCCCGCAAGGAATCATCCATCGGAATGCCCAGCAGCCGTTCCTCATAAGGCGGCAACTCGCTGGATATGTCCTCCAGAAACACGAAGGCGCACAACTGCATGAGAAACTCGCCAAACAGCAGCGGCGACGCCCCAGGCTTGCGACGAACCATGCTGGTGGTCTTGGCCTTGGAGCAGGCATTGTTGGCAGGCTCAATTTTGGTGATGGTTTCGAGGACACCGTAGTCTTGAATGAAGGAGCTGCGTCCAGTGGTACCCCACTCGTAGCCGTGCTCCTTCATCCGTTTGGCTTCGAGGCGGAACAGATTGTTAAACAGATCGTCGGCGTAGCCGCCGAGCAATGTGCCGGTCAGCCCGACGATCCGGTCGGTGCATGACGCCAGAGTGCCAAGCGCGTTGCCCTGCGCTGTATCACCGGCAAGCTGGTGGATCTCGTCGCAAATGGCGTAGTCGAACCAGCCCGGCATGTACCGGCCGATGAATTCCACCGGGGCCATGCGGCGGATCTTGTCGGGGTCGGCCTGCCACATCGCGCTGTGCAAGTGACGGCAAGCCCTATCGGCGCGGGCCTCAACGGTCTCAGAGATTTTGACCTTTTCGAAATCGGCGACGGTCAGTCGGCCTTCCTCAACCATCACGGGCGTGCCGGTGTCCGCATTCACGACGCAACCGCGATACCGACCCGAGCGTGGCACCACATAAGCATGGCGCCAGAAGTACCCCAGTTTGGCCCGTTCCCGTCCTACAATGAACAACGCCGGTCTCGTACACAACGACATCCAGCGGTCGCGGGAACTCGAAAACTGCTTCCGCAGTCGCATTTCGCTGAGTGTGGTATGCAGCCCTTCCCGCACAATCCGGCCGTGCTTCAGCCGCACCTCGTTGACGCCATGCGGCATGTTCTCGTCGCCGCCGTTGCGCAAGTCGTCGAGTAAGAAAACGCGAATTCCAGGGAGGGTGAGAAATGCTTCCCGCGCCCACTTTTCGACCAGGTGCGGAGGGACCATCGCCAAGGCAGTGAACGGTTGTCCTTTGCAGTGGACATGCATTGCTCCCAAGGAGATCAACGTCTTGCCCGTACCGCATTCGGCGACCACCATCCCGGTTCGCGCCCGCTGCCAGCGTTTGGCGACCCCCATAATCGCGATGGTTTGCGCAGGAAACGGCCTTCGAAGTAGTTCTGCGATCCGCGGTGAAATTGGATCGTCAAATTGGTGGAGTGCTGGATACTCCTGAAGAATGCGCTCTCCCAACAGGGTCGCATTAGCGCGCATGTAGTCATAGATGGTGGCAAGTTCGGGCATAGAAATTCCTCAGCTGACAGCGGCAGTTCGCGAGAAGGACGAAAACAAAGAGGGAAAAGGAAGGAAGAAGAATGGCCTAAGATGGGTAGGAGACCTGACTTTTTCGAGCACGGGCTTGCCGTGGCGTTGGGTCAGCGGTCATTTACATCACACCATGTCCGGTTAGCCCGTCGTCCGCCCGCAATCGGCGGTAAGGGCAAACGGAGCTTCCCACAAGTGGACACATGGCCCGGCGACAAATTGGCGCGCTTTGCAGGTGCAAAGCCTTATTTCTGTTAAAGACGCGCATAAGGGCGTAATCTAAAAGCGTCTCTTACGCATCCTTCCGCCGCGCCCTCAGGGTGACGGTTCCTTGCGAAACCTGACAGCGTTTCGCTGCAGAAGGAGCCGTCATGGCGAAGAAATCTAATCCTACCCGCGCAAAGCCGAAGCGGGAACCCGCCGGAAGCAGTGGCGATGGCCATGCAGTTAAGAACGAAATCCTGCTTGCTCTGCCGCGTAAAGAATCCGACTTGCTGTTCTCCAAGCTGATCCTCGTAAAATTGAGACTTCACGATGTGCTGCAGGAGGCAGGAGAGCCCATCGAATTCAGCTACTTCCCCAATACCGCCATGGCTTCGGTCTTGAACGTTATGGCCGACGGAAGGAGCGTCGAAGTGGGCCTGGCTGGGAAAGAGGGTTTTGTCGGGCTGCCTTTAATTGCCGGATTCCGCACAAGTCCCAATCGGATAAACACTCAATCGGAAGGCATGGCTTTTAAAGTAGATGCCGAAGCGCTCGGCGAGATCCTCCGACAGTGCCCGGAACTCGCTCGTCACCTGCTGCGTTATTCCCAAGTCATGGCTATGGAAGCGACACAGCTTGCCGCCTGTAATCGGCTTCACGAAGTTGACGAACGATTGGCCAGATGGCTGCTGATGTCCCATGACCGCATAGGTACCGATGCTCTGCCGCTAACCCAGGAATTTCTTGCTCAGATGTTGGGAACTCGCCGCGCCAGTGTGTCTGTTGCTGCCAGTATTTTGCAAAGAGCCGGTCTGATCAAATACGCGCGAGGCCATGTCACAATTCTGAACCGACCAGGCTTGGAGGAAGCCACCTGCGAGTGCTATGGCGTTATCAAACAGCAGCTTGAGAATTGGCAAAGCGAAACCCACTAATTGCGGTAGCGTACAGACACACACCCGCCCTGGTCTTAGGCTTAATCGCAAGCGTGTCGCGGCCACGGGCCGAATAAAAGAAGAAGCGGAAGGACGCGCCAGGTCACAAGGAGATGGAAAGTCATTTTGCTTCGGGTTTCGGAACGGAAGAATGGGGGCGCGCTTATGAATCGAGTACGGAGCCACATAAATTGGCTAGAACTCTACCAGGCTGCTCTCTTGGAGCTAAACAAAGAGAAGCTGCTTGATCGGATCGAGCTTGCCCAGAAAGCAATTCACGAAAGGGTCCGCGAATTGACAGAGGTTGGTAACGGCTCAACGGAAGAGAAACGGAAAATTGACGACGCACTGGTGAGCTTGCGTACGTTACTCAAACACGAAGTAGCTTAGCCGAGGGTCAGCACGGGGTACGAGAGAGTGCGCCGTGGGTTCAAGGGTACAAGATGCTGACTTGCACACTTTACGGAACGAAACACCGGTTTTGCTCGGCGGGAGAATAGACATGAATACTGCCGTTTCGACGGTTCTGGACAGCAAGGCATGGAGAGGTTTTTACAAAGCGGCGCTCTTCGAGTTGGATGTTACTAAGCGCCCCGAGCGCATTGCCGAAGCGGAAAGGTCCTTGGTGGTACGGGCGAGAGAATTGTTCCAGGCCGCTGGAGACAACATCGAGGAGGGGCAGGCTGTGGATGATGCCATGTATTCTTTGCATGTGCTTCGCAGCACGTTGAAACACAGCACAGCAACAACAGATATTCAGGCGGCCTCGGAGGCAGCGTGAGCTTGGGAACGTTTTAATGCTGTCGTAAAGGCACAAAGCATGTTGTCATTGCGGTCCCTCCCTTATTCTGAGTCTCGCTGGTAGATTTCACAAGGCGAGGGGTAGACCATGGTCACGGAGGCTTCGCTTTCGGCACTAGTCTGGATGGATGCTTCTAGACGGGAATTGCCGCGACTGCAACTCCTTTTGCGACTGCTTCTGGTTTTCGCCTTCTATCTAACCGCGGGCAAGCTTGGCCTGTCCGTTCCCTTCACAAGCGGCAATGTCTCACCGATTTGGCCCGCTTCAGGTGTCGCTCTCGCATCGGTTCTGGTCTGGGGGTACGAAGTCTGGCCGGCGATTGCGTTGGCAGCTTTCCTGGTGAATTTCTTCAGCCCCGTTTCGGCAACGGCATCTCTCGGAATCGCGCTTGGGAATACATCAAGTGCTTTGTTCGGCGGCTATCTATTGCGGCGCTTTGCCGGCTTCCAGCCTTCGCTTGCCCGAATGCGCGATGTTCTGGGCCTCGTGATACTCGCTGCAGTTGCGAGCCCGATTGTCGCCGCCTCAATCGGAGTCACAACACTCCTCCTTACGCATGTGCACGCTTGGTCTGACTTCTCGTCAGCATGGCGAGTTTGGTGGCTCGGCGACGCGATGGGAGTGCTGATTGTGACTCCCTTGTTGTTAACAGGTCGTGAGCTTGTCAGCTCCGTGAGGGGTTCTCGGCTGACCGAGTTTGTGTTGTTGGGGGCCGGGCTGTCCGCTACTTGCGCGGCCATTTTCGGTGGGCGTACGGGGTTCGGCGTACAAGACGACGTGTTGGCTTTTGTCGCCTTCCCATTCGTCATTTGGGCTGCCATTCGATTCCGTGTAGCAGGTGTGGCGATGGCAAGTTTCCTGATTGCAGTCATCGCAGTCTGGGGTACAGCGCAGGGAAACGGGCCCTTCGTGAAACATGATCCGCTGGGGAATGTGGCCTTACTGCAGTTGTTCATCGCAGTGACTTCGATGACTGGCCTAATCCTGGCCGGGGTTATCGAAGAGCGCGAGCGGGCCATTACTGAGCGAAAACGAGCGGAAGAGAGCCTACGCGAGCTTTCTGGTCGGCTGCTGCAGATGCAAGATGAGGAAAGACGGCGCATCGCACGCGAACTGCACGACAGCGCCGGGCAGATACTTGCTGCCTTAAGTATGAACCTGACTCCCCTAGAGCCTGAAGCCAACAAAATCAGCCCCAGCGCGGCCAGGGCGATCACGGAGAGTCTCGGCCTTGTAAACGAATTATCCAAAGAACTGCGCACGATCTCTCATTTGCTGCATCCACCGCTATTGGATGAAGTTGGCCTTTCGTCGGGTCTTCGTTTGTACTTGGAAGGATTTGCAGAACGCAGCAAGATCAGTATTGATTTGGATATCCCTGACGATTTCGGGCGACTCTCGCGGGATTTGGAAACGGCCATCTTCCGCATAGTGCAGGAATGCCTCACCAACATTCACCGACATTCCGGAAGCCCGGTCGGCAAGATTCGCATTTCTCGCTCCAATGGCGAGGTTTGCTTGCAAGTGGAGGACCTCGGTAAGGGAATACCGCCCGAGAAAAGATCCGCGATCAACTCGGCTGGCGGGGGCGGAGTTGGAATTAGGGGGATGCGAGAAAGGATCCGGCAATTGGGTGGCAACTTGGAGATTAGTTCTAATGGAAACAAGAACGGCAAGAAGAAGGGCACAACCATAGTAGCCCGGCTGCCGGTTGCCAGCATCTCTTCGACAGTCGTGGCGTGAGGGGAATTTGTGAAAGATCAACAGGAAGAGTGGCTAGAGCTCTGCAAGCAGGCATCAGTCGAGCAAGACCGTGAGAAACTGTTCCACCTCGTTCGCCGGGTGCGGAGGAATTCTGTGGCGTGTACAACAAAATCTGAGAACTAGTTGGCCGACACGAAGAGGTCTTGCAGGCTCAAACTCGGCCAGCGGATCGGGCCAGTTTCCGTGGGGAACCTGATGGCCTCACTTTCAATACCCCAGCTGAGCCAGTCGAGAAACTGTTCTTTCCCGCCCTTGACCAACACAGGATTACATCCAATCCCGAGCGCTCGGACGATTGCCTTCTGCGAATCAAGTTCACCGGCAAACCAGTCCGCCCATTCCGGCACTGCCGGAATTCCGTGGATGTGAGCCAGAGAGGCCCATAAGAAATGGCTGTCCGAGCCTCCCAGAAGAGTGCGTCCCGAACTCGCCGATACATTGGTGTTGGCGAGCTCTTCCGACATTCCAACCAGGTGCCGGAGCGGCTTCTTACGTCCAGCGAGTTGCACTGCGCCTTTGAAACACTGCGCGTTCCGCCCCAGACATATGCGAATCGGTTGTACGCCTGGCCCCTCCACCATGAACCTGTCTCCCATAGAGATGGCTGCGTTGACCGCCGCAATCTGAATGTCTCCGCCGATGACCGAAATCAGGTGTGCTTTGGCCTGTCGCGGAGGGTCAGGCAGTACCTCTCCGATGAAACGGTCTAACCGCAGCTTGATGCTGGTTGTCGTTTTCTCCGTGCACTTGACGTACGTGAGCCAGCCGAAGCGAAGATGAGCATTTTTCATTCGGCCTCCTTCTTCTCGTGCGTTAGAATCTGGGTCTTTCCATTGGCGAAGACCAACGTCAGCTCGTGCGAGAACCTTTCACGGTCATGCAAAATCTTGGTTCCATCTTCTTCCTCTTCTTCCCAATGGTCGGTGAACTTCACCGAGCGCCAGTGCGCGATGTGGCGATCTTCTCCTTCGCCGAATACGCCGTTGAGCATCCCCGCGGTACAAAGCAGGCCGACATGCCCTCCGTGCAAAGGCGTGAGCGGACGGCCTCGGACGTCCCTCTGCTTGGGGAGGAGAATTCGAGCGGCCTGACGGTAAGCTGCCGAATCCAGCAGCAGATCCTCCACTTCATCGAGCGGAATTCCAGCATTGGTTAGAACGATTGGCTCGGAAGGGGGAACCTGATATCGACAGTCCGGAGTATCGCCCAGAGGCTCGAGATCGGCCTTGATGGATAGCGTCTCCAGGTATCGCGCTCCATCCAATACAACGCTGTCTGGGACTCTCGAGTGTCGTTTGCGACGCATCGCCAGAACTGCGACTTGCTTGTATTGCAGGCAGGCGGGTTCAGTGAGTCGGAACGTTCGGAGATCGGTGAAGTGCTCGCTCAACAGCCTCGCGCATTTCCCCAACCGCAGCTGCGGAATTACGAATACAAGCACGCCGGCAGGTTTGAGCCAGCGGTAAGTGTGCTCCAGGAAAACGGATTCCAATCTCTGGTTGTTACTCTCCCCAGCTTCCCAGTCGTACGGGGGGTTTAGGTAGAGTAAGGACACGGCGTCCATCTGGCACCGCACATCCATCGTGCTTGCCTGCAGAGTTTCAATTCCTAAGCCCTGCGCTTGTTGCGCTCGATTGGCGTCGATTTCAATACCGTAGCGATGAGCGGTCACGTCGTGCAACAGGTGAGCGAATGCGACCCCATCGCCGACACAGGGATCGATTGCCGAGAATCGCTCTGGAAACGTTAGCCAATTCTTCAGCCGTTTGGCCTCGACTATCGGAAGAGGGAAAAAGCCAAGCTTCGTTTGGCCATGAGGACGCACAGGTAGACCTCCTCAACAGGAAAGTTTGGGAAGAGCGGCAAGAAGAAGAATGGAGGGGAAGGACTGATCGGCGCGCGACCGTTGCGTCACGCCGCGGAACTAGCGAGTCTGGTCGTGGCGGCCGCGGCTATGGGGGCCACTTCCGTCTGTCCCTACTTCGTCTGAGCCTAGATCGATCTCTCTTGTGTCAAGGTCGACCGAACACCCGCTTGTATTCCGCCTTGCCGACCCTTCGAGGACTCCCGTCTAGCTGCCAAATCTCCTCAGGAACTCGAGCTTCGCGCTGAAGGAAAATCGTGGCGACACGGTAAGTGGAGTGGCCAACGACCTCGTCACTTCCTGAAAGCGTCAGACTTCCACCAACGTTGATCTTGAAATTTCCCCCAATCCCCCGCTTGGTCCATCCATTGAGGTCAGTGTCAACGTCGGGGCGTAGCCGCCTAACTGGGCAATCCAATACTTACACACGTCGTCACAGTAATACAGTCCATAGGGCACGAACTTTGTCTTTGCCACGGAAGTGGCGTCATACGACCAAAGCCCAACTGGAATCTTTTTCGCATCTCCGCCGCTTCCGATACGAAACACACTCAGATAGTAGTCCGAGTGGGCGACCGCAGCTCTCGCGCTTGGCTTTACGGGAAATTGCTTGTCACACTACTGACACAAAAAGTGATCCGTATCGGGCGCAACATTTCCCCCTCAGGGCACCGGCTCTCGGTCCGGGAGTTCATTTAGCCCCTCTCGTGAATTCAGTTTCGTGCTTCATCAGTTCCAGCAAGCCATCGACCCGTGTCTCTCGTTGGAGCAAACTCTATATTCGTGGAATCAGATTGCACAGGCTCTAGCGGAAAACCCGCGCCAGCGACTACGTCAATTGGCGAAATGGCCTGCCTGGTAAGATCGCCGAAGGCACTTTAGTTGCGTCTACGTGTGACCCAAATATCCCTATTGTGCTACTGAAGAAACTAGGGGTCATATTGCGCTTCTGAACGGCATGCGGGTGCTCGATTTTGATCAGCGACTCTTTGCGCCCAACCGTGTGGGAAGTTCCTTTGCACTGCTGGCTGGGGAACATCCGCCAAGTGACTCAAAAGTCTGCCGTCGACCCTGTCGCTGTGGCGTCACTAACAGCAGATATAGCTACCTTACGAAGTCTCAACCGCTTCCGTAGCATCCGAGATTCATCTGGTAGAAACAAGAGGTTGCCTTCAGAGATTCTGCGCAACTCCGAACCATTCCAATGGGCCGACATGATCCCATTGACGGAATGGGAATTCGAGCCAACCAGCAAGTGCCCTATTTCGTGAGCTAACACGCATCCTAGTACCGGAAAGCCGAGGTCTTGCTCCAGCATCTCGATATGGCCAAGAAAGGCATAGGCATAGTATCCCACGCCATTGTCAGCCAGAAGAGCGCTCCCTAGCACGTCGTCGCGATCACGCACATGAGCAGTGGTTTTGCCCGAGAGGATCTTCAACATAAGATGGGTGGCGTCAACAGTGAAGCAGTCCGCTGGCTCGGATTCCTCCAATTTCGGTGAACAAGATATCCATACCGTCTTTACGCCTGCCAGCCCGAAGATTCGGCGAGCTTCCGCTTCCGCCGCTGCCAACCGCAAGGGGGGAGCATCCGCGTAATCATGCACAGAAATCGTTATCTCTAAGCTGGGTGCGGAAGCCTCTTGCGCCTTCTGCGCGATCGTGGGAACGGAGAATGTCCCAATAAACAGCAATGCTGCGAACGCGTTGTGTCTTCTGCTCATGGTGTCACCTCGCGGGTGACACCGACTTTGGATTAGCGGAGCAGGTACCTCAATGACGCGCGCATTACGGCTAAGCCATATCTAGGCTAC
>Ga0137418_10004813_pt1 | contig 12374 bp, 9 predicted proteins | sample CZODoug3_1_2_16f_FD_122242 | JGI IMG/M metagenome (GOLD analysis project Ga0137418, IMG submission 122242) | Vadose zone soil fungal communities from Angelo Coast Range Reserve, California, USA - CZODoug3_1_2_16fungal (Hybrid Assembly) | ecosystem: Environmental > Terrestrial > Soil > Vadose... | reverse complement strand
AGTCCAAATTCACGCTGTACATGATCGAGGCGCCCTGTGACTCCCGGCAGGGGAATCGTTTGTACTAGCCTGAGGGCCTGTTTTCCCTGCGCGGATGTGAAGAGGGCAAAGCCGGCAAGCAGAGCAATACAGCATATTGCGAGACGCTTGGTCATGGATTCCCATTCCTCGCCAATATTGATGCGAGCACTCTCTCGTTGGAGATATGGGCTGGCGTAACTTTACGCAGAAGTTTCGTAGGAACTTTAGGTCAGCGAACGAGGGCTTCATAAACCGCCATGCGCGCCACAGCTTTGCCATCCGATTCTTGTTCCGGTGCATAGACGCGATGTGTTTCCGGGTCGACTGCGAGGCTGTGGACCTTTTTTTGAACGGGAAAATCCTCAAGCTTCCGGTAGTGGTCAGGATCATCCATTTGGAAGACCGAGATCGCCCCACTTCCGCAGGCGACGTAGATTCGCTTCAGCCCCGGATCGAACTTGATCACATCCGGCCCGGAGGCCATGGGCAGGAAGGCAATCGGCTCGTGCTTGTCCAAGTCGAAAACGGTCATGAGCTCGTTCCCCTCGCACGCAAGGAACGCGCGGTGATGTTCCGGGTCCAGCGTCATTCCATGGTTCCCCTTACATCGCCCGACTGAGTAACGCCCGGTCACTTCGTCGTTCGCAGGATCGATAACGGCAAAAATATTCTCATCCTGCAAATTCACATACACTTTTTTTGCGACAGGATCGTATTGCGGCATGCCGGTCTCGCTCTTAAAGTGCAGCGTCTTGACGAGCGTGTCCGTGCGAACATCCACGACGGCTTCCGCCTTGCCTCTTTCATCGGAAACGTAAAGCTTATGAAACGGGGCAGCGTACGTACTGCCGTCCGGCTTGGATTCCGTGGGGATCTTCCGGATTACTTTCATTTGCTTAAGGTCTACGACACCGATGGTGTTGTCGTAGGCGTTCGATGTGTATGCCTTCTTCAATTCGGCGACGTACTCAACGCCTTCGGCACCGGGAGTGTCGGTCACTGTAGCCACGACTTTGTTAGTGCGCAGATCGATGACATACATTTGTCCTGCGCCGAGATGAGCGGAGAGCAAGTAGTGATCATCCGGGTCAATGGTCAGATAGTCGAACCGCTTTCCCAGCGGTCCGGGCAAATCGAACTCGGTCACCTTTTTCAGTGTGGGAGTACTCGGCTTGGCGGTAAGTCCCAGACCTCCCGACAAAGCAATCAGTCCGATTATCAGCATCCGTTGATTTCGCATGCTTATCCTCCGCTGATCTCGTTAGACATCGCCGCTCGCTAGTGCGCCATCGCGTTCGACGCTTTTCCTTTGCCGAGCTCGTCGAGAGCCGCTTTGAAACTGGTGGCCAGCTTTTCCGCTGGGCCTCGACCCCAGTAGTGCAGGAAGATCACCACGGGCCGAGCTTCGATCATGTGATTATGGATTGCAACCACGTCGATGCCGTTCTTTCGAAGGGTCTTCAAAACAGGAGTGACTTCGCTTTCAAGCATGGCTACATCGCCAGCGATCGCGGCGTCCTGGTCGGTACCTACGAAAGCGGCCCAGGTGTTGAGGCCCATCCGCGCATTGATGGCCGCGCCGTGTTCCTTCATATTGAGGTCGTCGCGACCGACAGTAATCTTGTAAACCGCGCCTGATTGCTCGCCTTCATGTCCCACGATCTTCGCAATTTTGGCTGTGTCCAGAGTTACCGCAGAACCACTGCTTGATGTCGCGGTGGCGGCTGCTGGCCCGTGCCCGATCAGGTCCAATCCTGGTTTAATCCGCTTGGCAAGATCCGCCGCCTTTCCCATCCCATGAACGTGCATAAAATACACGTGCGGGTCATCCCAAAAGAAATGGTTGTGAAGCGCGGTCACTTCGATGCCGTTGTCCAAGAGGGCGGACATGACAGGATTTACTTCTTCCTGGAGCAACACCAAGTCGCCCATCATAACGTCGCTGCCGTCTGTCCCTTTCGTCAAGGCAACCCATCCTCCGAAACCAAAAGGCGTCGGCGTGGACACGCCCTGGATCGTCATTTTCAGGTCGTTGCGAGGAATGTTGACCTTAAGCACCCCTGCTTTGAAATCCCCTTTGCGATCCAAGGATTTCAGCACTTCCTGATAGTCGGTCGGCATCTCTTGCGCGCGAGTTCCGAAGCCGAGCAACGTCGAACACAAACAACCCAAGAAAAACATCCTGCCCTTCTTTACAAAACTGTCCATGTGAAACTCTCCTTTTTCCGAGTCTAGCGTTCAGCGTTCAGTTCGGCTGGTGGCGAACGAATTCGTATAGTGCGTCGTAGAGCGGAAACTCCCGCGCGAGGCGCTCTTCGTCACTGATCCCGGATAACGCGAAACCGTGAGCGATGGCCCGCAATCCAAGGCTTTCGGAGCAGACATGCTCCTGCCCTTTGACATCCGCTCCGCGGACGATCAACGCGAGTCGGTGGAGCGCTGGGTCCACGAGTTTGAAATCCTCAAGAATTGCCTCAAACGTGCAGCGTTCTCCGCGATGGTTCAGCTTTACCTCCGGAAATCGTGTCGCGTCGAAAGGTATCGCCTCTTCGCGGTGGGCCGCCTCAAGAAGCTGGTCTTCGGGCACAAATAGGAATTCCGCTTCGGGGTCAACGAAGCGTCGAATGAGCCAGGGGCAGGCTACCCTGTCGACCTTGACGTTACTGCGCGTAATCCATTTCACCGCAAACCTCCTTCACGGCCTCTTGAAGACCGTCGCGGCACGTTACGAATGCGACGAACCCGTCTTCACCTGCTGTCCGGGACGAATCGCATCGGTGGCGTTGCGGATGACTTCGTCTCCGGGCTTGAGGTCACCGAACACCTCTATATTGCCGCTCACACCCAGACCAGTGACCACATCCACCCATTCCGCCTTTCCATTGCGTACGCGCTCGACGAAAGTGCGTTGCTGGTCGTTTGTCACCGCGGAGGCCGGCACAAACATAGTGGTCGCGGCGCGATGGACGGGCCATTGCACACTGCTGAAACTGCCGGGCGACAAGCGGCCATCGGTGCTATGGACGTCCAGCTCAACGGGCATCGTCCGGGTATTCAGCTCCACGTCATGCGAAATGCGCGCAATAGGTGCATGGAACGTCTCACCGGGATGCGCAGGAACCGTGAACGCCACCTGTTGGCCTACTTGCATTTCTCCGACATATGCTTCTGGAACTGGGACGACTAGGCGCAAATGAGCCGCGTCGACAATCTGCACAATGGGCATGGTTCCAGATGGGCCGGACGCCGGTCCGACCAATGCTCCGGGATGCAGATTTCTCGTGGTCACGATTCCGTCAAACGGCGCATAGATGTTCAGGTACGATTCGAGTTGCGCTACGCTGCGCAGAGCGTCCCGCGCAGCCGCGGCATTGTGCTCTGCTGACTGCATCTGCCCTTGATCCGCGGAAACGGTCTGGCTGGCCACCATCACGTCGTTTTCTGCGACCACCCCCGGCGTCTGGGCGGCCGCAGCCAAATGCTGGTAGGTGCCCTTGTCTGACGCGAGCTTGGCCTGGGCGGTGGTCAATTGCGATTCCGCCGCGCGGAGGGCGGATTCCGCCTGCGCCCGCTGCGCCACAAGTTCGGGAGCGGAAAGCCGGATAATGAGTTCGCCCTTGTGTACGCGAGAACCGCGGTCCACGCGAATCATGTCCATGAAGCCGGTGACCCTCGGATAGATGTCCACGGTCTCGAAGGGCACGAGTTGCGCGGGCAAGGTGAACACCGTTGCGAGCTTCTGCGCCGCAACCGGGACAACTTCCACTGTCTGCGCATCCGTTTGCGTCTGTTTGCCGTCCGCGGCCTCTGGACTGCCATTGCAGCCAGAGAGGAACAGGGAAAAACCGAAGGCGACGATAACGGTTTTCATGCGGTCTCCAACTTCTGAGCAAAAGTACTCTGCGGGTCTTCGGGATCAAGGGACGGTGATGTGAGGGATGCACCCTTTTGCACGATGCCAAAGACCGTCGGTAGCAGGAATAGCGTGGCAAGAGTGGCGGCGAACAAGCCGCCGATGACGGCGCGCCCCAGAGGCGCTGTTTCTTCACTTCCTCGGCCAATCGCAAGGGCCATGGGAATCATTCCCGCAATCATGGCTAGGCTCGTCATCAGTACGGGCCGCAAGCGTTCCGCCGCGGCCGCGCGTCCGGCGGAAACCGGGTCGGCGCCGTTCCGGCGATTTTGTTCCGCGAAGGTGACCAACAGAATCGCGTTTGCAACGGCGACGCCCATAGCCATAATCGTGCCCATGAAACTTTCCAGATTCAGCGTCGTGCCGGTGAGTAAGAGCATCAGGATGGCCCCGACGAGTACCGCCGGAGCGGTGGAGATGACGATCAGAGCGAGACGCAACGACTGAAAGTTCGCTGTGAGCAGGAGCAGGATTACCACCACCGCCAGAGCCAGACCGATGCCCAACTCGGCGAAGATCTGCTTAAGCGCGCTCACCTGGCCTCGAACCTGGGTCGTAACGCCACGAGGCGCTTGGCCTGCCCTCGCAATGGCCCGATCAATCTCCTTTGCGGCTCGTGCAAAGTCGCTGTTCCCGACATTGGCCGAGGCGATAATCATCCACATTCCATTTTGCCGGTCTAACTCTCCGGGCACGGTCGATGACTGGATATCGGCGACTTGGCTCAACAGCGGGTGAGTTCCCGTATTGCTATTGACGGGAATGGTTTGAATGTCTTTGAGCGAAGTCATCGCGGGTTGAGGCACCTGCACTTGTACCTGGTAACTCACACCGGATTTGGGATCGCGCCAATAGTTGGGAGCGACGAAGCGACTCGAAGCAGTGGCCGTAACGATCGCTGCTCCGACATCATTGGCAGTCGCGCCGAGTTGGCCAGCCAGCACCCGATCCACATGAACGTTCACGGTTGGATAGCGAAGCGGTTCTTCGAATTCGACATCGCGCAATTCTTTTACCTTTACCAGCTCTTGCTGAACGCGATTGGCATAACTCTGCACGTCGGCATATTGTGGACCCATGATGGCGACTTCCGCGGACGAAGGCGCGCCGAAGTTCAGGGTTTGACTGATGAGATCGCCAGGATCAAAAGAAAAGTGCGTACCTGGAAATTCTTGCGGTAATTTTTGTCGAAGCTTCTCTTCGAGACTGCGCAGCGAGATCTTCGCCCCAGGATTAAGGCCAACGTTCATGATCGCTTGTTGCGATCCGCTGGTCCACAAGAACACAGTGTTGATCGGGTACGAAGAAGGTTGTGTCCCGACATAGCCAAGGGTGAGATCCAGATTACCTGCGCCGGCCTCCCGGGAAACTGTTGCCAACACTTTCTGGACCAAGGCCTCGGTGACAGCCACGCGCGTGCCATCGGGCGCATCAATGCGTAAACGGAATTGGGTCGATGCCGAGGACGGGAAAATTTCCTCAGCCAATCTGGGCCCGATCAACACAATAATCAGCACAGCGACCAGGGCGTACGCGCCGAGCAGCAACTTGGGGAACGCCATAATTCGCTCGAGGACCGCCTGGAACCGTTTGCGAAAACGATCGAACCGTTTTTCCTTGGGGTGTTCCGCCTCGTTTTCTTCCTGCTTCAGAATCCAGTTGGCCAGCACGGGAACCAACGAACTCGAAAGCAAATACGATGCACCCATGGAGAACCCGACGGCCAGAGACAAGGGCACAAACAGGGATTGCGCAGGCCCGGTCATGAAGAAGGACGGCAGGAAAACGGCCAGCACGCTGAGCATGGCCAATAACCGAGGGATCGCCACTTCGCGGCTGGCGGCAAGAACCGCTTGCGCTTTTTTCTCTTTTTGCGCCAGATGCACGTGAATGTTTTCCATCAGGACCGTGCCTTCATCGACCAGCACGCCCACGGCAAGTGCCAAGCCGCCCAGCGTCATGATGTTGATCGTCTGTCCGGTGAGCCGCAGCAACACGACCGCCGTCAGCAATGCAAATGGAATGGTAATCACCACGATCAGGGAACTGCGCCAATCACCCAGAAAGAGCAAGACCATCAGGCCTGTGAGCCCAGCCCCGATCAGGCCTTCGCGCAGCACAGACAGAAGTGACGCGCGTACGTACTGCGACTGGTCGAATTCATACGTGATTTTGATGTCTTGCGGGATGAGCGACTGAAAACGATCTATATTCTGACGCACTTCATTCACAACCGTGATCGTGGAAGCATCCGGCCTTTTGGTCACCGGAATGTAGATGGTTCGTTGTCCGTTCAGCAATGCATACCCTGCCAAAACATCCGAGGTGTCCTTCACAGCCCCGACATCGCGCAAGTAGATGGAGGCCCCCGAACCGGGATGCAACGGAATATCCAGCAGATTGTTGATGTCTGTCACCGTGGAGTCGGTGGTGACCAGAGTATTGGTTGAGCCGAGGTCCACATTTCCCGCCGGCTGAATACTGTTGCCGGTCGTGAGCGCCTGCACCACATTGTCCGGCGACAGCCCATAGGCATGCAGTTTCTGCGGGTCCACGTTGATCACGATCGTCCGCTGATTACCGCCAAATGGAGGTGGCGACGAGACACCCGGCAATGTCGCGAATACCGGACGAACTCTGTTAAGCGCTAGGTCTTGTATTTCCGATAACGTACGCGATGGACTTGAGAAGACTAGATACCCTACCGGCAAAGTCCCTGCATCGAAACGAATGACAAACGGTGAGACGGTTCCTGGAGGCTGGAACGCGTGAGCACGATTAACGTAAGAAACCGTTTGCGCAAGCGCCTCGCTCATGTTCGTGCCGGGATGAAAGCTAAGACGTAGCAACGCTGTTCCCTGAATGGACTTTGCTTCCACGCTCTCAATCCCGTTGATGTACAGGAAGTGGTACTCGTAGTAATACGAGATAAACCCCTCCATCTGCTGTGGGCTCATGCCACCGTAAGGTTGCGCGACATAGATAACCGGCAGGTCCAGCGTTGGAAAAATGTCGATGCGCGTTCGCAGAACCGCCAGGATCGACGAGAGCGCTATGGCCGCCACGATGACCATGATTGTGATCGGACGCCTTAGAGCTAGACGAACGAGCCACATAGGCTACGGGCCTCCTTGCGTCTTGTCATGAAGAAACTGCAAGAAGGGCTGCAAATCACCTTGCGCAGCGGCCACCGAAGCCAAGTTCTGCCAGACCGCGAGCCGCGCAAGAGCGTCGTCCGTTTCCGCTTGCACGAGGAGGCTCTGCGCGTCCGCAACATCCACCAGCGTCGCCAACCCTGCCTGGTAACGCGCGCGTTCCTGGTTCTCGGTGGTACGCGCGGCGTCGAGTTCCAGGGGAGTGTTCTCGGCCACGTGGCGGGCCCCTTCGAGAGAAGCCTGCGCCTTCCGGAACTGGCCGGTCAGGTCTTGCAGCGTCTGATCGTAGCGAGCCGCTTCGACGCGTTCATTCGCAGCTTCCACAGCTTTTCTGGACCGGATGCTGAATATATCGAACAGCGGAAAAGTCACCGTCACGCCAACCGCCCAGTTGGAACGGTCCAGGCCCAACCCGTTCGTCCCACCCAGGAAGTTGCCCGCGGGAGCGAAGCCGCTCCCCCGTCCGAAGACCGCCGATTGGAAATAGAATTTTGGATAGTAGGCGCGGTCCAACGCATGGATCTGGGCCTCGGCTTCGTCGATGCGCGCGTGCTCGACTTGGGCGGCGGGATGGCCCGTTAATGCCGTCGACTGGAGTGACCCGGCGGGCGGGGGTCCAAGCACAGGTCCGGCCTGAACCTCTACCGAGGTATCGGCGATTCCGAGAATGTCCGCGAGAGCTGCTTTGCTGATTTGCTCTTGCTGCTCGGCTCGCGCTAAGTTGACTTTGGCGCGGGCCAATTCCGCGTCCGCGCGCGAAGCGTCCGCTCCGGCACGCAACTGGTTATCAACTAGCACGCGAACCGCCTTGTTGAAGGTCCCGCGCCGGTCGATATCCGCCTGGGCCGCGTGCACCGTTTGTTCGGCCGCCAGCACCGTTAGGTAGGCATTCACCGTAGCCACGGCCACGTCAAGGCGCGTCAGAGAAGACTCTGCGTTAGCACGATTCCGAACGCCACGCGCCGCATCCACCTTGGCTGCACGGTATCCAAAGTCGAAGGGTTCCCAGGAGAACAGAAGCCCCGCCGCACTTCCCCATGCGCTCTGATTTGACGGCGAGAGCGTCACGGCACCGGTAATCGGAGCGATGACCGTTTGCGGAAGTAGCAGTCCCGTGATGTTGTTGTCGGTCGCACGAATCGTTTGCCACAGCATGTCGGCGCGAGGCAAATAGCTCGTACGTGCCAAGCCAACGCCCGCCTGCGCAGCGTTAACTCGCTCCAGTGCCGCGCGCACCGCCGGATAGTTCTTCTGAGCGAAGTCCACCGCTTCTTCCAACGTAAGCACCTTGGAGGATTGCGCCACGGCCATCGGCCCGAAAGCCAGCAGGAACACAAACGCGACCACAATCCAGTTCAGGTCCGGGCGAAATTTGGTAAACTCAATTTTTCTGTTCCCCATGTCAAACCCTCAGTGCCGACTCACCATCTAGGCGAGCGAGTGATAGAGCCCCTCAATTAACTGCATTCCTCGGTCCAGCAGTTCCTGATCAGAGACTCCTTGCCGTGCCCAACCCTTCAGGACCTCGTCGATTCCATAACCCTCTTTGCGGCCGAACTTCTGATCCGCCAGGTCCACATCGTGAATAATCTCGGAAATGACCTTTACCCTCCGGTCGCGAATCCGGAATTCCTTCTGTAGTGTCTCGAACGTGCAGTCGTCGCCGCGGTGCCCGAAGCCCCTCTCGTGGAACATGTCAAAGGGCACGGATGTCTGCGGCACTTTTTCTTCCGGAGCAAAGGCGAATCGCGCCTTGGAATCGATGAAGCGCCGAATCAGCCAAGCGGATGCGGATCGGTCCACACCTGGCCTCGGCCGGGTCACCCAGACCCTGCTTTTGTAGTCGCGCGGGTTAGTCTTTGGCGTTTCAGGCTTTCGGGTGATCACGCGAGCGGCATCGGCCTTCGCCAGCAATTCTCCAGCTCGCTTCTGCATCGGACTCTCGAAGAAATCCACCTCGACAATCTCCTGAAAGCGGCTACGCAACCGGCTGAGACGACCGACGGCCCGCTTCTCCAGGGCCAGAGCCGAAAATTCGTCAAGTTGCCGAATCAACTCCTGGTACTCCTCCGCGCGTGCCTCCGCAAATCGCCCCATCAATTGCGGCGTCGAGATATTGTCGATCCCCTGCACGTGAACGATGGAGGCATCGCCGCCGTATTTCCGAATGGCCGTGGCCAGCCACTGAAAGCGTTCTTCGTTCACCGGATTGCTCGGCAGCAGGTATCCGGAGTTTCCCAGCGGCACGGTTCCGTAGCGTTGCAATTTCCGCCAAACCTCCACGCGCTGACTCGCCCGCTTGGTGGGCAGCGTAAACGTCAGCAGCAGCCAAGCCACACTCGACTGTTTTCGTACATCCATTCCCTTGTGATGTTAGACCTGTAACAAAGGTTACGTCAATTTTTTCTTCCGAGAAGGCTGGCGAAAGACTTTGAGGGTCGGGGCTATGCGGAGGAAGGGAGTACGCTGGGCAAACACTTATCCGTGCACGCGACTCTTTGGATTGAGCGCTAGATGAGCTCTTGTATTATTGCGTTGACCGCTCTTGAGAGACTTTCTGTCCCGCAATTACCAGCCGCTCACGCAAAGCATGTTCTTGCGCCACGAGAGGCATGAACTCCTCGTGCCAGAACTGGACTTGTTCCTGTTCGGGGATCGACCGCATGTCATGAATGACGGGTGCTTCCTTCTTCATTACGTCGTTGATCTCGCGAATTAGCGCGATGAGTTCCGATGTGTTGCGCCACACTTCGAGATTGTAGCGGTTGTGCAAGCGCTGAATATTGATCAGCCCACGTTTCTGATCTCGTTGTTGAGCCGTCTCGTAGAGCTGGCTGTATTCCTGCAATTTCTGATCGTATTCCGTCAGCAGGGGTTCGATCTGCGCATAGGCGACGCCGTACTCTGCCATGGTCTTGAACTCATGGTCCTTAATGTCTGCAATCTGGGCCCCTAGTGCTCGCAGTTGTGCTTCCGTCTGTGTGATTTGTGCGGTCAGGACATGGTCTTCGTGATTCTGAATCCCAAGCACAGTCACGATACTCAGCACACTCGCGACGATGAGAGAAAGCCGCGATTATCCAGATACGGAGTCTCTTGGTGGCGATGTTTGACTCTGATTGATCCATCCTTCTTCTTCCGAAAGTCACATCATCCTTGTTCGTCCGAGACATTTTGGGCCTGCGCTCCGCTGCGACTTATTTCGCAATTACGCGGAAATCGTCAAAGTAGGTGACGGAGTCGGCTTTCGTCCAGAGCGCGACCTTCCCAGCCTCTTGGAACGTGTCGTCCGCAGCTTCAATTTTCTTCATGCCATCGTAGTAGCAGATGATTCTATTTCCGACGCACTCGACCCGCAATTCATGCCATTCCTGGGAGGTCACCTCCAGATTCGCTCCTCCCAAGGGGCGGCGCCTTCCAGCCACCACCTTAAAGAACCGGTAGTTACCTTCCCGCGCATTAGCCCTCGCGATGTAATAGTTGTTCGCGTCCTTCAACCGAAAAGCCAATCCTCCCGCCTGGTCCATGTCGCCGGAAACGGCTTTGAATCTCACCGTTACCTCAAGATCGCGAAAGCTGCCTTCATCGGCGATCAGCAGCGGAAATCGGTAATCGGTCGTATCCACCGAGGTCTGAGCCACAACGTTCGGCTTGGATGGAGCGGTGGAATCCGCCAAGACGACCCATTGACTTGACGGACCCTGACCCGTTCGCGCGCTGTGAAACTTCTTCGGTAGCAATCCAACGCCGTCGCCATCAAAGTTGTACGTGAATGTCGAGCCCGCCTGCTGAAGCGGAGCGGGGTTTTCGGGCGGAGCGGCCGTAACACGCTGGCTCTCGTCTTTCCGTTGCAAAACCAGCCAAATCACTCCTAAGACGGCAATAAGCGCAGCGAGGATTCCCAAAATCTTCCTCATGTAGGAACCACCGTTTGGTGGAAAGACTGCGCCGCGAGCGGCAAAGAAACATGAAACGTGGTGCCCGCTTCGTTCTTGCTGGTTAGGTCGATTTTGCCGCCGTGCGCTTCAATGGCCCATCGCGTGATCGCAAGCCCCAGGCCTGCCCCGCCCCACTCCCGGGTCCGTGCTTGATCAACTCGATAAAATCGATCAAAGACGTACGGTTGATGCTCGTATGGGATTCCCGGTCCTTCATCGGTGATGTCTATCGATGCTTGACCAGGCGCACTGGAGGCGATGCGCACCATGATGCGCGTATTCTTCGGCGAGTACTTGATGGCGTTGTCCAGCAAGTTGACGATTGCCTGCCGGAGAACGAGGCGGTCTACGCTGACGATAAGACCCGCGTCACCGTCGATGTCGATTCTTTGCCCCTTCTCTTCCGCCAGCACTTCAACCATCGAACTGGCATCCCGGGTGAGAGCGAGAAGAGACATATCCATTCGTTGCAGTTGAAGATGGCCGGCGTCAGCACGAGAAAGCGTTAGTAGGCTTTCAACAAGACGCGTTAGGCGGTCCACCTCTTCCAACATACTGCCGATCACGTCCCGATACTCTGCTGGACTCTTTTGCTCCTGGAGGGCTACCTCCCCCACACTTCGAATTGCAGTCAGGGGTGTCCGCAATTCGTGGGAGGCGTCGGCTGTGAAACGACGTAGTTGATCGAAGGCCGCTTGAAGCCTCGCCAGCATGGAATTAAGGACGCTTGCCAGCTTTCCCAATTCGTCTTCGGGATTCTCGATGGATAAGCGGTCCGTCAATCGTTCGGCAGAGATTCTGTGCGTTTGCATGGCCATGCGGTCGATGGGGGCGAGCGCTTTTCGCGCGAGCGCGTAACCACCCACCCCGGCGAGCAGCAGAGCGATAGGAAAGCCGAGCAAGAGAACCACTGCGAATTCGCGCAACTCACGCCACAATCCTTCCTCACTGTAGGCAACTCGCAGAACGACGCGTTGGTCTTCTACGTGATAGATACTGCTCGCTAGCCTGACTCGGGCGCCGTTCGCAAGGCGGATCGTGGACGGCTTGGGATCGGGCAGGCCCTCATCGTGGCCCGGAGCACCACCCAGTGTCTGGTTTTCCAACGCCGCGCTTCGAAACAGGAGCGAACCATTGGGCGACCATACTTCGATGAAATGGGCTATTCTTGGTTCGGCAGCGTTAGGATGTTTGGAATGCAAGGACACGAGTCCGTTTGGTTCCTTCGTGAGCGTCGCTTCAACGGTTTCCAGGTCCTCGAGCAGGTTGTAATCAAAGTCCTCGCGTAAGCTTAAAAACAAAAATAAGGAAGCAACTCCCGCGTACAGAACCAGAAGAGTCGCGAGG
>Ga0137418_10004812_pt1 | contig 12374 bp, 7 predicted proteins | sample CZODoug3_1_2_16f_FD_122242 | JGI IMG/M metagenome (GOLD analysis project Ga0137418, IMG submission 122242) | Vadose zone soil fungal communities from Angelo Coast Range Reserve, California, USA - CZODoug3_1_2_16fungal (Hybrid Assembly) | ecosystem: Environmental > Terrestrial > Soil > Vadose... | reverse complement strand
GTCCTCGGGCAGCGCGGCGATCGCGGGGAGATAGATCTTGAACGTCGTCCCCTTGCCTGGCTCGCTGTAGAGCCAGATGTTGCCGCCGCTCTGTTTCACGATGCCGTACACGGTCGAGAGACCCAGGCCGGTGCCGCGCCCTGCGGGCTTGGTGGTGAAGAAGGGCTCGAAGATTCGTGACTTCGTCTTCTCGTCCATCCCGCACCCCGTATCGCTGACCGCGAGCATGACGTATTCCCCTGGGATGACCGAGACGTGCTGCGACGCGTACGCGTCGTCGAGCGTCGCGTTGCGCGTTTCGATCGTCACCGTCCCGCCGTCGGGCATCGCATCCCGGGCGTTGATCGCGAGATTCATGATGACCTGCTCGATCTGATTCGGATCGGCACGCGCGGCCGCGAGGTTGTCCGCCAGGTCGGTCTTGAGCTCGATGTTCTCCGAGATCAGCGACCGCAGCATCTTGTCGAGGTTCGACACCACGTGGTTCACGTCGATGATGCGTGGCTCGAGGACCTGTTTGCGCGAGAAGGCAAGCAGCTGGCGGGTGAGGGCGGCGGCGCGCCGTGCCGCCTTGCGAATCTCTTCGAGATCCTCGAGCTGCCGCACGTTACCGTCCAGCTCCGCCGCCAGGAGGTCCGTGTAGCCGACGATCGCGGTCAGGATGTTGTTGAAGTCGTGGGCGACGCCACCCGCGAGCTGGCCCACCGCTTCCATCTTCTGTGACTGCAGCAGCTGTGCTTCCAGTCGTTTTCGTTCGGTAATCTCTGTCGCGACGCCCAGGAGCGTGGCGGTCCCCTCTTCGGGCGACCGCAACGGCACCTTGATCGTTTGAAACCAGCGCGTCTCCCCGGCGGGATTCGTCACCGGCTCTTCGGCAATGACCTTCGGCTGGCCGGACGACATCACGTCGCGGTCATCGCGCAGGAAGTGCGCGACCTCCTCCACGTTGGGATTGAAGTCGGCGTCGGTCTTGCCGACGAGCGAATCCACGGTGGTGCCGTAGACCTGCGCCGTGGCCTGATTGACGAGGACGAACCGGCCGTTCCAGTCCTTTACGAAAATCAGGCTGGGGTTCGCGTCGATGATCTGGCGCAGCAGGCGTTCCTGGCTTTGCAGCGCGTCCCGCTGGCGGGCGCGCTGCAAAGCTTCGAGCAGGGCAGGGCCGAGTCGGACGAGCCGGTCCTTCAGGATGTAATCGGCCGCGCCGCCCTTCAGATAGCGGACTGCCGTCTCTTCATCGAGCGATCCGGTGACGAGAATGAACGGCACATCCGGTCGGGCACGCTGCGCGAGCTCGAGCGCTTCCCAACCGCTGAATCCGGGGATGTTGTGATCGCAGAGAATGACGTGTGGTGCAAAACCATCCAATGCCGGGGCGAAGGCCGGCTGGGTGCGGACGTGCTGGACGTCGGGCGGTGGAGTGAGGCGCGCGAGCTCACGCCGGATCAAGACGGCGTCGTTGTCGTTGTCCTCGACCATGAGCACGCGAACTTGTTCCATGCCACAGGATTGGTGATGCCGGGAGTCGTGTCTGTCGGCGGTAGAGAACTCTGCTGGTAGGGCTTTACCTACGGAATTACTGGGCCGCGCGCAACGCCGCCGGACTGATGAGACCGTGTTGTGTCGCGTAAAACGTCAACTCGGCGTTGGACCGCATGCGCAATTTGTGCAGCAATCGCGCGCGATACGTGGTGACCGTCTTGGGGGAGAGTCCGAGTTGCCGGCTGATCGCGGTGATGGGCCGACCGGCGGCGAGGAGCCGCAGGACTTCGAGCTCGCGATCCGAGAGCTGCTCGTGCGGCGCAGGCGGGGGTCCGCCGAGGCCGTCCGCGACAGCCTGCGCCATCGCCGGGCTCAGGTACTTGTGACCCGTCATCACGCGCTCGAGCGCGCGCAACAACTCTTCGGGCGCCGATTCCTTCGTCAGATATCCGGACGCGCCCATCTCGAGCATGCGGAGCGCCAGCTGGTCCTCGGGAAACATGGTGAGTACCAAGACGGGCAGTTGGGGCCGCGCCGCGTGCACTTCCCGGAGCACCTCGAGGCCGTGGCGATCGGGTAGGCCAAGATCCAGCAATACCACGTCCCAGCGCTCGCCGAACGCAAGGGTGATCGCTTCGGCAGCCGTGCCCGCTTCCCCGAACTGCACTCCATCGGGAAGCCCCTGCATTAGCTCGATGAGTCCACGCCGGACCAGCGCATGATCGTCGACGACGAGAATCCGGATCATCGGGCTGCCCCAGAGAGCGGGGGCGGGGGCGGGGACGAGGGCGGGAACCAAGCAGCGACGCGCGTTCCACCGTGTTCGCGCGGCGCGACTTCCAGCACGCCCCCGATCGCGGCTGCGCGCTCACGCATGCCGAGAATGCCCAGGGACCCGGGACCTACCGTGCCGGCCTCGGTAATTCCGCTCCCGTCGTCGTTGATCTCGAGGGTAACGCAATCACTCTTCATGCCCAGCTCGATGTCCACCCGCGTCGCACCCGCATGGCGCAGCACATTCGTGAGTGCCTCCTGCACGATCCGAAACAACGCCGTGGCGAGCTCACCGGTAATTGTTGCGTTGCTGGGAAGATTGGTAGTCTGGCAACGAATGCCGGTGCGCCGGGAGAAATCCTGTGCCAGCCACTCGACTGCAGCCGGCAAGCCGAGCTGATCGAGAATGGCGGGCCGCAACTCTGTAGCGATGCGGCGCACACTCTTCACCAGGTCATCGACCATCAGTGCCGTTTCAGACAACCGGCCACTCAAGGCCGGCGCCTCCGTCGTGGCCGACTCCTGCGCAGCCGCGAGCTGCAACTTCAGAGCGGTGAGCGCCTGGCCGAGGCTGTCATGAATCTCACGAGCAATGCGCGTGCGCTCGTCTTCACGGATGGCCTGTTGCCGGGTGGCGAGGCTGCGCAGTGCGGTCCGGGAGGCCCGCAGCTGTGCCTCGGCCCGCTTAGCCTCCGTGACGTCCCGATACGTGCCGAGGGTACACTGCTGCCCCCCGAGCTCGATGCGCACCAGTGACAGGAGCCCGGTCCGCGGCTCGGTGTCGCGTGGATGCAGCTCGAGCTCGAGGTCGTTCACGACGCCTTCGTCGCGGAGCCTTTCGATAGCGGATGCCTGCTGGGCAGGGTCGATCACACCGAGTGAGACGGTCGTTTGGCCGAGGATCTCTTCGCGCGGGCGATTCACGAGCCTGGTGAAAGCCTCATTGGCGTCGAGCACCATCCCATCGGCCAGTCGCGTGATGAGGAGGGGCAGGGCGTTGGCGTAGAATGCCTTGCAGAACCGTTCCTCCGATTCCACCAGGGCACGCTCCGCAATCCTGCGGCGGGACATGTCGCGGGTGATGCCCAGCACCGCCTGGATCTTGCCGGCAGTGTCGCGCAGGGGGACGGCGTGCGTGGAGAGCCAGCTGCGCTTGCCCTTGAGACCGATGACTTCGAACTCCAACGCGCCCGATTCGCCCGCGAAGACGCGGTGGTGAAGGTTCGTGAACGCCGCCCGATGCTCGGGCGCCACGATGTCGGCGATCGTCATGCCGCGGATTGAGTCGATGCTATCGGCCTCGATCATCGCCAGGCCGGCCGGATTCATGTCCAGCAACCGACCCTGGTCATCGACCAGTTTCACGCATTCGGGTTCGCTCTCGATGATGGTCCGCAGCCGCGCCTCGCTCTCGCGCAGCGCGTCTTCGGCGCGGTGCCGGTCGGTGACGTCGAAGGCGACGCCGATGACGCCGCTGATGTGGCCATTCGGTTCACGGAGCGGTTCCACGCGCGCGCTAAACGTGCGGCCGCGGAAGGAGATTTCGTACGCCGTCGCTTCGCCGCGCAGTGCCGCTCGATGCGCGGCGATGGCACGTTCTGCTTCCTCAGGGTTCTCGACCACGGACCCCACACGCAGCTCGTGATCCGGCGTGGACATGGTCGCGAGGAGCGCGAGGCCGCCACCGCGCCGGGATGTGACGCGCAACTCGTCATCCGTGGACCACAGGAGTACGGGCAGCTGGTCGACCAGACGACCGAGCTGCTCCGGGTCCAGTGCCCCGAAGCGGGATGGCGCGGCCGCCAGGTGGGTCATGACTCTAGCGTAGCCGCTCGCGAGTCACGCGTCCAGCACATCACGAACCTTGCGCGCGAGTCCGTCGGGCGAGAACGGCTTCTGCAAAAAGGCGCTGCCGGAGGGGAGCGTCCCATGCTGGACGACCGCGTCGCCCGGATACCCGGACATGTACAGGACGCGGATCCCGGGCCGCTGCGCCGCCAGGCGATCGGCGAGCTCCCGCCCGGACAGCCCCGGCATCACGACGTCGGTCAGGAGCAGATGGATGGTGCCGCCATGGCGCTCGACGACCCGAAGCGCGGCGGCGGCATCGGAGGCGGCCAGGACGACGTAGCCTTGGGCCTCGAGCGCGCGCCGGCTGAGCGTCAGGACGGCAGGTTCGTCTTCGACGACCAGCACCGTTTCGCTACCGCGGGCCGCCCCGCCTTTCTGTGGACCGGGCGGCGTGGCGGCGGGCGTCTCGATCCGCGGCAGGTAGATCTTGAAGCTCGTGCCCCGTCCCGGCTCCGAGTACACGGAGATGTAGCCGCCGCTCTGTTTCACGATGCCGTATACCGTGGCGAGCCCGAGTCCCGTGCCCTTGCCGACCTCCTTGGTCGTGAAGAACGGCTCGAACAGATGGGCGCGCACGCTGGCGTCCATGCCCGCGCCGGTGTCGGTGACGGCGAGCATCGCATAGGATCCGGGGACCGAGCCGAGATGCGCCTGCGCGAATGTCTCGTCCAGGTCCACGTTGGCCGTCTCGATCGTCAGCTTTCCGCCGTCGGGCATCGCGTCGCGCGCGTTCACCGCCAGGTTCACGATCACCTGCTCGATCTGATTCGGATCGGCGCGGACCCGTCCTAGGTCGGGCGTCGGCACCGCCACGAGTGCGATATGCTCGCCGATGAGACGCCGCAGCATCTTGTCCATCTCGGCCACGACGACGTTGAGGTCGAGCACTTCGGGCTGCAGCATTTGCCGCCGGCTGTAGGCCAAAAGCTGGCGTGTCAGCGACGCCGCCCGTTCGGATGCTTTGCGGATCTCCTCGACGTCGCCGCGCTTGGAGTCGCCGGGAGGAAGCTCGCGCAGCAGGAGCTGCGTGTTCCCCAGAATCGCCGTGAGGAGGTTGTTGAAGTCGTGCGCGATGCCGCCGGCGAGCTGCCCCACCGCTTCCATCTTCTGCGACTGGCGGAACTGCTCTTCGAGGTGCCGCTGCTCGGTCACATCCCGCTGCGTTCCCCACACCCGCACCAGATGCCCGTCCTCGACGAAGCCGACGACGTTATTAAGGAAGACGCGGGCGCGTCCCTCGCGGTCGTGCTCCCGCGTTTCAGAGTTTGCAACACGGTAGCCCGCCCGGAGAAACGCGCGAATCTGTTCGCGATTGGTGGGATCCGTGACGTTATGGAGGTCGGTGAGCCTGGTCCCGACCAGCTCGCGGGCTTCGTCGTACCCGTACATCCGCGCCATCGCGTCGTTGCATTCCGCGATGCGCGCGCCGGCATACAGGCGATCGATCTGCTCTTCTTCCGGTAGGCTGATCGGGACAGGAGGATCGATCTCGAGGCGCGAGACGCCCTCCGAGCTTTGGGCGATGAATGAGCGGTACCGCTCCTCGGCGCGCTTTCGGTCCGTCACGTCCATGCCGATCGCCAGCCAGCCGCCTCCCGTCAGCGGCGCATTTGCCCAGGTCGTGTCGAGGACCGCGCCATGCCGGCTGCGGGTACGGAAGTCGGTCCATTGGCCGACGGGCGCGCCGATCGACTCGCGCAGCCGCTGCCGCTCGCCGGGATCGGGATAGAGCTCCGCGAAGATGTCGCGCGCGCTCGCGTCGGTAACTTCGTACCCCAGGGTCCGCGTCCACTCGCGATTCCCCCACTGGATGCGGCCCTGCTCGTCCAGGAACACGAGCATCACAGGAATGTTATCCACGATCCGCTGCAGCAGTTCGCTCTGCTCGCGCCACGCGTCCTCGACGCGCTTGCGCTCGATCGCCATCGCCATCTGTGAGGAGACGAAGGTCAGGATGTCGCGCTCGCTTTCTCCGTAGCGCACACCCTGGGAGTACGTCTGCGTCACGACGACGCCGATCGTGCGATCCTTGACCTTGAGCGGCACGCCGAGCCAGTCGATGGATGGGGCGCCGATCAACTCCGCTTCTCCCGCTGCGACGAGTTGCTCGTAGACCTCGGGAGTCGCGAGCAGCGGCGATCCCGTGCGCAGCACGTACTCGGTAAGGCCTTTCCGCAGTTTGCGCGGCGGGACGTCACGCGCAGTGTCGTACTCGTCCACGAAATACGGGAACTCGAGCCGGTCATTCTCCGCATTGTAGAGCGACACGTAAAAGTTCTTCGCCGGCATCAGCTCGCCGACGATCTCGTGAATCGCGCGCAACAGCTGCTGCAGGTTGTCGGCCGTGTGCGCCGTGTGCGAAATCCGGTACACCGCTTCCTGAACGCATTCCGCACGGCGCCGCGCCGTGACGTCGCGAAAGCTCCACACCCGACCCACCGAGCGGCCGTCGAGACGGAGGGGGATCGAGTAGCGCTCCAGCACTCGACTGTCCTTGAAGATGAGGACGTCGAAGCTGTCGGATTCGGGCTCGGCGTATCGGTCCTGGATCCCATCCACGAACAGCTGCGGATTGACGAGCTGCTCGCGCACATGTTCGATCAAGCGCCGACGGCCGGCGGCGTCATTGTTGGCGGCGATCAGGGCCGCGGGCAGGCGCCACATTTCCTCGAAGTGGCGATTGTGAGACACGATGTTGCCGTCGAGGTCGACCACGAGGATGCCGTCGGCGGTGGATTCGAGCGTCGCCTGAAGCACCGAGACCGTCAGGGAGTCGGATACCCTACGGGGTTTCTTCGCCCTTGGGTTGGACTTGGGCTTGGCCTTCTTGGGAGCGGTCGTTCGGCGTGTCGCCATGGGCCGCAATCTATGGGTGCCGGGTCCCGTGACCAGCCTCACGGGTCTGGCTGCGTCTCGCACCTAGCTTTCGATCCCTTTCCACGGCACGGAGCTGGGGTGCGACCGAAGCGGTTCCGCTGGCTGGGCGTCGAGGAATCGAGCCGTGCCGAGCAGCAGCTGCGCGCGGCGGCGCGTCAGCAGGAGGCGGTGGCGCACCTCGGCCAGCAGGCCCTGGCTGGAGTGGCGCGGGCCAACCTGTTCGATACCGCCGCCAAGCTCGTTGCCCGAGGCCTGGACGTCGAGTTCAGCGAGATCCTCGAGCTGAAGCCGGAGCACCGCAGCCTGCTCGTGCGGGCGGGCGAAGGGTGGCGCGACGGCTGTGTCGGCAAGACCCTGGTGACGGCAGACGCCGCGTCGCTCGCCGGGTACGCTCTCAATGCCGCCGGCCCTCTCGTCATCGCAGATCTTGCTTCCGAAATCCGATTCAGCGCACCGCCCCATCTCGAGGAGCACGCGATCGTCAGCGGGGTCTGCGTCGTCGTGCAGGGTCGCGAGCGTCCCTGGGGGGTGCTGGGCGCGTACAGCGCGCAGCCGCGGGAGTTCAGCGGTCCCGACGTGCTCTTCGTCCAGGCGCTCGCGCACGTGCTCGCTACCGCGCTCGAGCGCGCGCGGGTGGAAGAGGCCCTGCGCAAAAGCGAAGAGCACTTCCGTTCGCTGACTGAAAACGCCTCCGACATCGTCACGATTCTTGGCGATGACGGCATCCTCCGCTATGTGAGCCCGTCGGTCCAACGGTTGCTGGGGTATGGCGCGAACGAGCTGCTGGGACGTAACGCGTTCGAGTTCATGCATCCCGACGATCTCGCGCCGGTCATGGAAGCGCTGGCCGACGCGATTCAGCAGCCCGGTTCGCCGCAGACGGCGACGTTCCGATTCAAGCACGCCGACGGCACCTGGCACGTGCTCGAGTCGATCGGTCAGGCGAGACTCGATCAACCGAACGCGTACAGTGTGATCGTCAACTCCCGCGATGTCACCGAGCGTATCAGGCAGGAAGAGATACTCCAAACCAGCAAGCAGCGCCTCCGCACCGTCGTGGCGGGCTCACCGGTCATTCTGTTCTCGCTCGATCCGAAGGGCGTCTTCACGCTCGCCGAGGGCAAGGGGTTACACTCGCTCGGCGTGCGGCCGGGGATGCTCATGGGCAAATCGTTCTTCGAGCTGCTCGGCGACGTACCGCAGGCGGTCGCCGACGTCCGCCGTGCGCTGGCCGGTGAGTCGGTCACCGCGCGGGTCGAGTTGTTCGGGTTCGAGTTCGAGGCACAGTACTCGCCGGTGCGGGAGCGGGACGGCTCGATCTCCGGTGTCGTGGGCGTGGCCACCGACATCACGGAGCGGCGCCGGGCGGAACAGGCGTTGCGGCGCGCCGACGCCGCCAGCCGCATGCTCGTCCAGCAGGCTCCGTTCGGCATTTTCCGGGCGACGCCCGAAGGCGCATTCCTCTCCGTAAATCCCGCGCTCGTCGAAATGCTGGCCTACGAGACGGAGGCGGAGCTGCTAAGCCGGCATCTCGACGGGGACGTGTTCAAGGAGCCGGCGGCGCGCGCGCGCTACATCGCGCAGATGAACGACGTGGCGGGCGCGGTCGAGACCCAGGCGGTGTGGCGGCGCAAGGATGGTGAGGCGATGACCGTGCGTCTGTACGGCCGCTCGGTCCGCTATGAGGATGGCCGCGTCGAGTGTCACGAAGTATTCGCCGAAGACGTCAGTGAGCGGCGGGGCCTGGAGGAGCAGCTCCGTCAGGCCCAGAAGATGGAAGCGATCGGCCAGCTCACCGGCGGGATCGCCCACGACTTCAACAACCTGCTCACGATCATCCTCGCCAACGCCGAGCTGCTGTCCCGCGGACCCGATGAAGCGAGCCTGCGCGACATCATCTCGGCGGCGGTGAGCGGCCGCCTGATGGTGAATCAGCTGCTGGGATTTGCCCGCCGCTCGACCCTGACGCTCGAGCCGGAGCATCTGGGGCACCTGCTGAACGATCTCGCCGCCGTGCTGCGGCGCGTGCTGCCGGCGGACATCGAGCTGCTCGTGTTCGCGGACGAGGATCTCCCCGAGGTGGCGGCGGACGGCCATGCCATCGAACAGATCCTGCTGAATCTCGTCAACAACGCCAGCGACGCGATGCCGGATGGCGGCGTGCTGCGGCTCGAAACGAGCTGTACCTGGATCAGCGACGCGCAGCGCGAGGTGCTCGGCCCCGGATCGGCGTCTGAATACGTGTGCCTCGCGGTAGACGACACCGGCGCGGGGATGGACGAAGCGACACGGCAACGCGCCTTTGAACCGTTCTTCACGACGAAGCCGGTTGGAAAAGGCACGGGCCTCGGTTTGGCGACTGTCTACGGCCTGGTGAAACAGCACGGCGGCTTCGTCCAGATCGACAGCGCGCCGGGAGCGGGCACGCGCCTCCGGGTCTACTTCCCGGTGGCCGAGGAGGTGGCGCGGCGACGGGCGTCAGGATCGCACGAACAAGTGCGTCTGGAAACCGCTGGGGGTGGCGGCCACGAGACGGTGCTCGTAGTGGAAGACCAGGCGCAGCTGCGCCGCGCCACCGTGTACACGCTCGAGCATGCCGGGTACACCGTGCTCGCCGCGGCCGACGGGATCGAGGCGCTGCACGTGCTGCGCCAGCACCCCGCGCCGATCCACCTGGTCTTCACTGACCTCGTGATGGGCCGGTTGGGCGGCCGCGGGCTCTATCAGATCGATCGACGGGAGGGACGCCAGACGGCCTTCCTCTTTACGAGCGGCTACGCCGGAGCGGGGCGGGGCGAGGACCCGCTCGATCCGGCGTTGCCGTTCCTCCCGAAGCCGTGGACGAGTGCCGATCTGCTGGCGCGCGTGCGACAGGTCCTCGACGGAGCGAAACGCCCCTAGAGCGTTAGCCCCGTGTCGCGAGCGGCTTGGATGAGGCGGTCGACCAGTGGAGGGCCGGGGGACAGCCAGACGAGCGCGAGCCAGCAGGCGATCGGCGGCTCACGAAACGGACGATACACGATCCCGTTCGTTTGTTTGCGATACGGCGCGGCGACGGCCTCGCTCACCAGCGCCCACGTATCGCCGGCGGCGATCTGGACGTTCATGGTAGGTGCTTCTCTCGGCCGCTCGAGACGGCGCTCGGGCACGAGGCCGCGCTCGCGCAGGGCGATCTCGAGGATCGGAAAGAAGCCGGGCCAGCGGCGCGGTGCCGAGTTCAGCCAGGTGAGGGCGCGGAGCTGGGCTAATTGAATGGAGGGCTGCGCGGCCAGCGGGTGACTGCCCGGGAGCAGCACGCCGGTGATAGGCGCGTCGATCAGCCGGTGCGCCGCGAATCCCGGTACGGGCCACTCGTCGACGAAGACCGATCCCACGTCGACCCGGCGTTCGCGGAGCGCGTGGAATATCTCACCGTCATGGCTGCTCGAGATCTCGATCTGTGCTTCGGGGTTGGTATCGCGAAACTTGGCTAGCAGGTTCTCGAGGTCGGTTCCGTACACGCTGAGCTCCCCATGCGCGAAGCGGAGCGGGGAGTCCCGTCCCAGGGCGGCGCCCCGAGCTGAGGTGACGGCGCGGGCGGCGACATCGAGGGTATGTCGCGCCTCGACCAGAAACGCACGACCGGCCGCGGTCAACCGCACGCCACGCGGCCCCCGCTCGAACAGCTCGGTGCCGAGCTCGATCTCGAGATCGCGAATCTGTTTGGAGAGGGACGGCTGGGCGACGCGCAGTCGCGTAGCGGCTGCGCTAAAGCTGCGCTCCTCAGCGACGGCGACGAAGTACCGCAGGTGGCGTAATTCCATTGCTCTTTGCTAGTCTTTAATATACAATGATTGCCACCACCATGCAGACCGATCAATGACGGATCTGCTCGACATTCGCGAGGCCGCGGGGCTGCTGCGGGTGAGCGAAACGTCACTGCGTCGCTGGACCAATGCGGGACTGCTGCCCTGTCTGCGCATCGGCGGGCGGCGCGAGCGGCGGTTCCGGCGCGCCGACTTGTTGGCGTTCATCGGCGTCGCGAGCCACTCCACACTCTCGCCTCCGCGGAATCATTTCTGCGAGCTATATACCAGCGATCTCAGCCGGGTGAGTGGTGCCGCGGCATTCCTGGCTTCCGGCCTGCTGCCGCATGCTCTCTGCCTGCTGATCGCAGGGAAAGGCGTGCAGCAGGGCGTGATCGATCAGATCGAGCGGGTCCGGCCCGCCGTACGGGGCGATCTCAAGGCGGGTCGGCTGATGCTGGCCGAATATCGCAGCTCTGCAGCGGCGCAGCTCGACTTTTGGCGCGCGCGGATCCGCAGCGCGCTCCGGGAGGGTGTGTCGCAGGTCTATGTCGCCGGGGACGTGTCGGCCGGCGAGCTGGGGCGGTTGCCGTTTGACGAGATCCTGGAATACGAAACCGAGTATGGCCGATCCATCGCGCGCGCGTTTCCGGTGACCACGTTGTGCCAGTACGACGCGCGGACGATTTCGGGGCTCGACGCCGCCAGGCTGCTCCAACGCCACCACGGTCCACTCCATTGAGTCCCTATCGCTCGCAGCGCTAGCTCGGTGAACAACAAAGTCTTTGACCGGGGTATTCGCGGCGTGTAGGGTGTTGCCGACTAGCTCGAAACACAGTAGGGGGAAAGTTCAGCCATGGCGCGCATCCTCGTGATCGATGACCAGGACTCGATTCGCCGCGTGGTCCGGCGGGCGCTCGAGCAGGACGGCCACGAGGTCTTCGATGCGAGTGACGGCGAACTCGGGATGGAAATTCTCGAGAGTCAGTCGTTCGATCTCGTGATCACCGACATCTTCATGCCGGGCCAGGACGGCATTGTAACGCTGCGGCAAATCCGCAAGCGTTTTCCGTCTCTCAAGGTAATTGTCATTTCGGGCGGCGATTCGACGGGTCTCCTGGACATGCGGCAGGATGCCGAGTTTCTGGGTGCCGTAAGCAGTCTGCAGAAGCCGTTCAACGCGCGGGAAATCATCGACATAGTCCGCGCGGCCCTGCAGGGGGGAAACGAAGCAAAGGGGTGACTACGGCAGGAGCGTGATGAGCGAGAGGGCGATCTCTACCGCGATCAAGATGATGATGATCCACTCCAGCATTTCCGTACGCCGGCTCGTGGCCCGGTCGGTCATCTTTTCGTAAATGCCGTCGATCGTCTGCAGCTTGCGCGAGATGCTCGTATCCCATTCGGCGAGGTGGAAGCGTCGCGACGCCAGCGCGTAGACGCGCGCCAGAAACTGATCGCCCACCAGCTTGAGTGCGTTCGTCACCTGCTCGAACAGGGTCGCCGCGTCGAGCTGCAACCGGGCGAGGCTGCGCAGGTCGGGACCCACCGGCGCCAGCCGCCAGCGCCGCCACCGGCGTCCGAGCAAGGTTTCATACGCGCCCT
>Ga0137418_10004810_pt1 | contig 12375 bp, 11 predicted proteins | sample CZODoug3_1_2_16f_FD_122242 | JGI IMG/M metagenome (GOLD analysis project Ga0137418, IMG submission 122242) | Vadose zone soil fungal communities from Angelo Coast Range Reserve, California, USA - CZODoug3_1_2_16fungal (Hybrid Assembly) | ecosystem: Environmental > Terrestrial > Soil > Vadose... | reverse complement strand
GAGCTTCGCGAACGCGCCCGGAAAGAATTGGGCGCCAAGTTCGACATTCGCACCTTCCATGATGAGATGCTGAATGGCGGAACCCTGCCCCTGGACATGCTCGAGGCCCGCACCGACAAGTGGATTGCCCAGCAGAAAACAAACTAACCGTCATACTCGGTTTTTGGATCAATCGCCGCCAATCGTAAACTGCTCCGCTGCGGATTGGCGGCTAGTGGGTCAGTTTCCGATTACGCGGAAATCGGAGACACAGGTTCTGGCACGAACTTCTCAGATTTGGTGGCGCTTACCGGACATTTACACAGCGCTTTGCAAAGTGAGCACACAAGTACGCGGTGAGAGTGGTGGCGAACGTCAGCGTTAGGACTTCTCTCCAGAAGGATTCCAGATGGCTCGCGAAGGCGTGATAGACCGAAATCGTCACATCGTTAGGAGCCGTCCACGCGGCCCAAGTTCCGCCTAGCAGTAGGCCAACCATTGCTCCACATGACAAAGCCAGCGTGGAAAGGCGCAACAGCGACAGCACACCACCGCACGCTGCTGCAACCACAACTGCGAGCAAGCGCCAACGACCAATGCTCACGTGTTGGAGCACCGGAGTTGTGAGCCACTGTTTGTAGAGGACAGCAAACATAGCGGCAGCGATAACCGCATGGATGCGCCAGCGCAATCCGATTCGAGTCACTAGGGAATTAGACACCATCACTGACGTCTTGGGTCCCGAGACCCGAAGGTCCTGGTAAACGCGCTTACCGGAGAAGTGGAGGCTAGTACCCATGTTTCCGCTAAGCCGTGCTAATCAGGCACATTCGAGGATCTACAAGCTCCCGGTATCGGAGTGCCCGGCGGCTAGCGAAGCCAGTTTGGCTTCTGGGACGGAAAACCGAGCAAGACCGCAATTAAGGCAAATCAATACCGTCGGGAACAACCAAACGCCGGCATTGTTCACATTCTTGAGCCCGATGAAATGCAATATCATCTCACTCCTAAACTCCACGGGATTACCCACCCGGCATGACGGACACCGCATAAGAGGCCTCTCGTTAATGATCCATCCGGCGTTCGAGGCCACGATTACCACAGCGAGTACATTTGCGCGATTTGGCTTCCGACAAGGTTTAGCCTAGTTGCCGCCAAAGCACGATTCGCAGCCCATGAAGACAACATGCTAGAGGGAGTAGGCGACAAAAGTGCCTTAAGCACCTATCTATTCTTGCGATTTGGCTCAATTCTTTCGAATAATTTTGCAGCTACACGCAACCGCGCTTGAATTCCGTAGGACTTACGCCAATCATGCGTCGAAACGCGCGTGCAAAGTTGTTCTGATGCTCGAATCCTACATTCATACTTACGTCAAGCACACTAAGCTTCGGGTCGTGCAACAATTCCTTGGCACGCTCGACTCGCTTACTGAGAACATATCGATGTGGACTCAGGCCCGTGCTTTGCCTGAATAGCGCTGCAAAATAGTACAAACTCATGTTAGCAACGCGGGCAAGTTCCGTGAGCGTAATGTTCTTGTCCAGATTTGACTCGACATATTCCAGGACCCGTTTTAATCGTGCCGTTGGGAGACCACCGCGGCAGGGGACAATGTTCATCTTGGAAATCGCGAACCGTTTTGCTAAGCGAACGCAGACCGCGTTGACCAGAAGCTCGCCAACCAGAGTATCGTCGCATGATCCTTCCTGCGCCACCGCGAGGAGTGCACGCAGTAAGTGCTGAAGCTGACCATCTTCCAGGTTGAATTCAGGCGCCAATTCGAACGGTCTTCCGCCGACAAACGGACCAATGTGTCGTTCAATTTGCGAATTTGTGATGGAGAGGATTACGCCTCCATGAGGTCCTGCGAAAGAAGATGTATGGGGCATCGAGTGTGGCACGATCCAGAGACGACCGGAACGTAACCACCCTTTGAGTCGTTTACCGGCTGCATTCCACGCAGCCCGCACGGGCTCACCTTCATATAGGAACAACGTGTGGTTCGTCTGCTCGCGTTCACCGTAGCGGGCGGACTGTGGGGTCAAATGCCTTTCTATGATTACGTCTTTGCCGAAGAAGGCTGATGAAAACACCGGCAGCCGGGGAGCGGAGGGCACTCGCCGACCGTGCTCATAGACTTGGGTTCGAGGGTGGAATTCCGCGGGCATCTCAGATCAGGTCTATAACTTTATACGTCACTGAACATATTACGTCAAAGTCGCATTCATTCGTGGCAAGCCGATTAATGGAGACAGTTAGTGACTTCAAAGATTCTTATTATCGAGAAACGCGTCGATACGACGCCTTGGGTCGAGAAATAGAAAAGGCAGAATGGAATAGGGATGGCAGCGTCATCAATCGTAGGACTTACATCTATTCAACCGACTTGCTGGGCAATTGAACTCGCCGGACAGAAATGTTCTCGTCTTCAGCCATGAACGAACCGGTCGAAGGTGAGGTTACAGTTCGGTCTATTAACTACTACTAAAATGGTTTGCTCGTTGTACGCGCCCAATGAAATCCAAAAGTCCTGATTTCCGCCGAAACCGGAAACTGACCCACTACCGATTGGTGGGGCTGCTTGTCGGGATTGCAGGGGGGCGCCTATAATTGAGTGTTATCGAATCAGGTTGAAAGCAGGGGAAATGCTTTCTTCAGGGGCTTCCGCCAGAAAGCCGGCGGACGCAAAGAATGCGAAAGCCCGGTTTGATTTGGGGGCTTTACGCTGGGGCCCTAATGGGCTCAGGGAAAACTGAAGCCCCGGCCTCCTAAAGAATGGCGAAGAGCACAGTCCCTTCGGCCTTGCTCAGGGCAGGCAGGAGTGAATGTGCCACTTGTGAGAACCCAAGAGCACAGCCAGGAATGGCTGTGCCACGAAGGAGATAGTTATGGCGACTGCTGAAGCGAAATTGCATGTGGCGGAGTTTACGAACGAGCCGTTCATTGATTTTTCGAATGCGGAGAACCGCAAAAAGATGGAAGCGGCGCTGGCCAAGGTGAAGGCGGAGTTTGGGCACGAGTACCCGATGTGGATTGCCGGGCAGAAGGTGATTACGACGGGGAAGAAGAAGTCGACGAACCCTTCGCGGCCGTCGGAAGTGATTGGGGTGTTCCAAGATGCGTCGAAGGAGCAGGCGGCGCAGGCAGTGGAGGCGGCGAACAAGTATTTTGACGTCTGGAAGAAGGTGCCGGCGGAGACGCGGGCGAAGTATCTGTTCAAGGCTGCGCAGATTGTGCGGGAGCGGAAGTTCGAGTTGGGAGCGCTGGTTTGTTACGAAGTGGGGAAGAGCTGGATTGAGGCGGACGCGGACGTTGCCGAGACGATTGATTTTTGCGAGTTTTACGGGCGCGAGATGCTACGCCTGGCCGAGCCGCAGAAGCTGACGCCGATGCGCGGCGAGCGGAACTACATGGTGTATATCCCGCTGGGCGTGGGCGCGGTGATTCCTCCCTGGAATTTCCCAATGGCGATTATGGCCGGGCTGGTGGTGGCGTCGCTGGTGACGGGCAATACAGTGGTGTTGAAGCCGGCGGCGGATTCGCCGACGATTGCGGCGAAGTTTGTGGACATTTTGCATGAAGCGGGCGTGCCGAAGGAAGCGGTGCAGTTTTTGACCGGATCCGGGGCGGTGATTGGCGATGTGATCGTGCAGCATCCGAAGACGCGATACATCGGGTTCACCGGATCGAAGGAAGTGGGCTTGCGGATCGCGGAACTGGCGAACAAGCCGACGCCGGGGCAGATCTGGATCAAGCGCACGGTGCTGGAGATGGGCGGCAAGGACGGTATCGTGGTGGATGAAGAGGCTGATGTTGACTCAGCCGTAGAGGGAACGGTGCAGGCGGCGTTCGGGTACCAGGGGCAGAAGTGCTCGGCGTGTTCGCGCGTGATTGTGAGCGAGAAGATTTACGACACGTTCCTGAACAAGCTGGTGGAACGGACGAAGAAGATCAAGGTGGGGCCGAGCGACGATCCGAACAATTACATGGGGCCGGTGGTGAGCGAAACGGCGATGAAGGGAATTTTGAACTACATTGAGGTGGGGAAGAAGGAAGGGCGGCTTTTGACCGGCGGCGGGCGCGCGGCGGGCGACGGCTACTTTGTGGAGCCGACGATTATCGCTGATGTGGACCCGAAGGCGCGGCTGGCGCAGGAGGAGGTGTTCGGCCCGGTGCTGGCGGTGATCAAGGCGAAGAATTTTGATCACGCGATGGAGATTGCGAACAACACCGAGTTTGGGTTGACGGGCGCGTTGTATTCGAAGAATCCGGAGAAGATCCGGCGGGCGGAAGAAGAGTTTTACGTGGGGAACCTTTACCTGAACCGGAAGTGCACGGGAGCGATGGTGGGCGCGCATCCGTTCGGCGGGTTCAATATGAGCGGGACGGATTCGAAGACCGGCGGGAAGGATTATTTGCTGCTGTTCCTGCAGGCTAAAGCTGTGGCGGAGAAGGTGAGTTAAGAGAAAGAAGGATTTAACGCAGAGGGCGCTGAGGTAAGAGCGCAGAGATCGCTGAGAAGAGTTGAGAGGGCGGATGAGAATCCGCCCTCTTTATTTTTGTTTTCGGGTTTTGATGCTGGTTCGTTTTTGCGTGCGAATTCTCTTTGCTTTGGCAGGAAGCTCATCACCGGAGACCGCGGGATTGCCGCTTCCCGCTTTTTCCAGAATTCGCATGGTTTCGGAACGATCGGCATGCCGGGCGCGTTCCCGGAAGTAGTCTTCGGTACGCAGCGCGGAAAGCTTTTCGGCAATCGCGACGTTTATGAGCTGGTTTAATGCGACTCCCTCGGAGGCCGCGATTGTTCGCAATTCCTCCAGCAAGCTGGGCTGTAAACGCAATGCAAAGTTGCTTTTTCTCATCGCATGGAACTCCTGATGTTTCGTAACGCTTCTCCCGGGGACCAAATCGCGCAAGCGAACCTCTTAGACGCGCCGGCAAAATCGCGCTGATTGAGGGTGACAATCGCGGTTGAGCCCCCGTTGATCGCGGTTTCCAGAACCATATCGTCATCGGCGTCGGGCAGTTGTGGTCTCCATCGAAATGAGAGGCGGACTGGCTTGGCGACGGCGGCGAGATCGTCCAGGACACTTACCACCTCGGCGGCCGTCAGACCCGACGCGGCCAAATGTTCCGGCCGCGTCAGAACTGCCTCGTACTCCAATAGGAGTGGGACCGAAAGCAGCAAAACAAATCTATGGTGAAGCGCGAGCAGCAGCAGTTGCCGGGAAGCGCCGACGCTACTGCGCAAGGCGGCCACTATTACGTTCGTGTCGAGCACGCAAAAAAGCATGCTTCATTATGATATTGCAGGCGATATGGCTTTTCAAGGGGCCAGTTTTACCTTGTCTTGGATGAGCCAGATTAGCTCAGCAGGTGTGAATGCGCGGGGCTGTCCACCTGAAGGTGGACGCTACGCGGGGTCGGATGGCTGGCGGCTGGAGACTGCTTTGAGGATGCGGAAGACGGGATAGCTGCAGGCTAGGGCGACGAGGGTGAGGAAGCTGTTGGCACGGTCTTCGCGGACGGCTTCGATTAAGAAGCCGATAGAGCCGAGGAGGGCGAGGGCGGTGGTCCAGGGATAGCCCCAGGCGCGGTACGGGCGTTCGGCGTGGGGATCGCGAGCGCGGAGGATGAAGAGAGAGATGAAGGAGAGCATGTAGTTGGTGACGAAGAAGAAGGCGAGCATGGCAATGACGCGTTCGAATCTGCCGATGGCGAAAATGACGCCGACGAGCGCGCTGAGAAAAAGCGCAACTGTGGGCGTGCCGCCCTTGTTGACGCGGGTAACCTGGTGGAAGAAGAGGCGATCGCGGCTCATGGCATAGATGACGCGGGTGCCCATCAGGTGCAGGGCGTTGATGGAGCTAAAGAGGGCGATGACCATGATGGAGCGAAAGACGAAATCGCCGTAGCGGCCGAAGACGCGCTGGGCGGCCAGGCCGAGGGAAAAATCGTTGCCGGCGATCTGGTTCATCGGAAGAACATAGAGGACGGCGGCGTTGATGAGCAGGTAGATGACGAAGAGCGAGCCGAGGCTGGCGAAGATGGCGCGGGGGATGAAATACCCGGGATTTTTCATTTCGTCGCCGAAGTAGATGGCGCCGTCCCAGCCGTCGTAGGTGAAGATGGTGGCCTGCATGCCGAGAAGCATCGCGGTGACGAGTGCTGCTCCTGCCGGGATGGCAACTGCCGGCGCTGTGAGAATTTCCGCGTGGGCGCCGCGGCCCAGGGTGAAGCACGCGACGACCATGACGAAGAAAACCAATCCTTTCAAGATGGTGGTGAAGTTCTGGACTTTGCTGCCCATGGTTACACTTTTCCATTGCAGCAGCGCGAAAATTACGATTACAGAGACGCCGGTGATTTTGATGCGCAGCATGCCGTCGAGCACCGGGAAGAGATGCGCCAGATATTCGCCGAGGACGATGCCGACGGCGCCGGTAGTACCGCAGGTGGAGATCCAGTCGCTCCAGCCGACGATGAAGCCGGCGTATTCGCCGAGAGCGCGGCGAGAGAAATTATACTGGCCGCCGCTGGAAGGAATCAGGGTGCCGAGTTCCGCGAGTTGGAAGGCGCTGAGGAGGGCGTAGAAGGCGCCGCCGATCCAGACAGCGATGAAGAGCCATGCGTTGGGAAGGATTGCGGCGATGCTGCCGGGAGTGCGAACGATGCCGACCGAGATGGAATTGCCGACGGCGACCGCGATGCCGAAGCCGACGCCGAGGACTTGCAGGAGTTTCCCTTTGTCTTTGCGATAGGGAGGGTGGGATGGGGGCTCGGCGATGTCAGGAGCTGAGGTTGTGGGCAAAGTGAGGTCTCAATCCGGGAACGAACGATGGGCCATCATACGTTTGCGGGTGAGAAAAGAGAAGAGGGGAGAGGTGTGAGTGGTGAAGATAGGGAGTTGGGCGTGGTGCCGCGTGAGTCTGGTGGCGAGGTTTAGTGCGTAAAAGCGGGAGCTTCGCTCCCGCACTCAAAATCGGAATAAAGGCGGCCGCCAGTTGGGCTGGCCTACGAAGTGAGTTCGAGTTCGGTTTCGCGCTTGGCGGACTTGGGCTTTTCCTGGCCGTCGAGGAAATCGGCGAGTTCGAGGCGGAGGTTGCCGGGGTTGGTGGCGTAGGTGAAGCCGGTTTCAAAATCGATGGCGCCGGAGCGGATGAGTTTTTCGATTTCGCCGTCGAAATACTGCATGCCTTCGGTATTGCCGTCACGCATGGCGTCGAGAAGCGTCTTGCCTTCGCCCTCGCCCTTTTCGACATATTCGCGGGTGCGAAGAGTGGACTTGAGAATTTCGATGACGGCGAGTCGGCCGTTGCCGTCGCCCCGCGGAAGCAGACGCTGAGAAATGATGTAACGGAACGACTTGGCGAGGCGATTGCGCATGCCCTGCTGATCTTCCATCGGGAAGGCGCCGATGATGCGCTCGACGGTTTTGGCGGCGTCGATAGTGTGGAGCGTCGAAAGAACCAGGTGGCCGGTTTCGGAGGCTTCGAGGGCGATTTCGATGGTTTCGCGATCGCGCATTTCGCCGACAAGGATGACTTTGGGAGCCTGACGGAGCGCGCCGCGAAGCGCAGCCGAAAACGTAGGCGTATCGCTGTGGAGTTCGCGCTGGTGAATGGTCGCTTTTTTGTGGCGATGGAGAAATTCGATGGGGTCTTCAATGGTGAGGATGTGGAAGGCTTTTTCCTCGTTCATTCTGTCGATGATGGCGGCAAGAGTGGAGGATTTGCCGGAGCCGGTGGGGCCGGTGACGAGGACGATGCCGTTGCGCAGGCCGCAGATTTCCTGGAGCTGGGGAGGCAATTTCAGGTCGTCGAAATTGGGAATGCGATCAGGAATCACGCGCATGACGATGGCGCAGGTACCGCGCTGGCGGAAGATGTTGACGCGGAAGCGCCCGATATTCTCGAGGCCGTAAGAGAGGTCGGCGGAGCCGCCTTCCTCGAACTTTTGGGCGGCGTGTTGATTTTTGCCGAGGAGGACTTTGGCGATCTGATCGGTGTCGCCGGGGACCAGGCATTCGAGGCCTTTGAATTTCAGCTCGACGAGCTGGCCGCTGACTTCGACCTGCGGCGCGCGGCCGGGAGAGAAGATGAGGTCGCTGACGTGCTCGCGGGCTTTCAGCATGGCTCCGATGAGTTGCGGCACGTTGAAGCTGCGCTGAATGAGTGCGGTGGTCGGCGAATTTGTGGACATGGCTCCCCTGAAAAAATGATTGCGATGGAGCAGGGTACGGCGTCTGGCGCACGTGGGGCCTAGCCGGTTGCTGCCCTCTGGGTACTTCCTGATTTTACGGGGAGGGGGAGGGAGTCAAGCGGTTGGCGGGGTACAGGTAATGCCATTTGGTTACTGGCGAGTTGTAAACAAGGCGTGGGGGGCAAAAGGAAAGAGGAAGAAAACCTAACGCAGAGACGCGGAGAGCGCAGAGGAGGAGCAGAGAAGAGAAGAAAGAGGGCGGCGTAAAGCCGCCCCTACACAGACTTGGTGGTTATTGGGATTTGGAGGCGGAGTCGAGGAAAGTGGCGACGTTGGATTTTAGCTTGGAGAGGTCTTCGTCGCGGAGATACATCATGTGACCGGCCTCGTAGGTTTTGTGGTGAATATTTTTCTGGATGTTGGGGGGTAGGCCGAGGTGCTCGGTGGCGTATTCGGCTTCGGCGAATGGAGTGGCCAAGTCGTAAAGACCGTCTTCCACTTCGACCTGAAGCTTGGTGTTGGTGATCATGACGTTGGCGAGGTCGAGCATGACGTTGGGAGAGCCGGGAAAGAAGTCGTGCTCACCTGTGGAATGCTTCCAGTCCCAGTGGTTTTCGCCGAAGTGGGCGAAGACGTGGTATTCGCGCTCGGGATTGTATTTGAGTTCTTCACGGACGTATTGATTGAAGGCCGCGACAAATGCGCCGCTGATGGCGGCTTCCTGCGGATCGTAGTCGGCGGAGTCGCTGATGAGATTGTAGGTGGGGCCGGAGAAGCGGGCGTCGAGACGCCCAGTGGTGAGGCCGCGGCTGCGCTGGAGTTCCTGCATGAATTGCGCGAGTTTGACGCGGAGGTTGGACTTAACGAGATAGTCTTCGCTGAGGCCGGTGAAGCGGGCGAGTTTTTTGGCGACGGCGGATTTTTCGGCGTCGGTCAGCGTGCTTCCTTTCAGCAGCGCGTCGGAGTATTCGCCGTAAGCAAATTTGCGGACGTCATCGAGGAACGCGTTGAGATTGTCGGGCCGGTCGGTGAGAACTTTGTGATACCAGGCGGTGGCGGCGTAGCTCGGGAGATAGAGAATGTAGGAAAGATCATAGCCCGGGTAGAAGGAGAGGGTGCCGAGGTCCCAGACGGAGGAGATCATCACCATTCCATTGAGGTAAAGGTTGTAGCGGTTTTGCAGGACGTTGGAGAGGACGGCGTTGCGGAACGTGCCATAACTTTCGCCGATGAGAAATTTGGGAGAGTTCCAGCGATTGTTGCGGCTGATGTAGGACTGGACAAAATTGGCGAGGGAACGCGCGTCCTGGTCAACGCCCCAGAAATCCTTGTCCTGGGATTTGCCGACAGCGTGGCTGAAGCCGGTGCCGATGGGATCGATGAAGACGAGGTCGGTTTTGTCGAGCAGGCAGTGGGGATTGTCTTCGAGCTTGTAGGGAGCGGGCGGAGTGACGCCGGCGTTGACGGTGGCGACGCGCTTGGGGCCGAAGGAGCCCATGTGCAACCAGAGAGAGGCTGAGCCGGGACCGCCGTTATAGACGAAGGAAATGGGGCGCTGGGAAAGATCTTTGACGTCGGAACGGATGTAAGAGGTGAAGAAGAGGAGGGCTTCGGGTTCGTCCTTTTCGTTCTTGAGGAGCAGGCTGCCGACCGTGGCTTTGTAGGGAATGGATTGCCCGGCAATTTTGATGGAGTGGTCGGTGACGGAGGATTCTTCCTTGGGAGGGGCTGCGGCGGGTTCGGCGGATTTTTCAGCGGGCTTCGCTTCTTTTTCCTGGCCGAAAGAATTTGCGGGGGCGACGGCAAAAAGAGAAGCGGCGGCGCACAGCAGGGTCAGGCGAGTGGCTAGGCTCATTCTTCAATTTCTCCTTGAAACAGGAAACGCGGCTTACTGAGATTCGACGCATTCTAGCTCATTTTGGGTAGCCGAGGGATTTCGTTGTCGGGGAATTCGATGGTGAGCTGATCGCTGCCGGGAATGAGGGTGCAGCGGAGGGAAGCGCAGTCGTTGGCGATCCAATCGGCGCCGGCGGCGAGGAGTTCCGCGTCGGTGCTGGTGGTGCGGATGGCGAGGACTCGGGCGCCGGCAGCTTTGCCTGCGCGCGTGCCGGAGGCGGCGTCTTCGATGACCACGCAATCGGCGGGCGGGAGCCGCAGGGTTGCGGCGCCTTTCAGATAGGGCTCAGGATGCGGCTTTCCGTTCTGGATGTCACTGGAAGTGACGAGGTGATGCACGAGGTCCCAGACACCGGCGGCGCGGAGGCGGACTTCGGCCAGATTGCGCGCAGCGGAAGTGACGACAACGCGTTGCGCCGACGGTACGGCGGCGAGAAGTTCGCGGGCGCCGGGGAGAGCGACGACGTCGGCAATGTCTTCGATTTCGGCGCGAAGCATCCAGAGGTCTTCCTCGAGATGCACTTCGGGGCTTTCGTGGGGAAGAAGATCCTTGATTGAGGCGCGGCTGGTGCGGCCGTGGGCAAAGGCGGTGACGTAGATGGGATCCATGTTGTAGCGCGCGGCCCAGCGGGCCCAGACGCGAGCGATGGCGGCAGTGGAATCGACGAGGACGCCGTCCATGTCAATCAGCAAGCCGCGGCAGATGATGCGGGGCATAAGGGAAAAATTGTAGCGTAGAGATGGTCCAGGAAAGAAAGAAAACTGAAATGCAGCTTGTATTTGCGGCTTTGGTCGACGCTTAGGTTGAGATCCTTCAGGGCGCAAACGACGCGCCCTTCCCTTCGATTTCGCTCAGGGCAAGCAGGATGACAAGGCGCTTTTTTTGTTTTGCGTAATATTGCAGATGAAGCTGCAGGAGACGCTGGAGCTACTCTTTCCAGAGGCGGAAGCCGCCGAGGAAAGCGTTTTCGTTTTTGCCGAGGCGGGCGCCGTCGGGCAGGGTGTCGAGTTTTTTGCTGTTGCCGCCGCCGAGGACGACGTAATCGGCGGCGAGCGCTTCCTTGAGAAGTTCCACGACTTTGGCGACGTGGCGGCGCCACTTTTTCTTGCCGAGGCGTTCGAGGCCGCGAAGGCCGAGATAGTCTTCGTAGGTTTTCCCTTTTTTGTAGAGCAGATGGGCGAGTTCCATGGGTTGAAGAAAGCCGTCGACGATCATGGCGGAGCCGAGGCCGGTGCCGAGACCGAGGAATAGCATGTGGCCCCCTTCGTAGCTGCCGAGGGCTTGCATGGAGGCGTCGTTGATGATTTTCACCGGGAGGCCAAAGGCTTTGGCGAAGTTGAACGCCATCCAGCCGCTGCCGAGGTTGTGGGGTTCGCGGAGCGGGCGGCTGTTGATGATGGGGCCGGGATAGCCGATGGAGATGCGGTCGTACTCCCAATCCTTGGTGGCTTCCTTGATTTGTTTCACCATGCTGCCAGGAGTCATTGTGGGGCCGGAAGGGAAGCGGCGCGGCTCTTTCTGGCCAGTGGCGAGCATTTTGACGTTGGTGCCGCCGACGTCGATGACGAGGATTTTAGGGGACTTGGCGGCTGGCTTCACCTTCATTACGGCTCCTTGAGATTTCGGCGCCGCCCGCAGCGGGAGTGGGGAGAGGGCGCGCGGGTAAGAATGTGGCGTGTCCGCGGGGGAATGTCAACCGCAGGCAGAAAGTACTGGTGAAGAGGATGTTTAGGCTTCGGTGAGGAGCAATAGCAACTAGACTTAGTCCACTGACTTAGTCTATACTGACACCATGAAGAACGCCGTGAATACACATGAGGCCAAAACACAGTTTTCGCGATTGCTGCGGCGGGTTGCGGCTGGTGAGGAGATCACCATTGCCAATCGTGGCGTGCCGGTGGCGCGGCTGGTGCCGGTGGAGGCGCAAATGGCCAAGCGGCAGCTTGGTTTTTATGAGGGGAAATTCACTGTCCCGGATGACTTTGATGCGCCCCTGCCGGACGAGATTCTTGACGCATTTGAAGGCAACGTGAAGCCGCGCCGGAAGAAGGCATGAAATTTCTGCTCGATACCAGCGTGTTGCTGTGGAGTGTTGCGGAAAGGCCAAAGCTGAATCCTCGCGCCATTCGAATCCTGTCGCTAGCCGGCTCGAATTTATACCTGTCGGCGGCATCGGTTTGGGAAATCGCCATCAAGTACGCAATCGGAAGGCTTCCGCTTCACGTGGAGCCGGAGCGCTTTGTCTCCGAGGTGCAGCGCAAAATGGGAATGCGGCCTTTGGATATAGACCAGCT
>Ga0137418_10004809_pt1 | contig 12375 bp, 8 predicted proteins | sample CZODoug3_1_2_16f_FD_122242 | JGI IMG/M metagenome (GOLD analysis project Ga0137418, IMG submission 122242) | Vadose zone soil fungal communities from Angelo Coast Range Reserve, California, USA - CZODoug3_1_2_16fungal (Hybrid Assembly) | ecosystem: Environmental > Terrestrial > Soil > Vadose... | reverse complement strand
GTCGCCATCATCGTGCTGTCCACGGCGGCGCTGCTGTTCCGCAGCGCCGATGCGCTGGCCCGCGTCAATCCGGGATTCGTTGCGGAGGGTGTGAGCGTATTCGAGATCATGCTTCCTGAGTCGCGGTACGGGACGCCGGCGCGCCGGGTCGAATTCGAGCGGCGTCTGCTCGAGGCGGTAGCCGACATGCCCGGCCGTCGGGCTCCGGCCGTCGTGGACTACCTGCCGTTCGGCGGCAGCACCTCGATCGTCAACCTCACAATCGAGCACCATGTCGTGACCGACGCGACGGCGAGGCCGCGCGCGGCGCTGCGGGCGGTGAGCGTCACGTATTTCGACGCTCTCTCGATTCCGGCGATTGACGGCCGGCCATTCATCTCGAGCGACGAAAGCGCCGAATCGAGCGTCGCCATTGTCAACGAGGCGTTCGTGCGCCAGTACGTGCCCGGCGAGACGGTCGTCGGACGCCGGATCAAGCGCGGCGACGCGAATTCGCAGATGCCGTGGATGACGATCGTCGGCGTCGTCGGCGCGGTGCGGAGCGCGGGGCTGAGCCTCGAACCGCAGCCCGAGGTGTTCGTTCCGTACGTGAAGGGCGGAACGCGAGTCGCCATGAACCTGATCGTCAAGGCAGGGGCACCGCCGCGTGCGCTCGCGCGTCCAATCGCCGAACGCATTCACCGCGTCGATCCCTCGCTGTCGCCCACGACCATCACGGACATGACCGAGCTGGTCGCGCGCGCGTCCGGCCAGCCGTTCTTCTACGCGCGGTTATTCGGCGTGCTCGCCGGAGTCGCGTTCGTGCTGAGCCTTGTCGGCGTCTACGGCGTCGCGGTCCTCGGCGTATCTGCGAGGTCCAACGAGATCGCCATCCGCAGCTGCCTCGGCGCGCAATCCGGCGACATCGTGCGCCTGATCCTGCGCGAAACGGCGACGGCGGTCTGTCCAGCCGTGGCGGCCGGCGCGTTGGGCGCGTGGATTCTTCAAAAGCGCATGGCGGCGTTCGTGTACGGAGTCGAATCGACCGACTGGGTCGTCATCGCGGCCAGCGCGCTGGTGCTGTCGGTGCTGGCGCTGGGCGCCGTCTACATCGCCATCCGGCGCGTGGTCGATCTGCGGCCCATGGACCTGTTGAAGCACGGGGTGGGAGCGCTCGCGTGAGCAGCATCGCCCTTCGACAGCGCCCGGAGTACCTGGCCGCCCCTGAGCCAGCTCGAATCGAGTCGGCGCCGCGGCTGCTCAACCGCAATTTCGCGCTGCTCTCGCAGGCACAGCTCGTCAGCCAGGTGGGCAATCAGGCCTTTACGATTGCGCTGACGTTCTGGACGGCCGCCGCGACGCATTCGGCTACCATGACCGGCCTGATGTTGATGGCCGCTGTTCTTCCCGTGGTCATCCTCGGCCCGCTGACCGGCAGCGTCGCCGATCGGCGGAGCTCCCGGCTTCGCATCATCGTGACGTGCGATCTGTTGAGCGGCACGATCGTCCTGCTGCTGGCGCTCGGGTTCCTGGCGGGTCCCGGCGCGTGGCGGCCGGCGCTCATGTTCTCGGCTGCGCTCCTCGTCGGCGTGTGCAACGCGTTCTTCGATCCGGCGGTCAACGCCCTCGCTCCGGACCTCGTGCCGCGCGACCGGATCGAAGCGGCCAACGCGTTTCGGCAGTCTGCAAGGCAAATCACCGCCCTGATCGCGCAAGGGCTCGGCGGCATGCTCTACGCACTGGTCGGGCCGGCGGCGCTGTTTCTGCTCGATGGCCTGTCGTTTCTGTTCGCAGGCTTCAGCGAAATGCTCATTCAGCCGCCGCGTGCGGCAGATGGCCGCGAGCAATCAGCAATCCGCAATCCATCCGCAATCCGCAATCCGCGATCCGCAATTCTGCATGATGTCGCAGACGGTTTTCGATATGTAGCCGCGCAGCCAGGGATGATCGGCTTTCTGGTCGCCAGTGCCTTGTTCAACGCCCTGCTCATGCCCATCACCGTTCTTCTGCCCGTCTACGCGACGACATATCTCCTCGCGGACGTGCGCTGGTATGGCTTTCTGCTCGCGGCGATCAGCGCGGGCGCACTCACCGGGTGCGCGCTGGCCGGAACGATGCGGTTGAGCGGGCCGTCGAGGCGATCGGTGCTCATCACGGCGTTCGTGGCGCTGGCGCTCGCCCTGGCGGTGCTCGGGCAGATTCGATCGCGATGGATCGCGCTGGCCATCGCGTTCACGACCGGCGTGCTGGCCGGGATCATCAACGTGCTCGTGGTCTCGATTGTCCAGCGACGGGCATCCGGTGAATTTCGCGGACGCGTCATCGGCCTGCATACCATGATGACCCGCGTGCTCGTTCCGATCGGCATGGTCGGCGGCGGCGCGATCGCCGACCTGACCGGACGGAACGTGCCGCTCGTCTACGCGATCTGCGGCGGCACGCTGGCGCTGACGAGCGTCATCCTGCTCGCAGCCCGGCCCACTACACGGGCCTTCCTCGCCTCTTCCGACGTTTAACCGCAGAGGACGCGGAGATCGCAGAGACAACACTTCTCTCAGCGCGTGGGTCAGGGAACGTACGTCCTAGTGCGTTTCTGGACGTTCGCGTAGCACGCGGAGCAACGCAAAGAGACAAAGAAACGCTCTGCGCTCTCTGCGCTCTCTGCGGTTAAACGTTGGACTGGACTGCGATCTCTGCGGTTAGACGTGGACCGGTCGTTGTTACCCCGCAAGCATGTGGTAGGCGCGCTCGACGGCCCGCGCCTTTGCCTTGAAGTGCGCCTGCACTTCGTCGCCCAGGTGCGACACTTCGCCCTGGTCGTACTTCAACATGGCCGCCTCATAGGCCACACGGATCTCCTCCAGGCTGGTATCGCGCACGACTCCGAGGATGGCGTACGGATCGAAGACCTCGTCCGCCTCCTTCGACGAGATGGCGGCCTGGCTCCGTTGAACGACTGCCTCCGATTGCCGCCGACGTGCGGCCTCCTCCTGCTGACGCATCTCCTCTTGTTGCCGCAGGCGCGCGTCCTCGTCCTGGCGCGCCTTCTGCTGGAATTGTTCCTCTTCCTGCTCGCGCTGCCGGCGCTCTTCTTCTTCTTGCGACCGCTTCTGATTCGCTCGCTCCGTAGCGGCACGCCGCAGCGCTGCCGCGGCTTCATGCCGGCATGTCTGGCAAAGGTCGCCAGAATCCGGAACGACCGTGCCGCAGACACGACACTTGCGTCGTGCACGTCGAGCCCTCATCGCCACCAGAACGACGCCCGCGGCAACGAGCACGGTCACGAGCGCGGCGCCGATCAACAAGCCGACCTGCGAAGACGCCTGCCGCGCCGGCGGCGCCGCACTGACTGGAGGGCTCACCAGCGGAGCAGCAGGTGGGGCTTCCTCCGAACCCGCGGCGACGGGATTCGCATGACTCCGGCGATTGTGTAAGGAGACGAGCTGAGCCGCCAGGCAGTCCAGGTAACCTTCCCGTCCCTGTGTCGTGCGGACCCGGCTGCAGACCGAGTCGAGCGTTCTACGCTCGGAGGCCGACAGCCGACTCAGATCGCGGCCGAAGTCGGCGCGCATGGAGAGGAGGCGGGCGTCGAGGCATCGCTGATGCGCGGCGGGCTCGAGCGCGGCCAGCGCCGGCGTCACGCTGCAGAGACGTTCGATCAAGGCCTGCTCGATCGCCGTGGGTTCGCTCAGATCTGGCGTATTGACCTGGGGCTCCGCTCCAAGGGCAATGACCGCGAGCGGGACCATCAAACTCCAGACGATTGACGGGATCAGCAGGTGTCGGGCCGGCATCAACACCTCGCGTCTTCCTTGGGGGGATGACACGTGATGCCTCAGCAAAGGAGGTGCCCGAACGGGCTCGCGCCAGATCGGTGAAAAATCTGCAACGGTGTGCACATTCAGACGCGAATGACGCAGAGCGTCAGTTCGGACTGACAAGGATTGTCACGCGCGCGTCGCTCAACTCTCGTTGTGCTCCATCCGAGAACCGGCCCGCCGACGCTGTTCACGCGGCCGGTTCCTGGCGGGGCGGGGCGGATGGGTCTCAGCGGCTCGTGGGCCGGTCGGCGTCGTCGAGCACTACCTTGTCGAAGCGGTAGCTGAACTCGTTGGCGACATACACCGTCTTCTCGTCGGGACACGCGATGGCGTGAATGGAGTCGAACCATCCCGGCAGCCGACCGAGCTTGCCGAAGGTTCCGAGAACCTTGCCGGTCAGGTCCATCTTGTAAACCTTCCCGACGCTGCCGATGAAGATCACCTGAGTCGGTCCCGGCGTGATGCAGATCGACCAGGTCAGGCCGTCGAGATCCCATTCCTGTTTGAATTTCCCGTCCGTGTCGAATACCTGCACGCGGCTGTTCTGGCGATCGGCGACGTACAGATTCTGATTTCGATCCATGACGATGCTGTGGGGCGTGTTGAACTGGCCGGGCCGCGAGCCGCGATCGCCCCAGTACTTCACGAGCGCGCCTTCCCTGGTGAACTTGACGACGCGCGAGTTCCCGTACCCGTCGGTGATGTAAGTGCTGCCGTCCGGGCCGACGACCGTGTCGGTCGGCTGATAGAAGCTCGCGGGACCCGGGATGGCGCGCTCGATCCCGTGCGTCATGTAGACCCACGGTTCCAGGCGCCGGCCGAGCGCCTGCACGATACGGCGCTTGTTGTTGAACTTCACGACGACGTTGTTGCCGGCGTCGACCAGCCACATGTTGTCCTCGGCGTCGAACCGGACACTGTGCGCGGCATGAAAGATCGTCGAGCCTTCGCCCATCGACCCGATGTAGGAGCCGTCAGGCCCGAACTCGAGCAGCGGGATATTCCCTCTGTTCAGCAGGAAAATGTGGCCCTGCTTGTTGAGCGCCACTCCGACCGCCTCGGACGGCCAGATGTTCACCGGCCACTTGAAGAAGTCTTCGTCGATGTGAAACTTCAACTGAGGCGCCTCCGACGGCGCCGCCGGCGCGCGCCCGCGGCCACCCTGGCCCGAAAGCGGAACCGTGACGGAGGCCGACAGCACCGCCAGCAGCAGGAAACGCTTCATGGATCACTCTCCTTCGACGCGAAGCATCTCACAGAACCATTGCTCTTGCCTGCATCGCTCGATTCATGCGAAAGTCCACGCGGATTTCAATATGACCACTGACGCGTCCCGTACCGCCGCGGACAGCCTGGAAGGGGTTCCGCTGCCTGGATCGCCTGCCGGCAGGTCGGCCGCGATCGCGACGCCCGCGCTGATCGCAGCCATGCTCGAGTCCGGCGACGGCATCAGTGACCTCATCTTTTCCCCGGGGCGGCCGCCGCAGGTCGAGAAACAAGGGCAACTGACGACTATCGCGATTCCTGAGCTTCCCATCCTGCGGCCCGAGGATACGGCCCGCATCGCCGGCGACCTCGTTGCCGGCAATGCGCAGGCGCTGGCGGCGCTCAAACAACAGGGTGCCTGCGACCTCTCGTATTCGCTGGCGGAGCGGTCCCGCTTCCGCGTCAATATCTTTCGCCAGCGCGGGACCTTCGCGATCGTGATGCGGGTCATCGCGACGAAGATCCCGACGCTCACGGACCTGAACCTGCCCGCGTCCCTCGCCGAGGCCGCGTCGCTCAAGCACGGCATCGTGCTCGTGACGGGTCCGACAGGATCGGGAAAGTCGTCGACGCTGGCCGCTCTGATCGACCTGATCAACGAGACACGCGCCGAACACATCCTCACGATTGAAGATCCGATCGAGTTTCTCCACAAGCACAAGAAGGCCACAGTGCACCAGCGTGAGCTGCACAGCGATACGCCGACCTTCGCGCTGGCGCTCAGATCGGCCCTGCGTCAGGCGCCGAAGGTCATTCTGGTGGGGGAGATGCGCGACCGCGAAACGATCGAGATTGCGTTGACCGCGGCGGAAACCGGTCACCTGGTGTTCTCGACGCTCCACACGATCGACGCCTCCAAGACGATCGATCGCATCGTCGGCACCTTCGATGCGGCCGACCAGCCGGCGGTGCGCACGCGCCTGGCGGCGTCCTTCCGCTACTTCATCTCTCAACGCCTGATTCCCACGAAAAGCGGATCCCGCATGGCCGTGCTCGAGGTGTTGAAGTCGACCATGCGGACGCGCGAATACCTGGAACGTGGCGAAACCGAGGGCAGAAGTCTGCTCGATGCGATGCGCGATGGCGAGCTGGAAGGCATGCAACACTTCGACGGGGAGATCGAAAAGCTCGTGCGCAACGGGGTCATCTCTGTCGCAGCCGCGCTCCTCCACGCGACCAACGCGGGCAATCTGCGGTTGCAGCTCTCGGACGTGTCCGACGAAGAAGAGCCGTTGATCACGAGGTAACGATCCGCTATGAACCGAAGCGTCGCTGTATTGAGCGTGTGCGGTCTGGCGCTCGCCGCGCCGCTGTTCGCGCAGAGCAACCCGATATACGTCCAGTTCTCGCCGGGCGCAGTGAAGGGCGCGCTCTACAAACCGGACGGCGGCCCGGCGCCGCACGTTGCCGTCCTCCTGATTCACCGCACGTCGAACTTCCTCGCCCACCCGGCAACCCGCGAGCTCTCGAGGCGCGGATTCATGGTGCTCGCCATGAACCCGCGGTCCGACAACAACGAGGCGGCGGTCAGCTTCGAGGCCAACGCCCTCGACATCAAGTCGGGAGTCGACTTTCTGCGAAGACAGCCGGGGATCACGAAAGTCGTGCTCTGGGGCCACAGCGGCGGCGGTCCGGCCACGAGCTTCTACGAGGCGGTCGCAGAGAAGGGCTCGAGCTATTGTCGCGGCGCCAACAAGCTCGTTGAGTGCGACAGCACCCTTGACGGCCTGCAGAAAGCCGACGGCCTCATCCTCGTCGACGCACATCCGGGCGTGTCGGTGAACGGCCTGCGCAGCCTCAATCCCGCGGTCGTCGACGAGCACGACCCGAAGGTGCTCGACCCGGCGCTCGATCCGTTCAGTCCCGCGAACGGGTACAAGGACGGAGCGTCGCACTATTCGGAGGCGTTCAAGAAGAAGTACTTCGCGGCGCAGGCTGCCCGGATGAACCGGTTGATCGACGCGGCCGGCGCCCGGCTGAAGGCGATGAAGGCCGGCACCGCACCGTATCCCGACGACGATGTCATGTTCATCACGAGGTTCGAAGGCGCGCGCTTGATGGAGCTGGATCCGAGCATCCATCACGGCACGCTCGAGCCGCAGAAGCTGCTGAAGAACGATGGCACGGTGGTGACCCAGATCGTCGAGAGCGTCCGCCGGCCCGCACGAGGGTACGACCGGCGGAACGCCAGCTTTGACGGCGGAGCGCGACTGATGACCGTGCGTTCGTTCCTGAGCGCGAACGCGATCCGCGCGAAGGACTCGTTGGACGAGGTGGACTGGTGCTCGAGCAACAACTCGACGCCATGCGCCGTCAGGAGCATCTCGATCCCGATTCTCATCACGGCCATGGGCGCGCACTACTTCATTCGCGACAACGAGATTCATTACAAGGCCGCCGCCAGCACCGACAAGGAGCTCGTCGTCGTCGAGGGGGCGACCCATGGTTTTGCGCCGTGCACGGCGTGCGAAACCACGCCCGGCCAGTACGCGAACAGCCAGAGGAACTTCTTCGACTACGTGACCAGATGGATCAACGCCCGGTTTTGATCCGTAGCAAGGATACGGAAACGAGGTCGGCGTGGCGACGGCGGTCATCGACGGCATCACGACGCGGTACGAGGTAAAAGGAAGTGGCGCGCCGCTCCTCATGTTCTCGCCCGGCGGTTTCGACGCGACGTTGGAGAAATGGTCGACGCTCGGCGTGTATGCCCGAATCAGAGCGGTGGACCACCTGTCGCGGAATTACATGTGCATCCTGTTCGACCGCCGCGAAGCGGGCCAGTCGGGCGGCCGGGTTGAGCGCGTCACCTGGGCGCACTACGTCGAACAGGGACGTGGGCTGCTCGAGCACCTGAAAGTTGACCGCGCGCACCTCATGGGCGGGTGCATGGGCTGCTGCCCGGCCGTCACGTTCGGCGTGGCTCACCCCGAGGCGACGCTGAGCCTGCTCCTCTACTGGCCAGTCGGTGGAGCGAAGTACCGGATCAACGGCCACATGCGGTTTGCGGAGCACCTGGCATACGTCAGGCAGCACGGCCTCGCGCAGGTGGTTTCGCTGGCGACGAGCGGCGGCAAGTCCTTCGCAGAGGATCCGCGCGGGGGGCCATGGGTCTCGGTGCTGCGAAGGGACTCCGCGTTCGCCGAATCCTTCGTGCGACAGAACGTCGAGCGCTACGCGCATCTCGTCGCCGGCATGGCGCGCACGCTGCTCGACAGGGACACGGCTCCCGGCGCGGAACCGGAGGACATGCTCCAGTTGGAGATCCCTGCGCTCATCGTTCCGGGTCGCGATGCAAACCACGCGACCTCCGCGGCCCGCTACCTGGAGGAGTGTTTGCCAGGGGCGCAATACTGGGACGTGCCTGTGGACGAGCAGACCGAGGAGACCGCGCCCGCACGGATGCTGGCGTTTCTCGATTCCGTCGAGCGCCGCTGACCCGCTAACGGAGATGACGTCCTGCTCGCCTTCGTTCGCTCTGTTGCTCTGTGTTCCAGGTGCCCTCCGTGCGCTCCGCTCACCATCAAACGTCACGCCGTGAGCGTGTGCGTATTTTCGGGAAACAGCTCTTCGACCGAGACCGGCCGGGAGAGGATTCCCTGCTCGACGCTGTGCTGCACGATCGCTTCGAGCGCCTGCCGGTTGGCCTCGATGCCGTAGGGGAGTGGATCGCCGCTGATTTCCATGACCCGCCGGAAGACCTGATCGATCGGGGACGGCGCGTCGACGTGGCCTTCCCTGAGACGTTGGACGTACATCCGCTTGGCCTGCCCGAAGGCGGCGAAGATGTCCGGGGCGAGATCCGGATAGACGTCGATGAGGTCGTTCCTGACGACCACCGTGTGGTTGATCGGGTAGTGACCGCGCTGGCGCAAGGCTTCGAATCCCGCGTCGCGCGCATTGGGGATCAGCGGCTGCACGTCCGGCGATTCCACCTGGACGCCGATCGCCGCAGCGATCTCGCCCGCCATCAGCAGGTCCTCCAGCGTCCTGCCCGGCTCGATGGGGACCACGTTTGCCGGCGGTCGATACTCGGCGACGTGCTCGTCGCCGGAGAGCACCCACGTCACCCGGCTCAGATCGACGCCGTACTCGTGCTGCAGGATGGCGCGCGCCCACAACCCGGTCGTCACCGTATAGCCGCGGTTGACACCGACCTTCCTGCCTTCCAGATCCTTCGGTGTGCGGACCCCGGCTTTCGTGTTGTACACGATCGCGCCGTGGTGAAAGGCCCGCATCGGAAAGACGGGGATCGCGGTGAACGGCTTGCCATGGGCACGGGCGCAGAGGTAGGTCGTCATCGCCATCTCGCAGATGTCGAACTCCAGGCCACGCACCATGCGGCGGAAGGCTTTGATGATGACCGGCACGTCTTCGAAGTCGAACTCGAACGTGCCGGGCTTCACGGCGCCGTCCTTGAGGGGCTGCGTGTGCCCGAGCATGACGAGTGCGGTCTTCAGCCTCGGTCTGGACGCGGGGGCGTTCCCGTTGCGCGTTGATCCGGTCATCTCGTATAACTCCGCAAGGCTTTGGTCATACCAATGACGTGCGCGCCCAGCATCGAATGTCGGCAGGGGCGTTGTCAAGCGGTAGAGGGTTGAGCGATGACACTGACGCAGGCTCTCGACGAACTGGTGACCGCGAACCGCATCCTGGCGCGGGAGGGCGTGGTCGATTCTTTCGGGCATGTCAGCATTCGGCACCCTGATCGGGCGGACCGGTTTGTGCTGTCGCGCGCAAGGGCTCCTGAATGCATCGAGGTCGAAGACTTGATGGAGTTCACCTGCGACGGCGCGCCGATCGATCCGGCCGGGCGCAAACCGTACGCGGAGCGCTTCATTCATGGCGCGGTGTATGATGCCCGCCCCGAAGTGCGAGCCGTCGTCCATCATCACAGCCCCGATGTGATCCCGTTCAGCATCACCGGGGCACAGCTCTCGCCCGTGATGCACATGAGCGCCGGCATCGGGCGGCGCATTCCCACCTGGGACTCCCGCGCCAGCTTCGGCGATACGAATCTGCTCGTGACGAACATGCAAATGGCGCGGGAACTGGCGGCGGCGCTGGGACATCGTCCTGTCATCCTGATGCGCGGCCACGGGTGCGTCGTCGCCGGCGCGTCGCTGCGCGAGGTGGTCTTCAATTCGATTTACCTGCAACTCAATGCGGACCTGCAGATGAAGGCGAGCGGACTGGGCGACATCACGTTTCTGAGCGACGGGGAGGTCGCCGCCGTGATCCGTACGCGCGGCGCGTTCACGTTCGAGCGCGCGTGGGAGTTCTGGTGCCGTCGGGCCGGACGTCCTTACGACGCCCGCCCGATGGAAGGCCCCCTGGCCGGCGCATGAGCCCGCTTTCGATGAACACTGAGGTTCTCGTTGTCGGCGCGGGACCGGTGGGTCTGACGCTTGCTTTCGATCTCGGACGCCGCGGCGTCCGCTGCACCTTGATCGAGAAGAAGGCAGCGCCGGAGTTCCTGCCGAAGATGGAGCGGTGCAATGCCCGGACGATGGAGATCTTCCGCCGGATGGGTCTCGCCGACGCGATCCGGGCGGCTGGCCTCGATCGGCACGTTCCGATGGACGTGTTCATCGCGCTGGCGATGAACGATCCGCCGCTCCTGGGGCTGCCGTATCCATCTGTAGCCGAGGCGGAGGCCCACATTGCCGCGTGCAACGACGGCTCCATGCCGCGCGAGCCGTATCAGCTCATCTCGCAGTACACGCTCGAGCCGCTGCTGAAGTCGGCGGTGGAACAGCTTTCGAGCGTCACCGTGCGGTACGGCCACGAATTCCTCGGCCTGTCCCAGGACCTCGGAACGATCACCGCGAGGGTCCGTGATCTCGATGGGCGCATCGCCGAGATCCAAGCGCAGTACATGGTGGGGTGTGACGGCGGCGCGAGTGCCGTTCGCAAACAACTCGGGGTTCAGCTTCGCGGGGAGGGAAATCTGCTGCGCCTCCATCAGGCGCTTTATTGCGCGCCGGACCTGTACGACCGGATTCCGATTGGCGGGGGGCCGGGCAAGGGCCGGCACTATCACATCGCCGACGCACAGTCGACGTTTCTGATCATGCAGGACTCCACGAAACACTGGACGCTGCACGCAGTGGTCGATGACGCCGGGGAGATGGCGGCACAATTCGAACGGACCATCGGGATCCCGGTGCCGTACGAATTGCTGTACGTCGGAGAGTGGAAGCAGAATCTGCTGCTGGCCGACCACTATGGCGCCGGCCGCGTGTTTCTTGCCGGCGACTCCGTTCATCTGGTGATTCCGACCGGTGGGCTCGGCATGAATACCGGCGTCGGCGATGCGATCGATCTCTCGTGGAAGATCCACGCGACGCTGCGGGGCTGGGGCGGTCCCGATCTTCTGGCGTCATATGAGATCGAGCGGCGCCAGGTCGGCGACCGCAACGTTGGTGCATCCCGCTATGCCTCGGTGGGCAGGCGCAAATGGCGTTCGCAGTATCACCCCAACATCCGCGACGCCACGCCGGAGGGGCACGCCACGCGAGACAACCTTGCGCGCGTCGCCAATGTCGAGCAGCGCAAGACGAACGAGATGATCGGTGCCGAATTGGGTTATCGCTATGTCGGATCGCCGGTCATCTGGGAAGAGCCCGGCGGGCCGGAGCACCTGTTTCGGGAATACATGCCGACGACTTGGCCGGGCGCGCGGCTGCCGCACGTCTGGCTGCGGGAGGGGTGCTCGGTGCACGATGTGATCGGCGACGGTTACACACTCCTGCGACTGGGCGGATCGCACGCCGACACGAGCGGTGTCGAGCGGGCGATGCGCTCCCTGGACGCGCCGCTCGACGTTCTGACGATCGACGGGGATGCCCCCCGCGATGTGTACGGCTATGACTTGATTCTTGTACGGCCGGATCTGCACGTGGTCTGGCGCGGCAACACGGAGCCGAGCGATCCCGCTCAACTGGCGGCCGTCGCGACCGGCGCCTTCGCCGAGACCCAGGGGCGTGAAGGGCTCGACCGGTCGGGGGTCGACCGCAAGCTCGCCGCGATGCTTGCCAAGGGCGACATCCCCGGCATGCTCGAGCTCAAGTATGCCAACCCGCGTTTCGTGAACAACGAGTACCTCTACGACTACGGCCGCTTGAAGAACATCAAGCTATACGGCGCTAAAGTGTTGGAGAACATCACACAAGGGCTAGCCCGCCTCGTGGTGATGAATGCCGCCCTGCGCATTTATGATTGCACAGGGCGGCAGTTCTGGGGCCGCTTCGTCAGCCAAGCGCACGACGAGCTAGTTTACATCGTGCCCGACAGCGAAGTTGAGAAG
>Ga0137418_10004808_pt1 | contig 12378 bp, 10 predicted proteins | sample CZODoug3_1_2_16f_FD_122242 | JGI IMG/M metagenome (GOLD analysis project Ga0137418, IMG submission 122242) | Vadose zone soil fungal communities from Angelo Coast Range Reserve, California, USA - CZODoug3_1_2_16fungal (Hybrid Assembly) | ecosystem: Environmental > Terrestrial > Soil > Vadose... | reverse complement strand
GTCCGCGCCCGCGGACGATGCGGCGTTCGAGAGGCATCTCGTCCCAGAGGCGGATCGCCGGCTCTGATCGATCGTGCTCGTATCCCACGATGCTCAAGCTGGCCGTTCCGAGCAGGAAGTACCTGCCCGCCCCCGCGTCGAGCCCCAGCCAGCGCGCGGCGAACACTCGGAGAAAGTGGCCGCTCGAGAACAGCAGGGTGGTTCCTTCGATCTCCCGCACCCGGCGTATGACCCGGTCGGCACGCGCGCCGATCTGGTCTGGCGACTCTCCCCTCGGGCAGCCGTCGCGAAACAACCGCCAGTCCGGGCGCTCGGCGTGGATGTCGGCGCTGGTGCGACCTTCATACGCGCCGTAGTTCCACTCGACGAGATCGGGCTCGACCTTCGCCGCGGCGCCGAAGCCGGCCAGCTCGCACGTCCGGACCGCCCGCTGCAAGGGACTGGTGAGCACCGCGGCGAAGGTCAGTCCCCCCAGCCGCTCTCCGAGCCTGAGAGCCTCGGCTTCGCCGTGCCCGGTCAGCGGCACGTCGGTCAGGCCCGTGTGCTGACGCGAGATGGTCCAGGCCGTCTCGCCGTGCCTCGCCAGATACGTGAGGGGAAGCGCGTCGCTCAAGGGTCTGATTTCCTTCCTTTTAAGACGATCTCCTCCGGCGCGTGGTGATCCACGATCAGGCGAGAGCCGCCCCATACGATCTTCTTCCTCCGTGTCTCCTTTCGATGCCGCTCGCGCGGACCCGGGTACGTCCGCGTCGAAATCTTTGAATTCGGGCCTCGCGCTGCCCGGTCAGATACGTCCACGCCCACTGCCCGAAGACGCTGACGCGGAGACTGGACTGCGCAGGAATTCGAAAGGCACCGCCGCCATGGCATCCAGGCGAGCAGCTCTAGCGACTCGCCGCGCGATGGGGTTTCCCACCCGCACCGTGTGAAGGCCGGATTCAACGCGCGTTTTTGGATGCGCGTCGTTGCGTTTGCCTGCCCTTATGCGATGGGCGGGTTAGGAACCCGGTGGTGCGCAATGACGCCGACCACCAGCGTCGCCAACGCCAATCGATAGTTCATCGGCTCCCGTCCAGCAGGAGACAAAATCTGGCGATTGCCATCGAGGACCTCTCCACTACTTCACGCGCTCGTATTCTGCTTTGCCAGTCCGGTAGTTGGGGTCCGCGGGCGTCACCGTGAGCGTGGTCTTGCCGCCTTCTTCGGAAAGTGTCGCTGTCCCGGTCGTCCGCGAGGATTGATACAGCAGCTTGCCGTCTTTCAGGTAGAACTTACCCTCAGCTGTGGAGCCACTCACGGTTGAAGCTTTGTAGCTTCCATCTGGCTGGACGTTCATCGTGGCACGTTCCTGTCCCGACTCCGCCGTGACCCAGCCCCGCCAGCTTCCCGCGAGCTCCTTGACGTCAACGACCTTCTTTTCTCCAGCGATCCCATGAAGTGGGGACAGTGCGAACGCTGTCGCAAGAAGTAGAGCCAGACTATGCCGCATCACTGATCTCCTTCACTTGGCCGATTCCTGTTTCAGGGCCTGGTCCTGCCACTGATCGTCGGTCAGACTCCAACCCCCTCCCAGGGCCTTATAGAGGCGGACATGGCTGAGGAGCCGGTCGCGGCGAATCTGCGCGAGGACACTCTGGGCCGGGTAGAGCTGCTGTTGCGCCTCGAGCACCTCGAAGTAGTTGGCCAACCCCTGACGATAACGATCCGTGGCGCGGTCGACGGCGTCCGCAAGCGCCTTCACCGACCGGTCCTGCCCGGTCTCGGCGTCGCTCAGCTTGGCGAGCGCGGTGAGCGCGTCCGAGACTTCCCGCAGCGCGTTGAGCACCGCCCCTTCGTATAAAAGCTTTGCCTGCTCCCACTGAGCGACGGACGCTCGGTAGGTCCCGAGGGTGCGGCCCGCGTTGAGTAGCGGTCCGGTGAACGTGCCGGCAACAGCCCATATGGTCGCGCTGCCGCCCGTGAGAGCCGACACCTCGGGGCTCGCCGTACCGAACAGCGTGGTGATGTTGAACTTCGGGAAGAACTCTGCCTTGGCGATTCCGATGCGAGCGTTGGCGCTCACGAGCTGGTCTTCGGCCTGACGAAGGTCGGGTCTCCGCTCCAGAAGCGTCGACGGCAGCCCGGCCGGAACGGTCGGCACAACGGGTTGGTCATACATCGGTATGCCACGGAGAATCGGGCCGGGGTTCTTTCCGAGCAGAACGCTCATCTGATTCTCTTTGGCCACGATGTCGCTCTCGAGCTGCGGGATGGTCGCCTCGGCCCCGCCGAGGGCACCTTCGGCTCGATCCGTCTCCAGCTTCGAGGCGACTCCGACCTGGAAGCGATCCAGGAACAGGTCGTAGGTGCGCTGGTAGGCGTCCTTGCTGTTGCGGGCGATCTGGAGCCGCACGTCGAGAGCCAGGAGCTCGAAGTACGTTTGCGCCAGGTCGCTGACCAGCGTCAGCCACACGCCGCGCCGGGCGTCTTCGGTGGCCAGGAGGTTCGCGCGGGCCGCCTCCGTCGCGCGACGGATGCGGCCCCAGATGTCGAGCTCCCACGACATGGCGAGCGTGGCGGAGTAGAAATTGCTGGTGGTCAGCGCCTGGCCTCCGGGCTTGCCGAGCAGGCCGGGGGTCGCGTTGCTCCTTCCCACGGAGGCGTCGTAGTTCAGTGACGGGAAAAGATCCGATCGAGTGGCGACGAAGCCCGCCCGCGCCTCCTGCACGCGGGCGGCGGCGATCCGTACGTCGTAGTTGTTGCGGAGCGCTTCGTGGATCAGATCTCTCAGCACCGGGTCTTGAAAGAGTTCCCACCAGGGCGCATCGGCGAGTGAAGCGGCCTCCGCTGTGGCCTGCCCTCGAAACATCTCAGGCTCCGCGACGGGGGGCCGCTTGTAGTCGGGGCCGATTGCGCACCCGCCCAGCAGCGTGACCGCCGCGACAGCGAGCGTGATCAACGGGCTCTGGAACCGTGTCATCGGCGCGATGCCTCCGTCGACGAGTCGCCGTTCGCGCCTCCGCTGATCGGCGCCAGCGCCGGCGTTGGCATTCCTTGCTTCTCGGTGCGGCGTCCAAGGCGCTCGCTCACGTAGAACGTGACCGGAATGATGAAGACGGCGATCAGCGTCGCCGCCAGCATGCCACCGAGGACCGTCGTGCCGAGGATCCGCCGTGAGTTGGCGCCGGCTCCGGTCGAGATCACGAGGGGAAGGACCCCGAGGATGAACGCGAACGCGGTCATGAGGATAGGACGCAGCCGGACGCGGGCGCCGGCCAGGGCGGCGTCGACGAGCGAGGCCCCGCGCTCGTATTCCTCCTTGGAGAACTCGACGATCAGGATCGCGTTCTTGGCGGCCAGGCCGATCACCATCACCAGGCCGATCTGGGAGAACACGTCGAGCTCGTACCGGGCGATCCAAAGCGCGCCCACGGCACCCAGGACGGCGATGGGCGTGCCGAGCAGCACGCCGAAGGGCAGCTTCCAGCTCTCGTACTGGGCTGCCAGGAGCAGGAATACCACCAGCAGGGAAAATCCAAAGACGGCGACCGGCGGGATGCCCTCCGACGCCGCTTTTTCCTGGAACGACATTCCCGAGTAGTCGAAGCCCATCTCGCGGGACATCGTCTCGGCGAACACCTCCTCGAGCGCACGCATTCCCTGGTGGGACGTATAGCCGGGCGCCAGCGATCCGTTGATCTGCGCCGCGCGATACTCGTTGAAGCGCGTGGTGAATTCCGGCCCGTTGACTTGCTTCATCGCGACCAGCGTGGACAGGGGCACCGCCTGGCCAGTCGCGTTGCGCACATAGAACTGACCGACGTTCTCGGCCCTCGTTCTGAACTCGCCCTCGGCCTGGATATACACCTGCCAGACCCGGCCATACTGGTTGAAGTAATTGACGAAGGCCCCGCCTAGGAACGCCTGGAGGGCTTGGTACACCGAGGAGAGCGCGATCCCCTGCTTGAGAACCTTGTCACGATCGACCTGGGCAAAGAACTGCGGCACGCTCGGCAGCAGGGTGGTAAAGAGCCGGGAGAACTCAGGTCGCTTCCGCGCGGCCGCGAGAAACTTCGTGGTGTTCTCGGCCAGAAAGGCCGGGTCTCGGCCGACGCGATCCTCGAGAATGAACGTCACACCGCCGGAGGTGCCGATCCCCGGGATGGCGGGCGGCGTGAAGGCGAAGGCCTGAGCTTCGGGAAGGCCCGCGAGCCGCCGGTTCAAGTCCTGGATGATCACCTCGGCGGTGAGGCCCTTCTTGTCTCGCGCGTCCCAATCTTCCAGCGTGATGAAGTAGAAGCTGTTGTAGGTGGTGGTTACCAGGCTCAGCAGGCTGAAGCCCGCCACGCCCGTGTAGTACTTGATGCCCGGCACCGTCTTGAGAATTGCGTCGAGCTTGTCGTTGACCGCCGCAGTGCGCTCCATCGACGCGGCCAGGGGGAGCTGGACGTTCATGTAGAAATACCCTTGATCTTCGTCGGGGACGAAGCCGCCGGGAAGCCGGAAGCCGACGAGGCCGGCGAAGACGGCCACGACGACCAGGAGGATCATCGAGAAGGCCGACTTTCGGATCAGGTGGCCGCAGGCCCCGACGTAGCCCTCGGTGGCGCGGCCGAACCAGCGATTGAAGCCACGGAAGAATACCCCCAGCGGACCGCGCGTCTCCGTCCGTGGCCGCAGGAGCAACGCCGAGAGCGCCGGGCTCAACGTGAGCGCGTTGAACGCCGAGATCAGGACCGACACGGCGATCGTCACCGCGAACTGCTGATACATCCGCCCCGTGATGCCCGGGATGAAGGCCGTGGGTACGAACACCGCCGCCAGGATGAGCGCGATCGCCACGACCGGTCCCGAGACCTGCTCCATCGCCTTGAAGGTGGCGTCGCGAGGCGACAGCCCTTGTTCGATGTGGTGCTCGACCGCCTCGACCACCACGATCGCGTCGTCCACCACGAGGCCGATGGCCAGCACGAGGCCGAAGAGCGACAGCGTGTTGATCGAAAAGCCCAGGAGGGGAAAGACCATGAAGGAGCCGACGAGCGCCACCGGTACGGCCAGCAGCGGGATGAGGGTTGCCCGGAAGCCCTGGAGGAAGACGAACACGACGATGACGACCAGGATGAGCGCTTCGACCAGCGTCTTGACGATCTCCTTGATCCCGGCGCTCACGGCCAGGGTCGTGTCGAGCGACGTCACATAGTCGAGGTCGGCGGGGAATCGCCCCTTGATCTCCTCCATCAGCTTCGTCGCGCCACGCATCGTGTCGATGGCGTTCGAGCCCGGAAGCTGGTACACGGCGACGAGCGCGGCTGGTTGCCCGTTCAGGCGGCCGCGCCGGATGTAGTTCTGCGCGCCGAGCTCGACGCGCGCCACGTCCTTCACCCGGACCAGCGCGCCGTCCGGCTTGGCCCGCACCACGACGTTCTCGAATTCCGCGAGGCTCGCGAGGCGCCCCTGTGCCAGCACCGTGTACGTGAACTCCTGGCCGCGGGGCACCGGATCGCCGCCGAGCTGCCCGGCGGGGTTGACGGTGTTCTGGGCCTGCAGGGCGCTTGCGATCTCGTTGACGGTGATGTCGAGCTTTGCCAGGGTGTCGGGATTGATCCACAGGCGGATCGCGTACTGGGAGGCTCCGAAGATTTGCACCTGGCCGATTCCGGGAACGCGCGTCATCGGGTCGTTGATGTTGACGTATGCGTAGTTCGCGAGAAACAACGGGTCATACGTGCCCTTCGGCGAATACAGGACGAAGATCCCCAGTGGGCTCGTGACGGACTTGGTGACGCTGACACCCTGGTTCACCACGTCGGGCGGCAGCTGGGAAGCGGCCTGCGAGTATCTCAGGTTCGCCAGCACCTGATCGACGCTCGGGTCGGTGGTGACGTCGAAGTTCACGCGGAGTTGCATCTGGCTGCCGGCCGACTGATTGAGCGAGTACATGTAGATCATCTTGTCCACGCCGCTCATCTGTTGCTCGATCGGCGTCGCGACCGACTGCTCGAGCGTCACCGCGTCGGCGCCCGGGTAGCGCGCGGTCAGGAGGATCTCCGGCGGCGCGATGTTCGGGTACAGCGCGATCGGAAGCTGCACCATCGCGACGAGGCCGATGATCACCATGAGGATCGAGATCACCATGGCCACGACAGGCCGATTGATGAAGAACCTGGCCATGGGGGTGGGGCCTACTTCGACGAACCGGGCGCCGAGGCCGCGCTCGTTTCAGGCCGGACCTTCTGACCGGCTCGCACGCGGTCGCCACCCTCGACGATGATCCGCTCGCCCGGCGTCAATCCCTTCGTGACGACCCACAACGATCCAACGCGGACGTCGACCTGAACCGGACGCACTTCGACGGTGTCGTCCGATTTGACGACGGCCACCTGGTGCGCCCCCTGAACGTCCTGCACGGCCCGCTGCGGAATGAGGAGCGCATTCTTCTTCACCTCGACCACTGCCCGCACCTTGGCGTACTGACCTGGGCGCAGCACGTTGCCGGGATTCGGGAAAACTCCTCGCGCGATCACCGTCCCGGTGGTCACGTCGACCTGCCGATCGAGCATGTCGGCCTTCCCCCGCGCGGAGTGGACGGAGCCGTCAGCCAGGGTCAGCTCGAGCTCGATGCTCCTCGGCGCGCGCGGGTCGGCATCCCAGCGACGGAAGACGGCCAGCGCCCGCTGTTCGCTGATCGGAAACTGCGCGTAGATCGGATCGACCTTCGAGACGCTGGTCAGGGGCGTGTCGTCGCTCGGCCCGACGTAGTCACCGATGTTCGCGCCGCGCAAACCGGCGATCCCGTCGATCGGTGACAGGATGCGGGTATAGCCGAGGTTGAGCCGGGCGTCGGCGAGGGAGGCCTGGGCCGCCGCGATGTTCGCTTCCTGCGTCTCGACATCGGCCCGGGCCTTCTCGAGTGCTGCTTGCGCTTGAGTCACCTTGGCCCGCGAGTTGAGCACCGCGGCACGCGCGGCCGCAACCGCGGCCAGGTTGGCGAGGTTGTTCTGCACGGCATTGTCGAGCTCCTGCTGGCTGACCGACCCGCGCTGTGCCAGCGGCGTGTACCGGGCGACATCGAGCTCCGTCTGGCGCTGGGTGGCCTCGGCTCGCTTGACTTGCGCCTCGTCCTGGGCCACGGAGGCTATCGCCTGCTCGACTTGCGCCTGACTCGCGCCGACCTGCGCCCTGGCCTGACTCAGCTGCGATTGCGCGAGACGGAGCTTGGCATCGGCCTGATCGAGAGCGACCTGGAATGATCGAGCGTCGACCTGGAACAGGAGCTCGCCGGTCTTGACGAACGAGCCTTCCTTGTAGTTCTGGCTCACCAGGTGGCCGGCGACCCTGGCGCGGATCTGCGCGGTGATATATCCGACCAGCGTTCCGACCCATTCCGAAGAGATCGGCACGTCCTGCTCGACAACGGGCGTGACCCTTACCAAGGGCGGTGACGGAGTCGCCGACGCACCGGATTTCTCGCCGCAACCCGCCAGCGCGGCCACCACGAGTCCGATCGCGAGAGGACCTGCCCACGAAGCGCGCACAATAAACGACATCGCTGCTTGCCCCCGTTAGACCCATTCGGATGCAACGATCCCAGCATCCACGGCCCTGCCCACGTCGTCTTCTCGTTCCGTCCGCTCAGCGCCACGCAGAAGATACACCACCGGGAGAACCCCTGGCGGGAGAACGCTGTCGTCGAAGCTGGCCGCCGGCTGATGACAGCTCAGGCACGTCTTGTTTTGGGAGAGATTGACGACGTTGTCGCCGCGGTCGCGGATCTTCGTGCCGGCCGCGGAGATGTCCAGCGCAAAGAACGGGACGCTATCCCTGAAGATGCGCATCGCCTCTGCCAGCTTCTGGGGATCCGCGTGCCTGATGCGCGTGTTCCGGACCTGGGGCCAGTCGAGGATGCACCCAGAGGTCTGCTCGACACGGAGACGTCAGCCGGGGACGCGACGGATACGCAGCCTCGGCCGCTTCTGCGACGCGCCGACCGACTCGGTAGAGACCGATCATCGCCGCCACGGTTCGTCTCTGACCTTGAGGGCGGTAAACCTTGCTCTTCTCATCGTGGCCGCCCGCGCATCGGCCTCGTCATCAGTCGACAAAGTCCCGAATGGCGGGGATCACCACGTCGGGCGCTTCCTCGATGAGCCAGTGGCCCGCGCCAGCAACGATTTGCCCCCGGACGTTGGACGCGACGAGCTTGGCCTGCTCGATGAGGAAGGTGCCGCCCGCCTTCTCACCTGACAAGACGAGCATCGGCATGGAAAGGGGCGTGCGGCCTAACTTGGCGAAGTCCTCGGCATCGCGCTCGAAGTTACGGAAGTACTCGAAGCCCGCGCGCATGGCGCCGGGCTGCGCGTACGCCCGTGCGTAGAGCCGGCGATCTACCTCGGGCACCGAGCGCTTCCGGTCGGCCGCGAAGTCGTTCCAGAAGTGCTCGAGATAGATGCGCTCCCGGCCTTTCACCAGCGCCAGCGGCACCTCGCCATGAAAGTGGAAGTGCCACAGATCGCGCAAGAGCCACACGTGCTTCCAATCGCCGATGCCGGGCAGGAAGGCGTCCATCAGGATGATCCGCTCCGCGGTCTGCGGGAACTGGGCGGCATAGGCATACGCCACCATCAGCCCGATGTCGTGGCCGACGATGCTGACGCGATCGAACTTCAGCGATCGTGTCAGCTCATGGATGTCGACCGCCATCGTCTTCTTGTCGTAGCCGGACGCCGGCTTGGCCGACCCTCCGGCGCCGCGCAGATCCGGGACGACCACGGTGTGACGCTCGGCGAGCGACGGCATGATCGGGTGCCACATATGGCCGGTTTCAGCGTAGCCGTGCAGCAGCACCACGGCGCTGCCCTGGCCGCCGACGAGATAGCGCAGCCGCACGCCGTTGACCTTCGCGAAGCGCTCGGTGAATCGAGCGAGCCCGGCTCCGTTCTTACGACCTGCGACCACGTGATTGGTCCTTTCCGTGAGGATTCCCGGCACGAGCGTGCACGAGCGTGAAGGCCGAGGCGGTTAGCCCCCAGATCATGACGAGCCTCCTGTGTCTGTCGCCGACGCGTGCGCACCGATCAGCGGATAGCCCCGCTCGCGCCAGCCGTGAAAGCCGCCAGCCAGCGGCCGCACCCGCTTGATGCCGCGCCGTCTCAAGAGCAGCGCCACCCGGGCGCTGGACGCTTCGTTCGGTCACGTGCAGTAGAGGATGATCTCGCGGTCGCGGGGGATCTCGGGGTGACGCGCCTCGAGCTCGTCGGTGGTGACGTGAAGCGCGCCCGGGATCGTCACGGGATCGACGTCGAAATCGATCTGATCGCGCACGTCCACGACCATGACGTCCTCGCCGCCCTCGAGCATGAGCTTGAGCTCCTCCGGTGTGATCCGCGCGATCCGTAGCTTCCTCAAGAAGCGCTGGCGTTCGATGTACTTCCACGCGATGTAGCCGCCGAGCATCGCGCCCAGCAGCGCGACCGTCCAGCTGCCGAACCGAGCCGCGGACTCGGCGATGATCTCGAGCTGGCGGGTGAAGAGCCAGCCGACGGCCACGAACGCTCCAGCCCACAGCACGCCACCGAGCCCGGTGAAGACGAGAAACTGACGAATCGGAATGCGGACAACGCCCGAGAGGGGCGGCGCGATCGTGCTGAACCCTGGGATGAACTTGGCGACGAGCAGCGAGCGCGCGCCATGCCGCGTAAAAATGCGCTGCGTACGGCTCACGCACGAATCGGGCTCGAGCGAGACGCGACACAAGAGGCCCAGGACGCGCGCGCCCCGACGCCGTCCGATGGCGTACCACACCGTGTCGGCGGCCAGCGAGGCCGCGCCGGCCAGGGCCAGGGCGAGCGCCGCGCTCAGATGACCGGTCCCGACGAGCGCGCCCGCCGCGAGCAGAACGGGGATCGCCGGTATGGGCAGACCGATCTGTTCGGCGAATACCGTGCCGAAGATGACCCAGTAGCCGTACCGAGTGAGCACGGCGACGATGGCGTCCATATCAGCCGCGGGCTCCGCTCTCCATGTCACGCAAGCTCGAACAGGACCACATGCGACGGGGCGAGCGCATCCAGACGCAGCTGCCCTTCGTCGCTCACCGCGGCGCCGTCGCCCGACGTCAAGCTGAGACCGTTGAGCTTCAGAGCGCCGTCGATGACCTGGATCCACGCGTGTCGCCCCGGACCCAGCTTGTGCGCGAGGCTTGCGCCGGCGGTGATCCGGCTCGCGAAGACCTTGGCGTCCTGGTGGATCGTGACCGCATCGTCGCCTCCGTCCTTCGCTGCGACGAGCCTCAGCGTGTCCTGTAGCTCGGCCGGGGCGATGGTCCGCTGCTCGTAGCTCGGCTTCAGATCCTGTTCGTCCGGCGTGATCCAGATCTGTAAGAAATGGACGGGCTCGGTGGCGGACGGGTTGAACTCGCTGTGGGTCACGCCGGTGCCGGCGCTCATCCGCTGGACGTCGCCCGGGCGGATGATCGAGCCGTTCCCGAGGCTGTCGCGATGCTCGAGCGCCCCCTCGAGGACGTACGAGATGATCTCCATGTTGTCGTGCGAATGCGTGGGGAAGCCGCGCGAGGGCTGCACGCGATCCTCGTTGATGACCAGGAGATCGCGGAAGCTCGTGTAGCGCGGGTCGTGGTAGCGCGCGAACGAGAAGGTGTGGCGCGTGTCGAGCCAGCCGTGATCGAAGTGTCCGCGCTCGTGACTCGGTCGTTTGGTGATCATCGGCCGGTCTCCCTCGACCTTCCACAACCGTGGAAGTCAGACGGCAACAGGGGCCAAAGGTAAACACATACACTTGCAGCCCGGGATCGCTGGCGACAGGGTCAGAACTAGCCAGCCGCCAGAGTTACTCGCAACGCCACCGGTACGTTCAGCGCGCGACTGATGCGACAGTTCTCCGCGGCCTCGCGAAGCTTCGCGATCTGCGCACCGTCGAGCGATCCGGCGACGATGATCTCGGCGTCGATGCCGGTGATCCGTCCCTGCGCTTCGGTGGCGCTGAGGCGCGACTCGAATCGGCTGAGTGGCCAGTGCTGTCGTTCGGCGAACCGCCGAACGTTCGACAGCTTTCAGGCCCCGATGGCGCCGAGTAGCATCTCCGCCGGTGACGGCCCCTCATCGCCGCCGCCCGCTTCCGCCGGCGCGTCGAGCACCACGCGATGCGGTCCGATCGTGGCCTCAGCCTTCATCCCTTTGATCCACTGCACGCTGACCGTTCTGGCCATGAGCCCCTCCTCACTCGACGCCTCCGCCGGCGATCGCCTCGCTAGTGAGGCACCAGTGTGCCACACGCTTCATCGGATGCCGACCGTGCGCTATGATCCAGCCGCCATCCGGGCAGCGTTTCAGCAACGGAGTAAGCAGCCTATGAAAAGTCAGACTCGGAGCGTACGTGGTCATTGCGGCATGAACGTAGTCGATCGTCCCGTCACACCGGGCGCGTAGCCCGGTCATGAGTCACGGCTCGGCGGCGGTGAGGCCACGACGCAGCGTGCTGTTCATGCCCGGCTCCAACGCCCGAGCGCTCGAGAAGGCGCGCACGCTGGCCGCCGACGCGCTCGTCCTGGACCTGGAAGATGCCGTGGCGCCGGAGATGAAGCTGGAGGCGCGCGCCCAGGTCGCGGCGGCGGTCCGAGCCGGCGGCTACGGCCGCCGCGAGATCGTTGTCCGGGTGAATGCGCTCGGCACGCCGTGGGGCCGCGACGACCTGGCGGCAGCCGCGGACGCCGGCGTCGACGCCGTGCTCCTGCCCAAGGTCGAAGCGGCGGAGACCGTGAGCGCGACGATCGCCGCTCTGCGCCCGGCGCTGGCGGTGTGGTGCATGCTGGAGACACCTCGCGGCATCCTGAACGCGCCCGCGATCGCCGCCGCCAACCCGCGGGTGACCGCGCTGGTCATGGGCACCTCCGACCTCACGAAAGATCTCCACGCCCGCGTCACGCGCGTGCGCCTTCCGTTGCTGACCAGCCTCCAGCTCTGCGTGCTGGCCGCGCGGTCCGCCGGGATCACGGCGCTGGACGGCGTTCACCTCGATCTCGACGACGATGCCGGGTTCGCGGCAGCCTGCCGTCAGGCCGCTGACTTCGGCTTCGACGGCAAGACGCTGATCCATCCCAGGCAGGTGGCCATCGCCAACGAGGTCTTCGCGCCGGCTGCCGGCGACGTGGACTGGGCGCGCCGGGTGATCGCGGCCCACGCCGACGCCCTCGCCGGCGGTCGCGGCGTGGCCGTGCTCGACGGCCGCCTGATCGAGAACCTGCACGTCGACGACGCCCGCCGTGTCCTGGCCCTGGCCGACGCGATCGCCGAGCGTGCGACGCACTGAGCGACCCTACGGAGGCAAGCCCAATGGACAGGCTGATCGGAAAGGTCGTGGCCGTTAGGACTCTCGAGCAGTACC
>Ga0137418_10004807_pt1 | contig 12379 bp, 10 predicted proteins | sample CZODoug3_1_2_16f_FD_122242 | JGI IMG/M metagenome (GOLD analysis project Ga0137418, IMG submission 122242) | Vadose zone soil fungal communities from Angelo Coast Range Reserve, California, USA - CZODoug3_1_2_16fungal (Hybrid Assembly) | ecosystem: Environmental > Terrestrial > Soil > Vadose... | reverse complement strand
CGACGAGCCGCGGCTGTCCCGTGGTGGGAAGCAGGCGGGCGAGCCGATACACCAGCGGCGATACTCCGGGTGCGGTCAACATCCACAGCGCCGCCCGCGCCAGCCAGGGGACGCCGCGGGCCTCGGCGAGTCGCTCCCGTGCCGTCTCGAGGCCTTGACCATAGCGCACGCCCGACGGGCACACCGGCTCGCACGCGCGGCAGCCGAGGCAGCGGTCCAGATGAAAAGCCAGCCCGGGGTCGGTCGCCGCGAGGTCGCCGCGCTCCAGCGCGCGCATCAGCTCGATGCGGCCGCGCGGGGAATCGGATTCGTCCCCGGTGGCGAGGAAAGTCGGGCAGGCCTGGAGGCAGAAGCCGCAGTGAACGCACGCGTCCAACCCCGCCAAGCCGCCGCGTGCTTCCGCCTGGATCATTCGCCTTCGGTCGCGACGACCAACCCGCCGCCGGGATCGAAGGTGCGGCGCAGCCCCGCGACGAGCGGGCCGGCGCCCTCGCGATAGGCGCCGAAGTGACCCACCGCCGTCCGCACCAGCCAGGGCGCGCGCTCGAGCGTCAACGGGACCTCGAGCGCCGCCAGCGTGCGGCGCAGCCGCTGCAGCCGGTCGACCGTCGTGTCGCCGGTCCAGCGGATCGCGCCGGCGGCGGGAGCGGCCGAGATCCACTCGTCGCCGACCTGATGCTGCAGCAGGTCGAGCAACTCGTCGCTCGCCGCGGGGACGCCCCCGATCCGGAAAGTCACCGGGCGCACGGCGAACCCTTCCGCCAGGCGCATCCAAAAGGCGTGCGACTCTTCGGCGCGGAGCTGGGTGAAGCGGCCGCCCAGACCCGCTTCGTCGGCGGCGACGAGCGTCGGCGAGCCGACGAGCCGGACCGCGAGCACCCAGCGATCGCGCCGCGCCAGCGCGGGGGACACAAGCTCCAATGCCGCCGGGGTGAGCCCGCTGGCGGCGATGTCTTCGGCGACTTGTGTCAGCTCGTCGCGCGAGCCCTCGAGCAGGAGCGTCACGTCGGCGCGGGGCAGGGCGCGCAGCCGCAGGTGCACCAGTACGATCACACCGAAGGCGCCGAAACCGCCCGCCTGGAGCCGCGTGAGGTCATAGCCGGCGACGTTCTTCATCACGCGGCCACCGCTCTGCACCATGCGGCCGTCGCCGGTCACGAACGTGACGCCGAGCAGGTGGTCTTTCACGGGTCCGAAGCCCTGGCGCAGTGGGCCGGCGCTGGCGGTCGCCACGATAGACCCGAGGGTGCGACCGGCCAGTCCGGGCGGATCGATCGCGAGCCAGGCGCCGCGGTCGGCGAGCTGCTGGCGCAGTTGATCGAGCCCGATCCCCGCCTCGGCGGTGGCGGTCAAGTCCTGGGGCTCGATGGCGGGAACGCGATCGAGCCTGCGCGTGGTCAGAGCCAGGTCCGCGGGGGCGTCACTCGGCAGCCACGTGCCCGCCCCCTCGACGCGCACACGCCATCCCTCCTGGTGCGCGGTGCCGAGCAGCAGGGCGACCGCGTCGGGCGACCCAGGGGCGATGCGGGGGACCTGGTCCGTGCCGGCTTCGAGGACGGCGCCTTCGCCCAGGAGGGCGGTGACCCTTTCGAGGATGGTCATTGCGCTAGCACCGGCTGACCCCGGGGCGGCGCCCCGGGACCCCGGGGCATGGCCCCGCGGTTCGCCGACCTCGCCCACTCCCGACATGCATGCACCGGCACCACCTTGCCCGGGTTCACCCGTTCCTCTGGATCAAATACGCGCCGCACCGCGAGCATAGCGCCGAGGGACTCTGCGTCGAAGATGAGGGGCATGTAGCGCAGCTTGTCCAGGCCGACGCCGTGCTCGCCGGTGATTGTGCCGCCCGCCGCAATGCAGACGGCCATGATCTCGGCGCTCGCCGCTTCGACGCGCGCGCGCATCCCCTCGTCGGTCGCGTCGAACGAGATGTTGGGGTGGAGGTTACCGTCCCCTGCATGGAAGACGTTGCTGACGACGAGCGCGTGCCTCGCCGCGATGCCGGCAATCGCCTCGAGCACGTCGGGGAGCGCGGAGCGGGGGACGACGGCGTCCTGCACCACCAGGTCGCGCGACAAGCGGCCCATCGCGCCGAATGCCTTCTTGCGGCCCTGCCACAGACGCTCGCGCTCGGCTGCGTCGCGCGCGTTGCGAACACTGCGGGCGCCGGCCGCCTTGAGGATGTCCGTGACGGCGTCGGCCTCGGCGGCCACCGCACCCTCGTCGTGACCATCCAACTCGACTAGCAGGACGGCGGCGGCATCGCGCGGGTAGCCCGCCGCGTAGACCGAATCCTCCACAGCCCGGACGCACGACTGGTCCATCATCTCCAGCGCTGCCGGGACGATCCCCGCGGCGATGATCGCCGAGACTCCTTCGCCAGCGGCGCGCAGCGCCATGAAGTCCGCCAGCAGCGTCCGCACCGCGCGGGGCAGGGGCGTGAGCCGCACGGTGATGCGGGTCGCGACGCCGAAGTTGCCTTCGGAGCCCACGAACAGGCCCACCAGATCGGGCCCGCCGCCTCCCGGCTCGCCGCCGGGGGTCCCCAGCTCCACGGTCTCACCGGTCGCCAGGACCACTTCGAGCGCGAGGATGTGGTTCGCGGTGACGCCGTACTTGAGGCAGTGGGGTCCGCCGGCGTTCTCGGCGACGTTGCCGCCGATGGTGCAGGCGCTCTGGCTCGACGGATCGGGCGCGTAGTGCAGGCCGTGGGGGAGGGTGGCGGCCGACAGCCGCGCGTTCACGACTCCGGGCTCGACCAGGGCAAGCCGATTGGCGGCGTCGATCTTGAGGATGCGGTTCAAGCGGGTGAGGACCACCAAGACGGAGCCGTCGTCCGCGAGCGCGCCGCCCGAGAGTCCCGTGCCCGCGCCGCGCGGGACGAAGGGAATGTCGTGCGCGGCGAGCAGGCGGATCACAGCGATCACCTCTTCGCGCGTCCCGGGCAGCACTACGATCTCCGGGAGACGGCGGTGAGTCGGCAGACCGTCCATGGCGTAGGTGACCCGCTCGGCGCGGGCGACGCGCACGTGCCCTGGTCCCACGATCGCCGCCAGATCGTCCGCCAGGGAGGCGTTCACGGCACTTTCTCGATCTGCGGATGGGCGCCGCCCTTGCCGTTGCTGCGGGCGTGGTGGCGAATGGCGGCGCGACGCTCGGCATCGGCGGCGAGCGGCTGCAGCACGGCAGCGAGCCGGCGCAGCCGGACGGTGGTGCTGCGGATCGCGAGCAGGGCGAGCTTCCCCGGCGCCTCCAGCTCGAGCGTGGCAGCGACGCGGAACGACAGCGCCTCGGGGTCAATGGGCAGCTCGGGGGGATCCTGTTCCATCGCTTCCATCACCCGCAGGAAATCGCGCCGCACGTTGATCGCCAATTCCTCCGACTCAGCGGCCTCGCCGGGTTCGTCGACGAACTCCTCGACGCGCGCCATGCGATAGGGGCGGTCGGTCGCCAGCCACTCGACCAGCACGAAGCGCTGCTCGCCGGTCGTGAGGATGTCGGAGCGGCCGTCGGGGAGGGACTGTGTCGTGAGGATGTGCGCGACGCAGCCGACGTCACCCGGCGCGGGCTCCGAGGCTTTGTCCGGGGAAGCATAGGCGATACCGAAACAGCGGTCCCCGTCCAAGCAATCGGCGAGAAGGTCGCGATAGCGGGGTTCGAAAATGTGCAGCGGCTGAGTTGCCCCGGGGAATAGGACAATCGGAAGGGGAAAAATGGGGAGTTCCCGAAGCATGGCTAATAGTATAGCGGGGCCAGGAGAAGCTTGTCCTGGCCCCGCTATTTGCTCAACCTGCCTGGCTTTTTACGCCGCTCTCCAGAACCCCTTAAGCGCCTTGCCATCCGGGGATTCTCTGAGCTTTTCGAACGCCCGTTCTCTTATCTGCCGGATGCGCTCGCGCGTGACGCCCATCAGAGCCCCGATTTTCTCCAGCGTCATCGCCTCGCTGCCTTCCTCGAGGCCATAGTAGAGATAGAGGATCTTGCGCTCGCGCGGCGTCAGGTATTTCTGGAAGATGCGGTCGATGAACTCGCGCATCAGCTTGCCGTCGGTGCGCTCTTCGATCTCGCCGCCTTCCTGGCCGGCGAAGCGCTCGCCCAGCGTGGCCGCGTCTTTGTCGGAGCGATCGACCGGCGCGTCGAGCGACAGCTCGGCGGCGGTCATGCGGCGCGCGGTGCGGACGTTCTCGACGGTATCCTCGAGCGCCTGCGCGATCTCGTTGTCCGTCGGCTCCCGGCCGAGCTCTTGCGACAGGTACGTCTCTGTCCGGCTCATCCGGATCAGCTGGGAGTTCTGGTTCAGCGGGATGCGGACGCTGCGCGTCTGCTCCGCGAGGGCCTTGAGTACGGCCTGGCGAACCCACCACACGGCGTACGAGATGAACTTCACGCCCTGGTCGGGATCGAATTTCTTGACGGCTTTGAGGAGGCCTTCGTTGCCGATGGCGACCAGCTCGGAGAGGTCTAGGCCGTGGCCCTGATATTTCTTGACGTAGGAGATGACGAAGCGAAGATTGGCGGTGACGAGGCGTTCGGCGGCTTTTTCGTCCCCGCGCTGCACTCGACGAGCGAGTCTGCGCTCTTCGGCGGGGTCTTTGATCAGCGGGAGTTTTTGGATGTCTTGCAGATACTGGTCGAATGCGCCTGAGGGGGTAGTGCGAAAGAATGCCTTCGCCTTGCCGCCGTTCGACCTAGCCATGCGCGCAACTCCCGGTGGGCTGCCGAGTTTTTAGGAGACGGCGAACCATCCGCCGCCATTTAGGCCGACCATCCAACCGCGCCAATATAGGAAGCACTGCCAGATGGTGCAAATCGTGGCAGTTTTCCACATCACAAATTGTTAGGTGACTGCGGATTCCGGCGTTTGTCCACTATCCACATGTGCTGTGGAAAGCGTTTGGTACGTCGGGAATGTTGCGCCAGTGTGGAGAGGTGGAAGGAATGTGGGGAAGTTGTTGGGCGGATTGTGGTTAGTGGGGGCCACAAACGCCTCGGTCACGAGCCAGCGAGCACTCTTCTAATGCCCGCCTCCTCAACCCCCACGGTCCACCCGCCCTTCTCATCCCCGTGCATCGTCCCGATCCCGGTCGGCAACGCGAACCGAAGCTCCCCCCCCCGCACCTTCTTGTCCCCCCGCATCGCCTCGATGAGCTGGTCTACGCTCGCCGCGTGCGGTCGCTCCAGCGGCAGCCGCAACCGCTCGAGGAGCCGCGTGATTCGCTCCGCGGTCCCCTTCGCCGCGATCCCCAATGACTCGGCGAGGCGCGCTTCGTACGCCATCCCGATCGCCACCGCCTCCCCGTGCAGCGCCTCGTACTTCGCCACCGCCTCGATCGCGTGGCCGATCGTGTGCCCGAAGTTCAGGATCGCCCGCCGCCCTGCCTCGCGCTCGTCCTCCGCCACCACCGCCGCCTTGATCTCGACCGAGCCCCGCACCACCCGCTCGAGTGCGGCGCCGTGCTTGCCGAGTATCGCGACGTACTCGCGCTCGAGAAACGCAAAGTAGTCGGCATCGGCGATGACCCCGTGCTTCACCGCTTCGGCGAGGCCCGCGGAGAGCTGCACCGGCGGCAGCGACGTCAGGAGATTCAGGTCGGCGACGACGAGCCGCGGCTGATGGAAGGCGCCGAGCAGGTTCTTCCCCGCCGGCACGTCCACGCCGGTCTTGCCGCCGATGGAGGAATCGATCATCGCCAACAGGGACGTGGGGACCTGCACATGGGGGACTCCGCGCAAATAGGTGGCCGCCAGGAACCCCGCCACGTCGCCCACCACGCCGCCTCCCAACGCAATCACCGCGCAGTCGCGCCCGAAATGCGCCGCGAGCATTCGGTCGGACAGCGACGCCCACGTCTCGCGGGTCTTATTCCATTCCCCTGCGGGAAACGTCAGCAGTTCCGCCCGATAGCCGGTACCAGATACCCGTTTTACCGCGTCATCCCCGTATAGCTTGGCGACGTGAGAGTCGGAGATGATGGCATAGGCCGCCGCCGGAGCGTGACGCTTGAGCAGCGCCGGCAGCTCGGCCAAAAGCCCAGGGCCAATGGCGATGTCATAGGAAGCATCCCGCTGCTCGCGCAGCGGGACGCGAATCGTCACCACGTGACGTCGGAACGGCCGGCCTGCGCGTTCACTGCCCGCGCCAGGACGAACAACAGATCCGACAGCCGGTTCAGGTATTGCAGGATCGGCGGCCTGATCGTCTGCTCACGCGCCAGGGCGACGACCGATCGCTCGGCACGGCGGCACACGGTGCGCGCCAGGTGGAACGCCGCGGCTTTGGGAGTGCCGCCGGGAAGAATGAAGTTCCTGAGCGGCGGCAGCTTCGCTTCGTGGCCGTCGATCATGTGCTCGAGCATGCCGATCTGCGGCTCGCCGATGCCGGGACCGCCCAGGGCTTTGTCCACTTTGGCCGGATCGGGCGAGGCCAGCTCCGCGCCGATCGTGAACAGATCGCGCTGGATCGTCTCGAGAAACGCGGTGTCGAAGCTCTGCGGCTCGAGCGACGCCGCGAAACCGACGGCGGCGTTCAGCTCGTCGACTTCTCCATACGCAGTCACGCGCGGGTGGTCCTTGGGGACTCGGCCGCCCCCGAAGAGCCCGGTTTCGCCTTGATCGCCTGTCTTAGTGTAGATTCGCGCCATGAGTGAAGTGCCCAGTATGAAAGATATCACGATTATCGGCGCCGGCCCGACCGGTCTGTTCGCGGCGTTCTACGCGGGGATGCGAGGCGCGTCGCACCGCCTGATCGACAACCTCGACCAGGTCGGCGGCCAGCTCACCGCGCTCTATCCCGAGAAATACGTCTTCGACGTTGCCGGCTTCCCCAAGATCCTCGCCAAGGACCTGGTCAAGGGGATGGCCGAACAGGGCCTGCAATGGAAAGCGCCCGTCCACCTCGGTCAGAAGGTGATCGGGCTGCGCAAAGAACAGGAGAACGGCAAGCCCACATTCACGGTCGTCACCGACGCGGACGAGTTCGTGGGGCGTACGCTGCTCATCGCCGGCGGGATCGGGGCCTTCACGCCCCGTAAGCTGCCGCTCAAGGACGCCGACCAGTGGCTCGGCAAAGGCCTCTACGACCGCGTGCTGAACCCCAAGGAGTTCTCAGGCAAACGGGTGCTCATCGTGGGCGGCGGTGACTCGGCCTTTGATTGGGCCGTGAATTTGCAGGGTGTTGCGAAGTCGATCGTGATGATCCACCGGCGCGATGGCTTCCGCGCCCATCAGGCCACCGTCAACCAGGTCCACGCCCTCTCGGCAGCCGGCAAGATGGACCTGCGCACCTTCTGGGAGCTGAAGGCGATCGAGGGCGGGAAGCAGATCGAAACGGTCACGATCCACAACAACAAGACGAAGGAAGAGGCGACCCTGGAGATGGACTGCGTGATCCCGCAGCTCGGCTTCGTCTCGTCGCTGGGGGCGATCGCCGAGTGGGGGCTCGACATCGAGAAGGGGGAGATCAAGGTGTCGCAGATGATGGAGACCAACATCCCCGGCATCTTTGCCGCCGGCGACATCACGACCTACCCGGGAAAGCTCAAGCTCATTGCGACGGGAGTGGCGGAGGCTTGTATCGCCGTGAACCACGCGGTGCACTTCATTAATCCAAGCGCCAAGATCGAGCCGGGGCACAGCTCGAACATGGCGCTCTTCGGGCAGAAGGACGACTAGCGCGCCATCTGCACAACCAGCGAATCGATCTGCGCGAGCATCTGCCTTCCCGGCACCGAGTGTCCATTCGCCTGAATCGAGAACGTGAACCGCCTGCCGTCCGCCCGCTCGATGTAACCCGACAGCGTGTTCACGCGGTAGATGGATCCAGTCTTGGCGCGCACGCGGCCCTCGAGCGGTGTCCCCACGAAGCGCTTGAGCAGCGAGCCAGGTTGCTGGGCATGGGGCAGCGCCGCGAGAAACGGTGCGCGCTTGGGGTGACGGTACATGTAGTCGAGCAGCTGCACGAAGGCGTGCGGCGTCACGAGATTCCCCGCCGAGAGCCCCGAGCCGTCATCGAGCGCAAAGGCGGTGGAGTCGATCTTTACTGAGTCGATCAAGAACCGCTTCTCGACCTCGAGCCCCTTCTCCCAGCTCCCAGCTCCCGCCAGCTCCCGTCCCAGGATCTTGAGCAGCATCTCCGCGAACCAGTTCTGGCTCGTGTTCAGAATCGGGAAGATGACGTCGGGCAGCGGGCGCCCCAGGTATTCGGTCAGCGGGGTCGAGAGGCGCACGGCGCGATAGACGGTCGAGTCGGTGGTGCTCGCCGCACCTCCCTCGATCGATACGCCCTTCTTCTGAAGGGCGGTCGCAAGCGCCCGCGCCGCATACAGGTTGGGATCCGGAAGCGCGAAGCTCTCGATCCACGGCGCGCGGCCCAGGGCCGCGGTCCCCTCCGCCCAGATGTCGAGCGTGCCGGGTCGCCGGAAGAAATTGTCGCCGATCGTCGAGCCCGAGTCGGCGGGCCCGGTGCGGGCGCGGTTCTCGAACCCGATCATCTCGAGGTCGGGATTCCAGGTGATCTTGGGCGGCTGGTCGACGGCAGCTCCGGGCGTGATCTGGAAGTCGACGCTGTTGTCGTGGAAGCCGAGCCCCGAGACCGGGGCCGCATACCACCAATTGAGATCGAACGATCCCCAGTTCCAATGGACGATCTGCGACTCGAAGTAGGAGCCGTCGCCGATGATCCGGCCCGTGATGCGCCGGACCCCCTTGGCCCGTATCGAGTCGGCGATCGCGTCGACGGCGGTCCAGGTCGAGTCGCAGGCGCCCGCCGCCAGGGTGTCGATCCCGAAGCAACGCTCCGACCAGGTCGGGTCGCCGCGGCCATACAGAATCAAATCTCCCTGGAGGACACCATCACTCACCGTCCCATTGGCGAATACGCTGGTTCGCACGCGGTAGTCCGGCGGGAGGAGCACGGCGGCCGTCGCCGCCACGACCAGCTTCGTGTTGCTCGCCGGCACGGAGTAGCGGTCGCCGTTTCTGTTGAAGAGCACCCGCCCGCGATCGTCCTGGACGTAGACATTCCAGGTCGCACGGTTGAACGGTGGCTCGTCCAGCAGCGTCGTGAGCCGCCGCTCCAGCGAGCCGCGTAGCGGCGTCGTTCTCGGCGGCGCTTGCGCCTGGAGAGCGGAGCTAATCGTAAGCGACGCGAGGATCAGCTTTCGCATAGAGCAGGTCGGTAACGAGGTTGACGAGCACGAAGACGACCGACAGAAACAGGATGCTCCCCTGGACCGCGGGAAGATCGCGCTTCTCGATCGCCTGCAGGACGTAACGGCCCACGCCGGGCCAGGAAAAGATCGTCTCGGTGAGGATGCTGCCCGTCAGGTAGTTCCCCACGTCGAGTCCCAAGACCGTAATGACCGGCAACAGCGCATTGCGAAAGGCATGACGGCCGATCACTCGTACCTCGGACAGCCCCTTGGCGCGGGCCGTGCGCACGAAATCCGACGACAGCACGTCGAGCATCGCGCCCCGCGTCATCCGGGCCAGAAACGCGATCGACCGCGTGCCCAGTGTCAGCGCCGGCAGCACCAGAAACGCGATTCCACCATAGCCCGACGGCGGCAACCACTGCAGTGTCACGGCAAAGAGCAGAATCAACAGCAGCCCCACCCAGTACACCGGAAATGACACGCCGACGTAGGCGAGCAGCATGCTGAAACGGTCCACCGCGCCATGCGGCCGCACCGCGGCGATCACGCCGAGCGTGATGCCCACACTGGCGGCGAGCAGCATGGCGGCGCCGGCGAGCTGCAGGGTCTTGGGGAATCGCTCGACCAAATCGCCCAGGATCGGCCGCTGGGTGATGTAGGAGTTGCCCAGGTCGCCGCGCACCACACCCCAGAGGTAGTGGCCGAACTGCACGGGGAGAGGGTCGTTCAGGCGCAGCTCGGCGCGCAGCCGGGCGATCGTGGCCGAGTCGGCCCGCTCACCCACCATCTCGGCGACGGGGTCTCCGGGCACGACGTTCAACAACAGAAATGCGACCACTAAAACGCCGAACAACGTCGGAATCGTCGAGAGTAGCCGTCGACCGATGAACCGGATCACCGGGCGGAGACGCGCCGCGCCGTGGTCCAACGCTGGCCGTTAAAGATCACCGGGATCTCCCACCCCGTGATCGACGGCTGCTCGGCCCACAGGTCCACCGGGAACCAGAGGTAGAGCCAGGGAGCCGCGTCGTACACCCTCGCGTCAATGCGGCGGTACAGCGCCTCGCGCGCGGCGTCGTCGGTGGTGCGGCGCGCCACGAGGATCAGGGAGTCGGTCACCGCATCCGAGTAGAACGCATAGTTCCCGCCCGGCCCGAAACTCGCGCTGTGAAACAAGGGATACAGAAAGTTGTCGCCGTCGGGGTAGTCGGCCCACCAGTCGAGCATCGCCATGTCGGCCTCGCCCTTGCGGGCCGCCTCGCGCATGCTCGACGCGTCCCGCGCTACGACCTCGACGCGGATCCCGACCGCAGCCAGCTGCGCTTGGACCGCCTGGGCGACGCGCCCCTGCTCCACGTTCGTCCCCGACCGCCACAGCTGGATCGCGAAACCGTTCGGGTACCCGGCCTGTACCAGCAGCCGCCGCGCCGCCGTGGTGTCGTAGTTGTAGCTCGCGCGAGTCGTGTCACCGCCGCCCCCCCCCAGTGTGGGAGGAATCGCCCCGCGCGCTGCGATGCCGCGACCGTTCCAGACCGTCTTGAGGATTTCCGGCACGTTCACAGCATGATTGATGGCGCGGCGCACCCGCGGGTCGCGCAGCGGTCCGCGGCGGTTGTTGAGGGCCACGTAGATCGCACGCAACGCGGGCTTGCGCTGCAGCCAATCGGGGTGCTCGCGCTCCCACTTGGCGGTCTCCCCGAAGGGGATCTCCGCCACCGAGAGCCGGCCGGCGAGAAACTCCGCGCCGCGCGTAAACGGCTCCGGGATGATGCGCACCGTGAGCGACTCGGCGGCGGGGGCGCCGCCCCAGTAGTCGGGATTGCGCGCGAATTGCAGCTCGTCGTCGTGGCGCCACGCCACAAATCGCCACGGGCCCGTGCCCACGGGTCGCTGACCGAAATCCGCCGCAACGGGCACCGGGACGATTGCCGCGACGGGCATGGCGAGGAACTTGGGGAATACGGCGAGGGGCTCGGTGAGCGTGAAGGCCACGGCGGTGTCGCCGAGGACTTCGATTCCGTTGGCTGCAATGGGCTGCAGAGGCCAGACTCGCCCCCCGCGAGTCGAAGGGTCGAGCACGCGCAGGTAGCTGGCCTTCACGTCCGCCGCCACTAGGCGCCGGCCGTCGTGGAACTTCACGCCCGGCCTCAGGTGAAACACGTATCGCTATCCAAGATTTGAATCGAGCTCTTGAGCATAAGCAATCCTCGGTCAGCCCTTACCTGTTGCTTTCGGAAGCTTATGCTATTCAAGGGGACTTCGGCCTCGCTGAAGAAAATCTAAACCGTTTATTGGATCCGAAAATTTCGCCGGTTGATCAAGCCACGGTTTTTCAGACCTTGGCTTGGGTGAAACTCCGCCAACAACACTACGCGGAGGCCATTCAGCTCTGCAACAAATCACTCAAGACGGGTCCCTTGACGCTCGATGGGCTCCGCGTTCTTGGACTCAGTTACCTGGGAATCAAACAGCCAGAACAAGGGCTCAAAGCTGTTGAAGCTCAAGTCGTAAAATCCGATCGCTGGGCTGCAGGACAGCAGTTGCTAGGAGAATTGGCCTTGCAATCGAATAAGCTCGACATCGCGGAGAGGGCCTTTCAAAAAGAGCTGGAAATTGATCCAAAGTCCGCGACTGCCCTTTATGGAATCGCCGAAGTTCAGCGAGCGCGAGGGCAATACGACCTCGTAAAACCGATTGCGACCCGTTGTCGCCGCTCATGTAAAAGGTGAGCACTGACACCCGTCGACGGACTTCAACCTATGCGCCTTTGAGCGCGAATACTCGATTGAGGCAGCTCGTCGCTCTGGACATCTGTGGTCGGCGTGCCCGCGACTGCGGGCGGCGTGTCGAGTAGCCGGGGGAAGTTACCCTCCCCAAGCTATCACAGAACCGGACTTGTGGGCCTCACATCCGGCTCTTCGGGACATCGGGGTCGGCGCACTCAAGCGCTTGTTCCGACGTCGGCATGACTGCCCGCAGCTATTCCAGGCAGGGGTACTTCGAGCGTGTTTCTCGACTTCGGCACCGCATACCGGGCAGAGGGTACGGGTCGGCCCGTCTCTGTACCGGGAACGGCCCCTTGCGGGCTGTCGGCTGTCTCGGGAAACAAATCTCGTTGGCCTGCCTGTTCGCTGGCCGTGGTCGCCTTCCCTCTCCGCGTGTTGCGCGCGGGTGGGACCGCCTTTCGACGGCCTTCCGGTACTACGCGACCATCCGACTCCTCTCGT